>ENA-ORMS01000332-ORMS01000332.1-human-gut-metagenome-genome-assembly--contig:-NODE-332-length-49886-cov-22.037607_pt1 | contig 49886 bp, 48 predicted proteins | sample MGYA00242104_ERZ508997 | MGnify/ENA primary metagenome ERZ508997 (study PRJEB26280, sample SAMEA2338704) | human gut metagenome | biome: human gut; feature: human-associated habitat; material: faeces...
ACATTCAGATCCTATCCTTATAAAAAAAAGAGACCAACCCTTTTGGGTCAGCCTCGAATAATACTTAAAATGTCATTGTTCTACTTGAGCGGGCAGTGGAATGCCTCGATAGCAGAAGCATTATTTGCAATATAATATATGTTCAATCCTCCTTCAGCGGCTTCCATTGTTACATCACCACCAGTGTTTCCAATAAGGTCTTTAGTATATAGGCTCGTTGTAGGAGTAAAGACAACTTCCTTAGTTGCGATATCCACATAGTATTATTGCCGGTAATGAGATGCCGTGGTGGGACTCATGTGGCATTGCTTACCACATTCCACAACCTGGGAGGATTGTCCGGGACGGTAAAATTCTCACAAACTCGGTAATACCGGAGGCCCGCATAGAAGTTTCTGCGGATGGAAAGCACGCCACTGCAGTGTATGGTTCTCGTCGCAGTTGCGCCACGACCCTCTGAACTCTGACATTTCTGTGCCTTGCAGGTGGGGCGAAGGAGTCATCAACTCAATCAGTCAAGATCTGACATCTGTCTTGTTTGGTGTCAAAGGTTTGTCACTAACTAATCTTGGGTATGCGAAAAAAATCGGAACTACTCTACTGTAATGATGAAAAACTGATGTTTGCCAGCTATTCCAAAATAGTTTTGATGGCTTTGGCGAGCCTCCCGTCAGGGTCGGAAAAGTGATTCCCCGGATTTGTTTCGAAATCGTGCGGGATTTCCAATTTGTCGAGGAGGGAAAGAACCTGCGCCGTGCAGTCTCCTACGCGACTCATGACGGGATGTTTTGTATTGCTTTCATTGTCGCCCAATGAAAGATATACATAATCAGGTTTTCTCCGGATTTCGTGTGTGTTTATAAAGTCAATGAATCCAGGGTACCAGAATGAGGCGGAACCGCATCCGACTCTGTGGAATACGTCTGTTTTCCATTGACTCCAGAATGCGAAGAGCCCTGCCAGTGAATATCCTGCAATTGCATTGACGGATGATGGATGTGGCAGGCTTTTTTCTACTTCCGGCATTATCTCGTTCAGTAGTTTTTCGAGGTGTGCTTCCGCATTGCCTTTGAACATCGGCAAGCCTTTTCTGACTCCAGGCGCAAGCCATGGCGTCAGTTCGCCTTCAAAGTCGAAGTCGTGTATGGATACAAGGTTGAATTCGGGGCATCCCATTTCCCGGCATCTGTTCCATACTTTGTGTCCGTCTCCGGCAACCGAATGTATATAAACTGTCGGGAGGCTTCTGTCAGCCGCGCCTTTCCATATTGTCGTTTTCATGTTTTTCTCGCTCTGGGGAATTTTGTCTGGTTTTTTGCCGCAAATTTCAAGCCTGCAAGGGGAAATTTACGTAAAATTACGTATAGGAATTTTGCAGGGGATTTCTTTTCTTTGCGGAAATCGAAGATTGATTATAAACTGTAAAAACTGATAAATCATGAAAAGACCATTTTATAGGGTGATTATTATGGGCGCCGTAGCGGCAGCATTGACATTGGTATTGGACGGATGCAAGAAGGAGACTGCCGGTATTGACTTGGAATTGAATAAGGAAATCATTGACCTGAAAATAGGAGAGACCTTCAATCTGAAGGTCACGAATCTGCATGGCGACAAAATCCGCTGGGTGAGCGAAGATGATGAAGTCGCTATTGTGGATAAGAATGGCGTTGTGACTGGCATTGGTCACGGTAGGACTATTGTTGCGGCTTGGTCCAATGATGGTGGAAATGTGGCGAAGTGCAAGGTTTGTGTGCCGCTGAAAATCAATTCGTTGGATGCTCCGGTAAATTATTTTCCGGTTTGGATGGGCGCAGATAATCCTATTGAGTATCCATTTGCTACCAAACCTGAATTTTCATTTGCGTATGATCTTGTTTGGGAAGGAGTCGATGCCGTTTTTCCAGGAGATCCAAGTGGCGACTTTGACGTGGTTATATCTGAGCGAGCCTATATCAAGCCACTGAAACCGGGTTTGAAGTATATTAAGATTACGCCGAAAGATAGTGACAAGGATTTATCCGTACGTCGTATAATCAGGACGCATAAGCATAGATTTAATCTTTATCCGACATATTCTGATTCTGTGTTTGAGGGGGACGGACTTGAAGATGGCGCAGTCATTGATGTTTCGAAACTTGATAAAACCACACATAAGTATCCGTTTTTATTGTTGAGGTCTTGTTCTTTCGACTGGAATGAGGCGGATATGAACAAAATCACTGTCGATGACAATGATATAGCCAAAGTCGGAGGACGGTTCGACAAACAGGATGTGCTTGTCTTAATTGACCCTGGCACCAAGAAAGGTGAAACCACGCTGACCATTGCCAATGATCAGGTAGGCATAAGAGGCATCGTGGAAAACACCTACGTCCGCAAATTCACCTTGCGCGTCCCTTAAAATTATTTCCTTGAAGAGCTTGCCCGGAATAATTCCTGATCAGTAGGCCTGACATTTCTTGAGGCCGGGTGTTTCCCGAGGAAATTTCCGTGGTTATTTTGTTCCGAATAAACGTTTTAAGTTGCACCAAATGCATTTGCTGATGTGTTTGGTGCCGTGAAAACGTTTAAAATGGTACAAAAATAGATTTTATAGAAAAGTCTAGAGTTGAATTTGACATCACTGATTCTGATTATATTATGGAGAAAAAGGGGGTAATACATATTTCGATTGCAGCAGTGCTTGTAGCTTCGGTCATTGTCTTATGCAAGTTGTGCGGACAAATGCAACCTCCGCAAAATAACAGTTCTGTCGAAGAAAGCATATCTGTCGGTGAGGACATAGAAAATGCCGAGTCTGAGGACTTTCGCTTTTTAGGTGAGGGTGATGGCCGCCCGGAGAACTTTGACAAATGCCCGGAACCGGTCACGACGGACAACATTCGCCACCTGTATCGCGAGTATATGGTTGCCTCGGTGGAAAATACTGATTTATATTTAGTGAAGCCGCATAAAATATATACTAGTTCACGATATTTTAACCGTCTGATAAGATTTGAGAATGGGATGCAGGTTGCAGCCATAACTTATTATGGTTGGAACATAGATTTCATATATTGTCGAGAAAGCCGTTATCTGTTAGGATTGAATTCACTTGCAACGACGGCCGGATATAAAAATCATTCCTCATTTACTTGCAAGACTGTCCTTCTTGATACAAGCCTTAATACAATCAGTGAAAGAGAGTTCAGATACAAAGAGCAAGGTGATGCTTATTATGCGTACACATATATCCACTCATTAGATCAGAAACAATATGGATATGATTTTGTTGTCATTAATAGCGGGTTTGATTCATCCGATTATTTTGAATATCGAGGACATCTTTCCAACGAGAATGTGGTGACAGCTTCATCAAAAAGGCTGGTTAAAACTGCTGAATAGGTAAAATTACGTATAGGAATAACGCAGGGGATTCACTTTCTTTGCGGAAATCGTGGATTGGTTATAAACTGTAAAAACTGATAAATCATGAAAAGACCATTTTATTGGGTGATTATTATGGGCGCCGTGGCGGCAGCATTGGCATTGGTATTGGACGGATGCAAGAAGGATTCTGCTGAGGGGCCTGATCTGGAATTGAATAAGGAAAGCATTGACCTGAAAATAGGGGAGACCTTCAATCTGAAGGTCACGAATCTGCCAGAGGGGGCTTCTGGGGTGAATATCCGCTGGGCGAGTGACGACGACAAGGTTGCGACCGTGGATCAGAATGGTCTTGTGACCGCGACCGGCACCGGCAGGGCTATAATTGCAGCCTGGACAAATAATGCAAGCCATGTGGCGAAGTGCAAGGTTTGTGTGCCGCGGAAGATAAATTCCTATACGATTCCTGATGATTTTTTCCCTATTTGGCGCGATGCGGAAAACCCTATAGAATTGCCGTTTACATGCAATCCTCCGTCGGCTAAAGCAGATGATTTTATTTGGGAGTTTTTGCCCAATCAGACCCTTTATCCGGATGGTGAATTTGAATTGTCAGTTAATGACAGGGCGTACATAAAAGCATTGAAAGCCGGTTCCGGAGTGTTTCAAATTACCCCGAAAGATGGGAATATGGAACTGGTGAAAAGATATCGCATTTATGCATACGAGCACAGGTTTAATATTTATCCTTCTTATACCGGTTATTCGTACCTTGGACCGGGACTTGAAGATGGAGAAGAAATTGATGTCTCGAAGTTGAATATAGATGATAGATATGGAAAGCCTTATGTTCTGTTGAAATCTTGCCAATTCGAATGGGATAAAAATGATGACAGGAGATTTAATCTTGATGATCCTTCCATTGTCGAGATTGGCGGTTATATTTCTCCTGTCGAGTTGACACTTACTGTTGTACCTAAAAAATCCGGCAAAACCACATTGACCATAACAAATAAGCAACTCGATATAAGAGGCGCTGTCGAAAATGTTTTCGTCCGCAAAGTCGTATTGCGCGTCCCTTAGATTGTCGAGGTGGATGCAAGGAATTAGATATCAATGCATTGTATGTGGAGAGAACCCCTTAATACCATATTATTATGAGCACCAGACATTTATTCCTCCCTTTCCTTATTGCCTTGGCTGGATTTGTCTCCTGCGATGAAATTCAACCTGATGTGGCAGTCGGCTGCGTAACCGTCGACGAAGAACAATTCTGCGCCCTGACAAGTGTCATCGGCGGCGAAACTGATGGTAACCAGAAGTGGACTTTCTATGATGAAGGTAAAGTCCGTGTCAATGTTTCCGGATATAAATGCCGCTGCGGTGATGCCGGGCATATTCCGTTCACATTGACCTTCATTGACATTGATCTCCCTGGTATTGCGACGATGCGGATTCCTCTTGAGGAGCGCACCGAGGGTGACAATTACTTGAGCGGCAACAAGTCCGTCTCCGGTGTCCGACTGAACCACTACAAGCTGTCCGACGACGGGCGCCATCTCGAGATCGACCTTTCGATTACCCTGTACCGTGAAACGAAGGGCGACATCCGGCTCCTCTACAAAGGCGCCACCAACGTAAAAGCGACTCGCAGGTGATTGCTTTTTGCAAGAAGTCCTGAGATGCGGTCTGTGTCGTTCGAATGTCTATTCTTTGCTGGATAGGTTCACATTCAATTGGTTTACATTTATCATTGGTAGGGGATACTTGGAGCAGTTTGTTCCTGCAGTCTTGACGACCAGAATTCCACGCATCGTTCCTATTGCCACACTTAGGAAGTGAGGCATGATGTGGTTGACCGTAATGCTTTGGTCCTCGTTATAAACGATGAACTGGCGGAGATTTTTTACTTCAAACTCGAATTTGTACAAACACTCAAGCACTACATCTCCGTCAAGTTCATAACGAGTACCGAAAAACAAGTTGAAGGTGTCGCTTTCGACATCGGGTTGAATTTGTGTTGAAAAACCAATCTGAACTGCATCAGGATTGACATCGTCCCCTATTTTTCCCGGAGACATCATAAAGCTTACTTCGCTGACGGAAATAAGCCTCATCTGGATATTTACATTATCTTCCGCCATAGTTGGTTAATTGTGGAATGTCGCGTGAAAACAATTGAAAATCTGGCTGTTATAAGTTCCATCATAAGAATCGGACGGAGTTATAAATTCTTTTGCCGGAACGAATACGTATTTCACTTCGGGTTCTTTTTTTATCTCTACCACGGGCTCGCCAAGCACGGAGGCAATCTTCGCCAGTGTCTTGGTCGTGAATCCGTGAGATCCGGTGAGCCATCTTGAAATTTCCGATTCGCGTTTGCCCATTCGCGTTGCCAGCTCGCGCTGTGTCATCTTTTTCTTCTTGAGAAGATCGTAAATGCGGTTTGCAATGTCAATATTAAGGTTAACCTCCTCCATCACCTCAGGAGTAACATTGGCAACGCATCTATCAAACAAAGGATTCTTTTTCATAACAAATATTATATGGTGATAGCTTCAATAATCATTTTAACTTTCTGGTGATCGTCGTAATCAGCATGAATCTTACGTGTCCCTATGAAAATTTGATGCTCAATGGAGCGCAGTTTGTTAACTATGTCCAGTAAAATTGGATCGTCTTCATATCTTTTGACTCTTTTTATTCCTCCATTGCCAATGATGAGAATCTTCCCTGATATTCTGATGCAATATAATCGTAAGGTTCCGACTCCTTTCCCTCGCCTTTGTTCTATACAAAGAGGAATGGCTTTGATGTTATTCCCCTCCGGGCGGAAGAGATTCTCACGAGCTCCGCAATCGTCAATTATCTTTTTGATGGCAGCGATGATGGCATCAAAGTCTTTCTTTAATTGCGGATTCTCCAGTTCGCCATTATCGGACATGAATTTCTCGAACTCTGTCTGCGTCTCACCATCATACTTTGGTGAGTATATGCTGACATTATCGCTTTCTATGACGAGTTCGAGTTTTCCCATACGTTATATTTTTTCTGATCGCTAAGATACGGCATCTTTTTGAATTTCCAAATAAAACTTCACTTTTTTGTTAAGTTGTCATTTGGCGGATTGCACAAAATGGCCCTTTCGATTACCCTGTACCGCGAAACGAAGGGCGACATCCGTGTCCTCTATAAAGGCGCCATCAACGTAAAGTCTGTCCACAAGTAATTGAATCCCATACGCTTACCAGATTCGGAATTTATTGCCGAGGAAGTCAATATCCAATGTCGGCCTAGCTGCGAATTTCTCGTGGGCGTACATTAGGGCTCCGCCTTTCAGGTAGAAGTTCTGACGATACGAGGTCTGAGATATTCTATAGATCAATCTTTCCTGAAAGTAGCGTGTAAGGATAGTCTGATAATATATGCCTTCGTTTTTGGCGACATTAAGCAGTTTGCTCCGCAGCAATTTTTCCTTTATCGTTGTTTCCTTTTTTGTGGGCTTTCGCCCTTTGGCAGGTCTTCCGTTCATACAAGAAAAGTTTGTGTCAAATCAAAATATCCTTCCATCTGTTCACCAAGTCATCAAAAGTCAGTCCAGTGCAGCGGATGGCTGGGCTTGTGCTTGGGCAGGCGCAGCTGTGCAGATGTCCTAATATGTTTGTCGTGTCGGAATGCTTTTTCAAGTATTGCGCGTAAGACTTGGCAGCCTTGTTTCCGTTGAACACAATTGTTGATATTGTCGGGTTCTTTCTGATAAATCCGACTATGTCATTGAACTCTCCGCCTCGGATATTCCCGTCGCTGCTGCCCGCACGTTCTGCCGCGGCGTAAACATCCCAGAGGGCAATATGACTTTGCGCAAGCATCTCCTTTTTTGCCGGATAGCTGAGCGGCACAGGCGAACCGGTTATTGTCGCTATGATTCTCCAGAAAAAGTTCTTGTTATTTGCATAATACTCTTGGCTTTCGATTGAAATGTCGCCAGGAAGGGAACCGAGTATGAGGATTTTCGGTTCATTGCATAATAGAGGCTCCAGGCCCTGTTTAGAGTTTGTTTTCATTTGAAAAGCTGATTTTAATTGGTGAAACACTCCTATCGATGTCAAATAGGAGAGGATAGTTCTTTACTCTTGCGGAAATCTGACTCGCCGGCACCGGTTTGCCGTCCTTTCGGGCGTATAATCCCTGCCGGTTTATGAGTTTCGCGATTTCGGTAAATGTGAGTGCCGTCGATGCTTCGCGCAGCACTTTCTCAATAGCTTCGTGCAGTTTCATATCATTTTTTGTCTTTGTTTGTTCACTATTTCCGGAGTCGCATTCATCGACCACCGGCCTTTCAATGTCATATTCCGGATTATCTTCCGCCCAGCCGATGTTCAGCAGATCAACCAGCCGGCATCCTATTTTAGCCTTTTCAAGCCTCGCCTTTTTCAGCGCCTTTTCGAAGCGGAGCTTTTCCTCCTCGGCAATGTCACCGGATTTTAGCTCGTATTCATCCCGCAGCCTGTCTTCATCCCTTACTGCATAGAAGAAATCCGTTGCCGCTGCCAGAAGTGCCATATACTCGTGATCCGGAGACAGCATCGGAAGCGTCCCTTTCGTGCAATATTCAACATTCAAGTCAAAATCCGCATAGAAACGGAACGCCGAATAAAATGACATATACTCTTTTCCGTTGAGTATTGTGTATAACTGTGTTGGCGTAATATTCTTATGCATAGCATATTCGTTCAGGCCTTTGTATTGCTGCCTAATGATTTTCTTTATGTTTTCTGCGACTTCGGATGGAGTATGTATATTTTCCATGTTTATTTAATTTTTCTGCAAATATATATTATTAAATATCAAATAAAACTTAATATAAATATATATTTATTTGTCTTTTTTTTGAGTGTGACGCGATACTCTAATCTTATAATCATATAGTGTCTTGGGGTGGAGAATATGAGTCGTGATATAATTGTTGCGAGAATATCGGCAACAATGGGATAATCATAAATGTGTTGCCGGTAGAGAAATCGTATGGAAAGATTTGGATATTCCGGAATTTTAGTGCAATTTTGTCAACAAATTAGTTGACAAATGAATGTCGGGAAATACATATTGACACTCGCGGCAAAAGAAGGATATTCGCAGTCGGATGTGGCGCGGCGAACGGGTATATCACGGCAAATGTTGAGCTATATAATTGCCGGTGAACGGAAACTGACGCTGCCTCAGGCCCTTAAGATTGAGTCCTTGTTATCGCTGAAGACTGGGACGCTTATTCTAATGCAGGATGAAGATTATATTAAAAAATATCAGATTACTCTTCGCCATTCCCTGTGTATGAAACTTATCGAAGTAAATGCGTTTTGGTCATACGACAATGCCGCCGAAGATGATATCTCTGATGAGGACATCATCGAAAAGACATTATTGCTGCTCGATATGGACGACATTTCCCGCCTTTTTGAATTATATTCTCGGAAATTTGTCCGAAAAGTTTGGGAAAGCCGGCTGGCGTCTCAAGGTGAGTATCTCCATTCCCTCAATATGATGATTGCCCAGTATTATTTTAATATTCAGTATCCAGAGCAGTTTCTTCGTCGCAGGGAAGCCGCTCATATCCATAAAGTTACTCAAGATGCGTAAGGGACTTACTACAAAAATCGAGGAAATCATAGACGATATTTCCGGACTGAACTGCATAGATGGTTATGTGCTTTGTGGAGGCACGGCTTTAGCAATGCAGCTGGGGCATCGTCAGAGCGAGGACCTTGACTTTATGGCTTGGCGAAAATCAAAGGATGAAAAACCTGAGGTTGATTGGCCGGACATTTATCGTGAAATTGAAGAAAAAGTCGGACATATTGACAATATGGACATTCTTGGCTTCGATCAGGTCATATTTCTTGTGAAATGTGTAAAATTGTCGTTCTATGTCAGTGATAAGTATGCACCGCCGATGACGGTCTTGCCATATCTGGGGAACATCCGCATAGCTTCAATGGATGCAATACTTGCGATGAAGCTTGAAGTTATGCTCAGGCGAATGAAATTCCGGGACTATTATGATGTTTACTGCATTGTTCGCAATGGCTTGGACATCGCTGTGGGAATTGACACTGCAATAAAGTATTCGCAATTTCGTCTGAAAAGAAAGAATGTCGTGGCAATGCTCCTGTCTGGCAGCTTTCACGAAGACTCAAACTTCAGGCAACTTGCTCCGATTTACGATGTCACCGAACCACAAATGCGTGAATACCTCCTCCGCAAACTTCAAGATGCCGGATTGTAAGATTGCGCTAAATTGTAGTGCAGTAGTCTTTCCGCTTCCATTGGGGGAATTTTTGTATAGAAAGGGGCAAAAAAGTTGAGCTGATATATGTGGGTTCGGCGCGAATGTTGAATATATGCGGACGCTGCAAACGGTGGCTTATTCCGTTTCCGTGCCTTGAGATACAGGCCGACGCCCACAAGGCGTACGACTACACAAGCAAGGGCGTCGTTCGTGCGGACAGGACGGACTTGAACGAATACAAGCGCGAATTTGCAACTACCAGGGATCTGCACTGCCTTGTCGAGGTGGATGCAAGGAATTAGATATCAATGCATTGTATGTAGAGAGAACCCCTTAATACCATATTATTATGAGCACCAGACATTTATTCCTCCCTTTCCTTATTGCATTGGCTGGATTTGTCTCCTGCGATGAAATTCAACCTGAGGCAGCTGTCGGCTGCGTAACCGTCGACAATGAGCAATTCTGCGCCCTGACCAGCGCCATCGGCAATGAATCTGAAGGAAATCAGAAATGGGCTTTCTATGATGACGCCAAAGTCCGTGTCAATGTTTCCGGATATCGCTGCCGCTGCGATGACAACGGGCACATCCCGTTCCATTTGTCCGTCATTGACATTGACCTTCCCGGCATTGCGACGATGCAGATCCCTCTTGTCGAGCGCACCGAGGGTGACAACTACTTGAGCGGCAACAAGTCCGTCTCCGGTGTCCGGCTGAACCACTACAAACTGTCCGACGACGGGCGCCATCTCGAGATCGACCTTTCGATTCCCCTGTACCGCGAGACGAAAGGCGACATCCGGCCTTTTGCAAAGTTTATCGTTTCGATTCTCAGACAAAATGTGAATTTTTTGTAACTTAGGGGGCGTAAATATATGAAAGCCCAATGGACCCTATATACAACTATTCCCTTTGTGCCGCGCTGCCGTTGATGTTGTTTTTCGGCTTCTACTTTTTGTTGGGCAGGACTCCGGAAAAGGTGATTTTTGACAATTTTCTGCGCTCCCGACGCATAATGGGAGCGGCAATGCTGTTGCTCGCGGCCAACTATTCGGTGCATTTCTTTATGAAAGTCCGTTTCAATGACGCCGATGCCGCCATCCTGATGAACCTGTCCACTTATTTCCTGTGCTACTGGCTGTTCAGCTCGGCCCTAACCACATTGCTTGACCGCAAATATATCACCCGGCGCAGGTTATTGGCACATATGTCATTGTGGGTGCTGTTCTCCGCGAGTTCCTGCATTGTCCTGAAACTGTTGCCGGAAGGGACGGCTCAGACAGTGGCGATATTGGCCTTGGCTGTGTGGCTGGTCGTATATGGGCTGTTCCTGACATGGCGGCTGCTGCGGACTTATCACAGGGTCATCCGCATTTTCAACGAAACCCATGCGGACGACATCGGGGCCTATATCAAGTGGCTTTCCGTTTTCACTTATTGGACCGTAATATTCGGTGTGGGCTGCGGACTTCTGACGTTCCTGCCCGACAAATACGTCTATATCTGGATTCTGATGTCAATCCCGTTCTACCTCTATCTCTTCCTTTGTTATCTGAACTATATGCTGTTTTACGAGCAGGTGGAAAATGCAATGGAGGTCAATGAAGAGCTGGATCATTTTGAGGCGGAACCGATGCAAGATGCGCCGTCCTACCATGCCGAAATCGCGGAAAGAATCGCGGGTTGGATCAATGCAGATGGCTACGTCCGGACAGGCCTTACCATTAAGGGGCTGTCAGACCAGCTTCATACCAATCGTACCTATCTCTCCGAGTTCATAAATGCCACGTACGGAGTGTCATTCCGTGACTGGATTACAGGGCTCCGCATTGAATATGCGAAACGCCTGCTCGTGCAATATCCTAAGTTGACGCTGGCTGATATTTCAGAACGATCCGGCTTTTTGTCGCCGAGTCATTTCATCCGCATCTTCAAGGAAAACGCCGGATGTACGCCTGCCAGATGGCGGAAATCCAGTTGATGCGATGGCGGAAAAATAGCCTAAATGACAAAGATGTGCGATTCTGACAATTGAAACGCTATTTTTCATCGGGAATCGGCCCGAAATGAATTCTCTTTGCTTCCTTTGTATGCAGTTCCGTACTTTTGCCCATGGAAATGTCAAGAACAGATTAACATGGAAACAAAAGAAACAGCAATTCCGGCACTTGCAGCAAGATTGTACGAGCGGAAATGGATGCGACAGTATGATCATCTTGCGGGAGCGGGATCGCCGCCCTTTTTTACATCAGTCATAACTTGTCCGTAGAAATGGGGGAATTTTACGGATAAGTTGTTTATTTTGAATCATTTGTCCGTGAGGACCAGCCTTTTTACGGACTAACCTGTCATTTGGAGTCAAAGACTTCATCGAAAATGGGGAGGTGTATATGTAGTTAACTGCATTTTCAGTTTTGGCTATAACTTGTTTTTATTTCGAGTTATAGCCAAAACTCGCTAACTGTTTTTGTTGTAAATGTCAGTTATAATACCTACTTTTGCAAGCATTAAAACAATATATTGCCATGTCAGTAAATGAATTGATTGGAAGGAAAAATGAGCAAGCGCGACTTGCGGAAATAGCTGCTTCTCAAAAACCTGAGTTTGCTGTAGTGTATGGACGCCGCAGGGTTGGAAAAACCTTCTTGATAAACAGTTTTTTCAAAGATAAGTTTGCCTTTAAATACACAGGGTTGGCTAAGAAGAGCGCAAAGATCCAGCTCGAACGCTTTGGCGATGAGTTACGCCGTTACGGACTCGCCGACATACCAACGCCAAAAACTTGGTTTGAAGCATTCGATCGCTTGCGTGAACTTCTCGAAAAGAATAAAAGAGGAAAAGGGCGCCAGGTTGTATTCATTGATGAACTTCCCTTTATGGATACGCAGCGCAGCAATCTTGTGCCGGCACTTGAAAATTTCTGGAACTCATGGGGTTGCACCCAGCCAAGACTATTGTTGATTGTTTGCGGGTCGGCAACGACATGGATAATGCACAAGATTATCAAGAATCATGGCGGCCTGCATAATCGACTCACTGCCAAGATAAATCTCCATCCATTCACTCTTTCCGAGACAAAGGAACATTTGCGATCCATGAAAATCAGCTTCACGCAGCGTGATGTCATGGAGTGTTATATGGTGATGGGCGGTATTCCTTATTATCAAAGTCTGCTACAACCAGGTTTGAGCCTTGCACAAAATATTGACAACCTGTTTTTTAATCCGGACGGACGCCTCGCGGACGAATTTGAGAATCTTTATGCGTCGCTTTTTGAAGACTCTGACAAGTATGTGAAAATAGTGAAAGCCCTAAGCAAAAAGTCAAAGGGAATGACACGCGAAGAAATTCACGAGGCCACAGGCATGTCGCCCAATGGAACAATGAGCAAATGTCTGGAGAACCTTGTCAATTGCGACATAATCCGCAGTTATCCCGGCTATGGAAAGACCGAGCGTAAGGCTATGTATCAGTTGGTGGATTTCTATACTCTATTCTACTATAAATTCATCCACAAGCACGCTCGCATTCCATCAGGATATTGGACACATCTGCAAGGCACCCCGAAATATAACACATGGTGCGGATATGCCTTTGAACTGCTTTGTCTCGCACACTATCCTCAAATAGCGAAAGCTCTTGGCATCAGCGGCATCTTGACAGAAGTTTATTCATGGTCAAGCAACCAGAAAGAAGGCGGGGCTCAGATCGATCTTATCATCAAAAGAGCCGATCGGGTGGTAAATGTCTGCGAGATGAAGTACTGGCGCGAGCCATTCCGCCTGACGCAGAAGTATCTTGATGAACTTCAGAACAAGATTGAAACTTTCCGCCGCGAAAACCGCGTGTCTCAGGCCATACATCTCGTAATGATTACCACACATGGCCTTGCAAATCCGGAGTACAGTTCACTTGTGCAACGTGAGTTCTCGGCGGATATTTTGTTTGTTGAATAAAATAATCCTGATTCAATTGATATCACTAAAAAAGGAATGTCGCCTCGACATTCCTTTTTTAGTATTAGCCAGCAAATACATAATTGATTATGCTAAAATTTCTGCCAGCAGCAAACTCGGACGAAAGACGCACGTCGGCATGATGAATAAGGTCCAGATCGACCTCTACGCCGCAGGACTCCACAAGACCGGCTCCGCGGCCGTCAACAGCTACACAAAGCTCGAACTCGAAGACCGCTTCATCCTCATGTGCGCCGACTTCTTGCAGAAGCCTTACAAGGTCGACTCCGAGCTCAACGTCATCGAAGGCTGAGATAACTCCATAACAAAAAGACCGGCAGCCCTCATGAGCCGCCGGTCATATAAAGGTCATCGAATGTTGTCGATCGAATTAAGAATTCCAGATTTTTCTAAACGGATTGATAATTATCAGCAAACATCGTCAATAATATCAAGACACGCCTTAGTCTTACTAAAGATTCAAACTTCCGATTTACATATCTGTCTTGCAATCAATAGCACCGATATGAAGACAATCCCGTTTGGTATCACAAGGCCCGCTGTCGTAAACTCAAAAAAAGTAAACGCCAGATTCATGACAGCCGCAAGACACATGTATGACAAGCCCAAAGCCTTGAGATTAATCATGACGCGCGGCTCTGCCTTAAGGCTCAGCAGCACAGACCCCGCAGTCAGGGATGCAAACACACAGGCAGCCATTACCCACATTCTCAACGCCCCTTCACATAACAGAGAAAAGCCCCATGCAGCCAGAGCACCGAGCATGGCGAGCAATACAAGTTTCAGCCAGTCGACTTTCATAATCTTATCCATTTAAAAGCAGACATTTGTTTACCTCGGGTATTGAATCGGCCGTCACCCATGAAGTCAATCCATTCTTCCAGACAAGACTTTTAGCGGTCAATGTGCCATTCTGTATCAGCGGCACTAGTTCCGTCTCAGAAAAAGGACCGGCTACATTTTCACCGGCAAGCACATAATACTTGACTTCAACTTTGCTCATGGCAGGCGGTTGAAGCGGCACTTTGGGAACTGCCATCCCGGACATGACGGAGTTCATGGTGCCCACCATCTGCTGGGCCACAGCAAGGCCGACACCGAACTCCATCATTTTTGACATTAAATCTTCATTATTTTCCATATCGCTTTGTTTTTAGAACGCCGGAGGGACAGGAGGAACAGGAGGCGTGCCTCCCATTCCGAACAATGAGGCAAGTTCAGGTACCATGCCCGCTGCCGTCCATGACGGCATACCGTTTTTCCAGACTAGAGTCTGAGCGGTAAGGCTGCCCTGTGTTGCAAGTTGTCCGAGTTGGGCCATGTCGAACGGTCCTGCCTGCTGCCCGTTGATAGCCACATAGAATGCAGCAGAGACTGGCGGAGGTGGAGGAACTGAGGGACCGCCCGGCTGTGAAGGCATGCCCTGAGCATTCATGGCATTGCCCATATTGTTCATCATGCCCGCCATCTGCTGGCCTACTGCACCGCCCATTATCATTCCGGTCATCATTGCGGCAGGATTCATTCCGCCGCCGGAGCCGCCGAAATCCATCGTACCCATCTGGCCGAGGTTCTGTGCGCCGGTCTTGAGGACATCTGCCTGAAGGCCTGCCTGATATGCGCCCATATTCTGGCTCTGCGACTGGAGATGACGTGCATACTGAGATTCTTCGCGGTTGATTTTCATGCTCTCGCGCAAATTCTCGGCGTTGCTGGCCTGCATGTCCTGCATATTCTTGATGTTGAGATCGCTCTGAGCCTGAGCCGTATTGAGAGCAATCTCCTGATTCTGAGCCGTGGAATGAATCGCGAAATCAGCAGTTACCTTCTGAAGCTTCAGCCAGTTCTCATCCTCCTTGTCCGGCTCGATGCGGCTGAGGTCGAATCGGCGCATCACGACACCGAAATCCTCGAAGTCAGCCTTGAGCTTTTCTTTGATGATATCTCCGATACCCTCGATATTGCGCTCAATCTGTACAAGCGGGCAGTTCAGTTGATACAGAACGTTGGTGAGAGTTCCCTTGACCCTGCGGACCACGGCATCCTTCACCTGCTTCTCAAAATCTTCAAGAGTAAAATTGACAAGACGGTTGACCTTGATGAAGCCTTTATAATCATCCACCTTGAACGAGAATGTGCCGCCTGCCGCAACCGGAACGGACATGTCAGGGAAGCGCGGGTCCTGGACCCCAAAATACGGAATGGTAAATTTGACCTGAATGATTCCGGCGAGGTTTATGAAGTAGACTTCCGCCTGGAATGGAGAACTGCCTCCGAACGCAGCACCGACAATGCCGGCGAGTACCGGGAAGTTTGCCGTCTTTATTGTTTCGTCATAAGGCCCCACTATGAAGTCCTGCACCGCGCCGTCCTTCTGCTTATAGACAAACACCGCGACCTCTCCGTCCTTGACTCGGAGCGAGCTGCCGTAGCGGATGCTGTTTTCGCGGGAGGATTCGCCGAGTTCCTGACCTTCAGGCCGCCATTTCCAGACGAGATATTCCTGCTCGTCGCAGCGGATGACATTCATCAGCCCGCCGCTTTTGCCTTTACTGAAAAGTCCCATATGCCACTAACTGAAAATTAAAGTCATGATCCAAGGAATGGCAAATGCGACCACTAAACAGGCAATGCAAATCAACATCCGCTTGCTTGATGCACTAATTCCCAACTTCATTTCCATTATAGGTTTAAAACGATCATCATTGGGGAACAACAAGCTGATTTTAGTTTTCACCTCCTTTAACTTCGACCTACAGGCATTTGACACCGTCCCTTCAGTCACTTCTCCGTCCATCATTCCTTTCAAACCCACAGCAAATTCCAAGAGATCCTCAGCAGTGTTTGGAATAGGGAATGTTTTTATATATGTCGGGATGGATGAGTCCAAGCCGTACATCCTCTTTATCGCTCCTAAACCCGATTCTTTTGCCTCCAATTGTTGAAGACCGGCGGAGAACTTCTCCATCGTTCTATTGGCTGCAACATTTGTGAAATAATGTCCGCATTCAGGGCATCTTGCCTCTGTGCCGGTAAGAACCGCGCCGCATGCCGGACATTTCTTTATGTTTCCGACCTTCTCCTGCACGGGAACGGCCGGTCTGGAAGCGGCTTTCATCTTTGCAAGCCTTCCATCAAGCACCATCTCGAATTCGTCGAGGTCCACGCCCATCTGACTGGCCTTGCGGAAAAGAATCTCCTTTTCCTTATCGGTAAGCACACCGTCTGCCAGAGCGGCATTAATCAATGTTTCAAGTTGTTCGTTGTACATAATTGTGATTGTTAAAAATATTTAATTATGGTCTGTTCTTATGCTTGCGAGGGCGGCGGATTCCCAGAAACTTTTCAAGGGCGGTTGCGACAAAGCACAGGCAGCAGCGGGACTGCTTCAAAATTTTACAGTCCTTGTCACCGGTGATTTCGTTCTCAATTCGTCCGAAACTGATTTCCTTATAGTTTGAACACCCCGGAAAGCGTTTTTTAAGAAACGTATTGTTGGCTTTGACATATTTTTCGTAAAGAACATTTACGATTGCCCGGAAACTGACAAACAGAAGTATGCAGGCCGCAGCAGTTGCAGTCAAAAGTACCCAATGTGAATCATTGTCGAAAGTAGCGTGGCCGACTTTCACCGCTGTCATTACAGTGATAATGACAGAAAGCATGACTAAAAAATGCATGAACTCGCCATATAGACCTTGTATGAATTCCGTCTTGGTTTTGCCATATGGATGATAATTTTTGAGAAAAATCACCTGTTTTTCTCCTGCGCCTCTTGGCCAGAGTACGCAGGAACCTGCAGGCATTGGTCAGATGCTCCCCGTAGGAGGCGGCAAAATTGTGAGTGTCGTCAAAACGCTCGCTGGCCAACTATTCGGTACATTTCTTTATGAAAGTCCGTTTCGACGACACCCATGCGGACGACATCGGGGCCTATATCAAGTGGCTTTCCGTTTTCACTTATTGGACCGTAATATTCGGTGTGGGCTGCGGACTTCTGACGTTCCTGCCCGACAAATACGTCTATATCTGGATTCTGATGTCAATCCCGTTCTACCTCTATCTCTTCCTTTGTTATCTGAACTATATGCTGTTTTACGAGCAGGTGGAAAATGCAATGGAGGTCAATGAAGAGCTGGATCATTTTGAGGCGGAACCGATGCAAGATGCGCCGTCCTACCATGCCGAAATCGCGGAAAGAATCGCGGGTTGGATCAATGCAGATGGCTACGTCCGGACAGGCCTTACCATTAAGGGGCTGTCAGACCAGCTTCATACCAATCGTACCTATCTCTCCGAGTTCATAAATGCCACGTACGGAGTGTCATTCCGTGACTGGATTACAGGGCTCCGCATTGAATATGCGAAACGCCTGCTCGTGCAATATCCTAAGTTGACGCTGGCTGATATTTCAGAACGATCCGGCTTTTTGTCGCCGAGTCATTTCATCCGCATCTTCAAGGAAAACGCCGGATGTACGCCTGCCAGATGGCGGAAATCCAGTTGATGCGATGGCGGAAAAATAGCCTAAATGACAAAGATGTGCGATTCTGACAATTGAAACGCTATTTTTCATCGGGAATCGGCCCGAAATGAATGCTTTGTACTTTCTTTGTACAGAATATTTTTTAAATGCAGTTTAAATCACTTGCTAACAAACAGCTTATATTATGAAACGATTCTTTATTGTCCTTGCAGTATGTTCTTTATTGGCATCTGCCGTTTCGTGCGAGTACGACGCACCGAACATCAATTTCACCACCACCGTTACCAATGATTATTCAGAAGTCGTCCAGGCGATTGAGGATAATACATTGACCCTTGCCGAAAAGTTGAAGATCATCAATGATGCACTCGATAATCAGACATTGACCATCACCCAGCAGGCGGACATCCTGAAGAAAGCCTATGAAAACGGGGTTATCAAATACGAGGAATTGTTCGAAAGGCTGCTTGACCGACTTGGGAAAATCAAAGAAAGCACCGAAGAGAAACTCGACGCCATCAAGGAGGCGCTCGAAACAGGAAACGATACCATGAAAACCAAGCTTGACGCCATCAATAAAGCGATCAACAAGGGAGTTGTGGACATCAATGCCAAACAAGACCTCATACTTACGGCATTGAACAGTATGTCTTCGTATAAATTCACAAAAGATGAACTGTTGGAAGTTGGCGATGACTATGTGCTGGTTCTCGCAACCTTCTGGAACAGTAATTTCGAAAATTATGAGGTGGTACGAGCCCTTATGGAATTGATATCGACATCATTGCCTGCACGATATAAGTTCTGGTACCATCAAGCGTCAGGCAAATATCCATTTAGTGGAAGTGAGGCTACGAGTTTCTACGGTCCGGCCATTACGGAAGGCGGATGCTTGAATACCATAAGAGGCGAAAGTGATTTGTTCCTTGCGATTGACCTCGAATGGAACAGCGATGCTCCACGCTACAGGTACGTCGGTTTAAACACTTGTTACCTGCTCAAAAAAACATATAGACGCGGATATGCTTATTTCGTCGTAGATAAGGGAGACAAGACAGCCGGAATCAAAGTCAAGCCGGAGTCATCAATACCGAGCGGCGACATGTTTAATGATTATTCCAACGTAATCATATACGAGCATCGTTTCGAAGCCGAGAAAGGAAGAACCGGCGTCTGGGGCTACAGAGGCCTGGCAAATGGCGCATATTCCTTTGAGAAAGTTAAAAGTGTAGACTTTATTTTCGTGAAAGACGAGTAACCGCTAAATGCTTGATTATGAAAAGATTATTAATATTGACAGTAACAGCGATCCTGTTCATGCCCCTCATTGATATCGGGGCTCAGGAGCGCGGCAGCGGGACTTATCGCACTTGCACCTGGAGTCTGTATGGAGAAGCCGGCGCCACGACGTCGCATGGTATCGGCATTTCGAATGTGAATGCTGCGCCCTGGACAAGTGTTTCCCCGGAAATCGGGGCGGGCGTGTCCTTCAACATACGCCCATGGATCCGGCTTGGCCTGAACTATGACTTTTCCAAATATGCCAGAGAATTGAGGTTCAACAAGCTGCAGCCATTGGACACTCCCGCCGGGGATGGCACCATTGACACTGACGGCACCCATACAGGGGACCTCTCGGGGGATTTCTCCGGGGAAATAATTCCGGACATAGACGGTACGCCGGCAGGGGACAGGCTTCTTCTTGAGAAAACCGGCGGACTCGCATATACCAAGATGTGGACACATTACCATGCCACCGACCTTACGCTGGAGTTCAACGTGATGGAAATCTGGAAAAACCGGACGGACAAGCGTTTCAACCTCTACGCGGGAGCGGGTTTCGGCTGGCTCTTCGCCAAAGGCAACACCTATAACATCGCCATGGGCAATGAGCGCTGGAAAGAAAAGTACAAGGAGACTACCGACATCTGGCTCAAGGCCGAAAACACCCGCCACAACTATAATTCAGGATATGTTCCAATGCTGGTTTCCGCGGAATTCGACGTAACCCCTATCGTAACATTGGGATTACAAGGCAATTACAAGCGGCTCCTCAAGTGCGACAATGCCCCTAAGGGAATCGGCACCGTGTCCATGGTCGTGAGGCTGAATCTTCTCGGCGGAAAGTCCGGCTACAAGAGCAAGTCCGGCAGGTTACGTGAATCCGAGAATGCCCTGGCCGCCATGAGGGACATGAATGAGGTGCTTAAAGACGAGTGCGAGGACTCGATGAGCGACCTGAAAGATGAACTTGCGGAGTCGCAGCATGAAATCGAAAAGCTCAAGTCGGAATTGGAGGGACTCAAAAAGGAGAATGAGGAGCTCAAGACGCAAGTGGAAGAGAAGCCAAAGCATGACACGCTCGACACCGGCTGCGCCATGTTCGACTTCGACAGCTACAAGCTACGTCCGCAGGCCAAAGCCGAGCTCAATGATTTCGCGAACCGTCTCAAGTCAATGGAGGGCTACGACCTGGTGGTCATCGGCGAGGCTTCCGCAATTGGAGACAGCGGTTATAACCAGAGGCTCAGCGAACGGCGTATCGGCAGTGTAATCAATTACTTGGGCAAGAAAGGCATCGACTGCAGCAGTGCATATCGCCAGGCGCTCGGAGATTCCAGAAATGACAAATCGGAATCCGCCCAGCGCGCCACTATTCTGGTGATCTCCAACGAATAAGTTTCGCAAATTGTCATAAAAAACTCGGGTGAGAATCAATGCGATTCTCACCCGAGAATATTTTATAATATTTATTCCTAAAACTTCGAAGCGATGAACTTGCGGAGGGAAGCGGCGTCATTGACCTTTATCGTGGCGATGAGTATCTCTTTTGTCGCATCGGCATTGACAAAAACAGAGGAGCATCATTTTTTCCGGCATCGGGGGATGGACCGCGAGTGCTTGCTTTATATTCCCGAGGGAATCGTTCCGGACGCACCTCTGGTCATGGTGCTGCACGGCTATGGCGTGCGTGCGATGAAGGGCGGGATAAGTGGCGGGACGCGGCCACGGGGTGAAATATAACTAATTGATAATCAGATATCTTTTAAGATGGGGCGTGGAAACGTAGACTTTTTTTGGCTGCGTTTCCACGCTACGTTTTGTAACTTATTGATAATCAATGTCTCTAAAAATGGAGCGTGGCCGCGTCCCGCCGGGAAAGTTACAGCCAAGGGCAAGGGTGTCCGCCGCAAGGCGGCCCACTCAGTCCGCTGTTGAGCAACATTGTGCTCAATGAACTGGACAAGGAACTGGAACGCTGCGGACCTATCACAGGGTCATCCGCATCTTCAAGGAAAACGCCGGATGTACGCCTACCCGATGGCGAAAATCCAGTTGATGCGATGGCTGAAAAATAGCCTAAACGACAAAGATGTGCGATTCTGACAATTGAAATGCTGTTTGTCATCGGAAATCGGCCCGAAATGAATTCTCTTTGCTTTCTTTGTAGGCTGAAATCAAGTAGCCCTCTATTAAGCATATAATTATGAATAAAAGAATTCTGACACATCTTGTCCTCCTGACATTGATTATTTCCTGCTCGAAAGGCAAACCTCATCATACACCACATCCTGACCAGGGCGCGGTGGTGGTGACTGCCGACTGGAGCGGGAAGAGCAGCGAGGCGGATATCCCTCTGAAGTATGTCCTGAGAATCGCTGACGTGAAACAGGAAGTGAGCGGAGAAAAGAACACGTTCAAGCAGCTTCTGGACCCGGGACAATACAGTCTCGCGGTGTACAACACGCCTGAGCATATTGCTGTTGCAGGCAATGTGGCTTCCATGGACAAATCATCGGAAGGAGACATTGACCCTATGCCTGGTTATCTGTTCGCCTCTGTGCAGGAAATCTCTGTCCTGGCGGACGACTCGCTCCGTGTCACGGCTCCTATGAAACAGCTTGTCCGCAGACTTGACCTCGAACTGACAGCCACGGAAGGCGACTACGGTCGTGTGCAGTCGGCAACGGCGACGCTTTCGGGAGTGGCATCTGCAGTGAACATTGAAACAGGCGAACGTAGCGGGGCGGCAACGGTGACGGAAACCTTCACGCAGGACGGGCAGACCTTCAGTTTGTCTTTCCGGCTGCTCGGCATTGTCCCGAATGAATCCCAGACATTGGTGGTGAACATCACATACGCAGACGGCGAAACCCAAAGAATCGAGAGCAGACTCAGCGACGCCATGAAGAGGTTCAATGATGAGGCCAAGCCGATGAAACTCACCGGGAGCTTGCATCTTCCGCTCGAATTGGGGTCTTTTGCGGCAATCGGTGACTGGGTAGGCGGCAAGGAAGAGGATGCTCTTGCCAATGAAGTGAAGCGTTATAAGGCGGATGACCTTAAAATCGGCGATTACTTCTACTCGGACGGGACGTGGAGCGATGGTGGGCTCCGCAAAATCTATTCTGACGGAAGGAAGGAAATAGCAGACCCTAAACCAGGTCCGGACAGAAGTGGGGGAAAGGTGGTTATCGGCATTGTCTTCCAGACGGATCCGTATCGTATCGGAAGGGCTGAAAAAGAGGCTCTCAGCGGCAAAGCCCACGGTCTTGTAATGGCGCTCAGGACTCCTACAGCCATTGCTCCTGTAGCCTGGTGGAAGTCCCGTCTGGATGAACAGGATGAAGGACTTACGAAATGCTTGACCAAGAAGCTGCGTTACGAAGATATCAGCGGATATGGGAACTGCAAGCATATTCGCAGTAACCGTGGCAGTTTAGATGATTATCCGGCATTCAAATCGGCTGAAGAATATGGTGTTCAGGCGCCTGCGACTACGACCGGCTGGTTCCTCCCGTCCTCAGGCCAATGGTGGGACATCCTGCAGAACTTGGGCTCTTGTCATGCTTTGGCCCAGTCAGATCAGCAAAACTCATCGGCCACTGAAGATCCTGACGCAGCTGGGTTCGTTTGGAGAAATACTGGTAATGTGGCTGCCGCTCTGAACGGATGGATGTCAGAAATTGCAACTGAGGGTAAAAGCACATTCGACGGATCAATGATTTTCTGGTCGTCTTCGGAGTACTCGGAGGGCTTCTCGCAATGCTGGAATATAAATACTTATGGCTGGTTGAAAAGCAGTCATGCGTCGAAAAAGTTTTGGGGACATGTCCGTCCGATTCTCGCTTTTTAGGCATTTATGACAACACTTAACATTCATTGAAGATGAAAGCATACAACATATTATACAGATCATTGCACCTGGCGGGGCTCCTCCTTGTCATTGCGTCGTGCGGAAAGGATGAGGCCGTGATGCCAGCGGGTGCGGAAGTGGGACAATCTCTGACAATCTCCATCATTGACAGCGGGCATGCCTCGGCCGAGGGTCCTGCTACCCGTACGGTTGAGGATGGCTATACCACCAAGTTCGGCGAGGGAGATGTGTGCGGCTTGTTTATGTTTCGTGGCGGCCAGGCGGTCTATTCCAACCTGAAACTGACCGCTGAAACGGATGCTGCTACCGGCAAGCTCGTCTGGAAGCCGGAGACAGGAAAAAGTCTCGCCGGAGGATTGCCTGATGAAAACTACTATATCTACTATCCATATCAGTCGGACATGACCGGCAAGACTGCGGCTTCTACAGGTGCGACATTGACCGATGCGGAATTTTTTGCTCCGCTGATCGACTCGTGGCAGCCGCGGAAAGACCAGAGCTCTTACGAGGCCTATGCCGCCTCGGACCTTATGACGGCCAATGGAAGTGTGGAGAACGGCACGGACAACAGCCTCACATTGACTTTCTCCATGGCACATCGTATGGCGTTGGCCGTAGTGGAACTGCCGGCGTTTGTTTACAGGTTTACTAATAAGCCCAGCATCCCTGACTATGTTATCTCCGGTCCGACAGAGTTTGATTCCGAGGCTTTGCCGTATCTTATTTCCGACGGAATCTGCCGTTATCTTTTCCATCCTTCGGCAGGCATGGAACTTTCCGCCTACAATGACAGTCGGCAATGTGAATTTTCGATTGAAATCAAGCCTGATCAAATTGCCGGCGGCAGTTACAGGCTGTACAAGCCTAATGGCGGAAGGGTCGTGAAACTACACACCTTGCGGGTTGGTGATTTCTTTCTGGCCGATGGCCATCTGCTCCCGTATGATACGGATAATGAGAAGGTGCAGACTTCCAATGTCGTGGGCATTGTTTTCCAGACCAATCCGGCGCGCATCGGGGACGCAGAAAAGAAAGTGCTCGGAGGTGGGGCGCACGCGCTTGTGATGGCTCTGAAGAATGCCGCGGTCGATGTTACTTTTTGGATTACCAGACCTGTCGAGTCATACTTGCCTGCTTGTTCCTCAAAAGCGGAGGGTTATAATGACATAAGCGGATATTGGAATAGCGAGCAGATGCGTAAAGCTTGTGGTGACTTCAGTAGTTATCCGGCGTTGAAGGCGGCTGATGAGTACAATAAGTATTATCCTGTTCCTGCGACTACGACCGGCTGGTACCTTCCTTCATCTGGCCAATGCTGGGATTTACTGCAGTATTTAGGTGGTTGTCCGGCTCTGGCTGATCCGGCGGAGCAGACCTCTGATGCTTTAGGATATGATGAAAGATTAGGTCAAGGCGATGTCCCGGCCGCATTGAATAAATGGATGGCCAAGATTGCCGATAAGGATAAACATACATTCACATCTGATGATAATATCTGGACATCTACGTGGAGTAGATCTTCGGTCCATAATTGGGCCATCTATGCAGGCGGTGTTTTTTGCCGCTATTTGTATTCGGCCATAGATTATGAGAGTATGATAGTGCGTCCTGTCCTGGCGTTCTAGTCTTCGCGGTTTCTGTGAAGTAACCTTTGCGTGACCTGTAAGCCGCTGAATAGTAATCATTTAGCACTTTTCAGAGTTTTATATTTCGCAACTCTGAAAAGCGCTAAAGTGCTGATAAACAGTAGAATGCGCGTTGCGCGTGCTGTATCGAGATGATGTGGAATTCGCTCCTTTGAGTTATCGACGGTTTTTTATAAATTTGATGGACAATAACCATAGAAGGACTACTCATGAAAGGAGAAGAGAAACTATCGACACAGTATAATGATGCGGTCAAGCAAATCAAAACCGCTATTCTGCAGAGTCAGGCGAAGGTCTTGAAGGGTGTAAACCAAGAGCAGTTGGCTTTGTATTATGGGATCGGTCGATTTATATCGCAGAACTCCCGTGCTGGTTTCTGGGGGAAAGATGCGATTGATACAATTAGCCGTCAACTTTCAACAGAAGTTCCAGGTCTTAGGGGATTCTCACCTCGCAACTTGCGTAATATGAGGATGTTCTACGAGGAATGGAAGTGTCTTGACACTAATTTGGCAGATGCGTCTGCCAAATTAGATTTCGGTAACAAATCGGCAGATGAATCTGCCAATTTGGATTCATGCAAGTCATTGGCACCGCTAGAAATAGCTGATATCCCTATTGTAGCATTTTTTAGTATAGGATTCTCAAATCGCTTGTCGTCATTGAACTCAAAAAGGGCTCATTCAAGCCTGCTTATCTCGGACAATTGGCGGCTTACCTTCGAGTCCTGGAAGATGAAGAACGTATAGAAGGCGAGAATCCTTCTGTCGGAATCGTTCTCTGTAAGGATGCCGACAGGGCCTATGTCGAATATGTCCTGCAGGATTACACAAAGCCAATGGGTGTTGCGACATATAAATCCAGCCAGGAACGACTTAGGGAACTCTTGCCGGATGAAGAGGAAATCAAGAAACTGCTGTAGTTTAACAAATGTTTAACAAGAAATAAAAAATCGGTCTTGTCTGGACGCTGTGGGATTCGCTCCCGGGTGGTCGCGCACCTGCTTCCGCCGGAATGGAGACTCACCCAATGCCTGTTCGGCGAGCACCTGCTCCAGGATAAGGTCAATGCCAAGGACAGGAACTTCACTCTGAACAAACTTGACGATCGTCTTGCATGGCTGGACTCAAGCAAGTCATTTCATCCGCATCTTCAAGGAAAACGCCGGATGTACGCCTACCAGATGGCGGAAAAATTAGGCGTGGCGCGGGGCTAGTGAGGTGATTTTTTTCTTGGATATCTGTGTGTCTATGAATAACTTTGTCTGCAAATGGGTTAAAACACATAGATATTATGTTTGAAAAATACGTCAGGAAGTCATTGGCCTTTATTGTGGCGATGAGTATCTCGTTTGTCGCGTCAGCATTGACAAGAACAGAGGAACATCATTTTTTTCGGCATCGGGGGGATGGACCGCGAGTACTTGCTTTATATTCCCGAGGGTATCGGTCTGGACGCACCTCTGGTCATGGTGCTGCACGGCTATGGCGGGCGTGCGATGAAGGGCGGGGAGAATTTGCGTGAAGTCGCTGACCGTGAGAAGTTTGCGGTGTGCTATGCGCAGGGTGCCAAGGATGCGAGAGGCAAGACTTGCTGGAACGTCGGCTATCCTTTTCAGGCGGGATTGAAGACGGATGATGTCGATTTCCTTTGCAAATTGGCGCGTCATCTTCAGAAGGAATACAATCTCAGCCGCAACAATACTTTTCTGACGGGCATGTCCAATGGCGGCGAGATGTGCTACCTGATGGCGTATCTGAGGCCTGATTTTTTCGCTGCCGTCGCACCGATTTCGGGGCTGACGCTTGTTTGGATGGACAAGGAGCTTCATTCGAAAGGCCCGGTTCCGCTCATGGAGGTTCATGGTACTTCGGACAAGACGTCCGCTTGGGCCGGTGAGCCTGAAAACGAAGGTGGCTGGGGTGCGTATCTGTCTGTGCCGATGGCTGTTGCGAAGTGGGCTGTAGAGGCGAAATGTACTCACGAGATTACCGAAAATCTGCCGTTGAGGCGCAATGCCGTCGTGCTTCACCGTTATTGTGGTGGCGAGCCAGCCTGGAAGGGCGGTCCTGAAATTGAAGTCCGGCTGTATGAGGTCGTCGGCGGTAAGCACAGTTGGGCAGAGGCCGACATGGATACCTGCGACGAAATCTGGCGGTTTTTCAGCAAGTATCTGAGATAAATGGCGGGATAAATGGCGGGACGCGGCCACGGGGGTGAAATGTAACTGATTGATAATCAGATATCTTTTAAGATGGAGTGTGGAAACGTAGACTTTTTTTGGCTGCGTTTCCACGCTGCGTTTTGTAGCTCATTGATAATCAATGTCCCTAAAAATAGAGCGTGGCCGCGTCCCGCCGGGGCTACTGTTGCCATGCTTGGGTTCCTGTCCCGATGTTTAACAAATGTTTAACAAAAACGCCTTTCCATGATCCGGTTGGATTCGCTCCCGGTGGTCGCGCATCCCTGACCCTGCCACGGGCAATCTTACGGGTGGCGGCGGAGAAAGCTGGCGCCGGTATGCACCGGCTTGGCTTTTTCGGCCAAGACGCCTTTACGGGAATGGGATTCCCGACGGCGCCTTGACCAAAAAAGCCCGCTGTCTATCGACAGCGAGCTTTCTCCTTACTCGTGATTCGGTTGGGATTCGAACCCAAGACCCACAGCTTAGAAGGCTGTTGCTCTATCCAGCTGAGCTACCGAACCATCCTTGGGTTTCTACACGAAGGTTGCCCTTTCGCGAAGAACAGGTCTGCAAATATAGGGATTTTTTATTTAATGGCAATGTTTCCAGGCGAAAGTTTTTGCAAATTTTATATGCCGGACACTCAAGAGTCTGAGACAGGCGGCGTCCGTGAAATGTATATTTGTCTATTTTAACATAAGAAAATACCACTTCGACTGGCGAGCAGCGTTGTTGTAAAGCATTGATTATCAAGAATGACTTTCAAAAGTGCCCCATTTTGGTCCACTTTTCATCCACTTTATGCAAAACGTTTTTACCTATTACATAATTTTGTAAACGAAATACAAACAGTAAGAGGAAATCTTCAAGGATTACATAATTATTCAATAACCAATTAAGTTATGCGTAAACTTTTAGTTGTATTGCTTATGTTCGCCAGCGTGGTATCATTCGCGCAGCAGCATAGTGTCAATGGAACGGTCAAGGATCAGAACGGACAGCCCGTCATAGGACTGACCGTATTGGAGCAGGGCACCAAGAACGGTGTCATCACCAATGCTGACGGCCGTTATGATATCACAGTGTCATCATCAGAAGCAGTCCTGGAGTTCTCATCATTGGGATATTCCACTGTAACTGAAAAAGTAGGAGGCCGTGCTGTCATCAATGTAGATGTACACGAGACCGCCATCGCTCTCGACGCGGTAGTCGCCATCGGTTATGGTTCAGTCAGAAAGAAGGACCTCACCACCGCAGTATCTACCGTGAATACAGAAGATATGGCCTTGAGACCGGTCACTGACGCCTCCGGATTTATCCAGGGCAAGGTTTCCGGCGTGCAGGTAACCCAGACAAGCGGCCAGCCGGGAAGCGGTATGGTCATCAGGGTCAGAGGCGCCTCATCCATTTCTTCCACCAACGACCCTCTCTACGTAGTGGACGGCGTACCTGTAGGAACAGGAAACTATGCCATCTCATATCTTTCCCCGAACGATATCGAGACAATGCAGATCCTCAAGGACGCTTCATCAGCAGCCATCTACGGATCACGTGCAGCAAACGGAGTAGTCCTCATCACCACAAAGCAGGGCAGCAAAGGCAAAGGCCCGAAGATCAACTTCAGCGCCTACGTCGGACTTTCCAACGTCACCAAGACCTATGACGTCCTCAATGTGGACCAGTACCGCGAACTCCAGAAAGAAATCGGAGTGGCCAATGTCCCGGAAGGACTCAAAGACGAAACAGACTGGTTTGACGAGACTTACAGAACCGGAATTACCCAGAACTATCAGGTTTCAGTATCCAATGCCTCCGACAAGTCACGCTACTACATGAGCCTCGGCTACAGCGACGAGCAGGGTATCCTCAAAGTCGCATACAACAAGAGGTACAATGCGAAAGTCAATCTCGAATCAGACCTGTTCAAATGGATTACCGTCGGAATGGACGTTTCCTACTCCCATTACAAGAACAACGGAATCATCTCCGGAACAGGCGCCAACAGGGCAGGCGTCGTGCTTTCAGTAATCAACACCCCTACCTACGCAAAGCCTTGGAGCGAAACAAACCCTGACTGGTACTGGACACAGTTCTACGGCGCGAACCTTACGACTCCGTCAGAGAACCTCGCCAGAACAGAGAACAACTACGACCAGACCGACAGGGCGGTGATGTCTGCATTTGCGCGCATCAACTTCACCAAGCACCTCAATTTCAAGAGCACGGCAAGTATGGACCGACGCTGGGTGCACAGCTACTCATTCCTTGACCCTATCCACACATCTTATGGTAGGACACAGCATGGAGAAGCATCCGACTCGAGGACCGACGACAGGAGAATGGTCTATGACAATATCCTGAACTACAACAATGTATTCGGCAAGCACTCCCTCGAACTCATGGGCGGTATGTCAGCCACCACATCCGACTGGCAGCAGCTTACAGGCTCGAGAAACTATTTCTCACCGGACAACAACAATGCGATTTTCGGCCTGAACGGCGGTAACAAAGGCGGCCTCAGAGGCCAGAGCCAGAGCTGGAGCGAATGGGCCATAATGTCATATCTCGCACGTGCAGCCTATAACTTCGACAGTAAATATTATCTCACGGCGGCATTCAGAGCCGACGGTTCCTCAAAGCTTGCACCGGGACACAAATGGGGCTATTTCCCTTCAGTTTCAGCAGCATGGAGAATCTCAGGCGAGAACTTCATGAAAGACGTAAGGTGGATGAACGACCTCAAGCTCCGTCTCGGATGGGGACAGCAGGGTAACCAGGAAGGCCTCAGCGACTACGCATGGCAGCAGATGTACTCCACCAACTACTACGACTGGACAGACTCCAAATATGCTGATTCAGTTCCTACGCTCGGCGGAAAGTCCAACATCGGAAACCGCGAACTTACATGGGAGACCACATCTCAGTGGGACCTCGGTATCGACCTCGCAGTGCTCAACAGCAGACTCACATTCACGTATGACGTTTACCGCAGATATACCAAGAACCTGCTGATAACCGTCCCTATGCCGTCGCCGTACTCTGACCTCATCAGGAACGACGGAGAAATGAGCAACTGGGGTATGGAGTTCGCCATCTCGTCAGTCAACATTGACAAGAACGACTTCAGATGGACCACCGACTTCAACCTCTCATTCAACCGCAACAAGGTCGAGAAACTCACTCTGCAGAAGGTCTATAACTACACCACCACATCCGAGGCTCTCAGCGAGCAGGTAGTGAGAATGACAGAAGGCAAACCGCTTTCCTGCTTCTATGGACTGACCGCGAAAGGTGTTGACCCGGAGACCGGTATGATGATCTACGAGGATTATAACAATGACGGCAAGATCAACTCTTCTGACCGTCACTACATCGGTGATGCCAACCCTGATTTCATCTGGGGTATGACCAATACCTGGAGTTACAAAGGATTCAACCTCAGCGTTCTCCTTACAAGTTCCATCGGAAATGACATCTACAATGCATCCAAGATAGAGATGATCGGTATGTACAACGGCTCCAACCAGATTACCGATGTGCTCCGCAGATGGCGCGTTCCAGGACAGGTGACTGACATCCCTAAGGCCGGCGAAGTGGACAACCTCAAGGCTTCCACAAGATGGATTGAAGACGGTTCATATCTGAAAATCAAGAATATCACACTCTCTTACGATTTTTCAGGCAAATTCCTCAGGAAGCTGAATCTCACCAAGATACAGCCGTATATCACACTTGCGAACATGTTTACGTTCACCAAGTATTCAGGATATGACCCGGAAATGAGCCAGTATTCAAGCGCTACAAGTATGGGAATCGACTGGGGTACCTACCCTAACGTCAAGACCGTAACTTTCGGTGTCAATGTTGATTTCTGATGACTAAGGAGACATTATTATGAAAAAGATAAATTATATTCTTGCGGCGGCTGTCGTTGTGGCATTCCAGGCTTGCGACTTGGACTTGAATCCGCACACATCCTACAATGAGAACAATGTGAATGTGAAGAACGACAGCGAAAGCCAGTATTCTACCAGAACAGATATGTTGGGACTTCGCAACTCCCTGTATAACAGCTGGGTAAAGGACATCCAGGAAAAAGGTTACATGGATTGGCTCATCTCTACCGAGACCAGAAGTGACAATGCATATTGCGGCAGTCCGTCCACCGGAGCGATTGTTGCCATCGAGGCCAATAACCAGGACCCTGCAAACTCCAATATTGCCCGCGACTGGGACTGGTACCTGCAGCAGATAAGCAATGCCAACAACATTATCTGTAACATTGACAATATCTTCGCAAAAGATACCTCCGCAGTGAAAATGACTCAGAAAGAACACGACGAGTGGAAATCCGAGGCATTGTGCTGGAGAGCTTTCAACCTCTTCAGGATGGCCCAGCTCTGGGGCGACGCTCCTATGATTACCGTCATTCCGCCGGAAATCACATCCGAGAACATCGAGGAAGTGTACGAGGACTATTATCCGAAACGCACACCGGTAGATGAAATCTATGGCCAGGTAATCGAGGACCTGAACTATGCCTGCGACAATGCTCCTGACGTGAACCCTTCAGACAAATACCTGTTCTCCAAGGCTTTCGCGCATGGTCTGAGAGCAAGAGTCTATGCAGAGAAGCAGCGTCAGGACTGGAACCAGGTCATCAATGACTGTGTGGCAGTCGAGGGTATGGGATTCTCGCTCGTGGACAATTACGGTGACCTCTGGGGCTATAATGACGACGATGCTGTAAGGAACACCAAGGAATCCATCTTCGAGGTGACTTGGTCACGCAACTCAGGAAACTGGGTGTGGATGATGTATCACCGCAATGCCTACAACCCTACGGACAGCTACTCCTGGGCAAAATGGAGCACACCTTCCAGAAACCTCGCTGCCGCTTATGATGCAGCCGGCGACACTGAAAGAAAGAATGCGTCCATCGTTTACGACGAATGCGGCTGGAGCCTCTACTATCAGTCAGCGAAATATGCGTTCATGCACAAGGTTCCGACCAATGCCAGCAGTATGATCCTGATGCGCCTCGGAGAAATCTATCTCCTTCACGCAGAAGCACTTGTGATGACTGGCGATCTGGACAACGCATACATCTATACGAACAAGACAAGGAACAGGGCCGGACTTGCAGACCTTCCGCTTTCAGTGAAAAACAGCAAGGAATCCATGCTCAAGGCAGTCCTGGACGAGCGCAGACTCGAACTTGCATTCGAAGGCTTCCGTTTCTACGACCTTGCCCGTCACGATATGATCAAGCAGGTGCACGACGCGATGTCCGATCCGTCATCATCAAGCTATGACTCATATTGGCAGAAACGCTCACCGCTCACGGACGAGACCATCCTCTTCCCTGTGCCTCAGTCTGCCATCGACAAGAACTCGAATCTTACACAAAACCCAGGATATTAGAAATGAGATATTCATCTATTTATACTATTTTGGCAATGGCGTTCATGATGTCGTGCAGCTGTGATTCACAGACCTCGAATCAGACGCCGGAGCCTGAACCTGCCCCGCAGCCGCAGCCCGAGGTGGAAGCAGCCAAATCCTACACCACCACGGCGGACAAGTCCAGCCTCTTCGCGGAGAAGACCATTGCCTTCGGAAAGACAGCGTCAATGTCTCCTTACGCAGTGCGTTTCACGGACGAGACCTACCAGACGGTGGACGGATTCGGTGCGGCATTGACGGTGGCCTCCTGCTACAACATCCTGAAAATGCCTCAGGACAAGCGTGAGGCCTTCCTCAAACATATGTTCGACACGGAAAACGGAATCGGCAGTTCATTGATACGAGTATGTATCGGAGGCTCGGATTTCTCCATTGACAGGTTCACATGGTGCGACAAGGAAGGAATCGAGAACTTCGCCCCGGCAGAGTATGACTTGAAATACGTAATCCCTGTATTGAAGGAAATCAAGAAGATCAATCCGTCACTCCGCATCATCGGCTCCCCGTGGACAGCCCCGCGCTGGATGAAGAAAGAGGTGAACTCTAACGTCGACAGGTACTCCTGGACCGGCGGTACGCTCAAGCCGTCCTGCTATCAGGACTATGCGGAGTACTTCGTGAAATGGATACAGTACATGCAGTCGCAAGGTCTTGACATATACGCGGTTACCCCGCAGAACGAGCCTCTCAACGCCGGCAACTCCATGTCGATGGTGATGTACTGGGACGTTGCACGTGACTTCATCAAGACAGCATTGGGCCCTGCATTCCGGAAGGCTGGACTGGACACCAAGATACTCGTGTTCGACCATAACTACAATTATGACAACATGTCCGACCAGGCGCAGTACCCTCTGAAGATATACGCCGATGCTCAGGCCTCCGCCTACATTGCCGGTTCAGCCTGGCACAACTACGGAGGAAACGTCTCAGAACTGGACAAGATAGTCGCAGGCGCGCCTGACAAGGAACTGTATTTCACCGAATCCTCCATCGGCACATGGAACTACAACTTCAGTTCTTGTCTGATCAATGACATGAGGGACATCTTCTTCGGCCTGCTGAAGCGCGGCGGAAAAGGCGTCACCCTCTGGAACCTGATGCTGGATGAGAACAAGGGACCGTACACTGATGCCGAAGGATCCTGCAAGACCTGTTACGGCGCAGTCACCATAGCATCCTCCGACTACTCCACATTGGACTACTACACGCACTATTACAACATCGCGCATTGCTCGAAGGTTATAAATCAGGGTGCGGTACGTATCGGAACCACCGGTTATACCACCTCGGGACTGGATTATCTGGTGTTCAGAAATCCTGACAACTCCTACGGTGTGGTGATTCTGAATGAAAACTCCGACGCCAGGCAGCTCGTGTTCATTTCTTCCGCACATTCGGTGAAATGCGACGTTCCGGCCAAGTCGATAGTCTCTTTGGAATGGAAAGATTAAAAGATTAGGACAATGAATAAGATATTGAAAATAATGACATTGCTTGCAGTGCCGGCAACTGTCGCCATTTCCTGCAAAGAAGAGGGGATGGATGTGAAATTCACGGACAAAGGTCCTGAAATGACGATTGAGAATTGCGATGACAAAGCATTCATGGGTGACTCCATAAGGTTCTCCATAAAGCTGAATGACGAATTCCCGCTCTCCACATTGAAAGCGAAACTTCTGTTCGACGGTACTTCAGTCAGCGACCTGACCATCCGTACCAGAGAAAACGGAACCTACAATGCGGCCATTTTCGTGCCTCTGTTGAAAGATATTCCGAACGGAACCGCGGAACTCGCGTTCACCTCGCAGAATACCGGATTGGGAATCACAGAAGAAACGGTTGAGGTCAATATTGACAGACCGCAGCCTTCTACATTGACCCTCCTTTGCGACGGTAAGGAATACGCCATGAACAAGAGCGGCGATTACGCTTACGAGGTCACTGACAATTTCCCATCCGAAGCATCTGCATTGATCAAATGCGTGCCGGAGGCCGGTAAGACTGCGATATGGCTCGGTTGGGACGGCTCGGCGCTGAAACCTGTCGCTGCCGAGTCTTCAAGCACGATTCCTTTCACTGCCGTCAAAGCAGGTACATATAAGATTTCGGCCGACCTCATGTCGCTGACGGCATCACCGTTCGGCAGCATCACATCTGCATTGTCAGAGTCTGCCAATGTGGAACTGCTCAACCTTCTCCAGGGTTCTATGATCAAGTTCACCGGCATTGACAAGCCTGACCAGTGGGATCTGGATTATGATTTCTTTGCGCTCAATGCGGACAACTCCGTGTCATTCAAGGCAATGGATGGTCTTTATAGGCTGACAGCAGATTTCGGTGGCAAGTTCATCAAGGTCGAGGCGATGGCTGACAAGGACAAACCTGCGACGCTTGAATCCAATGGGACAGTCTGGGCTATCGGTGCAGGGATCGGCAAGCCTAATGTGGGCCCGTCTTGGAACACGGATGATGGTGTATGGTGCCTGGCTCAGACAGAGAAAGGTATTAGCAGACTGACATTGACGGCAGGCGCCTCTATCGCGCAGACAGGATTCTCATTCAAGCTCTTCGGCCAGAGAGGCTGGGGCGTCGAGTTCGGTTCCTACGCTTCTTTCAATGACGAGACCGGCTTGTTCAAAGTCACTTCTGTAGGCAATATCGAACCTGCATCTGACGGTACTTCACTCGAGTCAGGCAAGGCATATCAGTTCATTTTTGACACCAATGCGGGAGTCAGCGCTGCGAAACTCACCATCAAGACTGTTGAAATTCCTGTCAATTCATTGGATATCAAGGTAAACGGAGTTCAGGCAAGCCGTTTGTCGGCAACACATTACAGCATCACGTCCATCGCATTGAACAAGGACGAGGCCATCACCATCTCAGGTGTGAAAGACCTTGCAAACTGGTACCTCGATCCGGACCTGTTCTACCTCGACGGGGCTTCTATAAAGCTCAATGTCGTAAGCGGCACATTTGCAGTGGATCTGTATCTCGACTACGGTTATGCGACTCTGCGCAGGCTTGCTGCAGACGGCTCCGAGGCTACAATCAATGACGGTGCGCTCTGGATGATGGCTTGGGGAGTTGCCAATCCTGTGATGACCAGCCAGTTCGCCTTCAATCCTGGTGCTGCATTCTGTATGGCTCAGGTTCGTCCGATGGTGTTCCAGCTTACCGGAACTGCTGTGGATGAGAAAGACGGAACCACTCTCGGCGGAAGATTCAGATATGACTACATTTCCGCGAAGTACTTCGGTCAGGACGGCTGGGGTACAGAGAAAGGTAAGATTCTCGGCGATGCCGGCACCGTGAAATACACCGACAGCGCGGCAGAGTTCTTCGACACGACAGTCGGTCTGCATGACAATATCGGCCTCAAGGAAGGAGTCCAGCTGGAAAAGGGTTCTGTTTATGTCCTTACCATTGACCTTTCTACGACTGCTACTGACGGCGTGGAATTGATTGACTTCAAAAAGGTCAAATAGTTATCAGCTTGTATAGTGTGGAGTCCGGCGTCTGAGAAAAGATGCCGGACTTTTTTCATTTTTCCTGATGCCGTGGAACGTGTTTTTTCAAGATTACTGACTATATTAGCAGATTGTAACCGGAAGATTCGTGATATGATCAGGAAATATATTTACATAATTCTGCTTCTGTGCCTGTGCTCCTGCGGACGCGAAACGGGCATCGTAAACGAAGCCGTAAACGAACTGGATGCGATATTGGCAATGAAAGCGACCTACGAAAAGGCGTTTGAATCCAGGATAAAGTCCATCAGGGAGGTGTACGGGCCGGACCGAAGTTATGAAAACCAAGTGGCGTTCAATCTCAGGATGGCAAATGAATTCCGTGCGAACAGTTTCGATTCCACCGTTTTCTTCCTTGCACGTAACCGTGAGCTTGCTGAGCAGAATGCTGACAAAGAAAGACTTGCCTCTGCAAATCTTTCGCTTGTGGAAGTGTATGCCAAGGCCGGTTATCATATAGAAGCCACGACATTGATGCAGAGCGTCATTGACGGCGGCATTCCGGAGAGCGTCAAGCTGCAATACCTCAGGACACGGCACACATTGGCAGGGGAGCTGATGTATTATGCGTCTGACAATACTGTGGGCGGGCTTCAGTTCGATGACAGGAACAAGCTTCGCGATTCGCTGATGAAATATGTAGCTCCGGGGACTTACGAATGGTATGACCTGAACAGGGAGGCGGCTCTGTCTGCCAAGGACTCGTCATCCGTGAGGAAATTCGCCAGAAAAATGATGATGTTGTCGCAGAAAAATGATCTCCGCAAATACGCCGGAGCCTGCTATTACTATTCTCAGGGCGTGCCCAAGAACCAGCCGGACAGCATAATGTATTGGCTCTGCAAGTCGGCTCAGGCTGACATCTCCAGCGCCACGAAGGATTACGCGTCATTGAACCTCATCGCCCAGTATATTTTCGATATGGGAGACGTGGACAGGGCGTTCAAATACTGCGCCGACCATTGTATGCAGGATGCATTGGCCTTCAACGGCAAACTGCGTCCGTGGCAGATTTCCAAATTCTTCCCTCGGATAGAGCACGAGTATGAACAGAGGAAGCGGGAGCAGAACCGGATGATGATGGCTGCCGTCGTCTTCGTGAGTCTGCTTCTCGTGGTACTTGCAGTGCTGTCGCTCCATATCTACCGGCATCACAATATTCTCGCGCGGACCAATGAGGAGCTCAAGTTATTGAACAGCAGGATAAAAGAGGCGGACAAGATCAAGGAAGAGTACATTGCGCTGTTCCTCGGAATGGTGTCGGACAATATAAACAAGACCCGAAAATATCAGAACCACATTCTCAAGTATCTCAAGCGTGGCAATGAAAAATACATCATTGACGAGATAGAGATGCTGCCGCCGATAGACGAGGACATCAAGACGTTCTACAAGATGTTCGACGAGACGTTCCTGAATCTGTATCCTGATTTTATCGAGCAGTTCAATGCCCTGCTCGCTGACGGCGAGGCTATTGTGCTGAAGGACAATGATATGCTTACTCCGGAGCTGAGGATATTTGCATTGGTGAAGCTTGGCGTGAACGAATCGTCCAAGATAGCGTCGCTGCTGCATTACTCGGCCAATACGGTATATAATTATCGCGCTAAAATCAGAAACAAGTCCAGAGGCCCTCGCGACAAGTTCGAAGATATGGTCAGGGAAATAAGGTGACGCTGGACGGCTTTTCTCATAGATTAAATTTGTTTTGAGCCGTTTTTTCAGTAAATTTACACGATTTTGCAAAACGATAATGATGGCGTTTTCGCAACTGGTTGACACAAAAACATTAAAACATTGAATATGACACAGAAAAAAACAAACGTAGTGGCTATTGTCACCATGTGCTTCATCTTCGCGATGATTTCATTCGTGACCAACATGGCCGCTCCATTCGGCACCATCTGGAAAAACCAGTATGAGTGGGCCGGAATGATGGGAAACATGATGAACTTCGCCGCTTATCTGTTCATGGGAATCCCTGCAGGTAAGATGCTCGTCAAGTTCGGTTACAAGAAAACCACACTGGCAGCCCTCGCTACCGGATTCATCGGAATCGTCATCCAGTGGCTCTCAAGCCGTGCATTCGTAGGCGAATCTGCTATTTACGTATACCTCTTCGGTGCATTCATCTGCGGTTTCTGCGTATGTATGCTGAACACGGTAGTGAACCCTATGCTCAACATCCTCGGCGGTGGCGGTGACAAGGGTAACCAGCTCATCCAGATCGGAGGAACATTGAACTCCCTCACCGGAACATTCACTCCGCTCCTCGTAGGTATGCTCATCGGAACCGTTACGAAGACCACTGCCATGAGCGACGTCGCTCCGCTTCTGTTCATCGCAATGGGCGTATTTGCATTGGCATACTTAATCATTTCATTGGTAAATATTCCTGAGCCTGCAGCTGAAAGAAAATCAGTCAAATTCGAGCACAGCCCATGGAGCTTCCGTCACTTCGTTATGGGTGTCGTTGCAATCTTCTTCTATGTGGGTGTCGAGGTAGGTATCCCTGCACAGCTTATATTCTACTTCTCCGATGCTACCGAAAAAGGCGCGGGCATCACTGTCAATGGTGCAGCTATCGGCGGTGCAATCGCTGCCGTTTACTGGCTGCTTATGATGGTAGGACGTCTCTGCAGCTCATTCATCAGCGGCAAGATCAGCACGAAGGTTCAGCTCACAGCAGTTTCCGCTATCGCAATCGTCTTGACCTTCTGCGCAATTATCCTCCCTAAGGAAATTACCATTTCAATGCCGGCCTACAGCGTAGAAGACGGATTTACAATGGTTTCCGGCGTTCCTATGAAGGCGCTCTTCCTGGTACTTTGCGGTCTCTGCACATCGCTCATGTGGGGCGGTATCTTCAACCTCAGTACTGAAGGCCTCGGAAAATACACCGAGCAGGCTTCAGGTATCTTCATGATGATGGTTGTCGGCGGCGGCGTGATGCCTCTTATCCAGGAATTCATCGCCAAATATGAAGGCTACATGGCAAGCTACTGGCTCGTAGTGGCAATGCTCTGCTACATTCTCTACTACGCCCTCAAAGGCTGCAAGAATGTCAATACAGATATCCCGGTAGAATAATAGTAATACACATATATAATATGAACAAAATGGATATGCCTTATGTAGTCGGTGTCGACGTAGGCGGACAGACCACCAAGATAGGTGTTGTGGATATGAGGGGCCAGGTGCTGGCTCAGACCGTTATCCGCACAGATACATACGATGAAGTAGAACCTTATATCGAGGAACTTGCAGAAGCCATCACCAAGGTAGTGGCAGACGCAGGCGTTACCGGACAGGTCCGCGGAATCGGAATGGGTATCCCTAACGGAAACTATTATACAGGCGAAATCGAGAATGCCGTCAACCTCAAATGGGGTAACAAGGGTGTCGTTCCGGTAGCCAAACTCTTGAAAGACAAGATGAACGGCGTTCCGGTAGCACTTACCAATGATGCCAATGCCGCTGCTATGGGCGAGATGACCTATGGCGCTGCCAGGGGAATGAAGAACTTCATCATGATCACCCTCGGCACAGGCGTAGGTAGCGGTATCGTCATCAATGGCGAGGTAGTTTACGGCCATGACGGATTCGCAGGCGAGCTCGGACACACATGCGCAGTCCGCCACAACGGACGTCTCTGCAACTGCGGAAAGACCGGATGTCTCGAAACATACACATCCGCAACCGGCGTTGCACGCACAGCACGCGAGTGGCTCGACATGAGCGAGGAACCATCTTCACTCAGAAGCCTTGACAACATCTCCTCAAAGGATGTTTACGAGGCAGCCAAGGAAGGTGACAAGCTTGCGCTCAAGATCTTCGAATACACCGGAACAATTCTGGGCCAGTCATTTGCAGATTTCATCGCGTTCAGCTCGCCGGAGGCAATCGTACTTTTCGGCGGCCTCGCACGCGCAAAAGACTTTCTCCGCGAGCCTGTCGAGAGATCAATGAATGCCAATGTCCTTCCTTTGTGGCGCGACAAGGTCAAGATTGTGTTCTCTCAGCTTAAGGAATCTGACGCTGCCATCTTAGGCGCTTCAGCCCTCGCTTGGGAGCTTTAGCTTGCTCGTCTTTCCGGCCTATATTCATTCGGAAATACTTCACAAGCTGTAAATAGAATAACAGGGCGGTTGAAAAACGAATTTCAGCCGCCCTGTTATTTTATTTTTCCTTGACAGTCATTTCGCAATTCTTGCAGTCGAAATCCAGCACGAAACGCCGTCCGTTGTTCTCCAGCATCAGCGGATAATCGATTTTTCTTCCGTTCAGGTCAATGCTGCCGTGCCCGGTCCGCCCCTTATGCTTAGGACATATCCCCAACTCATACCGGATACAATACTTCGTCCGCATCAGTTCTGCATCTGCCTGATGCCCAATCTCATACGCATCATCTATGACCTTCGCCCCGCAATCGGAATACACCTGGCCGGCAATCCTGTTGGCTACATTGGACTTATAATCAATCTTTTCCGGTGCGACCGGACTGCCATCTGCCGCTCCATCCCTCAGATTCATAAGAGGACGTGCGATTGCCGGCATTCCGTCAAGCGACTCTGCAAGCGAACGCCTGATACCGTTCAGAAACGCGGAAGAAACGAAAGGAATGCAGCCGTCGGAAGTCTCCAAAACCAGTTCTGCACTGAAACTATAATGCTCGGACGTCTTGGATAACTGACTCAATATCATTGACTTCATCCTCTCGGTGTTCTCTGCGGCAGCATTGCCCCCGGGGACATTGACAGAAACCTTTCTGCCGTCCGAAGACGTTGCGTCAGCGGTGAAGGTATAGCCGCCGGCCGCGTTGCCGGACACCGAAACATTGACATTGACCGGAATCATGCGGCGGCACAGTCGCGTGGCGAGGATTTTTTCGAACTCGGTGCTGATGTTGCGGTAGAGCAGCGTCCCCGGCGTCAGCCCGTCGGTTTTGCGGCAGCGGATTGTCGTGCCGGAGCAGATGTCGCCCCTGAATCCGATGATGTCGCCGTTCCTGTCCGTAAATGCGAAACCATCTCCGTTACAGAGAGTTATGCCATGTCTGCCTTCGACATTGAGCTCCATTTCATCCCTTCCGAGAGGGCGTATCGTGCGCACCTTGCCGATGACTTCGCCCATGCCTTTCGGTGTGTCCATGCTGGCCCATTGACCACGTTTTCCATCAATGAAAAGTTCCGTGTAGCCGCGGTTGAATGTCTTGGAAAGGTCGGGCGTGAATCCGCCGGTGATGAAACCGGAAGATGCCCTGCTGTATCTGTCCGGATGTCTTGAAACCAGCTCGTCAAGTGCCCTGGAATATGCCAGGACCGTATTTCTGACGTAGGAAATGTTCTTCAGGCGGCCTTCTATCTTGAATGAAGTGACGCCGGCATCCGCCAGGTCGCCTATGCGTTTCAGCAGGTTGTAGTCTTTCAGGGAAAGAAGAGCCTTGTTCTTTACCAGCATGTTGCCCGATGCGTCCGTCAGGTTATAGAGTGACCGGCACGCCTGGATGCACTCGCCGCGATTTGCACTCCTGCCTGTAATGCGCTCTGACAGATAGCATTGCCCGCTGTAGCAGACGCAGAGGGCGCCATGTACGAAGAACTCGATTTCGCTGCCGGTGGCATGGCTGATTTCCCTGATGCGCGGCAGCTCCATCTCACGCTCCAGAACCAGCCGTGAAAAGCCCAATCCTTTGTAAAACAATGCTTTGTCCACACTACGGATAGCGCATTGTGTCGAAGCATGGAGCGGAATCCGGATGCGACGTCCCTTGCCGTTCGGGCCGCCGTCTGCCATCTTCAGAATCGCGAGGTCCTGCACTATGATGGCATCCACGCCTGCATCTTCTGCCTGACACATCAGGGAATAAGCCTCCTGAAGCTCATCATCATATATGATGGTGTTCAGCGTCATGAAGATTCTGGCGCCGAACTTATGAGCATAAGAGCATAGCTTGGCCAGATCCTCCATACTGTTTCCGGCCGCCTGCCTTGCACCGAATGCCGGACCTGCAATATAAACGGCATCGGCACCGCAGTCGATGGCCGCGATGCCGATTTCTATGTTTTTCGCCGGAGCAAGTAGTTCCAGATCAATCATTTCACTAGAATTTGCCGGCAAGAAATTACTTGCTGAGTGAAGTGATGAGAGTCTTGGCCTGAGCGCCGAACTGAGGATCAGTCTCGACCTTCTTGTAGAACTCTACGGCCTTGGCTTTGTTGCCTGCCTGCTGATAGAGCGCGCCTACTGTGAAAGCGATTGCACCTGCGTTCTTTGCTGTAGGGGCAGCCTCAAGATATTTCTCGAAGTTTGCGATAGCGTCGGCATTCTTGTTTGCTTTCTGTGAAGCCTGACCTGCGATAAGGTAAGCCTGAGCATTCTCCTTGTAGCTGTTTGCCTTCTCTGCAAATGCCACAGCATCAGCATATTTGCCAGCTTTCAACTGAGCAGCAGCGTTCTTCAGGAAAGTGGTGGAAAGAATGGCTTTCGCATTGCCTTCCTGGCCGTGACGTGCAGCGAGCTCAAGATATTTGACTGCATCGTCAAATTTTCCGGCATTGCCGAGGAACTGACCGTATTTAAGAGCGGTGTTGGCATCTGTCGTATCGATGGCCATAGCCTCCTCGTAACCTGCGAGCACGCCTGCGATATCCTTGTTTTTCATCGCATCATTGACTTTGGCGAGGGCGATTCTCTTGCCTACGGTAGGAAGAAGGCTCTCAACCTCTGCGGTAACCTCTTCATTGCCATATTTCTTGGCAACTTCAGCAGCCTCTACGAATTTGGCCTTGGCATTGGAGAAATCCTTGTTGTTATAGAATTCCTTGCCGATGGAAAGGATAACAGAAGGGATGGCGCTCTTGCAGTTTGCGACAACATCAGCACCTTCATCACCGAGAGCCTCGGCCATAGTGAGGGCTTTCTGGAAATATTCCAGAGCGCTGGTTTTATTACCCATTGTAAGCGCTTCTGCACCACTATTATAAGTCGCAGTAGCTGTGGCGAGATCCTGTGCGGTCATGAGGCTCATTGAGCAGGCAAATGCCGCCATGGCAAGAATGATTTTTTTCATGATATTAGTTCTTTAAATGTTTTTTCAAGTACAATTGTTGCAGTAAACGGTTTTAGCCCGAACACGCAATAAGGCAAAAATAATAAAAATATCTTAAATTTGCATAAGAAGCTTTTGATATATGAATATTCGTAGGATATTATTTTCGTTGTCCGCGCTGTTGGTCTCAATAATGATGCCAGCAGCGGACCTGCCGTCATTGCCGGTCGCTTCGAGGATCAAGACAGGCATGTTGGACAATGGTATCGCATATTATCTCGTAACCAACAACACCGAGAAGGGCAGGGCCGACATCGCCCTCGTCCAGAAGGGCGGTTATGACAATGAAACCCCATATACTGCCGGATCCACCGCCGTGCACGCGATGGGTTCGCTCACCATGCTGCCTCATTTCCGTACCAATACCCCATTCCATTATCTTTCAAGGAATTGCATCTGGCCGGGAGCCGAGGGTTATGTCGCATCCTATCCGGACGCTACCGTCTACCGTTTCCGCGATCTGGAATTTTCCAGGTCGAAAGACATCGTCGATTCCACATTGCTGATGGTGTTCGACATCATCGGTATGCAGTCGGAGTATTTGGGTGGCAGGTACTCGCCTCAGAATCAGGCGATTATAATTTCCGGCGATGTCGATGCCGGGGCAGTGCTGAACAAGATGAACATGCTTTCAATGCTGGTTACACGCGGCCGTCCGTCGACGCTGGAATCGGAATACAAGTGGTCCGGTTCGACAGAAGCCTCATATAGGCATGTACAGCCGACGGCCAAAGGATTGGCCTCGGTATCAGCTGAATACGTCTATCCGCGAACCCCGGAAAAGAACATGAACACCGTCCAGCCTCTGGTCTCGCAGAAGTTCGCATCCGAGCTCGGAATTATCCTCCGCAAGCGTCTGGCCAAGTCCCTGCGCAATGCCGGTGTGCCTGTCTCTGACATAAAGTATTCATACACAAGCAGCAAAGAGGGCCCGGGAAACGAACTCTTCCGTATCAGCATTGTCACGTCCGAAGAATATCTGAAGAAGGCGACAGCCATATTGTCGGAGACATTGGCGAACCTGGATACGTACGGATCTGGTGCCGCAGAGTATCGCGATACGCAGAATGAGCTGATAATGAACATGAAACGCGATTTCTCCGGGGATGTCGTGAACAATACCGTATATATAGACCAATGTGTTTCGGCGTATCTTTACGGCGCCTCGCTTGCTTCCGCTGCCACCAGCATGGATTTCTTCCTCACGAAGAATCTGCAGGATGACCTCGGCGTGAAACTTTTCAACAATTTCGTGTTCGCGCTGCTCGACAAGTCGAAGAACCTCACCGTCGAATGCATGTCGGACACCCTTTCCAAGGTCAATGTCCCTGAGTGTTTCGCGGCATCGTGGTCAGCTAAAGCCGCTGAACCATATACGGTCAGCTACAGTGATACATTGAAACTCAAGAAATCCGGTACGAAGCTGAAAATCAAGACTGTGGCGCAGGAACCGCTTTCCGGCGGACAGATCTGGACCTTCGACAACGGCCTCCGCGTCATTTACAAGAATGTTCCCAAGACCGGCATGTTCCATTATATGTGGCTCCTGAAGGGGGGATATTCCCTGGTGCCTGGGTTGAAATCTGGAGAAGGAGCGTACGTTTCAGATATGTTGTCACTCTATGACGTGCCTGGAATGTCTTGCTATAACTTCTCCAACATGCTGTCAGCCAATGGTATATCCATGTCCAGAGAGGTTACGGTGTCGGATCTCCGCATAAGCGGCGCAGCTCCGTCGTCACGTCTTCATCTGCTGCTGCGTTCATTGTGCTCTCTGGCGGAAAACAGAACCATGAACCGCGCTGCCTACGACTATTACCGGGAATGCAACAAGGTAAAGGCATTGGAAAAGACGTCCATGGAAGCTGTCCTGGACAGCCTTATGTTCCCTGGCAATGACTGTTCTTCGTATAAGCGCCCGATAGATCTTCCGGATGATTTCCAGAAACGCGCCGAGAAGTTCTATGCCAGCGAGTTCTCCAAGATGAATGACGGCGTGCTGATTATCGTGGGTGACTTCGACGAATATACATTGAAAAAAGACCTTTGCCGCGACCTTAGCGGTTTCAGCACGGAGAAAGCCTCTTCTTTCCGCACCAGGAGCCAGTTCCGTGTGGGGCCCGGCAATGCGTACCGTCTGGTTGCGGGCGACAAGCAGGAGGTGGAAATCGGCATTTCCGCACCTCTTATGTATACGGCGGCCAATTTCATGTCGTCATACATTGCCGCGATGGCCGTGCAGGACAAGCTCGCATCCACGCTTGCCGACTGCGGATGGTACGGGAAAGCATCATGGGATTTCGTGATGTTCCCGGAAGAGAGGTTCAATTTCAGGATGCATTGCGCAATGTCTGACAGGACAGGCGTTCCGGCGTCGCTCGTGCAGGTCGATTCCGTCGAAGAGGTCGTCTCCAAGCTGAGGAGGGCCGTCGGTTCCGTGTCGGTCACACCGTCCGACCTCTCCGTCTACCGGTCCGTCCTGCTCAAGTCTGTCGAGGCGCGACTCGCTGACCCTCAAATGATTATATCAATGCTTGTGCTCCGTTATTCCTACGGGAAGGATTTGGTGACCAAGTACAAGGACAAGATAAATGAGGTGACGGTGGACAGGGTGAACCAGATTCTGAGTCAGATGGCGGAAGGCCGTACAGCCGAATATGCTGTAAGGACCAAGTCCGTAGGAGATAGATTCTTTATCGAGCAGGGAACTCCGGTATTTGACGGCGAAATCCCTGTGCCTCAGCCTGTTGCTGATTCTCTCGGCATAGCCCGCGAAGGTTACAGGGCCATCGGTCTGGATACTACGGCATACAGCCCTGTCTGGCTGGATTCAGCACGCTTCCGCAGCTTCATGAGCGAATTGCCGAAGCCGGTACCAATGCCGATAATTCCTAAGAAGGATACATTGAAGACGGTAACTCCGTCTGATTCCCTCAAGGTCGGTTCTGACAGCACTTCGGTGGCGGCTGACTCCCTCAAGGTTGCCGCAGACTCCCTCAAGGTTGCCGCCGACTCGACCAGGATTGCCGTCGATTCTGTCAAGGTAACGGTCGACTCCACCAAGTCCGGTTCGGGCACAGTCTACGTGACTTCGTATTCGATTCAGTTGAAAGATACATTGAATAGAGACAAATAATATATGGATCGTAAATTCGGAACAATTTTCGAAATAGGGGATTGCCTTGTTTCGGAAGAGGTCATCACTGAATATTTTGCTTGCGACTATGAGAAATGCAAGGGCTGCTGCTGCATCATCGGCGACAGCGGTGCCCCGCTGAAAGAGGAAGAAATTGCAAAAATAGAGGAAGCCTATCCTTCCTTTTCTCCTCTTATGCAGGAAACCGGCCGAAAAGTCGTAGATGAAAAGGGCTTTTTCGAAATAGACGTTGACGGTGATATAGTTACGCCTCTCTGCCCGGGCACGGAAGAGTGTGCATTCACTCATTTCGACGAGCATAAAAACTGCTTCTGTGCCATGGAACGCTGCTTTTTCTCCGGGAAAACTCGTTTCCGCAAGCCTATTTCGTGCTGGCTCTATCCCATCCGCGTCACCGAACTCTCCAACGGCAAACATGCCCTCAACCTTCACCGTTGGGATATCTGCAAAGACGCATTTGCCAAAGGTGCAAAAGAAAAGGTCCGCGTATATGAATTTCTACGCGAACCTCTTATAGAAGCCTATGGCGAAGAGTTTTACTCTGCCTTGTCATTTGCTGCCAAAAGTTTCTTGGCCAATTCATAATCCTCCGCATTCACCTTCACTTCCACGCTGTCAATCGCAGCATTGATCGAAGGATAAGAGGATGTCTGCCCGAAAACTTCTGCATGAACGCCGTTTGCATTGAGCATTCCGGCTGCTATCTCCGCGCTCATCGGGTCGGAGAACTTAGCTACTGTCTTAAATTCTTCATTCATGATTTGTTCGTCTTTTCGGTATATATTTTATGATAAGTCGTGTACTGGACGCTAGTCGTGTACGTCCGGTACACTCCTGTTAGTCGTCTGAAGTGTTGCGTAGGGCGTTTTCCAGACCGTAGATTACACGGATGGTGTCTTTCCGGAGACCCTCCAGCTCGAAACCGCCCAGCGTGCGGGTGAACGTTATCCTGTCCTCCATCATTCTGGTGATGCGGTTCAGGAGACTCCTGTTGCGGAATGTCATGTTTTCGCCATTCTCGCTTTCCAGCCTGTAACCACGGTTCTCCATGTAGTCAATCACGCCTTTGCGTATCTCGGCATATTCCCCCGGAATGACCGCCTCCTTCTTCACGAAGCCGAAAACGGGATAAACCGCAGCAACCGCTGCAAACATCAAGCCTATCTGCCACAGGGAGTTGTAACCGTTCCTGAACATTGTCTCGATATTGCCGTCCACCACGTGCGCAAGCACCAGCACCGACAATATGATGATGAGCAGAATCGAAAAGTAGAAAAAATACTTTATCGCGCGTACGATATATTTCATTGCCTTGTTCATAACATTCATTTTCACAAAAATAAAAAGATTTTTCTAAATTTGCCGCCGTACAAACCACATTTTATGAAGAAGACGATTCTTTTCATTGCACTGGCTGCAATTTCTTTTGCGGACATCAATGCAGACAATGCCCGTTATGTCAACATGTTTCTGGGAACTTCAGGAGACCATGGCCAGATGGCGCCGGGAGCCGCATGTCCATTGGGAATGATTTCCGTCTGCCCCGACAGCGACCCGAACCAACATGCCGGCTATGACTTCAGCGTTCCTGCTGTGAGCGGAATCTCCATAAACCGTGTTTCAGGAATCGGCTGTTCCGGATCGGGCGGCAACCTGAGCATCAGACCGGCGCCAGAGGGCACTCCGTTGAACATCGTGAAGGGCACAGAATCCGCACATCCGGGTTTTTACGCGACCACATTTGACAACGGCGTGAGGGCGGAACTGACGGCAACATTGAACATGGCCGTCGAAAAATACCGGCTCCCAGCCGGCGGCAACCGCACATTCTTCATCAATTTCGCATCTTCCATTGACACCAGGAACGTGCAATGCCAGTTCGACATCACGTCCCCGTCAATGATCGAGGGCTGGGTCGAGGCTCCTACCGCCTGCGCACGCGGCTCCTATAAATTATATTTCAATGTCTCTACGGATAGTGACTTCCACATCGTCCGCAGAGATGACGAGACGGCGACATTGCGCTTCGCGGAAGACGCGAAGTCGGTCGAATTCAGGGTCGCGGTATCGCCGGTGGGCCGTAAGGAGGCCAATGCCATCCAAGCAGATGCGGCAGCATTGACATTCAAGAAGATACATGCGGATGCGGTAGCGGCGTGGAAAAGCAAGCTGGACCGTATCAGCGTGAAGGGGAGCACACTGGAGCAGAAGACATTGTTCTATACATTGATGTACCGGCTCTATCTCAGTCCGATGATGGCGACATCTTATGGCAAGTATAAGGGGACTGACGGCAAAATATATGATGCTGAGGGATTTACCTATTATAGTTCATGGTCCATCTGGGATTCGTTCCGCTCGAAATTCCCGCTGCTATGTCTGATCGACCCTGTGGCAATGCGTGACATCAGCAGGTCGATGGCGGATATTTTCCGGACCGGGAAACGAGACTGGGCGACCCCGCATGAATCCGTGCCTACCGTGAGGACGGAACATTCCGTGATAATGCTGTTGGACGCATACCGTCGCGGCGCTGCAGACAAACATTGTCTCGAAGTCGCATACCCCGGCATGAAGGAAGAGGCGGAAAGGCTGCCGATGAGGACTCCTGACCAGGAGATGGAAAGTTCCTATGACCTGTGGGCGCTTGGCAACATTGCCCGGATACTCGGCGAGGATAAGGAGGCGCGCATGTATGCGGACAGGGCGGATTCGATTTTCATGGCGGTCTGGCCTTCGGAATTCATGACGGTTACGGATGATTTCGTGAAGATGAAGGGCAACGGGCTGTATCAGGGAAGCCGCTGGCAATACCGCTGGGCAGCACCGCATTGCATTGACAAGATGATAGCGCTGGAAGGGCGGGAGAAACTGGAGAAAGAACTGGAGGAGTTCTTCGGCAAGCACTTGTTCAATCAGGGCAACGAGCCTGACATCCACACGCCGTTCCTGTTCAATCTCTTCGGTAATCCTGCTGAAACTCAGCGGCTTGTGCGCGCCCTGCTTACGGACGACGAAATGATCCACGTTTATGGGGGCAATGCTGAATACCCGGAGCCTTTCGTCGGAAGGGCGTTCCGCAATGCGCCGGACGGACTCGCGCCGGAAATGGACGAGGATGACGGTACTATGAGCGCGTGGTATATATTCAGTTCAATGGGATTCTACCCGGTAGTAGTCGGGGAGGCAACCTATGAAATGTTCTCTCCGCTGTATGATAAAATCCGTATAAAGAACGGTGAATCAGAGATTTCTATAAGGACAAAGGGGCGCAGGTCTCCGGATGACATCATCCGTGGAATCTATGTCAATGGCCGCCCGATGGACGGGTATCGGATTTCTCATGAGGACCTGTCGGGCAAGAGCAGAATCGTCATAGAATACTGAAGCCTCGAAAAAAAGACGAAAAAAGTGTCGGATATGTGGAAAAAACATTACATTTGTGGATATAAAACCTTGAGTTCAACTTATAAATGCAACTTTTTGGGTGCGGATAATAAGCAATAAAAA
>ENA-ORMS01000333-ORMS01000333.1-human-gut-metagenome-genome-assembly--contig:-NODE-333-length-49767-cov-16.558215_pt1 | contig 49767 bp, 40 predicted proteins | sample MGYA00242104_ERZ508997 | MGnify/ENA primary metagenome ERZ508997 (study PRJEB26280, sample SAMEA2338704) | human gut metagenome | biome: human gut; feature: human-associated habitat; material: faeces...
TGGAGGATGGAATCAGCCCGGAGAGCGGACTTGCGGTTGCCGGCGGGCTTTTGGTGATCACGATGGCTGGCGGGATGATGTACTTTGAGAATAAGGATGTTATGTGATAATAGGGCAGGAGTTGATACATATTGTATCCGCTCCCACCCTATTTTTTATGGAAATAAAAAGTGTCATGCGAAAAGGGGTCAGGCACCTTGGTAAGTTCAGCTTTGCAGAAAAGGGGTCAGGCACCTTAGGGAGTTCAGCTTTGCAGAAAGGGGGCAGGCCCCGCCGGTCATTTGCAGTTTTTCACTAAATTGGACTTGGAGTTTGTTTAGTGATAATTTTACGCACTTTTTATTTGAAAAGGTGGAAAAAAGATAAAGAAATTCGGAAACTTGTATCTTCATGAGGTTTTTTTGAGAAAAAGCGATAAATTTGTGGTGTAAAACAAAAATTGCACTTAAAAATAGAAAAACGTCAGGTTATCTAGCGCCCAATGGACAGGCCTTATAAGATCCTCGAATCAGAAAAGAACTGAAAAAATAGAAAAAATCAGAAAAGAACAGAAAAAAACAAAAAAACCAAAAACCAGAAAAGCCAGAAAAGCCAGAAAAAGTCAACTTATCAAACACGGCTTTCTCCGAACCTCGTTGAAATAAATTGCGCTGGGTGGTAAAGTGTAAATGTTATGAAAAGGCAAAATCAAATGAGATTTTACAAGGAGGTAACAATGAAGAATATGCTGCGTGTGGCAGCCGTTACGCCGAAGGTTCACATCGGAAGTGTCAGCGGAAATGTCAGAGAGATAATGGACATATATGAAGAGTATAAGGATGCTGCGGATGTCATAGTGACGCCGGAGCTGTCTATCACGGGATATACCTGTGCGGATCTGTTTGAGAACAGAAAGCTCATAGATGGTGCGAGAAGAGGACTTCTTCAGCTTGCCATGGCTACATGTACCGGTCAGTCGGCACTGGTGGTCGGTCTGCCATTTGAGGTGGACGGAGAGCTGTTCAACTGTGCGGCGTTCCTGCAGGGCGGAAGAGTCATGGCCATCGTGCCGAAGACTTATCTTCCAAACTATGGTGAGTTCTACGAGAAGAGATGGTTCTCAGCCAGAAAGTATGATGCGGTGATGGTCAATCTCATGGATCCGGAAGATGATGGAGATGAGCTTGAATATAATGCCGGTTCAAAGAAAGCCGGGGGCAGGGGTGTTGGCAGTGAGGTGCTGTTTGGCAACAATGTGATGATAGAGGTGGGCAGCGGAGACCAGAGAGTCAAGCTTGGCATAGAGATATGTGAGGATGCCTGGACTCCGGTTTCGCCGGGAAGACTTCTCGCCATGGCGGGAGCAGAGGTGATACTCAACCTTTCCGCGTCAAATGAGGTCATCGGAAAGGCTGCATACAGGCACAAGCTGATAGGAAGTGTGTCATCGGACTGCCTGTGCGGATATGTGTATGTGTCCGCTGGAATGTATGAGTCCACATCAGATCTGGTATTTTCAGGACACAATCTGATGTACGAGAACGGCAAACTCCTCGGCGAGGTAAAGCCATTTGAGGACGGAGTATTGATCAGGGATATAAGTCTTACCAAGATAAGACACGACAGGATAGCCAACAAGTCATTTGCCGACTGCAAGAGTGATTTCGCATTCAGAAAGTATGAGACGGTGGTGTGCGATACTCCGCTCATGGACAAGGGAAATGTGCTCATGAAGGTGAAGATGACACCCTTTGTCCCATCGGGAAATAAGCTTGAGAGGTGCATGGCGATATTCAAGATGCAGGTTGCCGGACTTCAGAGAAGGATAGAGGCGACCCACTGCAAATGTGTGGTCGTGGGAGTGTCAGGTGGCCTGGATTCCACACTGGCTCTGCTGGTTTCGGCACAGGCGGTGAAGAATGCAGGACTTCCATCCACAACTGTCGTGGGAATCACCATGCCTGGATTTGGAACGACAAACAGGACGAAGAGTAACTCTACGGAACTCATGAGACTGCTCGGCTGTGACAGCAGAGAGATAAGCATAGCTGCATCGGTGAGACAGCATTTTGCCGATATCGGACAGGACGAGAGCGTGCATGACGTCACTTATGAGAACTGTCAGGCGAGGGAGAGAACGCAGATACTCATGGATGTCGCCAACAAGGAGGGCGGCTTCGTGGTTGGAACCGGAGATCTCTCGGAGCTGGCACTTGGCTGGTGCACCTACAACGGCGACCATATGAGCATGTATGCGGTGAATACAAGTATACCAAAGACGCTGGTGCGCTCACTTGTGAATGAGGTTGGACACTTCATGGAGGTGGATGGATTTGAGGGCATCGCGCCGATCATAGACGATATCATAGACACACCGGTCAGCCCGGAGCTGCTCCCACCGAACCCGGACGGAACCATCGCGCAGAAGACGGAGGACACCGTGGGATCATACATCCTGCACGATTTCTTCTTATATTATACACTGAGATATGGAATGTCCCCTGAGGAGGTAAATGAGCTGTGCAAGGAGGCTGTAAGACAGAGTGACGAGTACAATTTCTCAGACAGCGAGATCGACAAATGGCAGAAGGTATTCTACACGAGATTCTTCCGCCAGCAGTTCAAGCGAAACTGTATGCCGGACGGCGTGAAGGTCGGAACCGTGTCGGTCAGCCCGAGAGGAGATCTGAGACTGCCGTCTGAGATAGAATTTGAGGACTTTTTGTAGACATATTTTATAGCGGAATTATAGGATTTTGCCATATATAATAATTATATTTTTACATGAATGTTCAAACATAACCCAATCAGGGGAATACGATGCCGCCGGTCCTTAGGTGGCGCAGCAGGCGGCACCTTAGTACCGTTGCAGGCTGAGTTAAGCGGGAGCGACTCCTGATGGGTATGATTGACATTCATGTAATATTAACTTAGATATTGGCAAAATCCAACATCAAAGGAGGAGAAAAATATGCCATTTATAGATTCAAAGGTTACAGTGAAGATGAGTGATGACCAGAAGGAGACTCTTAAGAGCAGTCTCGGTCAGGCGATAACAACGATGAACAAGACGGAGAGCTACCTTATGGTCGGCATCAACGATGGATACGACCTGTTCATGGGCGGAAAGAAGCTGGAAAAGGGTGCATATGTGGAAGTCAGCGTGTTTGGCGATGTAACTCCAAAAGCATGTGATGCCATGACAGGAAAAATCTGCGATATATTTGCAGATGTGCTTGGAATCCCGGGAAATGCGGTGTACGTGACTTACCACGGCGTACATGACTGGGGCTGGAACGGCGGTAACTTCTGATGGGCTGGGAAATAGAAGTTCTGGACGCTCTCCAGAATATACATACCCCATGGCTTGACAAGATCATGGTGGCGATCACATCCCTTGGAAATGCAGGAATCCTGTGGATAGTAATGGTGGCTGTGCTGCTCATCATCCCAAGAACCAGGAAGGTGGGAATATGCATGGCAATAGCTCTGGTGCTTGACCTTCTCATAACCAACTGCCTGTTAAAGAATCTGGTCGCCAGAACAAGGCCTTATGATGTGGCGAACTTCACAGATCTGATAGTGAAAAAACCGACGGATTATTCATTCCCATCGGGACACACGGCGGCATCATTTGCGGCTGTCACGGCGTTGTTCATGAGCAGGAAGAAACTGCTGGGCGCAATATCATGCGTTATAGCGACCCTTATAGCATTCTCAAGAATGTATCTGTATGTGCATTTTCCGACAGATATCATTGGCGGAATAGTGGTAGGAGTGATAGCCGGAGTGGCAGCAGGGCTTATACTTAAAGCGATTGATAAGAATCTTGCAGCCAGGGCGGCAGGTACAGATATAGAAAAGCAGTGAAAACCAGATTGTGATGATAAAGATTTCCAGGAGCAATATGATTTGGCGGATTGTTGGTTTGGAGGAATACAATCATGAGTGAATATACCATACTGCCGTTGATCAATGCAGCATTTCAGCCGGGTGAAGCGAAAAAGACGGTAGACAGTTTTGAAGACAGGGATTTTCAGGAGATAGCACGTGCTGAATACTATTATTTTACCGGGCAGGCGGAGGAGTGCAATCATATAGCAGAACGTTATCTGATGAGCCATAATATAAAGTTGAAGATGTCATCCTGCCTGTTATATGTATATTCTAATCTGACACTTGGCAGAGAAGCTGCATCAAGAAAAGGACTGAGGGAGATTCAGGAATGTCTTGAAAAAGAGACGAAAAATCCTTCATCCGCTGAGGACAGGGCTGTCAGTGTATTTGCGGGATATATGTCCTCTGTGCTTTTGCATCTTTCGGTGGATGAACTTCCAGATGTGGAGCTTTATGCAGTAACATTGCCGCCTGGAATTAAGCTGTTTTCTGCCTATGTAATAGCTCACATGGCATATTTAAAAGGCGAGTATGGCAGGGCACTTGGAATTTGCGAGGCAGCATTGATGTTCAGGGATGATGTATATCCTATTAGTATGATCTATCTGTATTGTATGATTGCAATGTGTCAGATGAATCTGAAAAATCAGCAGAAAGCAAAAGATGCATTGATGCTGGCGTGGAACGTGGCGAAAGAAGACGAATTTTTGGAACCCTTTATTGAACATCATGGTTTGCTGCAGGGACTTCTGGAGTCATGTATCCGCAAGGAGGATTCAAAACTATATAACAAATTATCTGATAAAGTTATTGCCTTTAGCAGGGGATGGATGTCAATCCACAATCCTATGTCAGGAAATTCAGTGACGGATGCATTATCCACAGTGGAATTCTCGATTGCAATGCTGGCAAGCCGAGATTGGAATAATCAGGAAATTGCAGATTATCTGGGATTTTCACCCAATACGGTTAAAACTTATCTGAGCAGGATTTATGAAAAAATGAATATAAATAAGAGGGATGAGCTGAAAAATTATATGCTGAAATAGGAAAATATACATTTTCGTATCGAAACGGAGATTACATGGAAGAAGTCAAAATGATAAAATCTTTATATACAGAAATCACTACCCAAATTCAATTTTATTTATAAGGGGGAAACTATATGAAGAGAAGAATTTTGACCACCCTGTTCACTATGTGCATGGTGCTGATACTGCTGCGAATACCGGCATATGCGGGCAAAGCCTATTGCGACATCTGTGGTAAATGGGTAAGTACAACCGGAACTTATGAATACAAAGACGCTGGATATCATTGGAATCACGTTTATTGCACAGAATGTGGCACCAATATCAGCAATCCACGTTCTGCTCATGTGTGGAGCGGAACGGCAACCTGCACAAGCGGACAGACTTGCACGGTATGCGGCGGAACATCCACACCGCCCGGACATGATTGGAACTCAAACTGGATTTCGGATGAAAACAATCATTGGCATGAGTGTAATGTCTGCGCAGAAAAGGAAGATGTTGGAGAACATATTTGGAATGATGGCACTATAACTACTTCCCCAACCTGCACAACAGAGGGGGAGAGAAAGTATACTTGCATTGGATGCGGCAGAATAAAAACAGAGACGATCCAAGCTACGGGTCACGACCTCGTGCATCACGATGCACAGGCTGCGACTTGCAACGAAAACGGTTGGGAAGCTTACGATACTTGCAGTAACTGTGATTACACCACCTATACGGAGATTCCTGCAACAGGAGAGCACACAGAAAAGACTACGGTCACAAAGGCAACTATGAAGAGCAACGGCAAGATAGTTGTAAGCTGTTCTGTATGTGAAAAGCTGATCTCATCAAAGGATGTACCAAAGATAGCGGGCATAACACTGTCATCAACGGAACATACCTACAATGGCAATGTCAGAAAACCGGTCGTTACAGTAAAAGACAGCACGGGAAAGAAGCTTGGAAGTACAGCGTACACACTCACTTATTCCGCTGGAAGAAAGTATGTGGGAAGATACACTGTGACTATCAGATTCAAGGGCAATTACAGCGGATCTGTTACGAAGATATTTACCATAAAGCCGAAGACCACAAGTATTTCAAGGATTACTGCGTCGAAGAATCGGTTGACGATCAAGTGGGCAAGGCAGTCTGTGCAGACTACAGGTTATCAGCTGCAGTACAGCACTTCATCAACATTTGCCGGAGCAAAGACAGTTACTATAGCGAAGCCTGCAACCACAAGCTATACTGCATCAAAACTTCTGGCAAAGAAGAAATATTATGTGAGAATCCGTACTTATAAGAGGGTTACTCAGAATGGAACGACAAAGACATATTATTCAAAATGGAGCAGTACAAAGTCTGCCACAACTAAATAAGAGATATACAGAGTATACAAAACGTGTGGAGTGATAAGTTTTATCACTCCACTTTTTTGTGCGCCTTGCGGCGCACGCTTCTAATGGGTGAAAGTCCCTAATCCGCCTTAGTAGTGGGAAGGATATAGCCAAGACCAAGGGTGACCTATTCATAGCAGCGGATTAGATTGTCTTTAAATACACAGAAATTTCACAAACAAAACGCCTCTGTATACTATTGACATTAAAAAATAGAAGTATTAATATTTATGCAACTTGCGTCAAATCACACATAGCTGACGATCAGATATCGCATATCATAAATCAAATTCCTGATTTTGTGCATCTGAGGATTCTGTCAGCATTTCAAAATGAAAAAAGGTGGCTATGAATGTAACTATATGGACTATATGTATGAAAAGATAGATATAGTTGTCAGAGCATAAACACCCGATATATATCACAAGGAGGAAATAGAATGATCAAAACATTGCTTGGTCAGGTGGGCGAGTACAAGAAGGATTCGATACTCACACCTGTATTTACGGCGGCAGAGGTCTTCATGGAGATCCTCATTCCATTTGTGACCGCCAAGATAATCGATGAGGGAATCAACGGACAGGACATGAGCAAGGTGTATATGTATGGCGGACTCATGCTTGTGTTGGCTTTCCTGAGCCTTTTCTTTGGAGTGATGGCGGGCAAATTCGCTGCCAGCGCATCAACAGGATTTGCCTGTAACCTGAGGGAGGGCATGTACAGGAATGTGCAGGAGTTCTCATTTACCAACATTGACAAGTTCAGCACCGCCAGTCTTATAACACGAATGACAACTGATGTGACAAATGTACAGAATGCGTACCAGATGCTCATACGAATAGCGGTCAGAGCACCACTCATGCTCATTTGCAGTATGATAATGTGTTTTACCATCAACGTGGAGCTGTCACTTATATTTGTGGCGGCACTTGTGGTTCTTGCATTTGGTCTGTTCTACATCATATTCAAGGTGACACCTATATTTGACGAGGTGTTCAGAAACTACGATAACCTGAATGCCAGCGTTCAGGAGAATGTATCGGCGATAAGAGTTGTAAAGGCATTTGTCAGGGAAGAATACGAGGATAAGAAGTTTGGGAAGGCAGCAGAGGTTCTTGCGGAACTGTCCATAAAGGCGGAGAGCCTGCTGGCTTTCAACAATCCAATCATGATGTTCGTCATCTTCACATGTATGATGCTCCTCTCGTGGATCGGAGCGCACTTTATAGTCGGCGGCAGCATGACGACAGGTAATCTCACGTCACTTTTCAGCTATGTCATGAGCATGATGATGTCGCTGATGATGTTGTCCATGGTATTTGTCATGATCTCCATGAGCATGGCGAGTATGAGACGTATATCTGAGGTCCTTGAGGAGACTCCGACCATGACAAATCCTGATGAGCCGATCATGGAGGTCCCTGATGGAAGAATAGATTTCAACCATGTGGATTTCGTGTATAAGGCTGGCAGTGCCGAGGATACACTGAAGGATATCGATATTCATATAAAGTCTGGAGAGACAGTTGGCGTGATCGGTGGAACCGGATGCGGTAAGTCAACATTTGTCAATCTGATAAGCAGACTTTATGATGTGAAGCCGGACGCTGGTTCGGTCTGTGTCGGAGGCCATGACGTGCGTGATTACGATATGGAGGTCATCCGAAACGAGGTGGCGGTTGTGCTCCAGAAGAATGTGTTGTTCTCAGGCACTATACTTGACAACCTGAGGTGGGGCAAGGCGGACGCCACGGAGGATGAGTGCCGTGAGGTGTGCGGGCTTGCCTGCGCGGATGAGTTTATAGATAGGATGCCGGATGGATACAACACATGGATCGAGCAGGGCGGAAGCAACGTGTCCGGTGGACAGAAGCAGAGACTCTGTATTGCCAGAGCGCTGCTCAAGAGCCCGAAGGTGCTTATCCTTGATGACTCCACAAGCGCCGTGGATACCGCTACGGATGCGAAGATCAGACAGGCATTTGCAACCAAGATACCGAACACCACCAAGATCATAATCTCACAGAGAATATCAAGTGTGCAGGATGCTGACAGGATCATAGTTCTGGATAACGGAATGGTCAGCGGCTTCGACACACATGAGAATCTGCTCAGAAATAACATGATATATAAGGAAATCTACGACGTACAGATGTCTGGCGGCGGAGATTTCGATGAGAAGATGAATTAAAAATAATGGCGTGAAAGGAGGAAGTAAAATGGCTGGAAATTTGGATAAACACAGTGGAAATAAAATGGCTGAAAATACGAATGCAGATAAGAAGATGCAGAAAGATAATATGAAAAAGAATCCAGGAAAGAATCCTATGAAGGCTCTTGGCAGGCTGCTCAGATATGTCCTCAAGGAATACAAGCTGGCATGCGTTACAGTTGTGGTCAGCATACTTATATCGGCACTTGCAATACTGAGTATATCGATGTTCATGCAGAAACTTATCGATGTATATATTGAACCGATGATGAAACAGAGCACGCCTGATTATGGACCTCTCGCCCACAGGATGCTGGGGCTTGGTCTTATACTTGTGCTGGGAATCATTTGCGCATACGCGTACAACAGGATCATGGTAAATGTGACTCAGGGAACCATGAAGAGGCTCAGAGTTCAGCTCTTTGAGCGAATGGAATCTCTTCCGATATCTTTCTTTGACACACATGCACATGGAGATATCATGTCGGTGTACACCAATGATGTTGACACACTCCGTCAGGTCATAAGTCAGAGTATGCCGCAGCTTATCAACTCAAGCATCACATTTATCTCAACACTCATTGCTATGATAGTTCTTGATATACCGCTTACGGTGCTGTCAGTCGCCATGGTGCTTATCATGATAAAGGCGACGTCGAGCTTGGGCGCGAAGTCGGGAAGATATTTCATGAAGCAGCAGCAGGATCTGGGAAAGGTCAACGGCTATATAGAGGAAATGATGAGCGGCCAGAAGGTTGTCAAGGTGTTCTGCCACGAAGAAAAGGCATATGATGATTTCTGCAAGTTGAACAGATCTCTTCAGGACAGTGCATACAAAGCCAATATGATAGCTAATATTACCATGCCGGTGAATGCGAACCTTGGAAACATAAGCTACGTTCTCTGCGCTGTACTTGGAGGTGTACTTGCTGTAAATGGCTGGTCAGGGCTTACTATAGGAACACTCGTGGCATTCCTGACACTCAACAAGAGCTTTACGATGCCGGTGACGCAGATAAGCCAGCAGATCAACGCCATAGTCATGGCGGCTGCCGGAGCTGACAGGGTATTTACCATGACAGACGAGAAGCCTGAGGAGGACGAGGGCTATGTTGAGCTGGTAAATGCAAAGAAGGATGCAGATGGTAATCTCTCAGAGACTGAGGAGAGAACCGGGCTTTGGGCATGGAGACACAAGCATGAGACAGGTGAGGTCACATACAGAGAACTCACAGGCGAGGTTGAATTTGAGAATGTTGACTTTGGTTACAACCCGGATAAGATTGTTCTTCATGACATCAATATGTATGCAAAGCCTGGACAGAAGATAGCATTTGTCGGAAGTACAGGTGCGGGCAAGACGACCATAACCAATCTGATAAACAGATTCTACGATATACAGGATGGCAAGATAAGGTATGACAATATCAACATAGGCAAGATCAGAAAGCCGGATCTCAGACGAAGCCTTGGAATAGTGCTTCAGGATACACATCTGTTCACAGGAACAGTCATGGACAACATAAGATATGGCAAGCTGGATGCCACGGATGAGGAGTGCATCAAGGCTGCAAAGCTGGCAAATGCCCACGACTTTATAAAGCGTCTTCCGGATGGTTACAACACAGTCCTTACTGGCGATGGTTCAAACCTCAGTCAGGGACAGAGACAGCTTCTTGCGATCGCGAGGGCGGCGGTTGCTGATCCACCGGCACTGATCCTTGACGAGGCTACATCATCCATCGATACGAGAACCGAGGCCATGGTGTCCAAGGGAATGGACGCCCTCATGGAGGGAAGAACGTCATTTGTCATAGCGCACAGACTTTCCACGGTCAAGGATTCAGACTGCATCATGGTCATGGAGCAGGGACGCATAATAGAGAGAGGCACCCACGACCAGCTCATAGATATGAAGGGCAGATATTATCAGCTTTATACAGGCAAGAAGGCCGTGGCTGGGCAGGCGTAAGCCAAATTGTATATAAAAAACAGAAAATTACTTGCAATTTAAAAATATTTGTGCTACCATAGGGGCAATTAATGGTAGTCGCAGTTAAGCTCAACGAGATGAAAGTTTCGTTGGGCTTTTTATTTTCGTAAGGAGGGGCCCGCGTAAGCGGGAGGAATCCTTGCGAAGCACGCATGCGCCCGCGCGGAGCGCCTTAAAATGCGCATGCTCAATATTTTTAGGAGGAAACTTATTATGCCACAAAACAAATTACAGGAATTCGTGTTCACAACAATCATGGCCATGTTCATGGTCTACGGAATGATCTGCTACAACGTAGCATTAAGCACAGGAGGATTTACAAATCAGACATTTGTCATGGCACTTCATGAGATGCCGATCATGTGGCCGATAGCTATTGTGCTGGAGCTTTTCGTAGTTGGAAAGCTTGCACCAATGCTTGCGTTCAAGACAGTCAGACCGACTGACAGACCACAGGTGATAACCTTCATGATATCATTCTACATCTGCATAATGATGTGTCCAATCATGAGCCTTATAGCAACTGTTTTGTTCAAGGATTCACCAAGTGTTGGTACATTTATCCAGACATGGGGAATGAATCTCCCTGTTGCACTGCTCTGGCAGCTCTGTTATTGCGGACCACTTGTGAGACTGATATTCAGAACCATATTTAAGAAACAGCTTTCGGGAGCAGGGTGCGCCGAGACATCAAATGAGCCTCAGCCAGAGGCTTAACCAAAAGTGTAGACAAAGCCCGCGTGAGGTGTTACAATCCGTTCAAATTGTAGTTTTTAGGACAGAGGAAGAGTAGTGAGTGATATACATATAACGCTGGGCGATCTGTGTCAACAGCTCTCCATATCGAGGGCAACGGGTAGAAACTGGCTCAGACTTGGGAAAATTGAATCACAGGGCAAGCAGCCTGATGGTGTGGTGTATTTCACCGAGGATTATGTCAGGTCTGTAAATGAATCACTGAGAACGGGGAAACGTCAGTCACTTCGCAGCCGCAGGAATAAGGGATACGTGTCCGGGAAATGTCTGTATGACAGATACGTGTCCGGGGACTGTGTAAGCGCACATGAGGTAAAAAGACTTGCGGATCTACTTGCAGAGCGGGGGGTATGCGTGACAGAGACTGTTATGAGAGCTCTACTGGCTGACTGCGCACTTAAGCTGCTGATAAGCAGTGGGGCTGTAGTATGCGACAAATATAGTGACGCCCAAACCGCAATGGCACAGAAAGAGGCTGGCACCGGAACAGAGGATTATCCGGTGATAGCTTGCTATGCAGAGAATGAACTTCTCATGGCATATATTGATGGAAGAATTCAGGCTGGTGTCTGGAATGTTCTGATTGACGATATAATCGGGAACCCTGGGAAAACTGCAGATTGGATAAAGGCTAACAGAGAATTCTTTGATATTCACTATGAGTATCAGAATGGAGAGGATGTACCCGGATTGCTCTATATGTCCATAAGGGATATTGGAAGCCGCAAGGCTGCGGGATCATATTACACCCCGACGGATATAGTCAGGAAGATGCTGGATGATGTGTATAGTGACATGGAAAATGGTGATGAGAGAAGGAAGCAGCGGCTTCTGGATCCATGCTGCGGAACAGGCAATTTTCTGATACAGCTGCCGGATGACATAGAGCTTTGCAACATATATGCATGTGATATAGATGAATTCAGCGTACAGCTTGCAAGGTTCAATCTGGCACTGAACAGACTGACAGATAAAGACGAAGCCGCTGAGGCCGCAGGCATACAGACTATATGTGAGAATGTGGCATGCAATGATTTCCTTATAAAGGAGTGGTTTGTGTCAGAAGACAGCGGTGAATATGAAGAACATAGAGGAAATAAAGAATTTAAAGAACTTAGAGAATTTGCAGATCACGGATTCGACATTATAATCGGAAATCCTCCGTGGGGATATGCATTTGGCAGTGATATGCGGAGATACCTGAAAACGGCATACAGGACAGCTCAGGGAAAAGGCATTGAATCATACGATGTGTTCGTAGAGAGAGCTCTTGAATTGCTGGAATACGGAGGTGCGCTTGCATTTGTGCTTCCGGAGGCATTGCTTGATGTGAGAAATCACAGCGCAGTCAGACAGATCATAGCAGAGTCGGCAAATGTGAGACATGTGAATTTTGTTGGTGACGTATTTTCTGGCGTTCAGTGTCCTGCAGTGACTTTGAGACTTGAGAAAAGCCGTGATGCCGGACACTGCGAGGGGGCAGAGATCGAGAAAAACGGTGAAGCATTTGTCATCAGAGACGACAGGCCACTGGACGCTCATGGATTTGCGCTCAGGATAAATGATGAGGAGTACCGTCTTCTGGCAAAACTAGAAGCTGCGGAGAATTGTGTGTGCCTTAAGGAACGGGCGGATTTTGCCCTGGGTATTGTGACAGGGGACAATAAGAGATATTTGTCAAACGAGTGTCTTGATGGAATGGAGCCGGTGGTGACTGGTTCAGATGTGTACAGGTACAGGTATCAGGATTCTGGTAAATACGTGGATCCGGATCTGGCTTTGTACCAGCAGGCGGCACCTGCCAAGCTTTACCGTGCACCGGAGAAACTGATATACAGATTCATCAACCGCCAGTTGGTATTTGCATATGATGACAGGCAGAGACTTACGCTTAACAGCTGCAATGTGGTCATTCCACGTGTGGAAAGGCTGGACATGAAGTATATCATGGCTGTGCTTAACTCCCGGGTGGCACAGTATATGTATGAGAAGCGGTATCATGTGGTAAAGGTGCTGAGGTCTCATATTGAATCAATTCCGATACCGTTGGCAGATGTGAGGTCGCAGCAGGAGATCATCCAAATGGCGGACAACCTTATGACATGTGAGAATAGGTGTGATCTGTATGACGAGATCGATGATGCCGTGCGAAGACTGTATGGTGTGAGCGATGAAGATTATGAGTTCATCAGGCGGACTTTATCTGGAAACAGATATATGTTATAAAGGTAGATGGAATATGATACATTTTAAATAAAATTTTTGTAAGGGGACCCGCCGTCAAGGCTGGGGATTCCTTACGAAGCACGCATACGCCGCGCGGGACGCCTATAAAATGCGCATGTTCCATTAATAATAAGAAAGAGGAAGAGACGATGAATAATATACTGCTGATAAATGATATGGCGGGTTATGGAAAGGTTGCACTTTCTGCGATGATCCCTATCATGTCCAATATGAAATTCCAGGTGTACAACCTGCCGACGGCATTGGTGTCCAACACGCTTGATTACGGAAAGTTTGATATTCTGGAGACCACAGGATATATGAAGAACAGTATGAGGGTGTGGGATGAGCTTGGATTCACATTTGACACCATAGCTACGGGATTCCTTGTGTCGGAGGAGCAGACAAAGCTTGTGTCGGAGTATTGCGGACAGAAGAAATCTCAGGGAGCTTTTATATTTGTTGACCCAATCATGGGTGACGATGGTGTGCTTTACAACGGAGTCACAGAGAATACTGTGGGATATATGAGACAGATGTGTAAGGTTGCGGATCTGATAGTTCCAAACTGTACTGAGGCGGCATTTCTTGCGGGCAAATACACGGACAAGAAAATCCTGACTATGGCAGAGGCAGAGGAGCTTGCGCACACACTTCACGGATATGGGGCAAGGACAGTGGTTATAACCAGTGTAAATATAGACGGACAGACAAGCACCCTTATGCTGGACGGTGACACTGACAATATGAATGTGTTCCCATACACGGAGATTCCTGTGAGGTTTCCAGGAACCGGAGATATATTCTCTGCCGTACTCATTGGAAAGTACAGGGGCGGCAACAGCATAGAGGATAGCGTTCAGTCGGCCATGAAAGTTGTCGAAAAGCTCATAGATCTGAACAAGGACAATGTCGATAAGTATAAGGGAATACCGCTTGAGCAGTACATAGAGGTGATAACAAAATGAGCAGACCAAAGATCAAGATAACGCTTATAGACCGCAAAGGACCGCATGGCTGCCACAGGGGACATAAGATAGGTGACAGCTACGACTTTGATACTGAGCGGGGGCAGCTCTGCCCCATGGCTATGCATGTTGCATTCCCGTATGTAGATATACTCAGATATGGCGGAACCATTCCGGGAAACGAGCCGGGTACAGCGGTGTTTTGCTGCCCTGATGTAGATACGATAAATGTGTTCAGGATAGAGGTCATCAATCCGGAGATGGATAAGAAGAGACAAATAAATGGTAAAGAGACAGCTAAAGAAGCGGTGTAGCAGCAGAAAAAAACTCCCTGATATAATATAATACTCTGTAAGTAAGACGGATGTATTTATCAAGTATGGGAGGTGGCACATATGGCAGTATGCAGAGCACATTACAATATATATGCATGGATAATTGCTGTGGTTATGTGCGTCTCATTTCTTGGAGTATGCGGACTTTATAACGTGAATGTCAGGAATTACTCCGCCAACTCAATATCATCACTGGGTGAGAGCCGGGGAATAGATGCCGGTAACAACGATGTTCTCATGGTGGACAGCTCTGCGGGAATCGCGATCCAGACAAGGAATATCCGCACGGGAAATTCGGAAGAATCCATAGACGACACATGGATGCTGTCGGCAGTCCTTGTGGCATTGCTCTTAAGTCTGGTATTCTGTGTATGTGCATCTGCAGGCAGATGTCCTGAGGTGACGAACAGCCGCAGGTGGATACTCCTGGAATATATACACAGGTCAGACGGGAAGAAACGCACCTTCATTGGGAATTAAATGTAATAGAGATTACCAGTGAAGGAGAGATAATTATGGCAATGAATATATTGGCTTATACATTTGGGGTTATAGCACTCGTAGCAGCAATCAAATGCTTTGTGGACGAAAACTGGGGTGAGAAGATGCACCGTGAATCAGAGGATATCACGGCTCCAGATGCAAAGAATATGATTCAGGATAATAAAGCGGCTTAGATAATAAGCAGTTTAACCAGACAACAAAATAGAGAGAAATTAATGATCCCACAGATATTACTATGGATATCTGTGGGATCATTTTTATTTTTTCATCCGGTTAAGCTCCGGTATTACGGTTAACAGCATTGTGAAAAAGCATGCGCTTCCTCCGAGTATATTTGATATAGGTTCAGCCATGAATACGCCATTTGTTCCGAGATGGAAAGCATACGGCAGCAGGTATGTAAGAGGGACTACGATGATCGCCTTTCTGAGCAGAGAGAAGAAAATCGCCTGCTTTTTCTTGTTCAGCGATTTGAAAGTAGTCTGGCCGATATACTGAAGCAGCATAAATGCAAATGCAGCGAAATATATTTTGAGAGCCGGGATGGAGTCACTTATAAGTGAACTGTCTGAGCTGAATACAGATATAAGTGCTCCCGGAGCAATCAGGATGATTCCCCATGCTATGACCATATATATCACTGCAAGCAGAGACATGATGGCTATGGATTTTTTGACATGATCGGGCTTTCTGGCTCCATAATTGTAGCTGATGACTGGGGAAGCACCTTCGGCTATTGACCAGATAGGAGTTTCGACGATCTGTCTGACGCTTGACACGATGGTCATGACTGACACATAGACATCGCCTCCGGTACGTGACAGGACACTGTTACAGCATATTGATACAAGGCTGTTTGTGAGCTGCATCACAAATCCAGCGGTTCCCAGACTGACAATATCCTTTGCATATGTCACACACTCCCTGAATTGTCCCAATGAAAGCAGCTTTACCTGCAATTCGGCTTTGTTCTTCAGAAAGTAGAGGACAAAAGCGGCAGACATGATCTGCGATATCACGGTGGCTATGGCCGCACCTCTGACGCCGAGATGTAGGACAAATATAAATACGGGATCGAGAATACAGTTGGCGGCAGCACCGACGGCCACTGTCAGCATACCTGTTACAGAATATCCCTGTGCATTGATGAATGGGTTCATGCCTGTTGATACCATGGATGGCAGAGTGCCAAGCAGATATATCATCATATATGGGTACGCATATGTGAGTGCGCTTTCCGATGCTCCGAACATGACCAACAGCGGTCTTGCAAATATCATACCGACAGCCATGAGAATAATGGCAGCACCACATAACATAGTGAAGGCTGTATTCATTATGGTATCTGCGGTTTTATCATCCCCCATCCCTCTTCTGATTGAGAACAGAGGGGAACCGCCACTGCCAAACAGATTGCTGAAGGCAGTGATTATGATGGTGATCGGGAAACAGAGACCGACTCCGCCGAGCGCAGCGGTGCCCACATCAGGTATTCTTGCTATGTAGATCCGGTCGATCACGTTGTACAGCAGACTTATGAGCTGAGCCACCAGCATAGGCATGGCCACACCGAGTATATTTTGAGTTATCTTTCCATTTTCAAAGTTTACTCTTTTCATAGATTTCATTCCTTACAAAATGTATTGAATAGTTTACTTTCATATAATAGAACTGCAGTTAAAAATAATCAATAGACGTATATGGGGGTGTGTTATAGATATGAAACTACCTTCTCAATCATATTTTGTTTAAAGTGATTAAAAAATAATTAATATTTAACTAAATTAAGTTTGACTATTAGGTAGAGCTTAACTAATATGAAAACAGAAATGTATAATGTATATAGAACAAATGGAATGACAGGAGACAATATTATGAAGATCAAGCCAAATGATGTTATGATCAGGTATACAGGACGTATTGACTGGACAGATGCGGAGAAGCCGGTGTGGGTATATCCTTGTACATCTGCGGAGATGAAATTTACGGGCAATACTCTTAAGATAAAGGTGTCCAACAGAAACAATTACTGGAACAATTATCTGGGCTGTATAATTGACCAGTCACAGAGAAGTTATTTTTTGAACAAAGAAGGGATCACGGAACTGGATATAGCGGTTCCGGATAACGATACAAATGAACATTGTGTGCTGTTCTTCAAGAGACAGGATGCATGCCATGAGGTAACAATACTTGAGTATGAGATTGGAGATGGGGAGAGACTTCTTCCTTTGGAACCGCTGTCAGGCAGGCGAATAGAGGTGTATGGAGATTCGGTGTCAGCGGGCGAGGTGTCGGAGGCTGTCGACTATGTTGGAAAGGAAGACCCATTACAGAATGGCGGTTATTCTAATAGCTGGTATTCGTATGCGTGGATTACTGCAAGAAAGCTGAAAGCACAGATTCATGACATAGCCCAGGGAGGGATAGCTCTCATGGACAGGATAGGATGGTTCCAAGAGCCGAATCAGATTGGCATGGAAAGTGTGTGGGATAAGGTTCACTACAACCCTACATTTGGTCCGGTGACACAGTGGGATTTCTCCCAGTACACACCTCAGGTTGTTATAGTTGCTATAGGACAGAATGACAACCATCCGTATGATTTTATGAAAAATGACTATAACGGCAGGCAGGCGGAAACGTGGCGTGACAATTACATGAAATTTCTGGGAAAACTCAGGAAGACATATCCGGATGCACACATAATCTGCTGTACCACACTTCTCTGCCACGACTGTTCATGGGACAAGGCTATAGATGAAGTGGTTGACACTATGAATGATAAAATGATAACTCATTATGTATATGGAAGAAACGGATGCGGCACGCCAGGACATCTCCGCATACCGGAGGCGTGCGAGATGGCAACGGAGCTGGCAGAATATATAGAAGGTCTCGAAATTGAGGGGTGGAATTAAATTATATCCTAACTTAGATGTAATATAGTATTATTAATGAGCTGATGTTCAAATATGGAGGATGAACCATGGAAAATTATGATCTTGAAAGAATAAAGTCAGTTATACAGCGTGCTCAGAGTGGACAGGAACTGACAATAGCTTTTCTGGGCGGTTCGATAACACAGGGAAGTCTGGCAACAGAGCACGAGTATACATATGCATACAGAGTGTATAAGTGGTGGTGCGATACATTTCCACAGGCAAAGTTCAATTATGTGAATGGCGGAATAGGCGGCACAGACTCATACTATGGTGTGTCCAGGGCTGTGACTGATGTGCTCATGTACCAGCCGGATTTTGTGGTTGTGGATTTCAGTGTAAATGATGTGGATAACATATATTGTGAAGAGACCTTTGAGGGTGTGCTGAGAACACTGCTTTGCTGGCATTCAAGACCGGCGGTGGTGGTGCTCAATAACGTTTTCTACGACACGGGTGTGAGCACCCAGGATATTCACAACAGACTTGCAGATCACTATGGAGTGCCACATGTGAGCGTGCACGACACCATATACAGGCGTATGAAGGCGGGAGAATATAACAGGATCGACATAACCCCGGATGGACTTCATCCAAATGACAAGGGACATGGCCTGGTAGCCGGTGAGATAACAAAGTTTCTTGAGAGAATTATGGATGATCTCATACAAGATGAGAATTTGGCTGATGACTCAAATACGGATGCCGCAGATGCTGGCGCGGACACAGAGAATGATATCCAGGACGAATCAGCCTGCTCATGTGTACTTCCGGCACCTGTGACCGCAAATGCTTATGAGTATGCAAAGAGGCTTACTATACGCGAGATATGTCCTAAGCTTTCAGGGTTCAGGGCTGATACTCATGAGAAGATAGGACACCTTGATCATTTCAAGAATGGATGGACAGGTGTACATGCCGGTGATAGCATAACATTTGAACTTGAGGGAAGCTGCATAGGAATCCAGTACAGAAAGACCATATCAAGACCGGCGGTCAGGGCGCAGGCTGTGCTTGATGGGGATGCAGCACATCCGATATTGCTTGATGGCAACTTTGATGAGGACTGGGGTGACTGTCTGTATATAGAGCCTGTGCTTCATCATGGTGAGAAGAAGAAACACACACTTGAGATAACGGTTCTTGATGATGAGAGTGTGGGTACAACACCATTCTATCTTATGTCCATAATAGTTGCATGATAAGTATGTGATTAAGAGAATGACAATGTTCAGATTGGCGTAGATATTTGAAGAATTAAATTAAAATAAATAATATTGTGTATTGCAATATTGGGGATAGAGGGCTATTATTAGCTCAGATGTACAAAGAGGTACTGCATAATCTTGCAGTGCCTCTATTTTTTTTATGATGGATTTTATATCCGTACAGATTTTTGAGGAGGATGATGTTATGACACCGATGAACAATGCAGATTATCTTATCAGATTGCAGCACGCAGATGAACTTGACGCTATGAAGGCAGCAAAAAAGGCAAGCGGACTCACATATGAGGCGCTGGCAGAGAAAATAGGTGTGAATAAAGTATGGCTCGCATCAGCATTTGAGGGACAGCAGTATGTGCCTGAAGAATATTGCGATAAGCTTGCAGAAGCACTGGGAATAGATAAGTCAGCCACGGAATTTCTTGCAGAGCACCCATATAAAGGCAACACGGATCCTATTCTCTACAGACTTCATGAGGTCATCGATACATATGGCCCGGCAATAAAAGACATTATACATGAACAGGGCGGAAATGCCATCATGAGTGCCATCGATTTTGGACTTGACGTGGATGTGACCGAGGACGCAGATGGCAACCACAGAGTCATCATCAAGTTTGACGGAAAACTCCTGCCATATGCCAAGAAGGGTCAGTATCCTTGGTAGATTTGACATTACGATAGTTGTAAGGTTTAATATCATATGGAGATGGATGGGGGCAGGCCCTATTCTGCCTGCCACCTCCGTCCACATCAACATGAAATACGAGGTCATACATAATGGAGAAGAACCTTACGACCGGCAGTGTGCCAAAGACAATGGCGTATTTTGCGTTGCCTTATCTTTTATCTTATTTTCTGCAAACATTATATGGGATGGCGGATCTGTTCATCATAGGACAGTTCTGTGGCAAGGATGCTGGGGCCACCACAGCGGTTGCAAATGGATCTCAGGTCATGCATATGCTAACAGTCATTCTGGTGGGACTTGCCATGGGAACAACTGTTGTTATAGGAAAAACAGTGGGGGCAAAAAAGCTTCAGGATGCCAAGGCTGCCATCGGAAATACAGTCACAATCTTCATGATAATATCAGTATTGCTTACAGTAATGCTGCTCATTTTTATAAATCCAATAGTTGCGGTCATGGATACACCCAAGGAGGCTGTAAAAGGAATCACCGATTATTTGATAGTCTGCTTTATAGGAATTCCATTTATAACAGCATACAACGTGATAAGTTCGGTATTCAGAGGACTTGGAGATTCTAAGAGTCCTATGTATTTCATTGCGGTTGCGTGCGGCCTTAATATAGCACTTGATTACATATTTATAGGTGCCTGTGGCATGGGCCCTCTTGGCGCTGCTCTAGGAACGACTCTGGCGCAGACATTCAGCGTTATAATATCATTTGTGGCGATAAGGAGAATGAATACAGGGCTGAGAATTGCGAAAAATGATTTCGTTCCGAGAAGATCTGTGCTCGGAGAGATCGTAAAGATAGGTCTTCCGGTGGCAGTACAGGACGGATGCATACAAATTGCTTTCATCGTGATAACAGTCATAGCCAACAACCGTGGTGTAAATGATGCCGCCGCAGTTGGAGTTGTGGAGAAGATGATAAGCTTTATATTCATAGTGCCATCCTCCATGCTGGCAACTGTATCCGCGCTTGCCGCCCAGAATATCGGCGCAGGAAAGCATGACCGGGCAGAACAGATACTAAGGTATGCACTGGGGATTATAGTGGCTTATGGAGTCATTGCAATAGCTGTTGTTGAACTGTTTGCACCTGAGCTCGTGGGACTTTTCAGCAAGAACAAGGTGGTTGTGACCATGGGTGTCCAGTATATAAGCAGCTATATCGTGGACTGTGTATTAGCAGGAATTCACTTCAGCTTCACCGGATATTTCTGCGCATACGGCAAATCCTACATAGGATTTATACACAATATGATAGCCATAGTATGTGCAAGAATTCCGGGTTCATATCTGGCATCTGTCAAATATCCTGACACCCTGTTCCCGATGGGATTTGCGGCACCAGTTGGATCATTTATATCCATAATGATATGCGTGGGAGCATTTGTGTGGATGAAGAGGCGCGGTACGCTGTATAAGGCTAACTTATAAGAGATATGGATATTGGTGATAGGAATGTTTATTGTGCGTTCATTTAGTAAAGCTGCGACTTGTAAAAAGTTATATAAAGTTATATAATCAATACAAAGTTATATAAACTTATAAAAAGTTATATAAAATGTAAAAAGTTATATAAAGTTATAAAAATTTATAAAAACTTATATAAATTTACATAAGAGCAATAGAGGGATAGTAATTATATCTATACAAGGAGGAGCTATGGGGAATCCATTTACATTGTCATTTGGAAAGAAACCGGTGCAATATATTTCGAGAATAGCGCAGACAGACAGGATAATAGATGATTTCAAGGCTGATATCTCGTCAAATCAGATATTTATGATAACCGGAGTTCGAGGCTCGGGTAAGACAGTCATGATGACGAATATATCTTCGGAGATTGGAAAAGATGAGAACTGGATAACGGTGGAACTCAATCCCAAGAGAGATCTGCTGCAGAGCCTTGCCTCCAAAATATACAGTATACCAGAGATGCATGCCAGATTCATAAGTGCAAAACTGGACTTCTCTGCATTTGGACTTGGTGTGTCCATAGAGAATTCGGCTCCGGTCACAGACATTGAAAATGTTCTTGAATGCATGCTGGATCATATAAAAAAGGCTGGCAAAAGGCTGCTCATAACAATAGATGAGGTCACAAATTCTGAATATATGAGGATATTTGCAAGTTCATTTCAGATATTTGTAAGGCACGATTACCCGATATATCTGCTGATGACAGGATTATATGACAATATATACGAGCTTCAGAATGACAAATCTCTCACGTTTCTGTACAGAGCACCAAAGGTAATGCTTGAGCCGCTTAATTATGTTGCGGTGCGGAGACACTACATGGATATATTTGGCATAGATGCGCAGGATGCAGAAAGGATGACGGCGCTTACCAAGGGGTATCCATTTGCGTTTCAGGTACTGGGTTATCTGTATTGGGAAGAGCGCGATACGAAAACTATTGATCAGATATTGCCTGAATATGACCAATATCTGGAGGAGTATGTATATAGCAAGATATGGTCAGAACTGTCAGAGCTTGATAAAAAGATACTTCTGGAAATCTCTGTAAGTAAAGAGAACCGTGTCAAGAATCTGCGGGAGAAGCTGGGAATGAAATCAGAGTTATTCTCAGTATACAGAGAGCGGTTGAAGAGAAAAGGGGTTATCGATACCAGAGAGTATGGCAAGATAACCCTGGCGCTCCCAAGATTTGATGAATTCGTGAAATTGCAGATGATATAATGAGCGCAAGTGAGCCAACATGCTTGCATGATTGGCGAGCGGCGAATTGGATCATGATAGTTGCGACAGCAACGGAAAGCACCGTAGGTGCGAATCATGATATAATGAGCCGCTCATCAGTCGTGAGGAATATCATGGAACCTACCGTCCAGCTCCTCGGTCTTGACCACGTTGATAAATGCATGCTCATCGATCCCACGGATCATCGGTATGAGCTCACGCTTCGCTTCCGAGTTGATGACGGAGTAGATGAGGGTTTTCTCCTTCTCCTCGTAACATCCGACACCCTTGAACAGAGTAGCGTCATGGTGAGTCAGGTCGCTGATGGCGTGGTAGATCTCATTTGACTTGTCGGAGATGATGAACAGAGTCTCCTTCTTGTATCTCTTATATAGAAGCTGGATCACCTGGGTGCTACAGAACTGGTAAATGATCGAATACAGAGCCTTTGACCAGCCGAACAGCGCTCCGGCTGCGATCAGCATCACGATGTTTCCGAGCAGTATGTAGTTCCACGCATCTATACCCTTCTGGTGGGACAGGAATATGCTGATGAAATCAGTTCCTCCGGTGCTGGTTCCAACGTTCAGGCACAGGCTGATGGCGAGTCCGTTGATGAGACCGCCGAACAGGCTTACAAGCATTATATCGTCCGTGAATACATATGATGGCAGAATATCCACAAATATACTCGACAGAAGAATGACTATGATCGAATAGAGGGTAAATCTTTTGCCGATATATTTGTATGATATGTATGTGGGAAACAGATTCAGCCCAATGTTGAACACAGCAAAAGGCACGCTTATGTGCAGAAATTTTATTCCAATGTTCTGGAGAAGCAGGGATGCTCCGGAGAACCCGCTTGGGAACAGCCCTGCGGTCTTGGCAAAGCATCGGAGATTCCATGCGTATAGTATAGATGCAAATACGACGATGAACAGGCGGAATACCTGATAAAATCTTGGGTGTTTTAACTCTAGAGATTGAAACATAGCGGTACCTCCTTTGTAATTGTTACTGTAAAATGCGGTTAATTTTCAAATGGGCGAACCCTCAAAGTCACGCCTAAATCCTTGCATATCTGGCGGCATCGCTCGATCTTATCCTCGGGCATGACCTTGTCAACAACTGTCATGACAACGTGTGGCACGTACCTTTTGGCAAGAACGGCAAAATCCTTGATGGCCGCGTAGGACTGGATCCCATAGCGTGATCTGGTCAGCTCAAGAAATTCATTTTCATCAGGGGCGTTCAGGGATATTGATACGGTGTCGAATCTGCCCTCAAGCTCAGGTGTGACATCTCTTCCATATATAAGATTGGCAAGTCCGATGGTGTTGAGACGGACTTTGAGATTGGGATATGTGTTTTTCAGCGAATCGATCACCGCGCATACGTCTTCAAGTCTCTCAAGAGGCTCGCCAAATCCACAAAATACAAGTTCATTTATGATATTCAGGTCATACTTTGAGAAAAGTTCCAGAACCTCCTCTATGGAAGGCTCGCCATCCTTCAGCCAGAGAGTATTGTTCTCCTGCTGCTTTTTTGTCTGCCTCAGGCAGAACACACAGCTGCATGGACATTTGTTTGTCATGTTTACATATATATTTTTGCCTGTGAGATCCCCGCTCTTTGCAATGTCGAGGTAACCTTCCTCACCGACTTTTCCGGTTACAGTGTATAAAACCATAGTTAGTATCTCCATATAATTAAAATTGTGATATTGCTGTGATAGAACACAGCTCAAATATATATACAATAAAAGTATGTCGCGTAAAAATGGATGACAAATGTCATGCCTCTGTCAGGTCTTTCATGTACATCTCAAAGCACAGTCCCCAGTTCTCCGGAACATTGTTCTCAACGCAGTAGCTTATGCACTTTGATACATATGAAGCGGCCTTTTTCACGGACTCATAGACGCTGTGTCCGTTCAGATACATACCCGCAATGATGGCTGCGATCACATCTCCGGTGCCGCTCCTGTCGCCGCCGATCCTGTCAACCATGACCATCTGGAAATCCTCATCCTTGTTGTAGATGAAGTTGGCTATCTGCGTCTTATTGAAATGTATTCCTGTCACAACGATATGTTCCGGTCCCTGCTCCGCCAGGGTCATGCACATTTGCCTTAGCTCGTTCACGGTCACAGTGTGCTCCGGATATGGAAGATCAAGGAGGGTGCAAAGCTCCGTCAGATTAGGAGTGATAATGTCGGCATATTTTACAAGCTCCTTCATCTTGCTGCACATAGACGCGGTATAGGTTGGGTACAGTTTGCCGTAGTCACCCATGACGGGATCGACGATAACAAAATTCTTCTCGTTTTTAAAGTATTTGATAAAGTCGATAACTATATCAACCTGCTCCTCGGAGCCGAGAAATCCTGTTGATATGGCATCGAACTGCAGATCCAGATCCTTGTAGGTCTGGATGTAATCCCGCATTTTGGGTGTGTAGTCATCAAAGTAAAATATAGGAAACTGTGTATGTGTAGATAGTATTGCCGTTGGCACAGTGACAGCCTGGATCTTCATGGCGGACACTATCGGTGCCATGACAGCGATGGAACATCTTCCGAATCCTGTAACATCATTTATTAGAGCGATTTTTTTCTGCATCTTAGTTCTCCAAATTCAGTTAATATAGTAGATTTTATCATCAAATACAGGTGTGTTCAATATTTGAATTCCGGCAGATCAAGTGAAATTTATGTGCAAATGGAGATAACACGTAAAATTTCCACATTGCCCCATATCTTGATACGTAGTAAAATATAACCATATTTTGTTGCGTTGGATGTGTCAAGTTTTATATGAAAACTTGACATGTAGCAAAGGAGGCACGCTGATGCGTGCGCAGGTCATCAAGCTTACGCTTGACGACATGTAGCGCCAGCCATTTGCCGAAGGCAAATTTTGCATGGCTGGTGTTCAGGAGGAATGAGTATGAATGAAGTTGTTTTAAAGATATATGTCTTTTCGTCAATCATAATAGCCGTCATGGATATTATACTGGCGATGAAATCCATAAAAAAGAATAAGACGACTGGAAGGTTTCTGGGACTTGCCTGCATAGGAGCCGCTATAGTCGATATCAGTTATCTTATCAGTATTATAAGCGATTCGTATATGGTCATGTCTGTCATGTCGAGTATATATTTCGTGAGCATTGATTATATGCTGGTATGTCTGCTCATATTTATTGTTTATTTTACAAAAGGACGTTTTTCAAAGTGTGGAAGAGCGGCGATAGGCGTATGCTTTTTTTTCTGTCTGTATGAGATTATAATATTTGCCATAAACCCATTCAAAAATATAGCGATAGGGTATGTCAGAAGAGACACCGTGATAGCAAAATACAGCTATGATATGAAACCGCTGTATGATATGCATCTGGTTTTTTCATATGCGCTGGTGGGAGTGGTACTCATACTCCTTTTAAAGAAGCTTTGCAAGATTCCACATGAATATCGTTTGCAGTACAGCAGTGTCATCCTGGGAATTCTTGCGCTTGTCGGGATAAATGCAATATTTCTCTACGTTCCGGGAGCGGAGGTATACAAACTTCTGGATTATTCCATCTGTGGCTACAGTCTTACATCATATATTCTGTACTGGAGCTGCTTTAATTATTCAACCCATGGAATGCTCAACAAACTAAAGACAAACATATTCGAGAATATAGGTCAGGGAATAGTTTTGTTTGATTATGACAATCATTTGATACTGCACAATGACAGGGCGGATGATTTCCTTGGAAAGGAACACCTCTGCAAATGTGAGAATCTGCAGCAGTTTCTTGAGACGTATGATCTGTCCGTTGATCTTGCAGCTGATGACGACAGTTTTTCTCTGCAGTGCTATATAAAAGGTGATGATGGAGACAGACCTTTAAGGTGCGATATCAGAAGGCTTGACAACAAGGAAGGCCGTAGACTTGGTCAGATGTTCGTATTTTCTGATATATCTCTGGAGACGGATATGCTTACAGGATTCCAGAAATGGGATAGCTTTCAGAGACTTGCCAAGGAAGAGGTGGACCATTTTACGTTTCCGGTTGGAGTGGCAATATGCGATATAAACGGATTGTCCGTGATCAACAGCACGCGCGGTAATCAGGCGGGTGACCAGAGGGTAAATGCACTTGCGGGCGTCATGAGAAAGAACTTTCCGGAGAGAACATATTATGTCAGGGGTATTGATGCGCACCTGATAGCACTTTGCAGTCACAGCAGTGAGGAAGAGATGGCTGCATGTGTCGAAAAGGTCAAAGAACAGTATGATGGAAGTATACAGTATGCAGTGGGGGTGGCTGCGGATGAGGGACAGAGCATAGTCGCTGCAATCCTTGATGCGGCAACAGCCATGAAGACAAAAAAGCTTGTGGACAGTAAATCATCGCACTCAGATATGCTGACATCGCTTATAAGGGCTCTTGAGGAGTGCGACAGCGATACGGAACAGCATGTGCGTCGTACACAGGAGATGGGGGCTGAGCTTGGTAAACGAATAGAACTCTCGGATATCCAGCAGAGTAAGCTGGCGCTACTCTGTCTGCTCCATGACATAGGAAAGGTAGGAGTTCCTATGGAGATACTCAACAAGCCGGGAAAACTCACAGATGAGGAATGGAAGATCATGCGTTCCCACGTTGAGAAGGGTTATGAGATCGCCATGAGCAACACAGAACTCAGACAGATCGCGGAGGAGATAAGGCATCATCATGAGAGATGGGATGGAAATGGATATCCGGATGGACTGAGCCGTGAAAGCATACCGGTTCTGTCACGTGTGATCGCGGTGGTCGATGCATTTGACGCAATGATCAATGACAGACCTTACAGAAAGGGTATGCCGATACCAAAAGCGATAGAAGAATTAAAGAGCTGCGCGGGCAGCCAGTTTGATCCATATATAGTTTCTGAGTTTATCAGGTTTGTCTCAGAGAAGTATGCGAATTCACTGGAAAATGAATCAGAGCAGAGGGCTGCTGATGGTGGTGTCGGTGCAGATGGTAATGGAGAGAATGTTGGTAATCGAACTGCCCCAGGAGATGGTCTGGCGGACTCTGATGGTGATGGTGCTAGCACAGACGACGTACAGACAGAGATCCGGATCATGGCGCGCAGACAGATGGTGGATTCTTACAAATATGGCAAGGATGCGTTTCGTGTACATACAGTAAAATATAGCAGATATCTGGTGGATGAAAACTGGAGGATCATATCTGTAGATGATAATTTTGAGAAGCTGACGGGTTATAGCAAGGAGGACATAGAGAATAGTATCATAACACAGATCGACCTTATACCGGACGAGGATAAAACGGAATATCTCTGTCAGGTAAATGCGAATCTGGCAAAAAGTACATTTGTATTTCAGGAACACAAGATACATCGGAAGGACGGCAGGGATATATATGTATTATGCTCTGGAAGAATGTTTTATGATTCGGCACTTCAGAAAGACAGAGGGGAAATAGTAATAGTGGATGTATCGAGTACATATGCTCTGAAGATGCTGACAGATGCGGAGCAGAATAAGGCAGATGTGAGACTCAGAAACTGGGAGAACACCTATCGTACAGATCCCCTCACAGGACTTTTGAACCATGCGGCATTCAGAAGTGACATGGAGCAGAGACTTCTTGAGTGTACGCACACAGCGGTGATGATCATGATGGATGTAGACAGATTCAAGCAGTACAACGACACCTACGGACATCACAATGGCGACAAATATCTTGTCCTTGTGGCACAGGCACTGCAGGCGGCACTCCGCGGTGATGACCATGCATGCCGTATGGGCGGTGATGAATTTGCAGCTATGCTGTTCTTCAACAAGAGTGTGTCTGATGATGTGATAAGGGAACGTGCCCAGCAGATATTTGACAAGGTGAACCTGACTGTGAAGGCCACTGAGGGAGGAACAGGAATCTCCATGGGTGCGGTGATCGCAAGAACTGAACTGACATTCAATGAGATGTATGAGGAGGCGGATAACGCCCTCTATGATGTTAAGGAGAGTGGAAGAGGCAGGATTGAGGTGAAGAGGCATGGGGAGTAGATCGTATATCTTCAACATACTTCATAAAGATCTTCACAAAAAACTCCACAAAGAACCTTTGCTTCCTATGAGTCTGATCTTGTTTGCCGTAATTTTGGCATATTCTTTTCGACTTATTGGAAGTGGAAGTTTCTATCCTACTCTGTTTTCTTATCTGCGTAGTTTCATTTATATCGGGCTTTATGCCGCCTGGGGAATTTCAATCCGCCAACGTATCGTGCAGAAACAGGTCGGACAATATCTGGTAGGCGTTTCGGTGCTTTTGATTTTGTGGTTTACCTTTCGCTCAGCAAAATACTTTATATTCTGGCAGCCGGTTGCAATAAGATACCAGTGGTATCTATTCTATCTGCCAATGCTGTTTGTACCCATGCTTGCACTGCTGATCGCAATGTCTCTGGGCAAGCCCGATGAATATAAACTGCCAAAATCTGTCTGGCTATTGTCTGTCGTTTCGGGAGTTTTGCTTATTCTAGTGCTTACGAATGATCTACATCAATTAGTTTTCACATTCCCTAAAGATGCGGATGTCTGGTCTGATGCAGATCATGGCTATGGTGTGTGCTATTTTGCCGTGATCGCATGGCAGGTGTTTTGTGCCGTAGCAGCGCTTATTTTTATGCTCTTTAAATGCAGGTTAAAGAACGGTAAGCATCGTTATCTGCCCGTAATTCCATTTGCGATATCGCTGGCTTATCTTGCATTGAACTATGTTGGTATGCCATGGCTGAAACATTTATTCGGTGACGTTACGGCATTTCAAAGTCTTATGTATATGCTCGGTTTCGAAGCTTGCATTGCCTGTGGATATATTCATTCAAACAGCCGCTACGCAGATCTTTTTGCCTCATCTGTCGGCACATCGGCAGAAATTACTGACAGAGACTTCAACATTCGCTATGCAGCGTTGAATATCGAACCTATATCAAAGGAAACAATGAGAAAAGCCGAGAAAGCTCCTGTCACAGTAGACGGTGGGCTGACCGTACATACTATGCCAATCGGCGGTGGTTATGCGGTATGGACAGAGGATGTGTCGGCGCTGCTTGCCATTAAGGAAGAATCAGAATGTCTTGCGGAAGAGCTTGCCGAAAGAAATGAGATTCTTCTCTATGAATACAGGCGGGAGTCGAAACGCCGCAAGGTGGAGGAGCAAAACCGACTGTTCGATCTATTGCAGTCGGCAACACAAAAACAGATCAACCGCATTTCGGTATTGACACAGGAATACCGCCGAATCTCAAAATCTGATACAGACAGAGTTAAAATGCTACTTGCCGAGATTGCCGTTTTATGCAGTTATATCAAACGCCGTAAGCATCTGACACTGCTTGCCGACCGAGATTGTAAGGTTGCAGTCAGCGAGCTTGAGAGAGCTTTTTCCGAATCGTTACAGACATTAAAGCTTTTAAATGTACGCAATACTCTGTATGTGGACAGTGAACTTTCCACGCTTTCGGGCAAAAATGCTGCTGCGATATTAGATTTTTATGAGGAAGTAATAGAAGCAGATCTTGAAAATTTAACAAGTGTGCAGATAAGCCTCGCAAATACAAACGGATTGCGGCTGTCGCTGAATGTCTGTTGCGAAGCCGACCTGTCGATCTTTTTAAATAAAGGTAACGTTCTTTATGAAATGGACGATGACGCAGGCTACCAGCATCTTGTATTTATTATTGAGGGAGGTGCCGCCGTATGAGTGCCTTTTCTTCACTTCCGGTCTTTTTGCAGACCTTAATACCACTTCTGCTGTTTGTGGAAGCTGTGCTTGAATTGGGACTTTTTATATATCAACTCTCGCATCGTTCAAAATCGCATGACAATTTACCGAGTCTTGTGATTTTTGTGCTTTTGCTTACGCTTTTGTTCTCGGTAACTCAGGGAGATCCGTTCGAAGGCAAGGATGCGTTTTTATTAGATGCGCCCTGGCTGATTTTCATCACGGTAATTTTACTTGTTGTTGTTCATTTTGCCTTTGCTCTGACGAGAGAGTATCGCCGCCGAAAGAACATGCTATCCCCATTTTCCGTTAAAGATGCCACAGACAAGCTGCCTATGGGTTTGTGCTTTGCCGATCCGAACGGGCGTATTGTCCTTTGCAATGACCGTATGCGTCATCTGTCGTTTGCACTGAGCGGGCATGAGTTTCAGATTACCGACGATCTTGAAAAAGCGTTGGAGCACCCCGATAAAAGTATTATTGCTAACGGAGATTGTTACATACTGCCCGATAAGACAGTTTGGCAATTCCGCAAGCAGAATATAACCGTTGACAATGATGAAAACTGGCTTCAAATGACAGCGCATAATGTCACTGAACTTTATAATGGCAACGTTCGTCAAACTGCTATTAACGATGAGCTGAAAGAGGTCAATCGAAAGCTCCAAAAAATGTATGAACGAATGGCCGATGATATAAAAGAAAAAGAAATTCTTGACCTGAAAATACATATTCATGACACAATCGGAAGAAGCTTGCTGACAATTCGTGATATAATGGAAAGCGACGAAAACACTGACAAAAAGCTTGAGGCTTTACAGGAAGCAACCGCAGTGCTTACAAGCAATCGAGTGACAGCCAGCGGAACGATGGAAGAGGTTGTTCAGACAGCGGAAATTCTCGGTGTAACGGTGATGATGGATGGATGCCTTCCGGCCGATTCACTTGCCGAAGAGCTTACTGTTGTCGCTGCGAAAGAATGTGTAACAAATTGTATCAGGCATGCCGGAGGCAATGAGGTATATATCAGCGTAAATGGGCGAAAGGATGTGTTTGATATTACGATAACGAACAATGGCGCTGCACCGTCGGGTCCTATTAAGGAGGGCAGCGGACTCTCGTCGATTCGTCACAGCATAGAATCTGCCGGTGGAGAAATGCACACTGTATATAAACCACGATTTGAATTGCTGCTTATCATTCCAAAGGATGCGTCAAGTTTTATATGAAAACCTGACATGCAGCACCAGCGCTCCCCAAATACGATTATTAATGAGCTGATGTTCAATAAAAGGAGAACGACATATGATAAATACAATACTGGTTGAAGATGATTTATATATTCAAAAGCATTTTGCCGAGCGACTGAAATCAAACGAAATTTTTCGTCTTGTCGGTGTATATCGTGACGCTTTTGATGCAGAGAGAAAATGCAATAGCTCAATACAACTTATTCTTATGGATGTGCAAACACAGCACAAGCACTCTGGTCTTGCCGCCGCAAAACGTATAAAAAAGGCTTTTCCGAATATTAAAATAGTGATTGTAACCTCACTTGTCGACCCGCAGGTATTGGAACGAGCAAAGACAGGTGCAGCAGACAGCCTGTGGTATAAAGACCACGGCACAGAGGAGCTGATAAGTGTGATAAGGCGTACCCTTGCAGGCGAAAAAGTATTTCCTGACACTTCTCCTGCAATTGAAATGGAAGGCACAATGTCCGATACATTCTCGCCCCGACAGCTTGATATTCTCCGCTTATACATAAAGGGCTTTACATACCAGGAGATTGCCGATAAACTGGGCATCTCCAAAAACGGTGTGCGCTGGAACTTAGACGATATGGTTGAAAAAGGTAGATTTGAGAATCGAGAAGCGTTGGTTGTGACAGCTATTGAGAACAAGCTCATGGTGACCACTTTAAAAGACGAATAGAGTAAATGAACCCCTTGACTGACATGGTCAAGGGGTTTTTATGTCCCAAAGTCAAAAAAGTTTGAAAATAGTTTTTTCTGTTACTGGCACTTGTGCCAGTGACAGACCTCAAAAAATCCGTACAATAGAATGTGTAAGACTATAGTTGTAGTAGAAAGGGGGGAGCAATGAATGTTGAAATATAACAAATACATTATGACCCTGTTGATGGTTTTAATTATGCCAGCCTTGGTTTCTGGATGTGTGGCAAAACCGTCAGAGAATTCTAATCTGACCGAAGATAAAACAACCTCCACGACCACAGAGGCAACCACAGAGGCGACTACAGAAGCAACCACAGAGGCGGCTACAGAAGCAACCACAGAGGCAACTACAGAAGCGACCATAGAAGCAACCACAGAAGCATCGGTACAAAAAGACACAGATTTATCAAAACTTCAAAACACCATTCTTGATAACAAAGAATCGGTTGGGATTGCCTATATCGGTTATGTTGGTTACGAGGCTGATGAGGAAGGAATCCTAAATTTTGTAAAAGACAGTCAGTATGCGGATAAATATGATTTTCTCTGCGGCGCGCCCCTTGTAAATGTAGGCGGTGCGGAGCTTTATGCGGTAGTTATTGCCGATACAAAATACAGTGTGTCTGTTTATCGGGCGGAAATAACTGATAATGGTGAATATTCTGTAAATACCGACAATACACTCTATAATGACAACGGAAATGGAATTGATTATTTTTTACTGCGCTGCAATGAAAGTGAAATATATTCAAATGTATCGCTGAGCTTTAAAAAGGGAAACGACTCTTTTTCGGTATCCCCGATGCTGTCAGGAATGGACGGGCAGCTTGTCGACGGAAAATACTATGATTTTTCAATGTATACCGATTATGGCGACAATGGTGAGTCCGAGGATAAGAATGTAGCAATAGCAAGGGAAATCCTTTTGGAATCTCAGGAGGTGCAATACTACATAAGCATGGGCATGAGTGTACAGTATACGGGCCAGATTGATGAAATTGAGGGACGGTCGTGTTGGATTTTTGCACTCGGCACGGATAGAGACGATCAATTCGTCAGAGAACGTTATTACGGAGTGTGTGACAACCTTATATATTTTTATGATTCCTTGAACGACAAATGGGAGGTGCTCGGAAAAGGATAAACATCCACATAACTTACCGTGTGAGTTAAAGCACGGAATAATAAAATAAAAAAGGAGGGAAAAATATGGTAGATATTAAATCAATGGCAGCTGCAACAGCCCCGAGGGAGTTTGAACTCTCTTATACAACTACAATTGAAGACGTATACGAAAAGCTTAACACACATGCTTCGGCTTTTAAAATGCCTTTCAAAATCAAAGGGGGCATCCCTGGAAAGCGAATTTCCTTTGAGAAAGAACCGAACCTCGACGTTACGGTCTGGGTATTTGTCAAGGACGGCAACAAAATTAAAGTCATGGCAAACATCCAGGAGAATACAACAACCGTCAACGGTATGCGAGTTGACAAAAACAGTGTAATTCAAAAAGGTGTAAGCGGAGTAGCCAATCTTCCTATTCAAAGAGGCGCGTATCTTGATGAGGTGACCGAAAATGTTAAAAAGATACTCAACGGCGAGCAGGTTGAAGATTATGTAGCACCCGTTGGTGTAAGTGGCAGCGGGCAGGCCGAAAAAGATTGGCTTGTAGCCCTTCTACTCTGCCTTTTCCTCGGTGGAGTTGGTGGCCACCGTTTTTATGCGGGTAAAGTCGGAACAGGCATTCTCTATCTTTTTACCGCCGGCGTTTTTGGAATCGGTGTACTTGTTGATCTGATAAAGATAATTACCGGCAAATTCACTGACAAAGACGGAAATCCTATTCAAAAAAAATAGACATGACTTCTTGACAGCCTTTAGATAAATATGGCTTAAAATTGGGAACTGTGCCTGAACTCTTTCGGGCACAGTCCTGGTTGCGAAAGGAGGACTTGTTATGAGTAAAAGAAAAGAAAAAGAGGACATTAAAATGACCATATTTATTATGGTCGTCGGCATAGCATCGATGGTTGTGGGTGTCTTCGGAATTGTCACAAGCAGAATTGAAAAGAAAGAATATGCAGCCTCAACTGATATACGGAAAGTTACCGCTGTTATTGTTGACTTTTCAACCCACGATAGTAAGGATGATAATGGCGATGTAGATTATACAACATATAAATTCAGAATATCATATGAAATTGACGGAAAGACCTATAAAGGAAAATACGAAGAACGCGTTTGGTCAAGAGATATCGCAAAAGGATACACATACGATAAATTGAGAAAAGGCGATACAATAAAAGTAGAGGTCTATAAAACTACAAAAGGAAATTACAAGCTTTCCCCAGAGGGGAATCCCGTTAATTTCCTTCTCTATTGCGCGGCGATCCCTTTTGGCTTGTTCCTCGTTGTTATAATGATATGTGACATTGTAAAAGACAAACGGAAAAAGAAGAGCGAAAACGAAGTGGTCAGCAAGGAATAAATCAGAGGTGATTTTATGGATTTATCAGTATCGCTGTGCATTGCAGCCGCTTTTGCTATATTATGTACATTCTATATCGGTAAAAGTATACTTGTAATGGATTTTTCGGAATATCTTCCCAAGAATTTGAAAAAAGCTAAACTGAAAAGATTGCTGGCAAAAAGGGAAACTCCTCTACAGGATTTGAAAATCCGAAAGGATATAAGAAAAGCATTTGAAAGAGTGCTGATTCCGCTTGGAAAAGCGGATCAAAAGCTTCTTACGGCAAGAATGGACCTGGCTTTCCGAAAAAAAATCGTCAGTCAGATCGACGTACTTAATAAGAATAAGCTATGCCGCAAAATTTACGTCACGGATGTTGTTCCCATTCCTAAAAATAACTTTGAAACATGGAACGATGATGGCAGAGAATGGCGGGAATCGGTTTTGAAGTGCAGCACCCTGGAACGTTTCGAGTCAATGCAAGGCAACAGGGTTCAGCATGAGATATACCGTAAAAATTCATATCTCCGAATACTTCAGTCCAGACACGTTCGCCGCACAGACAAAAAAGAGAATAAGAAAAGCTATTATCACGATATGTTGAGAATAACCTGCCCGTCATGCGGTGCAAGAGTCAAGCTGAACAGTCAGCAGGTTACCTGTGAATATTGCGGCGCCGTTATAAAAAACGAGTTTTGCGATTGGCAGACCGAATCGTTTGAGATTTATGAAATGATCAGTACAAATATGAAAAGATTTTTACAGCTTCTTTTGTCCGGTTCCATACTTTTCTTAAGTGTCTTTCTATGCTTATACTTGATCGAGGATACGGAGATTTCCCTTGCAGCCGGCGTCGGTGCAGCGATTCTTGCTTTTGGAACGATTGTTACACCTATTATTTGTGGAAAAGTTAAACAAGACAATTTAGCGAAAAAGATCGTAGGATATTCAGAGAACTACCTCAGATCCTGCTTAAACGAATACTTTAGCAAAAACGAAAATGACAATGATCTGCTTGATTTCAGTATCGGCACGATCAAGCTTTTAAACGTCTCTAACACAGATGAAATAACAACGGTTAAGTCTGAAGTTTATGGAACAAAAACTTTTCTTCCTGAAAATAAGAAACCGTTTACAAAAAAATTCAAAAAGAAACTGACCATGCAAAGGGCAAGATATCCAGAAAAAAGAAAGTCTGACGGTGAATTTTTTGCTGAAAAGGATTGTCCCAGCTGCGGAGCAACATTCTTGCCCGATGAAAACGGATGCTGTTCTTATTGTGGTTATACCCTTCACGGAGATAGCGAAAAGTGGAAAATAAAAAGCTGAATCCTGTTAAAATTATACATTGCTGATTAAGGTAAAGAAGGGAAACATTTACATATTATTAATTTTAAAAGGAGGGAAACCTATGAACAAAAAGAAAAAAATTTTGACTGTCGTAACACTTGTCATACTGATGCTTGGGGCATCAGTATTCACTGTTTCGGCAGCGGACAATCATTCGGTTGACGAAAACACAACCTATGTAACCAACTTTGCTGAGCTTGAAAAAGCTCTTGAAGCCACCTCAAACGAGACAAACCCACCCGATAAGCTTGTTGTTCTCAAAAACAACATAGATTACGAAGAGCAAGTTCCGGGCGATTGGAGCTATCAGGATGAGCAGGAGTGGTATTCCGAAATCACAGTTAGCTATCCCGGAAAAATCACCCTTGACTTGAACGGAAAAACCCTGAAAGTTACAACAGATATGCATTCAGACGAGGAGACAAGGGATCTGTTTGTGGTTTTTTCAGGTTCCAAGGCAAACACCGACTTCACAATTACCACAACCCAGTCCGGCGGACAGATAATCTTTAACTCAACAGCCAACGGAACTTCGATGATCGCTGTGAATAACCCAAACGCAGATGTGAATATTCTTGGAAAAGCAGGGAAGTTTATCAACTATAATCTCACTCTTACAGCACAATCCGGAAGTGACACTTATATAAACGATAAGAACAGGCACCACGTTATTTCCTTCTATGATATAAACAATCTCTATATCACCGGTACTCTTATTCAGAATAATGCACGCGTCCCGTCTTGTATATATTCATACGGACCGAAGCCGCAGGGCAATGTTACAATAACAGGAAACTCAGAAATAGAAGTAATTTCAAATCAGCTTCTTAATGAACAGCCGTTCAGCACAATATATTTCCAAAACACCCCATCCAGCAGAAAAGTAAGGCTTGGCGGCTGTTATATTGGACAAAAGGGAAATGTAAATTCAATCTATTACGGTGGCCAGCCTCCTCATTTCTATGACATAGTTCTATCACAATCTCTGGAAAAGCCGAACTATGTTATTATGCACAACGGTACCAGGGCATACAATACCTGGCCTGACTTTGTTAAGTTGGATGCGGATATAAAAATTATCTCCTCCTGTCACGATTCTGAGCCTGAATTAGAGGAAAGGACATCACTTCTTGGTCACTACAAGTACTGTAAAAAGTGTGATGCTCTTGAAAGCTTCCAGGAGCATCAGTTTGGCAGAACTCTCGCTGCTAAAGAGGCAACATGCATCAGAAAGGGAAGAACGGTCGGCTATGAGTGCTTCGGCTGCAAATATTATGAGGGTTACACCGAACTGCCAGCACTTGGACACGATTTGAGCGACACCTATACGGTTGACTGGCCGGCAACCTGCGACAAAGATGGAAGGGAATCCAGACATTGCAAACACACTGGCTGTGAGTATGCAATTCAGAAAGTCATTCCGAAGCAGCACCAGAGCCTTGTATGTAATGGCACATACTGCCAAAGCTGCAAGCAATATGTTAACCCGACCAAAATAGGTTACGGTGACAATTCCTGTAAAAACATAACCGCTTACTTCTTTACTCCGACGGAAACGAAGGTTTATCTTATCACCATAACCTCGTCAAATCTCGGCAGCGGAAATATTCAGGGAACAGAAGTAAACCTTGTTGAGAATAACCAGTTTAGTGAAATCGTCTCTAGTAACGATAAAGGCAAAGTTACCGAAGTCAGACTTGAAAAAGACAAAACCTACGATGTTACACCGTATATAACTAATTCAGAAAGTCAAGACTGCATAGTTAACATATCCTGTAAGGAACATAATGCGGTTATAGATAACGAAATTAAAGCAACCTGCACAAAGACAGGTCTCACCAAAGGTAAGCACTGTTCGGTTTGTAACACCGTTATAGTCGCTCAGACCAAAGTCAAGGCTCTCGGTCATAAGTACTCCAAGTCTGTTGTCAAGGCTACTCTTACCTCAAATGGCAAGATTACCAAGAAGTGCACTGTTTGCAGTACGATAGCACCAACAATTTCGATAGCGAGAATTAAGTCAGTTTCGCTGACAAAGTCGGCGTATACATATAACGGAAAGGTTCAGAAGCCTTCGGTCATCGTTAAGGACGCAAACAAAAAAACGCTTAAGAATGGAACAGATTACACCGTTGCTTACAGCAAAAACAAAAATATCGGCAAGGCAACAGTAACCGTTACCTTCAAGGGCAATTACAGCGGCAGCAAAAAGCTGAGCTTCAAAATTCTTCCCGCCGCGACGAGCAAGATCAGCGCTAAGCAGACCACAAATTCAGTCACGGCTTCATGGAAAATGGTTGCCGGTGTAAGCGGATACAGAGTATACCTTTACAAGGACAAAAAACTTGTCAAGAGAGTTGACACAACGAAGCTCGCCCTCACATTTAGAAAGCTTTCAAAGGGTACGGAGTACAAGATTGTTGTCAAAGCCTATAAGATGATTGACGGCAAAAAGGTTCTTTCTCTCGTTTCAAAGGAGCTTCTGACTGCAACAAAGCTTTCTGCGCCGACTTCGGTCAAGGTCAAGGCAGGAAATAAAATGGCAACCGTCAGCTGGACAAAGGTTAAGAGTGCAAACAGCTATACCGTATATTACAGCACAAACAAAAACCGCGGCTTCAAAAAGCTCACTGTTATCAAAAACAGCGCAGACATCAAAAAGCTTTCAAGCGGCAAGACATATTACTTCAAGGTTGTTGCTAACAAGAAGGCTGGAAAGGCTGTTGTGGCTTCTGATTACAGCAAGCTTGTCAGCGCGAAAATCAAGTAATGGTGTTATTTGAACCGGTCAACAGATAAATTAAGTCAGACACATTATTAAAAAAAGGTGAGTTTTAAAGTTATGGAACTATAGCCGTTCTTATTATGATTTATCGAGCATGATTACGGTTTAATAATTACAACCGTTCATAACGCCAAAACAACCGCAAAACCTCGCTGCAGAAATATTCTGCAGCGGGGTTTTTTGTGGCAAAAAAATGGTGTCGCATTAAAGGTTGACAATGCAATATCCCCCTTTGTTGTCGAATTGTGAAAAATATGCAATAATGAGTGCTGGAGAAAATATTTGGCGCCAAGGAGGCATAAAGGGGATTATGGCAAAAATTGCGTTTTGTGATGATGATGTTTCTGTGCTTGATGAGATGCAAAGGCTTATGGAACAGTATTGCGCGGAGAGAGACTGCAAAATAGAATACAATATTTTTAATCATCCTTTTGACCTGGTGGCGGAAATAGAGAAGGGAAACAGATATGATATCCTGTTTATGGATGTCTTGATGCCGGGAGAGAATGGAATTGAAGCGGCAACGGAGATACGAAAATACGATAAAAACGTCAAGATCATATTTGTCACTTCGTCCTCTGAGTTTGCGGTGCAGTCTTACGTTATAGGTGCATACTATTATCAATTAAAGCCCATCTGGGCAGAGAGCTTTTTCCGTTTGTTGGATTCTGTGCTTGCAGCCTGTAAAAAGGAGGCGGAGACCAGCCTCATTCTGCGATGTAAGAGTGGGATTACCCGTATAGATATAAAAACCCTGGAATATTGCGAAGTCATACACCGCACCCTTATATTTCACCTGAATACAGGAAAAGTACTGGAAAGCGCCGGCAGCATGGATGAGCTTGTAAAGCAGCTTTCCACGTATCCTTTTTTTCACAGACCCCACCGTTCTTATCTGGTAAATCTGGAATATGTGCAAAACATAACATTTAGGGGGATTACCATGTCCTGTCTTGATGAAATACCGATTCCACGTGGAAAATACAATGAAGTAAAGGACGCATTCCTTGAATATGCGTTCCAGAACAGGCAGGTAATGATATGAGCCTATATATTTCGCTTCTTAACAATATAGCTGTGAGCTTTTTTGGGGGAATATTATCAGCGTCTTTTTGTAATGCGCTGTCCACCAGGAAAAGAAAACTCATTTTCTTGGGATGCATGGTTTTACTCCCACTGATACAGAGCATATTATATTTCAGCAAGGGCGCTGATTTTGTAAGGCATATTTATCCGTTGGCAGTGCATCTTCCGCTTGTTATTGTACTTTGGATGTTGACAGGAAAATTGCTATGGTCTGTTTTTTCTGTACAGGCGGCATACTTGTGCTGTGAACTTAGAAGATGGGTTGCGCTTGCCACAGTTGCTGTATTTTCTGGCAGACAGATGATGCAGGATATTACCGAACTGGTGGTTACAATCCCTGCATTGCTGCTCCTGCTTCACTATGTGTCCCCTGCTGTCAGAGGATTGTCAGATAAAAGTCTCAGGGAGCAATGGCAGTTTGGAATTATACCGGCGCTATATTATGCATTTGATTATTTTACAATAGTGTATACGAACCTCCTTTTGAGTGGCAGTTACGTTGTAGCGGAATTTATGCCTTTTGTATGCTGTGTTGCATATCTGGCATTTCTCTTATATAACTCCAAAAAGGAACAGATGCAGAATGAGATGAAACTGATCCGGAATAATCTGGATCTGCAGTTAAGTCAGGCGGTGAGGGAAATCAGCAGTCTTCGTGAGTCACAGACATTGACCAGGCAGTATCGCCATGATATGCGCCATCACCTGCAGTATGTGTCTGCATGTATAGAAAATGGTGAAGTTGAACAGGCGCAGGCTTATATATCAGGAATCTGTAAGGAGATTGAGGCACAGAAGGTCCAAATATACTGCAAAAATGAGGCAGTGAATCTGATCCTGTCTTCATTTGCGGGTAGAGCCAGGAAGAAAGAAATTGAAATAAAGATACAATGTGCAATTCCCGCAGATCTTACTGTGTCGGAAAGTGATCTGTGTGTGCTCTTATCTAATGCTTTGGAAAATGCCTTGCATGCATGTGTGCCTTTGGCTGCAGAGGGAAGATCATGCGAGATTGATGTGAATTTTTATGAAAGAAATAAACACCTTTTTTTACAGGTGGTAAATGACTGCAAAGCTCCCATAAAGTTTCAAAATGGAATACCAGTGTCTGATATGGAAGGACATGGTATAGGTGTTCGGAGCATATGCGCAATCGTGCAGCGCTACGGCGGAGTTTTCAGTTTTGCGGAAAAGAACGGAAAGTTTATACTCAGACTGTCATTGTAAAAGAGTGTCGATTCGATACATTTTTGGTACGATTCGTGCGTCTAGGTCTCACTGTTTGTAAATGTGTAATAAAATATACTCAGATTATGTGATTGCAGCAAACAAAAGTGGCAACAAACAGGAGGAGATTATTATGAAAAAGATAATGAAAAAACTGATGGTTCTCATAATGACCATGATGATGGGTATATCGCTGGTAGCGTGTGGTGGAGCAGATAAGCAGCCTGCGATTGATGCGTTCAATAAGACAAGTACATCTTTTAACGAGGTCGCAAACATTATCAACGAAAATCCACAGGCTTATGATCAGGAATTAGTTGACACAATGATCGAGATGGCTGGCGTGCTCAATGAGCATAAACAGATCTTAGAGAGCGATGATGATGTTGAGGAAGAAAAGCTTCAGGAAATGATCGACTGGTATGGTACAGTTGATGAGTGGGTTGCTCAGGTTAAGGAAGAAATTTCAAAATAGACAATATTAGATCATGTGGTGAAGACTGCATACCAGAGGGGTGGGCACATTGGAGTGCCTGCCCTTTTTGGTTGTTGTGTTATCTGACAAAGTGGAGTAGTGCTGAAACATTAGAAAGTGGGGCTATGAATGGTGCAATTGACAGGGACAACTATATCGTACCGGTTTGGATGATATAAACAGAATATGTTAAAGGTGGTTTGATAATAGAATATTGATGGAAATTGGTGGCACTCAGGATTATGGCTTGGGTGCCTTTTTGACTGGTAAAAATATGCCTTGGCCGATATAATGTAAATTGAAAACAAAAAATATTTTGTTAAGGAGAGATTTGATGGGAACATGGGGAGTAGGCATTTATCAAAATGACATAAGTGCAGATGTGAAAGAAGATTATATTGCAAAACTTAAGTCGGGGAAAAGTGATGAAGTTGCTCTGAAGGAAATATTATCAGAATATCAGGAGGACATGGAGGATATCGACTGCAAATATGATTTTTATTTTGGTCTGGCAGATACGTTGTGGAAAAAGGGAAGATTGACAGAGAAAATTAAAACAATAGCACTTCAGTTGATAGAAGAAGATAGAGTATCGCAACGTTGGCAAACAGAAAGAATTAGGTATGAGAGAAGTAAGGTATTGGACAAGTTGAAAGTGCAGTTAGAAGAGACGATGCCGGAATATAAAAAGATTCCTGTTCATAAACCATATGTCTTGGGATGGGAAGAGGGAGATGTATATTTTTTTCAAATTAAAGAGAAAATAGAGAGTTATGAAAAATATCTTGGTTGGTATGTTTTGTTTTATGTGAACAAAATATATTTGAGGGATTGGAATGTAAATGGAGTGGCTGATGAAGTAGCGGATGTATACTTTTTCTTAACTAAAGATAAACCCGAAAGTATAGATGCTCTTCGTACATCGAAAAGAGTATGCTTTCATATAGGAAAAACAGGTAATAGATACCAAATGCATATTTATGAGAGCTCGAGGAGAAATCGTCCAAAGGATTTAACTTTGCTTGGGAAGTGTGACGGAATTCATTATCCTTTAAATAATAGTAGTAAGGGAGGCCATTTTTGTTGGAGTAGAGTAGATATAAGGGAGATATTATATGGTTACGAAAATCAGTTGAAATTAGACAACGAGGATTAACATTAAAATTATAAATAATGCACACCTCCATCCGTAGTCTGCTCCCCTTAACTGACTACGATTTGACTACTACACAAGGCATCCGTTTGCTCCGTTTTGCATTATTGCGGTAATGAGAGCAGTTGAAGGAATAGCTTTTCGGATCATCCGCACGCTTATGATTAAAATACAACTTTGAGCCGCAGTCGGCACAGAACAGCAGACCGGAATACTTGCTCGTTTCAAAGAATGAGCGCCTTAATGCAATCTTAATACAGCACTCCGGATCATTACACCGTTTTTTTATATTTCATAGTATACTCTTTGTAAACAAACAAAAACAGGAGAAGTAGATATGCCTAAAATTACACATAGAAAAAAGCGACTGTCATCCTTTAAGCTGATCGTTTTGGGCTTTGCCGGGGTTATTCTGCTCGGAGCACTGATATTGATGCTGCCGTTTTCATCGACTGCCGGAGTTGTTACGCCGTTTCACGAGGCGCTGTTCACATCGACCTCGGCCGTTTGCGTTACGGGGCTGGTCGTGCAGGATACGGGCAGTTATTGGTCCGCTTTCGGGCAGACGGTAATACTGCTGATGATCCAGATAGGCGGGCTCGGTGTTGTGACAGTTGCAGCATTTTTCGCTATGCTGTCCGGCAGAAAAATATCGCTGATGCAGCGCAGTACCATGCAGGACGCCATCTCTGCCCCGAAGGTCGGAGGGATCGTCCGCCTGACCCGTTTTATTGTACGGGGAACTTTTTTGATCGAGCTTATCGGGATGATCGTCATGCTGCCGACATTTTGCGGAAACTACGGTATTAAGGGAATTTGGATGGCGGCATTTCATTCGATTTCCGCCTTTTGCAACGCCGGCTTTGACATACTCGGCACCGCAGAAAACAAATACCAGTCTCTTACGGGATACATCGGAGAGCCTACAATAAACATTGCAATTATGCTTTTAATTATTGTGGGCGGTATTGGATTTTTGACCTGGGACGATATTTACACAAACAAGTGGCATTTCAAAAAATACCGTATGCAAAGTAAGGTCATATTGGTAACAACGGCAATCCTCATTATCGCTCCCGCAGTATTCTTTTTCTTCTGCGATTTTACGGGGCTGCCGCTCGGCGAAAGGATTCTTGCGTCGCTTTTTCAGTCCGTCACACCGAGAACCGCCGGTTTCAATACCGCCGATCTTCCCACTATGACCGGTTCTTCCAAGGCAATTATGATTCTGCTCATGCTCGTCGGCGGATCGCCCGGCTCCACGGCAGGCGGTATGAAAACGACCACGCTTGCCGTTCTGATTCTGAGTGCATTTTCCGTCTGTCGTAAAAAGGACGATACCGAAACCTGCGGCAGGCGCATTGACGGTTCGGCAGTGAAAAACGCCGTAGCCGTTGCCGTAATGTATTTCCTGCTGTTTTTTGTCGGCGGCATTGTTATCAGCACGGCAGAAGGTCTGCCGCTTAGCACATGCATTTACGAAACGGCGTCCGCTGTCGGAACGGTCGGGCTTACCCTTGGGATCACACCGCAGCTCGGTGTTCTTTCTCAGCTTATTTTGATCGTCTTGATGTATCTCGGCAGAGTCGGTGGACTTACCCTGATTTACGCGGCGATCTCCAATAAAAATCAGAGCGGAGCAAAGCTGCCGCTCGAAAAGATCACAGTCGGATAAAGGAGTTACTATATTATGAAAAACATATTGTTGATAGGTCTCGGCAGATTCGGTAGGCATATCGCTTTGCAGCTGAATAAGCTCGGACATGAGGTGATGGCGGTAGACAGCAACGAAGAAAGGGTCAATAAGATTCTGCCGATCGTTACTAACGCACAGATAGGTGACAGCACAAACACGGAATTTTTAAAGTCGCTCGGAATCGGAAACTTTGATGTGTGCATAGTCACCATAGGAGGAAATTTTCAAAATTCGCTGGAAACCACTTCTTTGCTGAAAGAACTCGGCGCAAAATTAGTTGTGTCCCGCGCCGAGCGTGATGTTCAGGAGAAATTTCTTCTGCGTAACGGAGCGGACGAAGTAATTTACCCTGAAAAGCAAGTAGCAAATTGGGCTGCTATTCGCTATACCGCCGATCACGTACGGGATTACATCGAGGTCGATGAGGCTCATGCTATTTTTGAGGTAGAGGTTCCGGGGGGTTGGATCGGAAAAACAGTCGGAGAGCTGGATATCCGCAGAAAATACAGCATCAATATTATGGCAACCAAGGAGAACGGAAAGATAAATATGGCAGTTTCGCCGGACACCGTTCTTACGGACAATATCACTCTTTTGGTTCTCGGTGCTTACAAAGAACTGCAAAAGTGTTTTCGCATTTAAAAGAGGTGAATGAGGATGGCTGAGCTATTGCTGATCGTCAGCCTGCTTGGCATATTTGCTTTCGGATTTTATCTTATGAGCAGGCTGGATCGATTTCTTGAAGAAAACAGAAAAGCACTGTTAAAGGAAAATGAATCCCGTGAGCCTTCCGAAATTCTGCTGCCGCAGGGACTGTCCGAAAGTGAAATATTATGTGAGATCCGCCGTTTTCGTGAAACGCACGGAAATGTCGATATTATTCTTTCCGATGGGCAGAAGAATGATTTTTAGGTTGCGGTAGATTTTTTTAAAGTTTTACTGTACAATAACAAAATAAAATAAAAATGGCGGTGAAACCGATGAAAGTACAAAACGAACAGTCAAAATTCGATACAGACGAGCATATCCTTGTCTGCCTATCCTCTTCGCCGTCCAATGCAAGGATCATACACACCGCCGCAAAGATGGCTAAGGTCCTTCATGCAAGATTTACCGCCATCTATGTGCAGACGGATACGGTCATAAATGATGAGGATCAGTCCCGACTTTCGCAGAACATACAGCTCGCGCAAAGGCTCGGCGCCGAGATCGTTATGACGCACGGCGAGGATGTACCGCTGCAGATCTCGGAATATGTCAGGCTTTCCGATGTCACAAAAATCGTGATCGGGCAAAGCAGTGCCAGACGCAGAGGGCTGTTCGGAAGACCGACTCTCACCGAAAAGCTGATCTCCTCCGCCCCCGATGTTGACATTCATATTATTCCCGACGCACTGAACTACACAAAGCCGCACAGACGCCGTCTGTTCTTAGGTGCAGAGATACCATCGCTGCGGGATATTGCCGTGACCGTCCTGGCGCTTGCCGTATGTACGGCGATCGGGTTTCTGTTCGACCATCTCGACTTTCCCGATACCAATATCGTTACGGTATACATCCTAGGTGTGCTGATGATCTCCGTTTTGACCAAAGGATACCTTTGCAGTATGGCAGGCTCACTTCTAAGTGTTGTATTGTTCGGATTTTTCCTTACCGAACCCAGGTTGTCCTTTCAGACCTATGCCGTAGGCTATCCCGTTACCTTTGCAGTCATGCTGGCGTCTTCCGTTCTCACCGGCACACTTGCTTCGAAGCTGAAAGATCATGCAAGGCTCTCGGCTCGCTCCGCGTTCCGTGTGCAGGTGCTTTTTGACACTGACCGTCTGCTACAAAAAGCAAAAAGCAACGATGATGTTTTAAGCGTGACCTGTATGCAGCTCTCGCGGCTGCTTGACCGCAGTATTGTTGCCTATACGAAAGGCGAAAACGGAATGTTGTCCGGGCGGCTGTATGCCGAAAAAAAGGATACACACGCTGAAAAGCTGCTAAGCGATGCAGAGCGGCAGACCGCAGAATGGGTGCTTCAAAACGGTTGCCGTGCAGGAGCAGCGACAGCACAGTTTGGAAAATCCGAATGTCTTTATCTTGAGATCCGTGCAGGCGGCAGAGTCTACGGTGTGATCGGGATACCGATGAGACCCGAAAAGCCCGATTCATTTGAGAGCAGTATCGTACTGTCGGTTGTGAACGAATGTGCGCTGGCAATGGATAATGCTCACAACGCCGCCGAAAAGGAACGGGCGGCAGATCTTGCAAAAAGCGAGCAGCTGCGCGCCGACCTTTTGCGGTCGATCTCACACGATCTGCGCACGCCGCTTTGCTCCGTTTCGGGTAATGCGGACACGCTTTTGCATAACGGGGGTTGCCTGGACGAAGCAACCAAGCAGCAGATCTATAAAGATATCTATGATGATTCCGAATGGCTGATCGGCGTGGTGGAAAATCTGCTGTATGTTACACGGCTGAATGACGGACGCCTGAAGCTGGAGCTTACCGACCAGCTTGTAGACGAAGTGGTCAACGAAGCCGTTTCGCATTTGAAGAAAAAATCCGTCGGACACAAGGTGACGGTAAGGTGCGACGATTTGATCCTTGCCCGTATGGATGCACAGCTTATCGTGCAGGTCATTGTCAACCTTATTGATAATGCTTTGAAATATACCGAACAAGGCTCCGAGATCTGCGTAAGTGCCGAAAAACAGGGCGGGGATGCCGTGATCCGAGTCGCCGATAACGGAAACGGAATTGCAGACGATATGAAACCGCATATTTTTGAAATGTTTTACACCGGGAAAAATACCGTCGCAGACAGCCGCAGAAGTTTCGGGATCGGGCTTACCCTGTGTAAATCTATCGTAGAGCTGCACGGCGGAACGCTGACGCTTACGGATAACGTACCGCACGGCTGCATATTTACCTTTACTTTACCGCTCAGCGAGGTGACTCTGAATGAATAAACCCATTGTTCTCGTTGTGGAGGACGACCGTCCCGTCCGCAATCTGATCGTAACAACATTAAAGGCGCACGATTACCGCTACCTGACCGCGGAGAACGGACACAGCGCTATTATAGAAGCAACCTCCCATAACCCGGATATCGTTCTGCTGGATCTGGGGCTGCCGGATATCGACGGCACACAGGTGATCGAAAGCATCCGCTCATGGTCAAATATGCCCATTATTGTGATCAGTGCGCGCAGCGAGGATAAAGACAAAATCACGGCGTTGGATGCCGGGGCGGACGACTATCTGACAAAGCCCTTTTCCGTAGAGGAGCTTTTGGCACGCCTTCGGGTCACGCAAAGACGGCTGCTCCTTCTTCAGGCAAGCGGCGACGCCGACTCACCCGTTTTCCAAAACGGCAAACTTAAAATTGATTATGCCGCCGGCTGCGCTTATCTAAATGGGGAGGAATTGCACCTGACCCCGATCGAATATAAGCTTTTGTGTCTGCTCTCTCATAATGTCGGAAAGGTGCTGACGCACACCTATATCACGCAGCAGATTTGGGGCAGCAGCTGGGAAAAAGATATTGCTTCCCTGAGAGTATTTATGGCGACACTGCGCAAAAAGCTGGAGTCGCAAAAGGACAGTCCACAATACATTCAGACGCATATCGGCGTCGGTTACCGTATGCTGCGGGTAGACTGAGAAAAGCGAGAAAACAAGGAATTGAACCGATATGCAATAGAAAATCTTTTCGGAATTGAAGGGCTGAATATCGCTTGGTACGGACTCATTATCGCTTGCAGTATGGTGTTTGGGCAAAGCTATCGGGCGTTGGGGGAATTTTGTCAATCAAGAGGCATACGGAAACCAAATTACAAATCCTTCGCTCTGCTTTTTCCTTACGGCTTTTTGTGGAGGGGCTGCGCTCCGACAGCCTTTACCTTCGGCGGCGGATATGCTATGATTGCGCTGCTCTTAATCGGTCACTTTTTGAAAGTATCCTTATGTGAGCCTGCCTTTTATTGGGTTTCTTGGATGGAAGTATAGAATTTACACCTTATTTACACCTTTGGAAGATCGGATCGGTATAGTTAGAACAGGGAAGACGTGAGATAAATCTTGCGTCTTTTTTCTTGGATTTTATGTAAGCAGACATTACTTGAAAATCAAATAACATATGACAAATTATAAATGTGACATAAAAAGAGTCACGTTTATAAAAAGCTCCCATTAGCATATCGTGGAAGATATGATATTTTTACAGTAGAGACGAATGGTGTATTATGGATGGCTATTCATCCCAAAGATGATGTCGGACTTGTTATGTTGCGTAGAGACAGAGCTGTCATAGAAAAAATGACAGGATTAAACTGTGCAATCTTTATTGATCGAACTACATTTTATATAAAGGAAAAATTGATAGAAGAAGGAATTCCTTTTGTAATAGACGGAAAGCAAGTGATTTATGATTGAGCGAGAAAGTCCGGGCAGAAAACCGTTCGGATTTTTCTCATATATTCCAAAATGACGGTAGGACTGTTCACAAGTTTTATAGTATAATTTGAATGCAAATTGAGCAACAAATCAGGGAAAACATAATTATCAATGTGTAAAATGTGATAGTCATGAGGAAAAAACGAGAATTACCGAAAGGGTGTGGGAGGCATTGTGCGGGAAGAGGACCAAACAACCAGTAGCCTTGGCTGTATTATTTGTTCTAATGTTTATTGGTGGATGTTTTTTTGTGAAAGCCAATCAAGCAAAGGAATTTGAGAAAAACGATTATGGGGTGTTTTTAAATGCGGACGCCTCATCTTTGGAACGATTTAAAATGTATGAAACGATTGTAATTGATGCACAGTATTTTACAAAAAGGGATATTGAATTGCTCCATCAAAATGGAACAGTCGTATATACATATCTAAATATTGGGTCGATTGAAAACTTCAGGGAGTACTATACAACCTA
>ENA-ORMS01000334-ORMS01000334.1-human-gut-metagenome-genome-assembly--contig:-NODE-334-length-49740-cov-6.814974_pt1 | contig 49740 bp, 53 predicted proteins | sample MGYA00242104_ERZ508997 | MGnify/ENA primary metagenome ERZ508997 (study PRJEB26280, sample SAMEA2338704) | human gut metagenome | biome: human gut; feature: human-associated habitat; material: faeces...
GCTGGCGCGTTATTTCTTTTGCTTCGGATTCATCTCTAGGCCATTTGAATCTGCCATTTTCCAGTCTCTTGTAAAGAAGTACAAAGCCGTCACCCTCCCAGTACAGTGCCTTCATCACTCTTGTATTTCTTCCACAGAACAGGAATACTGAATTTGAAAAGGGATCTAAATTAAACTGTGTTGTGACAAGTGCACTAAGACCATCAATCTGTTTCCTCATATCTGTATAGCCAACAGCCATATAGATATGCTCAGCCTTGGAGATATCACCTAACATAATAGTGCACCAATGATATTCGTTACAGTTCCAATATCTGTATCACAGGGAAATTCTATACGAACATCACCTTTAGTTATAATTATGTTCTGTTTATCAAATGTGCTTTGATCAACAGAGACAAATGATGGAGCCTTTACAGCACCTGTTTCGATTGCCATCTTTCGCAGTTTCTTTAGCCAGCAGTAGTAGGTCTGCTCACATATGTTGTTCTGCTTGCACCATTTTCTGACGGGAAGTCCACTTTCCCTGCACGCTTTAATCCTTTCCACCCATTGCTTGGTCTTGATATCATCATTAATGCTTTGAATATCCATGATCTCACCATCCTCAATATAGTAAATTTAGTGCTAAAATCACTATATATAGTAAATTTAGAATCTAAAAACACTTTAATTATCTAATATGATGAGGTCTATTTCTACCCACTATATTATTTGGCGCTTACTTATGAAATTACTTTGCTAACAAATGATCAATCTATACAGCGTTACTTAAGTAATGATTCTAATATAATTGTGCAAAAGAATACTGTACATGAAGAAGAGTACTCTATTTCTCTTAAAGATATACTTAAGAAGTATTCTTTCCTCTATGTTGTATTGTTGTTATCTTTGATTCTATTAAAGGTTTTAGATATGATTGATTATCAAAAACATATAGGTATATATAAACTCCATGGAATCAATTCAAAGTCCATTCTCTATCAATTAGATCATCAAGAATGGTACAGTTTAGTATTCTTCTATTGGTTTGTATGTCTTATTACAGATTTTATGATTGGTTATAATGGGAATAATCATTGGATACTATTGAAGTATGAAGGACTGTTATTTCTTATTTTATTAGCCTTATATACCCTTATAGAATTCATATTCTATCTATATATTTCTAGTCATTCAATTAAACAATATATCGTAGGTAGTCACCTCATAGATATGAAATCCTATGTCTTATTTAGTTTTAAAGTGATTGTAGTAGGTATATTATGTGTAATGACTTCTGTATTATATTCTTCTATCTCTAAAGCTCAGTATGAATATAAGACTTTACAGTCAATAAAAGAAAAAACGCAGAATATGGTTGTCATTGATTCCTTTAAAGGAGAATATGTCACTGATCAGCAAGGCTGGAGTGACATATTAAAGAAACTACAAAACTTTATTGATTCACAGAATTCTCTCTATGTAGAATCTCAAGCGCAATTCGATGAAGATATTCTTCACAATGTTCCTAATAGTGTACGTGTGAATCAGAATGTATTAGATATCTTTCATATCAAAGATATCAATAATCGTTCTATTAAACCTCAATCACAAACATTATTAGTACCACTATCAAGAAAAAATGATTCTTCAATTAAAGAATATGGTGATGGATATGCCATCCAATATATTAAGAATAATCAGAAAATTTATTCTTATTCTACCCATCATAAACATAACGGCTGGTTGATTAATTCTATTATTGTGATAGATGAAAACAATGATCCTTATCTTTATATGATTCCATCACGTAATATCAATAAGAAGCTTAAAGAAGCAGGTATTCCACCTGTGCTTAACTTCATAAAGCCTTACAATACACTAAATGAACAGTTAGAAGAACTCAATAAGACAATACAGAAAAATATTATCTCTATTCAATTAACTTCTATTTTGATGTTGATATTAATCTATGAATATATCTTCTTCTATTTCAAGAAATCAATTATGAAGATTTCTGTATTAAAGATTCATGGTATTTCTTTCTTCAAGAGATATCAGGAATATATTATGTTGGAAAGTATATGTTATGTGTTGCTACTTCTACTTTCATTATTTATTCATACTATTCATCCAATCATGATCATTATGATATTGATGGTAGATTGGCTTCTCTCTTTACTTCTCATTTATGCCCTAGAAAAGATCAAGGTAATTTCTTGTCTTAAAGGAGATGAATTAACATGAGTCTAAAAGTATCTCATTTATATAAAAGTTATGATAAACCTATTATCCAGGACTTTAGTTATACCTTTGAAGATAATCATATTTACGCGATTACTGGACCTTCAGGTTGTGGTAAAACTACATTATTATATCTATTAGGATTCTTAGAAAAGAAAGATCAAGGAAGCATACTTATAGATGATAAAGAACCCAAAAGTATTCAGAAACTTTATAAACATACTATTGGTTTCTTATTTCAGAATTATGCATTAATAGAGAATGAAACAATAGAACAGAATCTAAAGATGATTTTAAAGAAAGATCAATATTCTCTTATTCCTGAGGTATTAAAACAAGTGGGTATAGAAACACCCATAACACAAAAGATATATAAGTTATCAGGTGGACAGCAACAAAGAATTGCCCTGGCAAGACTCTTATTACATGATACAAAAATCATATTATGTGATGAACCAACGGGTAACCTAGATAAAGAAAATAGAGATATCGTCTTTGATATTCTCTATAAGTTATCTAGAAAAGGTAAGATAGTCATTATGGTCACACATGATTTAGAACTTGCTTCAAGATGTGATGAAGAAATTAAACTATAAGCTAAAAAGGTGGATTATTCAATTTCCACCTTTTTCTTATGATTATAGATTATACTTATTATAATATAACAAACTACCACTCCTGCAATCACAAACTTACATTCTTGAGAAAGATGACTTATTCTCAAAATCAGTAAAATCATAAATGTACTGATCATACAAATATTCTCTTGAAGTAATACTTTTGCGGATTTGTTTTTCTTCATACTATTAATAAGCTCATAAACAAGTACTATTGCATCAAAAATCAAAATAACTGCAGCTATTCCTAAACGATACTTTGATGGAATCGTATCAAGATCATTAAATATTAGAAATAGGAATGTAATGATTACACCAGTAAAATAATTTAGAATTTTTCTCATAATAGAACCTCTCTTACATATAAGTGTATATTATTTTTTTATTAGACGCTAGGGATTGCGCCTGATTTCTTTTGTTTCTTTTTCTTTCTTCTCTCTTTAATATTATGAGTAATTGCGATTGCCTGGTAAATTATTACTGAACCTGATAATACTGCACCGATAATCGGATGTACAATACCTAAATGCAAAGGTATAAGAACAAGAAGTGAAATAAGCACAAAGATATCAGTTTGTAAAAATACTTCTTTTGATTTGTTCTCTTTCATTCTATCATTAAGAAGATATCTTAAAATGATTGCATCAAGCACAAAGAGTATAACTAATATAATTGATCGATTTTTTGACAATATTGTGTAAGAATCACAAAACATCAAATACCATACTGTGAACGCAGTACTCAATCTAGTACATATTTTCATGATGTTTGTTTTTGTTAAAAATTTCATAATGAATCCTCCTATGAGAGTCTATTATTTTTTGATACTGATTTCATCGATTTCCAATCCTTAACAAAATTGTAGACCAAGCCTATAATTAAATATAAAATAGCTGCAGATTTTACTTCAGAACGAAATCTTGATGGAACAACATTAAATACGAGAAGCATGAAAATAGTTGCTGGAACCAAAGTAGAAACAGTATTATCTAAAAACATTTTAATTGAATGATTTTTCTTTCTACTTTCAATAATTGCATATATTGCAAAGATTGCATCGAAAATCAGAATGATAGCCGCTATTGCTAGACGATATTGAGATGGAATCATATTGCTGCCATCTAAAAACTCAAACAAGAATGTAACTACTATACATATACAGATATTTAAATCCCATAATCTTTTCATAGTAAGTCCCCCTTAATAAAATATGAGTGTTTAAATATAAAGTTTAGTGCTCATCCGCAAACTACTAGTTTTAAAACTATATGACTTTTTTGGACCGCTACCAAACTTTATTGTAAAAGTTATATAAGTTCTCCTATTATTCTTATGATATTTATATTTTAAACAGCCTTTTACTTGAGTTCCTACCGCTAACTTAAAAGCTGGCATCACCTTTTTAAGAGATGAAATAGAAGCCGCTGTAAAAGCTAAAATACTACCTGCTAGAAGTCCAGCTGTTTGATAATCAACAGTGAAATTTATTTTATAATATGATGTCTTTCTAGTATGATTTCTATAGACAAAACATTTATTACTTTTCCCATTAATTGTGAGTACACCTGTCTTTTTATTATATACTATATAATCTACATGCTTTATTTTCTTATTAATTACATCCACATATCTTTTTTCACTATTCTCAAATAATTCATAGGAATAATAATTCAAATTGTTTTCTTCAATATGATCAGCAAAAACAGTAGTTATCGGGATATTTAAAATCATCACAAGAGATAATAGTATTATCATTAATCTCTTCATTGCTTTAAACCTTCCTCTTTTTTAATTTCCATCTAGATGTTAACTAAATTTTATACTAAGACCTTAAAATTGCCTATAATTCTCGCATAAGAGACACATTTTCGTGCATAAAAGACATTCCACAAAAAATCCTCTCTAATCTAATAAAATAATATGTTAAAATATAACAGAGGTGATGTTATGAATATACTGATTTGTGATGATAATACTGCTTTCGCAATGCAGCTACAAAAGGATATAAATGAATACTTTCATAATCCTAATATGATTACAAATGTGATTACTGACCATTTTGATCAAATAGAAGGTACATATGATGTTATATTCATGGATATTGAATTAAATGATAAGAACGGTATTGAAATCGCAAAATATCATAAAAACAAGCATAACTGTCTGGTTATATTCACATCAAGTCACGAGAATCTTGTATTTAATACATTTCAGGTTGAGCCTTTTCAATTCATAAGAAAGAACCATTATGATTATGATAAAAATATTGTCTTTAAGCAGTTAAAGGAGAAACTACTTACTCTTTATATCACTATTACACTTAAAGACAGTAAACGTTCATTACAGATTCCTATTCAAGATATCCATTCAGTTGTTTCTATTGGTCATGATCTCGTTGTCCATACACCTAAAGAAGACTATATGACAACTGGTACTCTTAAAGATTTCTGTAATGATTATATCAATACAACACTCGTTCAGATTCAAAAAAATATGATTATTAATCTCCAATATGTAGAAGATTACAATCGTAATATCATCCTATATAATAATGAAAATCTGACTGTAGGACGTATCTATAAGAACAACTTTTTACACCACTACAAGGAGTATATTAAGCTATGATATTTGATTTCTTATTTTCAGTTATAAGTACTGCAATGCTTTGTTTTTGCATCAGCAGTATTTTAATACCCGAAAAAAAGTATTCCTACACTATTCTTTGTACTCCTCTTACTCTCATAGAAATGTTTATTTTTACCAACCCTAGTCTCCTCAATAACTTTTTATTGATCTTTCTTATATGTGTAACACATGCATGTATGCTTTATATTCATAAATATAAAGCTGTGATCTATAGTATTTCTACAACACTTCTATTCTTTACTGCTTTACTTTTTGTGAATCTTTTATTTGTTCGTTTATTTTCTATATTGAATATAGGCGATTTTTATGGACTTCCTTTCGGAATTCTATATTGCATGATTGCCTTGGGATTATTAAAGATATTAAAATACAATAAAAATAATCTTTCCTTCCTCGAAGAGAATAAGACCTTTGGTCTAATTGGGATTGTATTACTTATATTAATCTCTTTATTAATGCAGGCTCTTTCTTTTATTAATCTATCGCAATCTACAATCATCTTAATGACTGTATTGGTGTTTGTATTAAGTTTATTATTTATTTTTCTATTCTTCCAATATAGACAGAATTACTTAGAAAAAGAGAAGCTAAAAATACAAAGAGAAAATAATGACCGAATTAATCATATATATGACTCTTTATTAAAGAAAGAACATCGTATGCTTTATGTATTAAGAAAGCTTGATCATGTAATTTCTGATGAAGAGACACATCAATTCATTGAAAAAGAGATAGATGATTTAATGCATAAACAATTTGTATCTCATACTAATAATCCTATCTTTGATCATAGATTAACTATTCTTATGCAGAGTTTGGAAGATTATGATATTAAGATGATAGTCATGATTCCTGTTGATGCTCGTTTGGATGACGCAGATATTATTGAACAGATGGAAATCTTTATTAGAGAACATGTAACAGATCATACAGAAATAAGATTAAAGGTTAAAGATAATCAATTCATTATAAATTGTAATGACAAAACAAAATCAATCCGCTTAAAAACGCCTCATTAACGAGGCGGTTTATAGATTATAGGATACAATATACAGCAATTGATCCTGAGCTACTACAATCAGTGATCTTCCTACATCACTTTTCTTATAATACTTATAATCTTGTGTGAAGTCTGGCAACTGCTTTTCTGACACTTTTGCTTCTATGATATATTTATTGAATTCTTCTTCTATTTCATTATTCTTCTTATTACTTAGTGTAATAGGAAGTTTTTTGTTTTTAACTTCCTGTACCTCATAATATATTCCATCATTCGTAAATGAAGGAGAAGGTTTTACTTGATAGACAATGGTATTTTCTGAAGGGAAGTCGATATTCCAGTTTTCAGATATATAATTCATATTCTGATAATGAAGAAGCGTAGAGACAATCACAACAATAATAAGTGTTATAAGAATGATTAGTATTTTCTTGAGTTTCATCATTTCACTCCTTCCTACACTTCAACTCTATATGAGATATGATTTATTGCCTATAATTCTTGCACAAGAGACATATTTTCGTGCATAAAAGACATTGAAAAAGTGCAGCCTAAGCTGCACTCTATTATAAGTCTACACCGTAATCAGTTACAACAACCTGTCCTGTAATAGGCGCTGCATCATCACTTGCTAAGAATAAAGTCACTCTTGCAACATCTTCTGGACTACATGGTTTAAGTGATAAATCACTATGCGCACTCATTGCACCCATCATCTTCATATCCATTGTATCAGGTGTTAAGCCTGCTGCCATATCTGTAGTGATACTACCAGGACAAATAACATTACAACGAATATTTTCTTTCGCAAAACGCATTGCTGTATGTTTAGTAACACCAATAATAGCGGCTTTTGTAGATACATAAACTGCTCCTCCAGCACCAAACTGACCTGCAACACTTGCAATATTTACAATAGAAGCACCACTTGTCATAACCTTTAATGCTTCAGACATACAATACATTGTACCCTTCTGGTTAATATCAATAACTCTATTTAAATCATCATAATCAATACGATCAATCGCATTTAATCCTTTATCAAGTACACCTGCATTATTCACTAATACATCTACTTTACCAAATGCTTCTACAGTTTTAGAAACCAGGTTCTTTACATCATCAATCTTAGAAATATCAGTAGGTACACATAATACAGTACCTCCTGCTTCCTCAATTTCTTTACCTACTTCTTCTAATACTTCTTTTCTTCTTGCTGAAATAACAACCTTTGCACCTTCACTTGCAAATAATTTTGCAATAGCTTTACCAACACCTGCGTTACCGCCTGTAACGATAGCGACTTTATTATCTAATTTACCCATATCCGAGCCTCCTTGATATCAATAGTATCATAACTGTAAGCGTATTCATAGAGATAACAATCAAATTATCGAATAAAAAAACACCTCAAGAATAATCTTGAAGTGTTTGAGATATTACTGTTCTTCTGGTAATTCCTTAAGATCATTATCACCAGTTACATAATGTAAGATAGTCTTTGCAGCAGTTCTAGGACCATCATATTCCTGACCCTTAATACCAAGTCTTGTACGAAGTACACCAACCTGTACACCCTGTTCAAACATCTTATGGAAGAATTCCTGTAATAATGGTTCTGTCTGTTCTTTTCTCTGAACTGGACCAAATGGGTTTGCGAAATAAGAGCCAACTAAACCATATTCAGTAGTAGTACCCTTAGCCATACGGTTACCAGCTCTGAATACCTTTAATGCATCTTCTTCATTGTCAAAGAATTCTAATGCTTCACCTTCAGCTTCATAGTTATTAGCATATAAGAAGATATCTACATCATGATCAGCGATAACATCCTTATAATCAGTAATAGGAATTACGATACGAGCATTTACTTTATCTGGGTTCATGAATACAGATCTATCTAATTCCTTAAAGCTGTAACCAGCATCTAAGTCATCAAGACGAACGAAGGCACCAACTTCTGTACCTGAAGTCTTTACTTTACCATCAACTAATGATAAGCAACCCATATCATCATAGATAGTCTTGATATCTTCAATATAAGCTTCACCATAAGCCTTAATCTGTTCAATAGTTTCTGATTTACCAGCTCCAGAGTCACCCATTACAACAATATTCTTTTCAGAACCATCATGTAACTTCATCTGGATCATAGCACCATGGATAGGTAATTTGTGGTGGTTGATGTTAGATACGTTGTGAAGTGTTAAACACATCTTCTTCATATATCCGAAGTAATCGAATTCATCACTTGCTGATAGTTTAGCAACCATCATATCGTTCTTGTCATCCTGGAAGAATGACTGATCCTTCTTACCATCTTCATAACCATATACATATACTAGATCTGGTTTATTATGTCTATATTCTGATTCATCAGCAAGTTCAAATAAGTTACATAAAGTAACACCCTGTGCCATAAACTTAGTATTGAAGTAAACGAAACATAATAACTTACCAACCTTTGCAGGGTAACATAACCACTGATCAGGATTAAATGTTAAGTCAGTGACTGGATTTGTTCTACTTTCTGGGAATACACCATCTCTTTTGTTTCTCTTAGAATAAGTGATGAATGGTGGATGAATAACAACCTGTTCAATGAATGGAACATCCTTTAAACATTCATAATCATCAGGTAAACCTGTAGTTAAGTGAGTAACAGTTAAACCAGCATTCACACCTGCTGTAATCTGTCTTAATACCTTATCGTTCTTACCTACAGCTCTCTGCATTGAACGATATACTTCTAATACAAGTTTTTCAAATGCTTCCTGAGCGTCAGCAAACTGTACACTCTGGTAACCTGATTTCTTTGAGTCATTGAAAACAATTGCATATCTCTGAAGTTTTCTCCAGTATAAATAAATGTCTTCAATTAACTTTACGAACATATCACGATCTTCAAAATACACTGCATATTCTGGTCTTAATGCACAAACCTGTTCTGCATCAAGTACAAGTAATAACTTGAAAATGCTTCTTAAATCTCCTAATAAGAAGAAATCATCCGCATTGCGTTCATGTAAATAAATATATAACTGTGTTTCTAATCTGCGCTGATTCTTAATGAATTTCTCCAATACCTTAGAGAAAGATTCACTTTCCACTAATTCACATCTACTCTGACAGAATTCTTCAGAGAAGTTTAAGATTGCATTACCTCTAGTAATTTCGAATTTCTTAGCCATTTTTTCATCCTTTCTAAATAGATTATGTTAGCTCCTATCTATTTTACCCCATAATAACAGAGATATTTACAATATGCAAAGCCTAATTTTGTAATTATCATATGTAAGCGGTATTATTTATGGAATTTGGTAAATTCCTATTTTTGGCTTGCTAAGTTAGTGAAATCTAATCTGTAATATAAAAAAGACCTTTACTAGAAGGCCTTAAAGAATACTTTACCGACTATTTCTTTCTTAAAAGAAACAGCACCTATATAACGGGAATCCGTAGAATGGTTTCTATTATCCCCCATAATAAAGACATCACCTTTAGGAACTGTATAAGTCCAATTACTGTCTGTCATTTGTTCATTGATATATGTTTCATTGACTTTCTTACCATTACGATAGAGTTCATGATCAATACATTCTATTGTATCACCCTGCTTGCCAATGACTCTTTTAATGATCTGTCTCTGCTGTCCTAATATATTACATTTCGCAATGACAACATCACCATATTTTACATCATCATAATGATAGAACTGCTTATTAACTAAGACAATGTTCCCTTCATGATAATTAGGTTCCATAGATTGTCCTTCTACATGAGAAATCTGGACAAAGAATAAGAAACCATATGTAAGAACTACTGTCACAAGAATTACTTTTACATATTCTAATATTGTTTGCTTCATATTTTTCATTTTAATCACCGAAACGATTATACCATAGTTTTAGGATAATTCCTTAAATAAACTAAAAATAAAGGGAATAGGAATGATACTTGCGCATAAATCAGATATAGGCTGAGATGATGCTAAACCTGTAATACCCCATATGTGAGGCAATAGAATGACTAGTGGGATAAAAGCCAAACCACTTCTTAAAGCAGCTAGAAATGTCGCTATAACACTTCTACCAATACTTTGGAACAACATATTTGCGCCAATACTAATAGCCATAAAGAATATCGCAATACATTCAAATTTCATCGCAAGCTGCGCAATAGAGAGTACTTGACTATCCTGTGTAAAGAGTAAGAGAAGCGGTTTTGTGAAGCATAAACAGATGACACTAATAATACTTAATAGAATAGTAGAAAGAGTCACAGTGAAGATAAATGCCTGTTTCAAACGGTCATATCGTTTAGCACCATAGCTAAATGCTGATACTGGCTGGAAACCCTGACCTATTCCTACTCCTACCGAGAAGATGAGATTAGATATACGACTCACAACACTCATTGCCGCAATCGCTTCATCTCCATAGATTCCTGCCGCAAAGTTAAGAGTCATAACACTTATACTATTTAATCCCTGACGACAGAGTGATGGGAATCCTACCGCAACAATACTTCCTATAACATATTTTTCAAAACTTACATATTGCCATTTAAAACAGCTTTGTGTCTTTCCTTTGTGATACATAGAATAGATGATGAATGCACTGATATATTGAGACAGGGCCGTAGAGAGTCCTGCACCAGTGACACCCATATGAAATATACGCATAAAAAGAAAATCACCAAAGATATTAATAATAGAACCGGATGTGAGTCCAATCATTGCAAGTGATGCTTGTCCTTCATATCTTAGTATATTATTCATCACACATGATAAAGTCATGGCCGGTGCAGCAATCAAAATAAAGAAGGCATAGGCTCTTGCATAAGGTAATATAGTAGAAGTTGAACCCATTAAATACATAAGCGGTTTTAGGAATGTAAGACCTAGTATCGCAATCAAAGCACCAAAAAAGAGTGAGCCAAAAAAGCTTGTAGATGCAAAAATACGTGCTTCTTCTACTCTTTTTGCCCCTAGTCTTCTTGATATGTTTGCGCCTGCTCCATGCCCAAACATAAAGCCAAAAGCTTGTAATATCGCCATCAATCCAAAAACAATCCCTACTGCACCTGTAGCACTTGTTCCTACTGTAGAGACAAAGTAAGTATCAGCCATGTTATATATATTAGTCACTAACATTGAGATTGTTGTTGGTAATGCGAGAGTAAGTATCAGAGAAGGGATTGGCTGCTTGATCATTCTCTCATACTGTGATTCATATTGTGTCATATAACTTTCCCCTTTTGGCTATTTATTATAAAACTACTTCACACTTAAAACAATCTAGGTTCACATAATGAAAAAATTGTGATAATGTAAGAGATGCGAGGTATGAGAAAATGTATAAAAAAATATTAACACTAGTATTATGTACTTTCTTTGTATTAACTGGATGTTCTTCTAAAACAGCTGTTAAATCACAAGCGAGTACATATGCAGTCCTTACTAAAAAGAAAAAGAGTGAGCTTCTTAAGATGAAGAAACACTATGATCTTATTGTAGTAAGAAGTAAAGGTTTAACTACAGAAGATATGAAAGTTTTAAGAAAGAAATCTAAACAGATTTATTTCTATATGAATTTAAAGAAACCACATCATAAAGCTGAAAAGTTAAAGGCTGATGGTATTTTTATTAGTAAGATTGATGATGCAGATGCATTAGATGCTCTTATTAAGGAAGCAAATCAGAATAAGTTAAAAGTTATTGTGAATAATGCCTATGATTATAGAGAAACTGTTTATAAAAATGCTAAGATGGTTGCAGGTATAAACCAGACTAGTATGATGACTAAGAAACAGGGTAAGAAGTATGTAAAACAGGATACTGAAGTATCAACGCGATTAAAGAAATATTTAAGTACATGCCAGGAAAAAGGTATTGCGACTTATTTAGTCGAATATACTAAAAATACCGACTGGAGAGCTGCAATCAATGCTTATTGTAAGAAGCATCATATTACTTACTACAATCCAACTATTAAGTAAAATGACACGGGATTCCCGTGTCATTTTTTATAGCATTGAAGTCATACCACCATCAACTACAAGTGTCTGACCTGTTGTATATGTACATGCATCACTTGCAAAATAAAAAAGTGCACCATTCATTTCGCCTTCTCTACCAAATCTCTTTAATGCCACTCTATTCTTTAATACAAGGGACCCTGGAGCATCTAATGCACCATGTGTCATTTCAGTATCATAGACACCAGGTGCAATTGCATTTACAAGAATACCATAAGGAGCTAGATCTCCTGCCATAGCTTTAGTGAGGTTTACTACACCACCCTTAGCTGCAAAATAGCTCACCTGAGCAGGTCCTGCCTGAATACCACCTACAGAAGCAATATTAATAATCTTACCAGAATTCTGCTTTATCATTACTTTAGACACTTCTCTTCCCATTAAAAAGACGCCCTTTAAGTCTGTATTGAGAACCTTATCCCATTGTTCTGTTGTATGATCATGTAATCCACTTGAATATTCTACAACACCTGCATTATTTACAAGAATATCAATATGTCCATAATGTTCTTCAATCTTTTTTACTGCCTCTTTAATGCTCTCTTCATTTGTTACATCACATGCAACTGGTAAACAATCATGTCCATTTTCTTTAAGTTTCTTAGAAAGTTCTTCTAATCTTTCTACTCTACGTGCAAGTACTGCCACATCACATCCCTGTTCACTTAATGCCTTTGCGAATTGTTCTCCTAGACCACTTGATGCCCCTGTAACAACTGCAACTTTTCCAGTTAAATCAAAACTAATCATACTATCCTCCTTGTTATATACCTAAGTATACAATTACTTTACTCTAGTTATATTATATAGCAAGTGAATATAGTGTCAACGCTTACATATCATAACAAAGAAAAAGACCTCCGAAGAGGTCTATTAATAGAAAACCCGAGCAAACATCATTTACACAATGCCGCTACTGTAAAAGAATATCTTTTTCCATCTGTTACAACAATACACTATCTAAAACCAACTGTCAATGACTGATCTGAGAATTTTGAAGCGTCTTTTTACTTACTACAATCCAACTATTAAGTAAGACACATGGAAACATGTATTTTTTAATCTGTAAAAAAGACCTCCGAAGAGGTCCGTTAATAGAAAACCCGTGCAAACATCGTTTGACCAATGCCGCAACCGTAAAAGAATATCTTTTTCCAGCCACTTTGATAGTACCTTGTCTAAAACCAATTGTCAACTACTAATCCAAGAAATTTGAAAGTTCCATGGATTAGTGTATTTGTCTTATAATAACTACAATTTTCATCAATTCTTCTCATTAATTTCTTCAATTCCCTACTTTCGTATAAGGTAACTCCTTCACTTCTTACCATTTTCTTGTGCATATAGAATAATGTGATGATCTGTTGAATTCTCACATTACTCATTCTATTTTTTCTAAAATTGGAATTCATATATGGAATACGTATCAATTCCTTTATAATGTCTTTATTTGTTAGATGCTCTGCAGTATGGGGTCTCAAATCATTCAATATACAATTACTATGAGCCGCTACATTTCTAATTCTTTTACAAGTTAATAATCCATAATAATTATTTTTCATTTCTTTGTCAGAAAAACGATTAGCACAAAAACAATAGAATGCGACCATCCTTCCGAGTGGTATTATTTCAAGAAATACCCATACCGGATAATTCCTATCATATTTCTCAATCATATCTCCGCAATATGCATTTCCTCTATTTCTGTTCAATTCATTAAATAAATAATTTCTGTATTTTTCATCTAATGAATCAATATAATCTTTGACGATTTGATAACCATCTTCATCATACTCATCTATTTTTCTTAACAATTGTAGTTTAGTATGATGTTCAATATCCAAAGCCATTTCTACTACTCTATAGCGAAGACGCATATCAATGATTGACACATCTACTAGATACGCAAATTCCAAATTAATATACTTTCCCTCATTTTCTCCACCTGGATGTTTATCATAATTTTTTCTAAAAGAAGTCAGCTTATAATAATTATTGTTGTATTTGAGATACTGTTTAGCAGAATCCTCATCCATGATATTGAAAAGTATTCCCTTGTCTTTCAAATGTTGAATCTGTTCATCTAGAGATAATCTTGGTTTATCATTTTCCATCATCAATCTCCTTTAGACGTATCAAAAAACTATAAGAATTACTCTTATAGTTCAGCCTCTACTTATTCATACTATTTGAAACTTCTTTTTTTCTCATTATCAAAGACATTGTTTACAGCCAAATCTTCTTGCACACCCATTACATATAGGTTTTGATGCACATTCTACACAATGTTCACTGAATTCTCTTTTATACAATTGATCTTCTCTTAATTCATTATCAAAGAAATCATAAAGATGATATACAGGTTTCTTTCCTTGATAATTCATTCTAGAACGATAAGCTATTCTTGTCTGAGCTACTTTTCCTTTTACTCGGTAATGAATACCATCCTTCACAAAATGAGATCCTGTCTCAATAAAAGTGAATGTTGTATTCTTATTCACACATTGATTATGTAAAGATTTAATCCAATCGAAGTCACATGCTCTTGTACCACCATAATTTTCTCCACCGCATGTCACTTCTTCTATATGTCCATCTAAATACTTTTCTAAATCAATAGGACCAATAAGAGGTGCTAACATCACTCCTCTATGTTTGGCAGGAATATCTAAAAGGAATGGTATACGTTCATCAGCACGTTTCTGATTCTCACATGTAACATTAAGTATTACATTCTCATATCCATCACCCCAGTTATCTGGTAAGCATTCTTTAAGTCTTTCTGCTCTTTTAGTAAGTATATAGAAAATGACATCCTGTCTTCTTCTAATCATGGACCAGACATCATCTCTCCAGATATCTGCTTCTTCTAAACAGAAATCACTTGTCATACAGACTCTTATCTTTTCTCCACTTTGTATCTTATATGTACCATCTCTATTTCTAGAGAGTGGATATGCAAAATCATTGGTCTTATATATATGTGAACCATCTTGATTTCTCATCTTATCCAAAACATACATATAACAATTCATACATCCTTCTGAATACTTTACACAGCCATGCCAGGGATTCCAAATATCATGCATTACTAACTCCTTATCAAACTTACTTGTTTTATTTCAAACCATTTAATAATACGTCCCACACAAAGTGCAGAGAATATTGTTCCAACCCCAATACCATAGAGTGGTAAACGTGTTACTAAACAGAGAACAATCGTTAATACAATCATTGTAATATCAAAGCAGTTCTTACACAAGGAATACGCCTTATTGTAGTGATTAGAAATACTTAAGATCACTCCATCTACTGGTGCTAAAACTAAATGAGACTGCACCATTGTATAGACACCAAAAGCTATACATATATTACCTGCAAGTAAAATCACTATACGTAATCCTAGAGATGCAGGAATAATGATTTGATATAAATCCAATATATATCCCATGATAAATGAGAAAGGGACTTCTAGTAATATATCTAATTTCATCTTTCTATCAATAGCTGAACAACTACCAAAACCATATATAAATGATATTCGCTACACCAAATGAAATAGGTGTCATTTCTTTTAATGCATATGGAAGTGTTGCTTGATGATGAATGGGTTCAGACCAGAATGGAAATGAATTCTGCAAGAGAATGGTATCTTGTAGGGACACCGTATGATGGCGATTTGGAATATATCCAGGTAAGGATACCGGAGTAAAGATCTCTGTACCCCAGGGGGCGCAAGGGTACTTTTGATGGACGGTACGTCTGTCGAAAGTGCTTTTGCGTTACTTTTGACAAAAGTAACAAAACCGCCGTATCCGGCGAATATTTCTTTTTATACCATAGCTGGCAAAGATACAAATTTATGTGCCATGTCTGGCACTGGTTTTAGAAAGCGGGGTGAGGAATATAACGATGAAACAAACAATCAGTAGTATGATCGAGACAGGGTCTCTGGCTCATAACAGACGAGATTTTATAGCAGAAAATGTTGATCCAGACAGAGTGCAATTAAATATTTGTTACCGGAATGAGAATCTGAAAGGGCAGTCGGAAGGCTGCTCTTTGGCAATCTAAGAATAGAGTTTTGGGATAGAATATGATAAAATGCAAGAGATAAATCGGGGTTTTTCGGAGGGGCGAATGTAGATGAGTTTTATAGATGATGCATTATCAGAAATTAGTAATGGTGAGGACTTTGTTCAGGCAATGGCAGATATTTATGAATATCCAGAAGTAAGAAGTGAGTTATATAAATTACCATCTTGGATTAGAAATATCATAACAGTCATTGATTATGACACGGAATTAGCTATGAATGGTTTAGATTTTAAATCTTATGGGAATATTATTGATGCTTTGACTAATATGGGATTGACGGAAGAAGCAGAAGTACTAATTACTTTTGAAAAGAAACCTTCACAAGAGGAGGCAGATATTTGCTATTCAAAACTTGCTATTAATAATGATTATGACGCATTTTGGAATAAAGTATATTCGTATGCTGACGAAAATATAAAGAGATAACTTCCAGTTTGTATAATTGAAAAAATAAAAAATGCATAGACAACTGTGTCTATTAGTGAAAATACGACATTTCTCGCTTTGTGTCGTGTTATTTGCAGATAACAGCTTCTATATTTGATGATGAAAGGAGGAGTTGAGGTGGACCAAGTAAAAATCGGGAATTTTTTAAAAAAACTTCGCAAAGAAAAAGGCATTACACAGGAGCAATTGGCAGAAATATTAAATGTCTCTGGAAGAACCGTATCCAGATGGGAAACCGGAAACAATATGCCGGATATCAGTATTCTTGTGGATATTGCAGATTATTATGATATCAGCATTCCTGAGATTATCAGTGGAGAAAGGAAAAGCGAGATAATGAACAAAGAAGAAGAAAGAAAAATTGCTAAGACAATGTCTGATTATGCAACTACAGAGAAAGAGAAGATTTTTAAGGAAATGAAGCTCCAAAGTGTCATGGGAGTTTGTGCATTGGTTCTATACTGGATTCTGCATGAAACAGGTGCATACATGTATAACGATGTGTTAGGAAAGCTTGCCGTCTATTGTGAGACCTTGGTATCTGTGTCAGTCATAATGATGGCAGCATTTACGACAGGATCTTTAAGCAAGGTGCGAAGCAAGAGTAGGAAAGTTTTTGTGTTCGAAAATTTCCCAAAACCTATGCAATTTGTTGTAACTGCAGTTGTAGCTTTTGGTGTAGCTGCTGTGATCAAACTGGTACTGGTGTATTTTTTCGGCTTATAAGTATTTTCAAATTCGTATTACATACTATGGAAAAAGAACATTTTGATATTTTCACAGATGCGTGATAATATGAGTATAGAAAAAGAGTGCTACCGATAGACGGTTAGCCCGTTTTACTATTTAGAATATCATCAAAGATAACCGCTTAGTTTACCAGACCAGGGCGGTTATTTTTGTGGTTTATGATTATCTTTGCCTAATGTATATCCGATACTAAAGCAGGTTAAGCCGAAGCACACTACTGCTATGAAGTCAATAATACTCATTGGCTTAGCCCTCCTTTCCACTGGATTCCTTTACAGGTTTCTATGTAATCAGAGGGTCACAGTCCCTCTGGAGAAGGACTAACCGCCCACCGTTAGGGTAGCACCCATGTTTCGATTGTAATAGTTTAAAATTACGGTGCAATATAAAGTTGGTAGAGAAGTATCTAGTATCTACAGAAGAGAATCGGTTTGAGTATTCTCCGGTGCCAAAACGGTGCTAAGAAATCAGGCAAATCAAAATAGGTGGTGCAATTCAACCGTTTTTCACTGTATTTTGGAGAGAAAACCATAAAAAACATGAGGTAAAATGGAATTAAAGTATCGTGTTTATAGACGAATAGAGCTTATTCAAATGTTTAATGAGAGAGAGCTGGATCTTATTATCATGATGGAAAATAATGCCCTAAAAGGCCCCTCTCTTTTGTTAAAAACATACCCTCTCGTCAAGTATTATCATAAAGATACTTCTTTAGAATCTCTTCCATTACTCTATGATACATCTACAGAGTATAAGAATATAGATACAGAAATAGAACAGTTACTTTTAAAAGCATGTATGAAAGAAGGTTATGGACCAGAGTCCTTATTGTAAGTACTTATCTTCTTCTCTTACAAATAAGACTTCTTCATTGTTTCTCTACTATCATGAAGATGCTCATCAAATCATTCATAATATACTAGACGTACTAAAAAAGCATGCCTTCTAGGCATGCTCGTTTTATTCTAGTTCAAATGCTCCAGTATATAACTGATAATACTGACCTTTCTGTTTAATTAAGTCATCATGAGAACCACGTTCAATAATATGACCATGATCTAATACCATGATAACATCTGAATTCTGTACAGTAGACAATCTATGTGCAATAACAAATACAGTACGTCCCTTCATTAAAGCATCCATACCCTTTTGTACAATCGCTTCTGTACGTGTATCAATAGATGATGTTGCTTCATCCATGATCATAACAGGTGGATCTGCCACAGCAGCTCTTGCAATCGCAATTAGCTGTCTTTGACCTTGTGATAAACTTGCCCCATTACCAGTCAACATTGTGCTATAACCATCTGGTAAACGAGTAATGAAATCATCAGCACCCGCAAGCTTTGCCGCTTCAATACACTGTTCATCTGTCGCTTCTAGATAACCATAACGGATATTATCCATAACTGTACCAGTAAAGAGGTTTGTATCCTGTAAGATAATACCAAGTGATCTTCTTAAATCAGGCTTTTTGATCTTATTGATGTTGATACCATCATATCTGATCTTACCATCTTCAATATCATAGAATCTATTAATTAAGTTGGTAATAGTTGTCTTACCAGCACCAGTGGCCCCTACAAAGGCTACTTTCTGGCCAGGCTTTGCATATAATGTGATGTTATGAAGAATCATCTTATTAGGATTATAAGCGAAATCCACATCATGCATTTCTACATCGCCTTCAAGTCTTGTATAAGTCACAGTACCATCTTCATGTGGATGTTTCCATGCCCACATTTCAGTACGTTCAGTTGTTTCTACTAATTCACCATTTTCTTCTTTAGCATTCACTAAAGTAACATAACCTTCATCAAATTCAGGTTCTTCATCTAATAATCCAAAAATACGACTAGCCCCTGCTAGACCCATAACAACAGAGTTGATCTGCTGAGAAATCTGACCAATCTGTCCAGTGAACTGCTTAGTCATATTCAAGAATGGAACAACGATAGAAATATTAAGTGCCATACCAGATAAAGATACATTTGGTGTCTTCAGATAAAGAAGAACACCTCCTGTTAAGGCAATTAATACATAAAGAATATTACCCATGTTATGAAGAACAGGCATCAAGATATTCGCAAATGTATTGGCTTTTTTAGATGCTTCAAACCAGGCATTGTTGACCTTATCAAACCCTGCGATTGCATCTTCTTCATGATTGAATACTTTAATAACCTTCTGCCCATTCATCATTTCTTCAATATAACCTTCAGTTGTACCAAGAGTCTGCTGCTGTTTAATAAAGAATCTTGAACTCTTAGAACCAAAATTCTTAGTGATAAAGAACATGATAACACAGCCAATTAATACAACCCCTGTTAACCAGAAGCTATAGTAAATCATAATACTAAATACTGTTAAGAGAACAATAGAAGTCTGCATCAATGCAGGTAATGATTGAGAAATAAGCTGTCTTAATGTATCAGTATCATTTGTATAAATAGACATGATATCACCATGTGCATTTGTATCAAAATAACGGATTGGAAGACTTTCCATTCTTGCAAACATCTTTTCTCTGAATTTCATTAATGAACCCTGAGTAACTACAGCCATTAAACGGTTGTATGTAAATGAAGCAATTAATGAAAGAATATAAAGAATAAGTAATACAGTTACAAATGATAATACTTCAGGCTTAGCATGTAGCCAGTCTTTTGTACGCCAGTATTTTTCAATAACAGCAATGATATTCTGCATAAATATAGATGGAATAGAGCTGACGACTGAGTTAAAAAGAATTAATGCAATAATAATAGGTAGAAGAACAGGATAGAATTCAAAGAGTGTTTTAATAAGACGTGTAAAAGTGTTCTTCTTATTACCACGATTATTTTTCATCCTGTTCACCTCCCTTGTTTTGTGAATAATATACTTCCTGATAAATTGGATTTGATGCAAGAAGTTCATCATGAGTACCGATTGCTTCAACAGAACCATTATTCATGATAATGATCTGGTCTGCATCCTGTACACTTGAAACTCTTTGTGCAATGATGATCTTTGTAGTTTCAGGAATAAACTTCTTAAATCCTGCTCTAATAATAGCATCTGTTTTAGTATCTACAGCACTTGTAGAGTCATCAAGAATTAAAATTTTTGGTTTCTTAAGTAATGCACGTGCAATACATAATCTCTGTTTCTGACCACCAGAAACGTTAGTACCACCCTGTTCAATATGTGTATCATATTTATCTGGGAACTGTTCAATAAATTCATCTGCGCAAGCAAGATGACATGCTTCTTCTATTTCTTCATCTGTGGCATCTTTATTACCCCAGCGTAAGTTATCTTTAATAGAGCCTGAGAATAGGACATTCTTCTGTAATACAACAGAGACGGCATCTCTTAAAGTCACTAAGTCATAGTCTTTTACATTTACACCACCGACTTTAACTTCACCTTCAGTGACATCATATAGACGTGAAATAAGATTTACAAGTGATGTTTTAGAAGAACCAGTACCTCCTAAAATACCAATAGTCTGTCCTGATTTAATATGTAGATTAATATTTTCAAGAGCATAACGATCAGCTCGCTTAGAATATTTAAATGATACATTATTAAAATCAATAGAACCATCTTCTACTTCATAGATAGGTTTGTCTGGATTTGAAATTGTACGCTGTTCTTCTAATACAGCAACAATACGTTCACATGATTCAATAGAGATAGTCACCATTACAAAAATCATTGATAACATCATCAAGCTCATAAGAATCTGGAAACTATAAGTAAGTAATGAAGATAACTGTCCAACCTGAATGATATTACCACCAAAATTAACAACTAAATAAGAACCAAAAGTAAGTACGAAGATCATTACAACATAAAGACAGAACTGCATCATTGGGTTATTTAATGCAAGAATCTTTTCAGCTCTTGTGAAATCACCACAAACATCTTCAGCTGCTTCATTGAATTTCTTCTTTTCAAAGTCTTCACGTACAAATGATTTTACAACTCTAATACCGTTGATATTTTCCTGTACTGAGCTATTTAAGTTATCGTATTTCTTAAATACTTTTCTAAATAAAGGCATTGTCTTCTTAATAACAAGTCCTAAACCAATACCAAGTACTGGAATAGTAAATAAGAAAATCAACGCAAGTCGGCCACCCATAATAAGTCCCATGACCAATGAGAAGATCAACATAAGTGGAGCACGTACAACTGTACGAATAATCATCATATAAGCCATCTGAACGTTAGTGACATCAGTTGTCATACGAGTTACAAGTGAAGATGCACTAAAACGGTCAATGTTTTCAAATGAGAAGTTCTGAACTGCAACAAACAAGTCTTTACGTAAGTTCTTACCAAAACCAGCTGAAGCATTGGCTGCTTTAATACCTGCAAGAGCCCCAAATAGGAGTGAGAAACAGGCCATGACAGTTAATATAATACCAAATTTCACAATAACTGAAATATCACAACCATTCTGCATTCTGTTGACTAGATTTGCGACCATTAATGGAATAATACATTCTACTAATGCTTCAAATGCAACAAGAACAGGTGTCAAAATTGAATCTCTCTTGTATTCACGAATACTTTTCTTAAGCACACGAATAATATTCATATTTTTTCCCCTTTCATTCATTTTCTAGATTTGAATAGACTTTACTAAGAAGATCAGCTAAAGTATCAATTTCTTCCTGTGTTAACCCACTCACCATCAAACGATTTGCCTGCGCTATATTATGTCTTACCTGCGCACAATGGCTTTCACCTTTTTGTGATAAACAAGCAACTTTAATTCGCTTATCCTTAGGATCATCACAACAATCAATCAGATTCTTTTCCTGAAGTCTTCTAAGAAGTCCCGCAGTTGTTGATTGAGCCACATGTAAATCCTTCTCAATCTCCTTAAAGGTCATTCTCTGATCAGGTGCGTCCTGTAATTTCAATAAAACATGGGACTGCATTAAAGTTAATCCTTCTTTTCTTAAAGAATTATTTGCACGCTTCTTTAAACAGTCATTAATATGCTTAATATAGCTTACTGCTTCACTTTCTCTCATCAGTTTACCTCCTTCTGCGCATTAGAATGATAGTACACTTTCAATCTAATGTCAATAGTATGCTATTAAATATTAAATTATAAAAAAAGAAGGACTTAGTCCTTCTTCTCAGCCTTAGATTCACAATAATAACATCTATAGATACGTTTCTCTCTATTTGCTAGATAGAACACCTGATCTAAATCTCTTTCTACAGATGTAATACATCTTGGGTTCTTACATTTAGCCACATTAATGATTTTTTCTGGAAGCTGTAATTTTTTCTTTTCTACTGTTTCACCATTCTTAATAATAGAAACAGTAATATTAGGATCAATATAACCTAATACATCTAAATCAACATCAAAATCGTTATCAATCTTGATGATATCTTTCTTACCCATCTTATTAGAACGGCAATTCATGATGATTGCAACCTGACAATCTAACTTGCCTAGATCAAGAGCATCATATACTTCTTTTGCTTTACCAGCTGCAATATGGTCAATCACAATACCATTTTTAATACTGTCTATTCTCATAATCTTTCCACCTCATTCTGTAATCCTAATAAGCTTAAGATCAATGCCATACGGATAAAACGTCCATTATGAGCCTGTCTGAAATAAGCAGCTCTTGGATCTGCATCGACTTCAGTCTTGATTTCATTGACACGTGGAAGTGGATGCATAATAATCATATCTTTCTTTGCAGCCTGTAATTTTTCTTCATCTAAGATATAAGTATCTCTTAAACGGATATAATCCTGTTCATTGAAGAAACGTTCCTGCTGTACTCTTGTCATATAAAGAATATCTAATTCTGGCATGACTTCTTCCATGCTACGTACTTCTTTATATTCAATACCCATTGGATCAAGAATGTCTTCTTTTAAATATTCAGGAAGTTTTAATTCATCTGGAGAGATAAATACAAACTTAGTACCTTCATAACGTGACATCGCTTTTAATAATGAATGAACTGTACGTCCAAACTTCAAGTCACCACAGAAACCTACTGTAAGGTTCTTTAAAGTGCCTTTTTCTCTCTGAATAGTTAATAAGTCAGTTAATGTCTGAGTAGGGTGATTATGTCCTCCATCACCTGCATTAATTAAAGGTACAGTGCATGTTGATGAAGCCACAACTGGAGCACCTTCCTTTGGATGACGCATTGCGATAATATCACAATAGCCGCTAACTACATGAATTGTATCTGATACTGTTTCTCCCTTAGAAGCACTAGATACGTTTGCAGTTGGGAATCCTAATACCTTTCCTCCAAGTGATAACATAGCACTTTCAAAAGATAGTCTTGTACGTGTACTAGGTTCGAAGAATAGTGTTGCAAGAATCTTATGTGCACATACGTCCTGATAACGTGTACGGTCTTTGATGATATCGTTTGCGAGTGCGATTAAATCATCAATTTCTTCAACAGATAAGTCCATTGGATCAATAATGAATTTTTTCATGGTGAGCTCCTTCTTTATAAACTTGTTTTAATTCCTATCTATTATATCACAGACCCTCTATTTAAACAGTTTTTTCTAATAAAAACGTTTAATTGATATATTAACTATATTATTATGATATAGGTAAGGAGAAAATATGACTGAAAAAGAGAAAATGTTGAAAGAAATGTTGTATAATGCCAACAATGATGAAGATCTACTTAAAGAAAGAACAATCGCAAAAGATTTATGTTTCAAATTCAATCAGCTGATGCCTTCTGATGTAGAGAATCAAAAGAAACTATTAAAGGAACTACTTGGACAAATAGATGATACCGCATCGATTCTAGCATCTTTCTGGTGTGATTATGGTTATAACATCAAGGTAGGAAAGAACTTCTTTGCGAATCATAATACTGTCATTATTGATTGTGCTCCAGTAACTTTTGGAGATAATGTCTTTATCGCACCTAACTGTGGTTTTTATACAGCAGGACACCCAATTGATACAAAACGTAGAAATCAAGGACTTGAATTTGCTTATCCTATTACGGTGGGAAATAATGTCTGGATTGGTGCAGGTGTTCAAGTGATGCCTGGAGTCACTATTGGAGATAATGTTGTTATTGGTGGAGGCAGTGTTGTTGTAAAGGATATTCCTAGCAACAGTGTAGCCGTAGGTAATCCATGCCATGTTATTAGAGAAATTACCGAAGAAGATGAACACACAGATTGGGATCGTATTTAAAAAGGATGTCGCCGACATCCTTTTATAATTACATATTCACCTAAGGGACATTCCTCTAATCATTTTGAGGCATAAAACCAGATAAGCTTTCAGCCAATGTAGAAATAGGCATTGTCTGTACAATGACATGGCCTGGTCCCTTGACTACTGTATTAAAGAATCCTTCTCCTCCTAGGAACTTATTCTTTATACCTTTTACAGAAACAACATCAATATGACAAGATGAACTCATTGCGACAAGGTTACCTGTATTCACAATCAGCTCTTCACCAGGATTTAAGTCATATTCTATAGCTGTACCATCTATCTCAATAAATAGTAAACCTGAGCCAAAATATCTATTCATGATGAACCCTTCTCCACCAAAGAAACCAATAGTTCCTTTTTTAGAGAATGAGATTTCTCTTTTTACAGTTTCTTCACTTGCAAGATAAGAAGACTTCTGTACGATAATATCTCCCTGACTCACATCATATACAAGTATGTCACCAGGAAAAGAAGAGCCTAAGGCAATCATACTAGGCTGTGTCGCTGTATATTTATTCAAGAAAAGTGTTTCTCCTGAAAAAGCACGGCCAAATAAAGATTTCATACCACCTGATACAGTATCCATAGTTAAGGCTGGTTTCATCCATACCATTGCACCACTATCTGTCAAAATAGATTCACCTTGATCTAGATGAAGTATTGCGACAGGAAGTGGTTTTCCTTTAATTTCATACTTCATACAATCATCTCCTACTGATCTAATTTTAATTCATAAATCGCATCTGCTAAACCATCAGCATCTGGATCCTTGAAGAAACATGTTCCAATGGCTTTTAATTTATCAGGCGCATTCTCTGCAACAACACCAATTTCACATGTATCAATCATCTGGAAATCATTCATAGAATCTCCAAAACCGATTGTATCCTTCATATCTCCATGATAATAATCCACAACACGTCTCACACCATCTGCCTTCGTACAGTTCTTTAAGATGATTTCACCATTAATGAAATCATCTTCATATTTAGAGAATGTCACAATATTAAACATTGGCGCAATATACTTTACACAATCATAAAAAGCAATCGGATCAGGGGCAATAAAACCAATCTTAGTGACACCTGTCTTTTCTAAATCAAACTGTGAGATAGGAATACGATTTTCTTCTTGACGTTTTAATTCAAAGAATCTCTGTAATTCTACATTATCCCCAAATTCCTTATTGTGTCTCTTGTCAAAGAATTCATTCACACCTGGTGTCTGATAAATAGCATGTTCAGTTTCTAGACAGAATAAGATACCATGATTCACAAAGAGTGTCATCATTTCTGAAAGAGTATATTGATCCATGTAGTTCTTAAAGATATACTTTCCATCTACCTGAACAAATCCTCCTGCACTTGCCACAATACCATCTATCGGTAATGCTTTGACATCACCTACAATAGAAGTAGGTGCTCTACCTGTACATAAGAATACTTTATTTCCTGCATTCTTTGCTGCTTGAATCGCTTCTTTTGTTTTTTCTGTTACATGTCTTGATTTTCCTACTAATGTACCATCAATATCAAAAAATAAAAATTTACTCATATATTACTCCATAATCTCATCAATCAATATAGGTTTTTCAACCTTTTCTTTACTAAAATGGAATGCACTTAATAATTCTTCTTTTCTTTCTTGTGTCCATTTACCATTATCATGAACAGTCACTAATGGTTCTCCCTGTTCTACATAATCACCAATCTTCTTATGTAGAATCAAACCAACGCTATGATCAATTTCATCTGTGACTGTTTCTCTTCCTCCACCTAGACGCATTGATACTAGTCCAAGAGTTAATGCCTCTAGATCTTCAATATATCCTGTTTCAGGTGCATAAACATCAAATATGTGTTCAGCTACTGTAAACTTTTCAGGATAAAGAATATAATCGCTGTCTCCACCCTGTGCTTTTACCATTGCTTCTAAGGCATGCAATGCTTTTTTAGAAGAAATGGCGTCTTCTAGCATCTTTCTTGCTTCAGTCACTGTTTCTGCCTTTTGTGCCATCATCAGCATTGTACTTCCTGCAGTTAAACATAATTCTAATAAATCCTCAGGACCATTGCCATTAAGTGTTGCAATCGCTTCTTTCACTTCTAATGAATTACCAATTGCATAGCCTAAAGGCTGGGACATATTAGAAATAGTGGCTCTTGTATCCTTATGAAGATGCTGACCAATTGTGATCATTGTACGAGCAAGCTTCTTCGCATCCTCTAAGTTCTTCATAAAAGCACCATCACCATATTTTACATCAAGTAAAATTGCATCACTGCCTGCAGCTAACTTCTTACTCATAATAGAAGAAGCAATCAAAGGAATAGACTGAACAGTTCCAGTGACATCTCTTAATGCATACATCTTTTTATCAGCAGGATCAAGAGACGCTGTCTGACCAATAATAGCTAAATGAATGTCATTCACCTGTTTAATAAAATCTTCTTCATTGACATAAATATTAAGTCCTGGAATAGACTCCATCTTATCTAGAGTCCCACCTGTATGTCCAAGTCCTCTACCACTCATCTTAGCGACTGGTACACCACATGCAGCTACCATTGGCCCTAACACTAAAGATGTCTTATCACCAACACCACCAGTAGAATGCTTATCTACTTTAATACCATGAATACCACTTAAATCAATCACATCACCACTATGCATCATTTCTAAAGTCAGCTGGGCTGTTTCGTGATCTGTTAATCCATTAAAGACAACAGCCATCAAGAAAGCACTCATCTGATAATCAGGAATATCACCTTTCGTATATCCCTGGATTAATTCATGAATTTCTTCATCAGTTAATACTACATTATCTTTTTTCTTTTCAATAAGATCTACCATTCTCATAAATGTCACCTACTCAAACTGAGTTCCTACCTCGAATATATTCTTACCATTTAAATAATCCTTTACAGACATACGTTTCTTACCAGAAAGCTGTATCTCTGTAATAATGAATACACCATCTTCTACCTTTACCCCAATTGCATCTTTAAAGATCTTAACAATAGTACCATTCTTTTCATCTTTATGATGTTCCTTAGCATTAGGGCAGTTATGAATTTCACCCTTATAGATTTTTACAATCTGTCCATTATAAGTTGTAAATGTACCTGGATGAGGATATAAGCCTCTTACGTGATTAAAGATTTCTCTTGCTGTCTTATTCCAGTCAAGTCTTTCGTCTTCTCTCTTAATAATAGGTGCATAAACAACTTCATCAGGATTCTGTGGAATTCTATCATTTGTTTCGTCAAAGATAGATGGTAATGTATCCTTTAATAATTCAGCACCAATATCAGTTAAACGATCATATACAATTTCTAAGTTATCATCATCTGTAATTGGTGTGGATTTTTGAGAGATAATATCACCTGCATCCATCTTTTCTGCCATATACATAATAGTCACACCTGTTTCTGTGCGACCATCAATAATAGCGCGATGCACTGGCGCTCCGCCACGATAAAGTGGTAATAAAGAAGCATGCACATTCACACATCCTAAACGTGGTGCTTCTAATACAGCAGTTGGTACAATCTGTCCATAAGCTGCAGTAATAATTAAATCAGGCTTTAGATCTAAGACTGCCTGATAGTCATTTCTAATACGTTCTGGCTGTAATACAGGAATATCATGTTTTAATGCTTCCTGTTTCACATCACTCATAGTGAGTACTTTCTTTCTTCCTACATAACGATCTGGCTGAGTGACAACACCCACAACATCATATTTATTTTCTAATAACATCTGCAGTACTTTTAATGAAAAAGATGCAGTTCCCATAAAAACAATTTTTTTACTCATAAAATTCCTCCTGTATTGTCTTTTTTATTATAACATACTCATTTTATAAGTGCTACCACACAGGAAAAACCAAAAAAACTATTGCAATCATCTAGCATTTTTGGTATTATAGTTCAGCAAACTATAGAACGAGGTGAGATTATTATGGCAAACATGAAACAGCAGATTAAACGTTATAAAAACGATAATGAAAAAAGATTAGCAAACAACGCAGTAAAGAGCGCTTTAAAGACTTCAATCAAGAAGGTATTAAAGGCTGTAGAAGAAGGTAACAAGGAAGTTGCTACTAAGGAATTTAACGATTGCACAAGACAGTTAGATTCATCTGTAACTAAGCATATCCATCACAAGAACTATGCTAGCAGACAGAAAGCAAGACTTCAGAAGAAAATTAACTCAATCGGATAATTGATAGAGTTTTCTATATGAAACATAAACATCCAGCATTTTGCTGGATGTTTTCTTATGCCTTGCATTTAGGGTGTAAGTTTCTTAAAATATAGGTGCGAGGTATAGAAATATGTTAAGAGAAGAAACAAGAAGTGTACAGGTAGGCAATTTAACTATCGGTGGTAATAATCATGTAGTGATTCAGTCTATGTGTAATACAAAGACTAAAAATGTAGAAGCAACTATTAAACAGATTAATGCGTTAGAACAGGCAGGCTGCGAGCTTGTAAGAGTAGCTGTATTTGATAAAGAGGATGCTTATGCAATTAAAGAAATCAAGAAAGGGATTCATATTCCTTTAGTGGCTGATATTCATTTTGATTATAAGCTCGCTCTTATTGCCATAGAATCTGGTATTGATAAGGTACGTATTAATCCTGGTAATATTGGTTCTATCGAAAAGGTAAAAGCAGTTGTAGATGCATGTAAAAAAAAGCATATCCCTATTAGAATTGGGGTTAATGGTGGCTCTTTAGAAAAAGATATTCTAGAGAAATATGGAGAACCTACACCTGAAGGTATGGTTGAATCCGCAATGAAGCATGTAAAAATTCTAGAGGATCTAGATTTCCATGATATCGTTATTTCATTAAAGTCTTCTAATACAATGTTGACTATTAAAGCATATGAATTAGCGTCTAAAACATTCCCTTACCCTTTACATGTAGGTGTCACTGAAGCAGGTACTGCCTTAGGAGGCACTATTAAGTCTTCTTTAGGTATTGGTACATTATTATATGAAGGTATTGGAAATACTATTAGAGTGTCTTTAAGTGATGATCCTGTAGAAGAAATCAAGGTTGCTAAAATTCTATTAAAGGAATTAGGTTTATTAAAGGGTGTTCCTACTCTTGTATCATGTCCTACTTGCGGTCGTATTCAGTATGATTTGATTCCTATCGCTAAAGAGATGGAAGATTTCTTAAAGGATATTCATCTCGATATTACAGTCGCAATCATGGGTTGTGCAGTAAATGGTCCAGGGGAAGCACGTCATGCTGATATTGGTATTGCAGGTGGTGTTGGTGAAGGTCTTCTTATTAAGCATGGAGAGATTGTAAAACGTGTTAAACAGGAAGATATGGTTCAGACACTTAAAGATGAGATTTTAAAGATGGTCGAAGAAAAAAGCGAGTAATTCATAAACTCGCTTTTTTTACGTTACGTTAGATTTTCTATTTTATTATATATTTTGTAGATCTACCTTTTCCTTGAATCAGTATAACTCCCTTTTTCTCTAGTATTTTTAATAGAGAAGATACTTTTGATTTACCAAAAGGTGTACTTGGTACTATTTCACTAATAGATTTTAGGACTGTTTTACTTAACGCTTTTAAAATAAGATGCTCATCATCTGTCAAATCAGAAATATCTTCAAAAACAGGCAATTCAATCTTTATAGTATTTTCTGATACTTCAAAACGAGGTTTCACAAAACTACTTTCATATAATTGTTTGATTCGTGTAATACCTGTTCCAAATATTTCTACAAACCCTAATCGATAGAATACATTTGCAAGATTTCTATTTCTTAAAACAGATATTTTACCATTCAAATACTCTTCTTCAGAAATTCCTGAAGGCAGTCCACCTGGAGACACTATATCGATATGATTATCAAACATAGATATTCTAATATGAGAATTCACATCCCACATCCTATGAATAAGTCCATTCGCAATAGCTTCTCTAAAAGCCGCTTCTGGTATTTTTTCGACATTCTTTCTTTCAGATCCTTCTATCACTTCATATCTATAATAATCTCTAAATACCTCAAGTGTTTTCTTATAGACTTCTAAAATAGACATATGATCAAATGTAATTCTCTTTTGTATAACACTAATACTTTCTCCGAATTTGATAATATCAATCCCAGGAAAATCATTAGTATCCGCTAGTAAACCAGCTGCATTATTATAGCCATTATTATTGTCATAGAGATTAAGAGTTTTTAATGTATCAAGATTAAACGAATTGATTTGAATAGATTTTTCTAATTGTTCTTCAAGAAAATGAAAAGTAAGATTTTGGTCTTTACATGGTAATTCCTCAAAGCTAATATTTTTGCCTTCTAATACAAGTCTTGAGAACTCTAATGTATCTACTTCTATAGTCGCAGAATCATTACGCTTGTATGCTTTTGATTTGTACAAATAAGGTTTTTGTAAACCACTTTTCACAATAAGTTTTATTGTCTTATTTACTTCATTTGGTTCAAGTACATAATCTGGTTGTGGAGAAATAGTATCATTGATTTTGTTTTCAATATCTAAACATGATTTGATTAGATCTGACAACCCTTTAACATTGCCATCATCGTCAATTCCAAATAAGATTGTTCCACCATCATAATTTGAAAAAGCACTAACTGTTTTCAAGAAAGTACTTGTGATTGTTTCTTTAAACTCTAGATTTCTTGTTTCACGCATATTACTATCTCCTTTCCTATTCTACTACTTTAAGTATAATTAAAAATAAGCGTAAATTCAATCGAAAACTTTTTCGTCCAAATTATTTCAATCGTAAATTAGAAAAACACCCTTTTTATATGATTTTCGAGCGAATAATACACTTAATTATACGAATATCAATCTTAGAATACATTCCATATCTCACAAATACAATTAAAAACGAACATAATTTCAATCGATTTAATTTTCGTTCATACTTTAAAACGCAATTAAATTTATAAAGTATATAACAGCATTTTTTAAAATATCAAACATTCATTAGATACATACACAGAGCTTATTCAAGCAAAAATACGCGTAAAAACAATCGAAAATTCAATTGAAAACTTTTTCGTCCACGCTGTTTTCAATCGTAATTTATAAAAACACCCTCTTTGTGGGAATTTTGTCCAAATTAATAACTGCTCGCTACATAATAGGGTAATAATATAGCTGAATAATTCAGCAATACACATCAAAGACAATCGTAAATTCAATCGAACACTAGAAAAATAGGCTATTTACGCACTTTTCGACCGAATCATCCTAATAATAGAAAAAAATAAGCAACCAATACGGCTGCTTATTTAAACATTTCTTTTAGATCTGGGTTGAATTCATGTTTCTTCAACATTTCAATCTCTTCTTTATAAGGTGCATTCTTTTCAATATAAGGTGTTTCTAGAATCTTAGGAACATCTTTTAAGCGTTCATTAGATACAATAGAGTCCAATGTATCAAAACCGATTGTCCCAAAGCCAATATTCTCATGTCTATCTTTATGAGAACCCTGTGGATTCTTAGAGTCATTGACATGAACAACTAATACCTTATCTAAACCGATCTTTTCATCGATTTCATCAAGAATTGCATCAAAATCAGAAATATCATAACCTGCATCATTTAAATGACAAGTATCTAAACATAAACCTAATAATTCAGGATAATCACAATGATCAATAATATAAGCTAACTGATCAAATGTTCTACCTAGTTCAGTGCCTTTACCAGCCATTGTTTCTAAGGCAATATGTACCTTCTGGTCTGGTTTCATCGCTTCATTTAAGCCAGATACAATCGCATCTAGTCCTGCTTCGTCCCCTGCTTTAACATGAGCACCTGGATGAAGAACAAGTCTTGTAGCACCAATTTCATCACATCTTTCAATTTCTTGACGTAAGAATGATACAGCAAGTTCTCTTGTTTCAGGCTTGATTGTATTTCCTAAATTAATGATATAAGGGGCATGAACAACAACCTTGTCCATGTCTATTCCCTTTTCTTTCATTAATTCTTTGGCTTCTTCTACACGTAATTCAGAAACAGGTTTACGTCTCGTATTTTGAGGCGCACCTGTATAAAACATGAATGTATTGGCGTTATAACTTAATGCTTCTTTCACACTTCCTAGAAGCATTTCCTTACCACCCATTGAGACATGTGAACCTATAATCACTGCATGTTCTCCCTTTCACGTTTTTCTCTCTGTGCCTGTTTCGCACGTTCTTTTTTCTGTTTCTGAATATCTCTACGAATAATATCTCTCTTCTTCTTCTGGTAAATAGCCTGGATTTCTCTCTTTCTCTTCTTCTTATAACCAGGTTTAACCTTCTTAGGTCTCTTAATAATACGCTGAATTTCTTTTTCTAATTCAGACTGTGGCGCATTTCTATTCTTACGCTTATTACGTGCCTTGGCATCCGTTAATACACCATTGCGGATTTCTTTTACTTCAAAGTGAATACCCTTCTTTTCAAGAGATTCAACCATCTGCTGATTAGATGAATCATACATAGAATAACATTCGCCCTTATACTTACCACGACCACATCTACCAGATCGATGAATATAGAAGTCTCTTTCTGTTGGGAATTCCATATTAATAACATGAGATACACCATCAATATCAATACCTCTAGCCGCAATATCTGTAGCCACAATGTACTGATATTCGTTATTGTTGATACGTCTCATCATCTGTTTACGTTCACGTGGTTCTAAGTCACCATGAATTTCACCGACACGATAACCATCGCTTCTTAACTGATCAGATAGCTTAGTGGCTTCTGTTCTCTTATTACAGAAGATTAAGCAGATATATGGATCAATGATATCCATGATATTCTTTAATACTGTATAACGATCATGATGCTTTGTATGAATTAAGTAATGTTTTGTATTGTCTGTTGTTTTCTTATGGGCATCAATCTGTACTAATTCTGGCGCATTCATATATTTTCTTAAGAATGGCCATAAATGTTCAGGAATAGTTGCTGAGAATACAAGCATCTGTAAATCTTCTCTCATCTTAGATAAGACTGCATCTAAATCTTCAAGATAACCATATTCTAAAGTCATATCGGCTTCATCCACTACAAATGTAGTTGCTGTAGTGATAATTAAAGCCTGTTCATTTAAAGATAAGTCTTTAATACGTCCTGGTGTACCAATAACGATATGTGGCTGTGTAGAAAGCTTATTAATAGCCTTCTGCTTATCAGAACCACCAATCACAAGTGAGATTCTTAAATCAGGGTTTTCTTTCTTGAATTCCTTTGCGTTTTCATAGATCTGATGTGCTAATTCTCTTGTAGGTGTTGTAATAACTGCCTGTACATAATCTGCACTTGTATCAATACGATCAATAATAGGAATTAAGAATGAATGAGTTTTACCAGTACCTGTCTGTGAGATACCAATAATATCTTTATTCTTATAAACAAGGGGGATCACCTTATCCTGGATAGGTGTTGGTGATGTGAAATGTATGTTGTTTAAAGTCTTTTTTACATAATCATTAAATTGAAATTTGTCAAATAAATCCATTATAATTCGCCTCCTTTAGCGTCTATTATCATACCATGATTTGAAAAAAAAACAAATCTAATCTCACTTATGTTAGAATTGTTTTTGAGGTGAAGAATATGAAAGTCACAGGAATTGTCCCTAGAGGATATTGTAAGGGTGTTATACGAGCCATTAATATTGTGAAAGAGACAATAGAACAGCCAGGTCCTATTACAGTGCTTGGTATGATTGTCCATAATCAGTTTATTGTGGATGCATTAAAGAAGCGTGGTGCTATCACAATTGAGGATGCAAGTAAGACTAGAATGGAACTTCTTGATGAAATTAATGAAGGAACAGTCATTATTACAGCACATGGTGCAGGAGACTGTGTCATTGAGAAGGCAAAGAGTAAAGGACTCAACGTAGTGGATGCGACATGTTTAGATGTTATTAAGACACATACGCTTATTAAGGAACAGTTAAAGCGTGGTAAGGATGTTTTATATATAGGTAAAAAGAATCATCCTGAAGCTGAGGGTGCATTATTGATTGATCCTGAACATATTCATTTAATTACATCTAAGAAGGATTTAGAGAAACTCGATAAAGATAAACATTATGTGATGACAAACCAGACAACCATGTCCCTTTATGATGTCTACGATTTATGTGAGTATGCGAAGGATATCTTAGATGATGTAGAGATCATGAAGGAAACATGTTCCGCAACACAAATTAGACAGGAAGCTATTGCGAAAATGGATGATGATATTGATCTAGTCATTATTGTAGGTGATCCTCATTCTAATAACACAAAGAAGCTGGCTTCTATCAGCACTGATAAAGCACATAAAGATACCAAGATGATTGGAAGTCTTGAAGAGTTAGATTTATCATGGCTTAAAGGAAAGAAACATGTAGGAGTAAGTTCTGGAGCTTCTACCCCTACTGTATTGACTAATCAGATTATTGATTTCTTGAAGCAGTATGATGAAAACAATCCAGATAGTTTTATTAAACCTGAAATACCTTATGAAAAGATGTTATAGGAGTATATATATGAGTAAGAAGATTATATTTTTTGATGTAGATGGGACTTTAGTAGATGTGAGACCAGTAAAGGAATGTATTCCTGAATCAACTATCCAGGCAGTGCACGAAACGCGTAAAAAAGGAAATTTATGTTACCTTTGTACAGGACGTTCTCTTGCAGAAATCTATCCTTATATTCTAGATGTAGGATTTGATGGCATCATTGGTGCTGGCGGCGGATTTGTACAGATGGGTGATGAAATGTTGTATCATAAGAAGGTCAGCGATGAAGATGTTCATCGAGTTGTAGACTTCTTTGAAACAAATCATTATGACTATTATTTAGAATCTAATGGTGGTTTATTTGCCTCTAAGAACCTCATTAAAAGATTAGAAAGCATCATCTATGGTGATCTAGAACATGATCCTGAAGCAAGAAGAAAGAAGGAAGAGGAACCGAGTCATTTTATTACTGCACTGATTGAAAATGAGAATATGTATAGAAACGATGTGAATAAGATTTGTTTCTTAGAACATGAATCTATTCCATTTGATGAAATTAGAAAACAGTTTAGTGATGCATTCCAAGTGATTGAATGTACTGTTCCTGCATTTGGTGATGCATCAGGTGAATTATCTGTAGCAGGTGTGAATAAGCATACTGCCATTAAAGCACTTATTAACCATTTAGGTATTGATCAAAAGGATACATATGCTTATGGTGATGGCATGAATGATGCAGAGATGTTGACATTTGTAGCTCATGGTGTTGCAGTCGGTAATGCGAAAGAAGGTTTAAAGGCTATTGCTGATGAGGTATGTGATGATATTGCGAATGATGGTATTTATAAAAATATGAAAGAGCACGGATTAATCTAATCCGCGCTCTTTTTTAATAGATTTCTTCTTTATATTCTATAAGTTCATCATTCTTATAAGTCACCTTGGCATGGTGATAATGATCATCTTCCATCCAGTTTAAGAAATGATAATCAGCTTCCCATTGTGGATAATCAGGAATTAAATCATCATCCACCCATTCAAGAACACCTTCATCACATTCTTTTAATGTTCCTTCAAAGTCATGACAAGAATAAACAAACATACCTTCATCTTCACCATAATAAAGACCTGGGAATGTGACATACCCATGACATCTAACAGAATGCACTGTATAACCTGTTTCTTCTAATATTTCTCTTTTCACACATTCATCGGGTGATTCACCTGGTTCTAATTTACCACCTACACCAATCCATTTACCTTCATTAATGTCTTTCTTCTTTTTTATACGATGAAGAAGTAATGTTTTCCCATCTTTCTTTAAATACGCTATTGTAGTCAGAATCATCCTAATACCCCTTGAAATAACCTGGAGAAGTGGCTTCTACGATTTCACAATCTATTTCTTTTTCTAATAATTCTTTTAATTTATGTACCATAATGACTTCTACATGATGTCCTACATCTACCAAAAGAATATTATAATCTGATGCTTTTAAACCGCTGTGATATTTCAAATCACCTGTGACATATGCATCGACCTGTGGAGCGACTTCATCTATTAAATCTCCTCCAGAACCACCACAGATTCCTACTGTAGAGACTTCTTTCACTTTACCTGCATAATTGACTGATGGAATATTAAAAGCTTTCTTTACATAATCCAAGAATTCATACATGCCCATTGTATCTGGGAGTACACCCTTCTTTGTAATATTAGATTCATCGGCATCTTCAATATTTAAACATCCTAACGCTTCCATTAACCATCTATTCATGGAAATCTTATCTAAAGATGTATGTGCACTATAGACAACAATATCATTTTTAACTGCTGCTTCAATAAAACGTCCTACAGGTGTTGTAGTATCTAAAGTCAATGTATTGAATAAGAATGGATGATGGGTAATCAACATCTGACATCCTGCATCAATGGCTTCCTGTAGAGTTTGTAAGTCTGCATCAAGACCAATCATTATTTTATTCACATCAGTATGAATATTACCCACCTGTAATCCACAATGATCCCAGTCCTCTTGACAACTTAAAGGATAATGAGATTCCATGATTTTAATAATCTGTTCTGCTTTCATAAATATCACCTTCCGTTTCAACCATTATAACACAAAAAAGAAGTACCTAGAGTACTTCTTCAATTAAGGCAATAGAATGTAATACCTTTGCATATTTTTCATGTTCAGTATTTAATGAATCCAATATACGTCTTTGAATCTTTAGTTCTCTTTCCCACTTTTCAATAAAGAGAGGATCCTTCTGTTTTCTAAGGACTGGTCCAAAGAGAATATCTTTTTCATCTAATTCCTGATAGCCTTTTTTCACAACCATGATTTCATAAATATGATGGGCATCTTTAACTAATGCTTCATCAATAATCTGTAGGTTATGATTCATTAAGTATTCTCTTAATAAATCAATGGCTGTATTGGCCTGTAGGAAGAGTATTTTATCTTCTACATAATCAAGATGGGCATCTAATATTTCACTCATCAATAAGCCACCCATACCACAAATAGAGATCATATCTACTTTCTTATCGATGATAGGGTCTAATCCATTACCAAGTAATGGGATGACTTGATCTTCAAGATGTAAAGACTGAATTGTTTCTTTAGAACTAGAGAGAGGTCCTTCCGCTACATCACATGCATAAGCTGATGTGATGATTTTTTCATCAAGTAAAAAACAAGGCAGATAAGCATGATCAGTGCCGATATCTGCCAGGATAGTTCCTTGTTTATGTTCTTCAATCATCCAAGCAACTTTGCTTAGACGTTTTGAATGAAGCTTCATTAGTGATCTAAGAAGTCCTTTAGACGTTTAGAGCGTGAAGGATGTTTTAATTTTCTTAAAGCCTTTGCTTCAATCTGTCTGATACGTTCACGAGTAACATTGAATTCTTTACCTACTTCTTCAAGTGTTCTTGTACGTCCATCATCTAGACCGAATCTAAGTCTTAATACTTTTTCTTCTCTATCTGTAAGTTCTAATAATACTTCATTTAATTCATCTTTTAATAATTCGTTAGATGCATAATCATCAGGGCTCATAGCACCTTCATCTTCAATGAAGTCACCTAAATGAGAATCATCTTCTTCACCGATAGGTGTTTCTAAAGAAACTGGTTCTAAAGAAATCTTCTGGATTTCTCTTACCTTTGTAGGTGTCATACCATCCATCTTTTCTGCAATTTCTTCAGCAGTTGGTTCTCTACCTAATTCCTGAACAAGCTGTCTCTGGATACGAGTTAACTTATTGATAGTTTCTACCATATGTACTGGAATACGAATAGTACGTGCCTGATCGGCAATAGCACGAGTAATAGCCTGTCTAATCCACCATGTTGCATATGTAGAGAACTTAAATCCTTTTGTATAATCGAACTTTTCTACAGCCTTAATAAGACCCATGTTACCTTCCTGGATTAAGTCTAGGAATAACATACCACGACCTACATATCTCTTAGCGATAGATACAACTAATCTTAAGTTTGCAGCTGCAAGTTCTTTCTTAGCCTGTTCATCACCTTCGAGAATACGTTTTGCGAGTTCAATTTCCTGTTCATGAGTTAATAAGTCTACACGACCAATTTCCTTTAAGTACATCTTAACAGGGTCATTGATTTTAACGTTAGAACCTAACTGGTTCATATCATCATCGTCATCAGACTGGTTATACATCTTATTTGTATCACCAAAGTCCATATCTAGATCATTACCGAAATCTAGATTTGCGATATCATCATCACCTGTATCATCATCTGTATCTACTTCTAAGCCTTCAAGGTCATCAAGATCATCTGCCCCTCCAGCCATGAAGTCATCATCATCTATTTCTAATGCATCTAAACCATCTTCAATTTCAATGTGGTTTTCATTGATTGCATCAATAAGGTTTTCATATGCTTCATCATCTAAATCATATCTAGACTGGAAAGCATCTAAGTCATCCTGAGTTAAACGGTTGCCTTTAGCCTTAGCGGCACTAATCAGCATTTTTTCAAGTTCTTCAAGAGTAATACCCTGTACTGCTTTATCCTTTTTTGCCATAGCTACTCCTTTTTCAAATCAATTAGTTTCTGGAGAATCTCAGCTTTTGCGCTAGGTGCAAGAACATCCTTGAACTGTTGCTGCAGTTCCTGCTCACGAATATTCTTGGTATTTTCTGTAATTCTCGCAATATAATCATCAATTACTTCTTTTTGATAAGGAAGTGGAAGTGAACACTCCGCAATATCTGTCAACGCATTCACAAGAGCTGAATGAGAACTCCCAATCTTATCGATAAGGTTCGCTACATCCATTGTCTTATGCGTACGATAATAGTCTCTAATATAAGCGGCTAATGCACGATATGTATCATTATGCATAAAGCCTGCTTTTGCTTCATAAATATCACTGACCTGACGGTCATTCAACATATAGAATAATAAATTCTTTTCTGCCAAAGTATATTTGTCTAGAATAGGACGCTGGTCCTGTATTGTTTCTATACGATTTTGAGAGAACTGTTCACGATGTTCTAGAATAGCGGAACTATTGAGCAGCTGTTCCTCAATGATTTCCTTAGGGAAATCAGTCAATGATGACAGCTTCGCAATATAATGTCCACGATCAATTCTATCTTCTATCTTCGCAATCTTCTCACATGCCTTTACAAGCAAAGTTTTACGATCTTCATAATTACGTAAATCAAGTCTTGAACATTCAAAGGCCATCATGAAGTCAATAGGACTTAATGTATCCTTTAAAACCGCATCGAGACCTTCTATACCTTCTGTTAATAAGATTTCATCTGGATCTCGTCCATCAGGTAAAAGAACGATTTTGACTTCAAAGCCCTGCGATGTAAGTAAATCACTGGATTTCATTGCGGCCGCCTGACCGGCCATATCACCATCTAAGCATAAATGAATCGTACGTGTCATACGCTTCAACATTCTTAAATGATCTTTAGTAAGAGCTGTCCCCATCAAGGCAATACAGTTATCATGATGGGCACGATGCATCGCAATCACATCCATGAACCCTTCATTAATATAGACGAAGCCTGCCTGACGAACGGCTTCTTTCGCACGATGGTAATTATAAAGTGTTTTACCTTTAATAAATATATCGGACTCTGGCGAGTTCATATATTTAGAATTCTTATCCTGAGCTTTATAAACTCTTCCTGAAAAACCGACAACTTTTCCAAATTCATCATAAAGAGGGAACATGACACGATCATGGAAACGATCATAATGACGTTCATTCTCTAAGACTAGGCCTGATTTGACCTGAGCCACTTCAGTATAGCCTTCTTTCTGGAAACGTTCATGTAGAATGGATTTTTCTGGCGCATAACCAATCCCAAACATCTTGATGAGATCATCATCAAAACCACGATGACGTAAATAATCAAGTGCCTGTTTACCTGACTGGGTATAGAGATAATACATATAAAGTTTTAATGCAAAAGCGTGCATATCATAAAGAGGCGCAAGCGCCTCATCTACTTTCACAACACGCTTCTCGAGTGAATAGCCGGACATATCAACATGTCCAAACTCCGCTACTTTCATAACGGCTTCTACGAAAGGGACCTTCAAATATTCCTGAATGAATGTGAAGACATTCCCTCCGTTGCCGCATACAAAACATTTATAAATCTGTCTTGATTGTGAAATAGATAAAGATGGATGATTATCATCATGAAAAGGACAGATAGCCATATAGTTCTTGCCTTTTTTATGAAGTTCAAGGTACTGGCCCATCACATCAACGATATCTACGCTTTGTCTGATTTCATCAATCTTTTCCTGTGATAATCTTGCCATCTATTACTTCCTCTTAGTTAAAACGTGTTTTATCTGCGATATAATCTTTTAACTGATCAATTGGTAATCTGATCTGTTCCATAGTGTCACGATCTCTTACAGTAACGCTATGATCTTCAGCTGTATCGAAGTCTACAGTGACACATAATGGTGTACCAATTGCATCCTGTCTTCTATATCTCTTACCAATCTGACCTGCCTGATCATATTCACAATAGAAGTCTTTCACTAATTCGTTATAAAGTGCCATTGCTTCATCAGACTGTTTCTTAGTAAGTGGTAATACTGCAACTTTTACTGGTGCTAATGCAGGATGGAAATGCATTACTTTTCTTACATCACCATTTTCAAGTTTCTGTTCTTCGAATGCATCTGCAAGAACTGATAAGAATAAACGGTCAGCACCTACTGATGGTTCAATAACGTATGGAAGATACTTTTCATGAGTGTCTGGATCTAAGTATTCTAAGTTCTTCTTAGAATATTCCTGATGACGTCCTAAGTCATAATCAGTACGATCTGCGATACCCCATAATTCACCCCATCCAAATGGGTATAAGTATTCGATATCTGTTGTTGCTTTAGAGTAGAAAGAAAGTTCTTTCTGGTCATGGTCTCTGTATCTTAAGTTTTCTTTATTGATACCTAAATCATATAAGAACTGCATACAGTCATGACGCCATTTTTCAAACCATTCTAAGTCTTCATTTGGTTTAGTAAAGAATTCAAGTTCCATCTGTTCAAATTCTCTTGTACGGAAAATGAAGTTACCTGGAGTGATTTCGTTACGGAATGATTTACCAATCTGTCCAATACCAAATGGTAATTTCTTACGTGATGTTCTCTGAACGTTCTTGAAGTTTACAAAGATACCCTGAGCAGTTTCTGGTCTTAAGTAGATCTTGCTCTTAGCATCCTTTACAACACCCATAGATGTTTCAAACATCAATTCGAACTGTCTGATATCTGTGAAATCATGTCCACCACATTCAGGACATGCGATGTTATGTTCTCTAATAAAAGTCATCATTTCTTCTGGAGTCCATCCATCTGGATGTAATTCAGGATCATAAGCTTCAATTAATTTATCCGCTCTATGTCTTGATTTACACTGTTTACAGTCAATAAGTGGGTCATTGAAGTTACCTACATGTCCACTTGCCTGCCAAACTCTTGGATTCATGAAGATTGCAGAATCAATACCTACGTTGTAAGGACATTCCTGAACGAATCTCTTCCACCATAAGTTTTTGATGTTATTCTTTAACTGGACACCCATTGGTCCGTAATCCCATGTATTTGCGAGTCCATCATAGATTTCTGATCCCTGATAGACAAAACCTTCACCTTTTGCATGTGCAATTAGCTTTTCCATATCTTTTGTAGCCATATTTTCCTCCTTGAGATAAGAAATGACTTAGGAAAACCCTAAGCCATGAACTTTATAGTCCAGTTAGTTATACCCTTATAGTGGATATTTGTCAACCAATCATAAGGGTATAAAAAAGAACCTTTCCTAAGAAAGGTTAGATATAAGTACGTGCGTTTAACCAGGCAAGAATGTCTGTATAGACATTGATGCGATCCTTGCCAAATAGTAATGCATGACGTTTGTTGTCATAGATCTTTAGTGTAATATCGGCCATACCTAGTGTTTTATAGTTATGATAAATCAGCTGCGCATCTTTACCTAGACGAGTGAGAGGATCAAGTGCACCTGATGCAATCCATGTAGATAAATAAGTCGGTGTTTTCTGGTATGTCTCTTCACTATTGGCATGTCTAGAAATCTTATAGATATCACTATACCCTTTAACTGTATAAGAGAAATTCGTCAATGTATCATTAGAAAATCTATCTACTAATTTTTCATTATCTGCAAGATAAGAGAATGGATGATCTTCATTGAAACGATGTGATAACTTCATTCTGTTTCTTAATGCAAGCTTATTTAAATGATATCTTTCACCCTTCATCAGCTTAAAGAAGTTAAGACAAAGATTCTTATAGCGGTACGCTCTGACACCGGACACTGCCCCCATCAACAACATTCCCTGGAAATAATCACCAAAGCGTGCTGCATATTCACGAATCATCTGTGCACCAAAGCCAGTTCCTAAATAAAAATAAGGTGTATCTGTATAGCGTGCCATCATGATTTTCTGAAGACGATGCATATCCTTCATCAAATGATCAAGTACTTCTCCTTTTCCAAAATAACCCTGTTCAAAATCAATCAGTGAATGACCATGTCCGACCATATCACTCACTACGACAACATATCCTTTATCACACATGAAATTCGCAAAATGATCATAGTTACATGCATTTTCATTGAGATCATGCTGTACAAATAAAACAGCTTTGACTCTAATGATCACCTGTGGTTCATAAACGAAAAAGTGAACATGTGTATGTAGTGTTGATGTATAAGTTTCTTCGTGCTTCATACATCCATCCTCCCCTCATATCCATTCCTTCACAAAACGCAACGCATTGAGATATATTCCACAATATTCATCAATATAATACTCAAATATGAATAATATCTCTTTAAGTACAGATTCATCTATAGACAATGTATCAATATGCGCCATCGGCGTCTTATAAATATGGCGTATTGCCTTAAGTGCATCTATAGATAATTCTACATCCTGTGGTGTTTGATGCTTATGGCATACAAAACCACCATCTACAAGTGAAAAAGAAGTGACTGATGTATGTCCACAATGAACACATCCGTCTACTTCTAACTCTATTCCGTTATCTTTCATAATAAAGACAAGAATCAATGCATAAATCAATTTATATGAATATCCTGTATCTATAGCTTTTAAAGCATCTACTAAAAATGTATAAGTATCTAGATCAGGTTTATTTTCAGGAACATAGCGATAATAATATTCCAATAAACATTGTGCAAGAATATCTGTTTCTATATGATTCTGGATATGTATATAGTATTCAATTCCTGTTGCACGTACAAGAGTAGACAAGCCTTTACGTATATTCAATTCAAATAAGCTTAACGAGGAAGGTGTCACTCCACGGGCGTTTTTAGAATTGATTTTTCTAATTCCTTTTCCATAGACTGATATGCGACCATAGTCATGTGTATAAATAGAAAGTATTGCATCAGATTCTTTTGAAGGTGTTATTTTAAGTACAACCCCTTCTGTTTTCTCAATATTATGAGTAATCATCCTGGTTGTAACCAAATTCCTTTAAATACTGTGCTTTATTACGCCAGTCTTTTTCTACTCTTACAAAGAGTGAAAGTTTAACAGGAACACCCGCAAAACGCTTCATATCACGTCTTGCCTGGTCTTTGATCTTCTTGATCATTGTCCCCTGCTTACCAATAATAATACCTTTCTGGCTCTTTCTATTCACAATAATGACAGCCATGATGTCTAATCCATTTTCATCTTCAATCCACTGTTCAATTTCTATTGCCACATCATGTGGAATTTCATCATGAGTGAAATAAAGAATCTTTTCACGGATGAATTCAGCCATAATAAACTGTTCTGGATGGTCTGTAATTGTATCTTCTGGATAAATAGCTGGACCTTCTGGTAAATCCTGTTTTACAGTCTTGATTAATTCATCCACATTATCCCCATTAAGTGCACTGATTGGGATGATTTCCTTAAAGTCCATCATCTGATTCCATTCAATCAACTTATCCATTAATTCATCTTTTGAAAGAAGATCCGCCTTATTTAAGACAAGATAGACAGGACATTCTGCTTTCTTTAGCCTTTCTACAATAAAGCGGTCCCCCTTACCAATACGTTCATTGGCAGGTTCGATAAATAAAATCAGATCAGTTCCTACAATACTATTTAAAGCTGTTGTATTCATAAATGAACCTAAACCATCCTGTGGCTTATGAATGCCAGGTGTATCTAAAAATACAATCTGTGCTTCATCATCTGTATAAACACCCTGAACTGTATTTCTTGTAGTCTGGGCAGTAGGTGATGTAATAACTAATTTTGTCTTTAAAATATGATTTAATAAAGTAGACTTTCCTACATTAGGACGTCCTACAATACTTACGAAACCTGATTTATAACTCATAAATCCTCCTCACTAAAACTTCTAGGTAATAATTCATAGATATTTGTCACTTCATAGTGATCTCTTGCTCCTAATACAATAGGTGTATCAGGCTTTAAAAGTTCACTCAATACCTGACGACATGAACCGCAAGGTGAAATCAATGTTGGTCCATCTCCGACAATCGCAAGTGCTTTAATATCCTCTTTACGGTAGCCTTGACAATAAGCCTGAAATACTGCATTACGTTCAGCACACATCGTAGAGCCATAAGCTGCATTTTCAATATTGGCACCATAAATCATCTTGCCATCATTGAGTTCACAGCATGCGCCTACTTTAAAATGTGAATAAGGGGCATAGGCATTTTCTCTTGCCTTAAAGGCTTCATCCACTAGATATTGATAATCCATTAGACTCCCTCTCTTTCAATACTTAAGGCACCTAAAATCTTATCCTGTAAACCAAACATTTCTTTTTCCTGTTCATCTGTCATATGATCATAACCAAGTAAGTGGAGAATACCATGTGTAAATAAGAAACACATTTCTCTTCTTAAAGAATGACCATATTCTTCTGCCTGTTTCTTAGCATGATCTACAGAAATAAAAATATCCCCTAAAGTTCTAGGCATGCCTTCCACATAAAACTGATCATTATCTTCCATCGCAAAACTGATAACATCAGTGGAACGATCTATATGACGATATTCTCTATTAATTTCATGTATTCTTTCATCATCTACAAGTACACATGATACTTCTACATCATCTTCAATACCTAAAGTCTTTAAAGCCTGTTCAATAATAGCTGTAAAATCCTGTTCATAATTATTTTCAAAGTTATCTACTTCATTATCAAATACAAAATCTATATTCATTTATGATCACCCTTTCTCGATGATTTTTCCTTTCTCCATTATAACATAGTCATATCCCATGTTCATGATTTTTTTATCATGTGAAATTACCATAAACAACTTTTCTTGATAAGTCTCAAACAAAGTTTGAATGATGATTTCTTTACGTTCAAAAGAAAGATGACTCAAGGCCTCATCAAGAATATAAATATCTCCATCACACAACAAGGCACGGGCAAGGGAAAGGATCTGTTGTTCTCCTAAGGATAAAGGAAGTCCCTGAGAAGTAATGGGTGAGTCTCCTAATTCAATTAATCTTTCTCCTGTTAAGGAAAGCAATACATGAAGTATACGTTCTTCATCCTCACAATTCAATACCTCTTTAATAGAACCAGGAATAAATGATTCATGTTCCTGTACAAGAATGATATGTTTCTTTAAAGAATCCTGATTGATATCCTTTAAAGGCTTATTATTCAGGAGTACTTCACCACGATAGTGAGAATCATTGCCTTCGAGTAAATAAGCCAAAGTAGACTTACCTGATCCATTATCTCCAAACAAGAAGAAAGAATGATCTATTTCTAAATCAAGATGATTTAAAACAGGCTCATGAAAACCATAAGCATAAGAAACGTTATTCATATGAATAGCATGAATGGGTTCTTCTATAAGCAATTGACCTTGCGGTAATGGTGTGGTGAGTTCCTTATACTTTTCATAAAGTACTGTACTTTGGGAATATTCCACTAGAGTGGTACAAAGATGAATAAGAGGAATAAGAATCATATTATAAACCATATAAAATAAAATCAATTCACCCATACGAATACTCTTTTGATGATAAAGAAATAATCCCACAAATAATATAAGTGCTTCTCCAAGTATTTGGATCATATGCATACCAGTAGAGAGTGTCAATGAGAATTCTTCTTGATCTTGCTTATGATTGGCTTCATTTTCATAATAGTGTTCATATCTTTTTAGCCATTGATGTTTTCCATAATATCTCTTTCCTATTTCCCTCTGGTCCAAATAATCAATCAGTGCATGAGAAGACTCAATATGAGCCGCAATATAATCCTTATAGAGTTCTAAGAAGTGTTTACTTTTAAAATAGATGAAGAGAGATAGAATCACTAATACAACAACAAGCACTAAAGATAACTGTCTAGAAATAAGTAATAAACCAAGTAGTTCTAATAGAATAGATACAAGATCTACATAGAAGATACTAAAATACGCAATACAGAACTGACTTAACTGGTATAAATCCATGATCTGTGGATGTAATGTTCCTGTATCTCCTTTTAAGTCTATTGCATGACTGATACTTGTATACACAAATTCCTTGTCAAAAGCACGAGTTAAAAGAATACTTCTCTTCTCTTTTGTCTTTTCTATACCAATCTTCATTAAACCAATAAGCAAGTAAGCACCTGAAACAATCATTAATATCACACTCGGTGTTTTGACCTTCATATAATCAATAAGTGAAGCATAAATAAGTGATAATACATAAGAGAATAATGTGATAAAGAATGTATAGCTACCTAATTTTCTAATATCCTTATGATAGAGATTCTTGATTTCCTTCAAGAACTGTTTAAATGTCTTATTCTCATATTCAAAATAACGTCCAATATGAGTGATGGATACTACATTTTCTGTATAAATTGATGCCAACTCTTCTTGATCATAGACCACAATACCATGTGCAGGATCACCAATAATATAAGTATCTTCCTTGATTTCATAGAGCACTACAAAATGGCCTATGCCCTCTTCTAATGTATGTAAGATACAGGGCAAAGTAATATGTTCTTTAATATCTGATAAAGAAGCGTGGTATGCTTTGGCTTCTATCGCATAGGCTTTAAATGTTTCTACTAACCCCTTAATGGTTGTACCCGTATGGTCCATTCGTACTTTTCTTTTAATGTTGAGGGTGTCTTCTTCAATATCATAATATTTCAATATCATCTTGATACAATAGACACCACAGGATATTTCATCATCCTGAAGATATATAGGATATTTACGCATATAAAAAACCTCCCACTTACTTATTCCTTTACAAGTGGGAGATTTCTTAATATTTTAAGCTAAAACTTTTCTAAGTTTAGTAATAAATTCATCAACATGTTCTTTTGTGATTACTAGAGGTGGTAATAAACGAATCACCTTTTCACCTGCAGTGACTACAATGACACCTTCATCAAGTAATGCCTGGACATATTTCTTAGCTGGGACATTTAATACAATTCCCTGCATTAATCCTAAACCTCTATGACCTACGACACAGTCATAATCCTCAACAACTTTATCTAACTCTTCTAGAAGATATTCAGATACTTCTCTACAGTTTTCTACAATTGAATCTTTCTTTAAGATATCAAATACAGTAGAAACAGCAGCAGTCACAAATGGATTACCTCCATAAGTACTTCCATGGTCGCCTGGTTCCATTGCCTCTGCAAACTTTTCATTAGCCACAAAAGCACCTACTGGCACACCACAGCCAATACCTTTCGCAAGACAGACAATATCAGGTAAGATATCATACTGGAAATAAGTCATGATAGTTCCTGTTCTTCCCATACCGCACTGTACTTCATCAAGAATAAGACAAATATCTTTTTCATCACAGATTTGTCTTAATCCCTGTAAGAATTCTTTTGTGCAAGGATTGACACCACCTTCACCTTGTACTGGTTCTACGATAATAGCTCCTGTACGATCAGTAAGTAAGGCTTTAACGCTTTCTAAGTCATTTAAAGTAGCATATTTTACACCTTCCATTAATGGACCAAATGCCTGCTGATAATGTGCATTACCAGTTAACTTAACAGAACCTGTTGTACGTCCATGGAATGAATGATGGAATGCGATGACTTCACTATCAGCCTTATGATGTTTTAAGAAGTAGTATTTACGAGCAAGCTTTAATGCCCCTTCAGTTGCTTCTGCACCTGAATTACAGAAGAATACCTTTGAAAGCTGTGTAGCTTCTACTACTTTCTTAGCTGCTTCAATGGCAGGGACAGTATAGAAATAGTTAGACACATGAGTTAATGTCTTTAACTGCTTCTCTACCGCTTCTACATAAGCAGGATAACCATAACCAAGTGAATTGACACCAATACCACTATAGAAATCTAAGTATTTATTACCTTCTGTATCATAGAGATATACTCCCTCTCCATGATCTAAAACAGTATCATATCTGCCATAAGCATGAAGAAAATACTGTTCTCCTTCTTCATAATACCCCATTAGTTTTGCCACTCAAAATGTGATTAAATATACTCACATCGAGATAATGTAAGTTCTCACGAACATTACTTACTATGTCATCGTGTATGCTTTG
>ENA-ORMS01000341-ORMS01000341.1-human-gut-metagenome-genome-assembly--contig:-NODE-341-length-48917-cov-7.979514_pt1 | contig 48917 bp, 40 predicted proteins | sample MGYA00242104_ERZ508997 | MGnify/ENA primary metagenome ERZ508997 (study PRJEB26280, sample SAMEA2338704) | human gut metagenome | biome: human gut; feature: human-associated habitat; material: faeces...
CATGCCTTGGAGTGATCAGATAAAAGAAGAGTTTGGAATAAAGGACGATTAAATCATTTCCGATTTAATCGTCCTTTTTAGGTACACTATATAATTTGGCGCTTACAATCAATATCAAGAAGTGTGCAGAATACTTCCAGATAGACCGTTCTACTTTTTATAAGATTATTAGAGGAGAACGTAAAATACCAAATCGTGATTTTATCCAGCAGATCAGTCAGTATCTCTATCTTACTAATGATGAAAAGAAAGAATTACTAAATGCCTATGAAATAGACAGAATAGGAGAGTTTCGTTATTATTGTCGTCAGCATGTAAGTTCCTTCTTAAAAGAAGCCACATTACTTGATAATCGTTCCTTTACAACACCTGATACTTTAGATTCTATCTTAAAGACAGGACACTATTCGAATAAATATGATGTAGAATATCTTTTATATGAACTGTCTCTCTTAGAAAGCAAAGAAAAAAAACCTCATATAAGGATCTTTGGTCAGCCTACTCATGCACTCTATCTATTAAGAATAGTCTCTTCTCATATACCTATTACTCATTTATTCTGTTTAAATAATACAAATGAACTAACGAAAGATAACCAGTTCTATAACTTAACTGTTCTTACAAATATCATGCCTTTAATCTTTAATAATGATCACTATAGTCCATATTATTACTATAATGAGATCAGTGCGATTAATAACCATCTTTGTTTCTTTCCTAATATGATTCTTACTACTAGATATCTTCTTATTTATACAGCAGATCATTCAAGTGGTATTCTTTATGAAAAAGGAGAAACATATGATGCGTATGAAATACTATTTAATCAATATTTAAAGGAAACAAAGTGTTTAATCACTAAAAAAGATGATAAAAGCGATGTGATAGAAGATTTCAAATGTATTCTCTATGCACCTCCTATTGGTGCAGTTTATCAAGAGGACGATCCATTTCCAGTTTTTTTAGAAGATAATGATTTTGTGGAATCGTTCAAGAAACATTCAATGTATTTAAAACAGTTTGTGAAGCGTAATAAAGATCATCTATCAGGGCTCTATACTCTACAAGGATTAAGACATTTTGTAGATACTGGTTATACAATTGATTTCCTACAACCATTCTATCAACCACTAACGATTAATGATAGAATCAAAATCTTACGTAGACTAAAGAACTTTATAAATACCTACTCTATAAACCTTGTAGATGTCCCTGAATATGATAATATGTCTTTCTCAGTTATAGTCATGAACATTAATACACTCTATTTCCAAATTGTATCAGCCAGTGGCACTATCAAAACAATACAGCTGCATGAAGCAAGTCTTGTCATGGCTTTTAATGACTATTATCAATATATACTAGAAGAAAGATTGTTAAGTAAAGAAGACGCATTTGAAATCATTGATAGCTATATTACACAATTAGAGAATTTAAAAGAGTGAACCAGTTTAAAGTTCACTCTTTTCATGTTAGCTGATTTTTGTACCTGCTGGTAAATCTGTTTCTAATACTTTAATAGATTTCTTAGTTCCACCTGCAAGAATCATACCCTGAGATTCTACACCTCTTAATTTAGCTGATTTTAAGTTCTTTACAACAATTACCTTCTTACCAGGCATATCTTCTGGTGAATAGCTATCTGCGATACCTGAAACAATCTGTCTTACTTCTCCACCAATATCAATCTGTGATACAAGAAGACGATCTGCTTTAGGATGCTTTTCACATTTCTTTACTTCACCAACAACTAATTCTACTTTAGAGAAATCATCAATAGTGATTTCAGGTGTTTCATCCTTCTTTTCTGGAACAACTGGCTTAGCAGGAGTTAACTTTTCTACCTGTTTAGCAACTTCTTTAGGATCTAATCTAGCAAATAATACTTCTGGATGATCAGTCACTTTAGTACCTGATTTATATGAACCGAAAGTATCTAGCTTCATCATATCTCTTTCATCTGTATTGATCATATCTAAGATTTTCTTAGAAGTACCAGGAATGAATGGTTCTAATGCGATAGCTGAGAATCTGATAGCTTCTACTAGGTTATATAGTACTGTTGCAAGACGATCTTTCTTTGTTTCATCCTTAGCAAGAGTCCAAGGCATAGTATCATCAATATACTTATTCGTACGTCTTAATAAGACATAGATTTCATCTAATGCCTTTGCAAGTTTGAATTCATTTTCTAACTTAATAGTCTTTTCTGGCATTGCAAGTGCGATTGATTTTAATTCATCATCCACTGGTTCACATACATTTGTATTTGTGACAACACCATCAAAGTATTTATTACACATAGCGATTGTTCTATTAACTAAGTTACCTAAGATATTAGCGAGATCACTGTTGATACGTTCTACTAATAAGTCCCAAGTAATTGAACCATCGTTATCATATGGAATTTCATGTAATAAGTAGTATCTTACAGCATCTACACCAAATAGGTCTACTAAGTCATCCGCATAAATAACGTTACCTAAATGTTTAGACATCTTAGAATCACCCATTAATAACCAAGGATGACCAAATACCTGTTTTGGTAAAGGTAAATCTAATGCCATTAAGATGATTGGCCAATAGATAGTATGGAATCTTACGATGTCCTTACCAATAACATGTACATCTGCAGGCCAATATCTATTAAATAGTTCATCGTTATTACCATCTAAGTCATAACCTAATCCAGTAATATAGTTTACTAATGCATCAATCCATACATATACAACATGCTTAGGATCAAAGTCTACAGGGATTGACCAAGTAAATGATGTTCTTGATACACATAAATCCTGTAAACCAGGTTTTAAGAAGTTGTTCACCATTTCATTCTTTCTTGATTCAGGCTGAATGAATTCTGGATGATCATTATAATACTGCATTAAACGATCCTGATATTTAGATAATTTAAAGAAGTATGCTTCTTCTTTTGCATCATGAACTTCTCCACCACAGTCAGGACATTTTCCATCTACTAACTGAGATTCTGTAAAGAATGATTCACATGCAGTACAGTATTTACCTTCATAATGACCTAGATAGATATCACCTTTGTCATGTAACTTCTTAAAAATCTTCTGTACCTGTTTTACATGATATTCATCAGTAGTACGAATGAACTTATCATAAGTAACATCCATCATATCCCAGATACGTTTTACTTCTGCAGCAACTTTATCTACATATTCCTTTGGTTCAATTCCAGCTTCTTTAGCCTTTAATTCGATTTTCTGTCCGTGTTCATCTGTACCAGTCTGAAAACGTACATTATAGCCCTGCTGTCTCTTAGCACGGCAGATTGCATCACTTAATACGATTTCATAAGTATTACCAATATGAGGTTTACCTGAAGTATAAGTAATTGCGGTTGTTAAATAGAAATCTTTTGGATCTTTCATATTATCTGCTCCCTCCTAAAAATAAAAAAAACGTCCTTAATAAAGGACGAAATTATCGCGGTACCACCTTTTTTACACTTACGTGTCACTCAATCTCTTAACGCGAGTTACGGTTATCCCTATTCGAAATAACAGCTCCCAGACCATCTTTCTAAAGCTTCACACTTATTTACACCAGCCATAAGTTCTCTATGCATTTCACTTTAGTCTCTTCTGTTCATTGCTTTTACTTTAAAACTTTAACAAATTTCTACAACCTTGTCAATGATAGGGTTGAAAGTCCTCACATTATCACAGAGAGGTTCACTTTCAAAAGTTGAATATTATTAAAGTTTTGAAAGTGAACCATTAAAGCACTTACGCTCCTAGTAACCATTCAGCAATATCATAAATCATAATGCCTTCATAGCTATACTTTGGATGTCTCGTTCTTGCAATAATCATTTTAGGATATGCATCTCTAATTTGTAGTAAAGGAGAATATTCTCTCTCAAAAGTTTCTTGTGCTGAAATATTATCACTTACCTGAATATAGATTTTTTCACTACCTCTTTGAGCTACAAAGTCTATCTCTTTCTGGTAAAGTTTTCCAACATAAACATCATAACCACGACGCAATAGTTCAATACAAACCATATTCTCATACACTCTGCCATAATCCATATTTCTACTACCTAAAATAGCATATAGAATACCTGTATCACACAAATAGAACTTCTCAGAACTTTCCAAATATTTCTTACCACGAATATCATATCTCTTAATATCATAGAAAACAAAAGCATTACATAAGTATTTAATGTATTTACGTACTGTCACATGACTTGTAGATACATTATTCGCAGTCAAAAGCTGACTTACTTTATTTGGAGAAGTCAAATTACTAATATTATCCATCAAAAATTCACTTAGTCTTTGTAATACCGTTGTATCAGGTAAAGCATACTTCTGAACTAGATCTCTTGTCACAATCGTTTCATAGACTTCCTTAATATAGGTAACCCTATCCCTATCATTTGGATATAAATACGATCCTGCCAAACCACCTTTAAAAGAGTATTCATCAAAAAGCCTATCCTTATCACTTACATCACTATAATATTCACAATATTCTTGAAAGCTGAAAGGAAATACATGTATTTCAATATATCGTCCTGTAAAGAGAGTTGCTAGATCAGCACTCAACAAGAAAGCATTAGAACCAGTTACATAGATATCATACTTTCCTTTAGAATAGAGACTATTAATAGCTAACTCAAACTTTGGGCACATCTGAACTTCATCTACAAAGAGATAATTCATTTTACCTGCTACATAATGTTGTTCTACATAAGAATGTAGTGCATGATATTCCTTAATTTCTTCAAACTCTAAATCCATAAAATCGATAAAAATTATATTGATATTATCATAATTTGTTTTTAGGTATTCAATGTATGACTGCATCAGTTTAGATTTACCCGAACGACGAATACCAGTAATGATTTTTATGTCCGGTGTATCCTTTAGTTCAATGATCCTGTTGAGATAGTTTTTTCTCACAATTGTTTTCATATATTCACCCACTTTCAAAAGTTTAATTTTTTTATAATTTTGAAACTGAACCACTACATTCATTATACTGTTCTAAAACAACATGAACAAGATGCCACTTTCAAAAATGAAATATTTTTAAAGTTTTGAAATCATAAAAACAAAGTGAATGTTTCAAGTAATTCAAGTAATTTTGCATTCTAGTTGACACACCGGAGGAATTCTATAGATCTATATAATACGATACTTTCTTAAGTGCCATCACAAATAAACACATAAATTTCTTATCTTATTCATACTGAATTCACTTATCATATCTAGTATGTTTTTTGAATTATGTGAATTATATTCGTTTATTGTATTAGTAAGTAAAAGGTAATAGAATACTAGAGAAGGAAGTGATAGCTATGGATTTAGAAAAGATTTTTAATGATCAGAAAACGTATTATGACACATTAATGACTAGAGATGTAAGTTTAAGAATAGATGCAATTAAACGTGTTAAGTTATGGATTAAAGACCATATGGACTTAATAGAAGATGCTTTAGAGAAGGATTTAGGTAAATCCAGAGGAGAATCCTATATGACAGAAATAGGATTAACTCTTGAAACCTGCACATATACATTAAAGAATATTAAAAAATGGGTAAAGAAGGAAAAGGTAAAGACACCTCTTCATCAGTTCTTTTCTCGTTCTTATACGATTTATGAACCTTATGGTGTTACACTTATTATTTCTCCTTGGAATTATCCATTTCTACTTGCGGTAGAACCACTTATTGGTACTATTGCAGCAGGGAACTGTGCGATTGTAAAACCAAGTGAACAGACACCACATACTTCCGCTATTGTAGCGCAGCTCATTGATACATGTTTTGATAAAGGACATGCCTATTGTGTTGAAGGTGGTTTAGAGGTTTCTAAGGAACTTGTAGATTTACCTTTTGATTATATTTTCTTTACTGGTGGTAAGAAAGCTGGTAGAGAAATCTATATGAAGGCGGCAGAAACATTAACACCTGTTACACTAGAATTAGGTGGTAAGTCTCCTGCTATTTTAACTGATATGATTCCTATGGAGATTGCAGCCAAGCGTATTATATTCGGTAAGTTCTTGAATGCTGGTCAGACTTGTATTGCACCTGATTACATATTAATTAAAGATACTATGAAAGCGGCTTTTATTGATTATGCTGCAGAATATATTAAGAAGTTCTTTGGTGAACATCCATTAGAAAGTGAGAACTTATGTAAGATCGTCAATAAAGAACAATTTGATCGCTTAAAGAAGCTATTAGAGAATCAGGATATTCTTATCGGTGGAGAAGTAGATGAAGAACACTTAAAGATTGCGCCTACTATTGTGAATGATGTAGATTTTGATAATCCTTTAATGGAAGAAGAAATCTTTGGACCTATTCTTCCACTCGTAGAATACAATAGAATTGAAGAAGCGATTCAGTATATTAATAGTCATGATAAGCCTCTTGCTCTTTATTTATTCTCTAATGATTCATATCATGCCAATAAGATTCTAGATTTATGTAGTTTTGGTGATGCATGTATTAATGATACCGTCAGCCATTTTGCGACGAATACACTTCCATTTGGTGGTGTAGGCGCAAGTGGTATTGGTTATTATCATGGTAAGTTTACTTTTGAGACATTCTCTCATCGTCGTTCTGTTTTGCATAAGAGTACACGTATTGATTTACCATTTAGATATTATCCACTTACTGATGATAAGATGAAATGGATCAAACGTTTCTTAAAGTAATACTTACGAACACTTAATATGAGTGTGATTTCTTCTTAACCCTTTCTTTACTATACTGAGTATAGAAAAAGAAAGGGTGATGGATATGAAGTACAATTTGTATTGGTTAGGTTCAAAATTAGTTGCTGTAATGATTATGGGAACTATACTTCTATCTGCCACTCATTGAGTGTAAACTAGAGATTCATTTCTCTAGTTTTTTTTACTTAATATTTATGTATTCTTGTAGTTGTAATGATATTTGTATTTCTCCTCTTATTTTATACTAAGTATAGAATAGGAGGGACAATGAGATACGAAATCGCCTGGGCAGTATCTAAGATTATTTGTGTGTTAATCTTATTTGCCATCACCATGTATGCTGGTTATTCCGTTCGTTAATCAGCATTTTTTATTTATTTTCATGTATAATAATACATGAGGTGAATAAAATGGGTGAATATGATAAGTATTTTAATAAGGATCTTCATAAAGATTTGAATAAGGATTCCCATATCAAACATGTTATTGCAGTCACAAGTGGTAAGGGTGGTGTAGGTAAGAGTTTAATGACATCATTACTTGCAGTCATGATGAACCGTATTGGTTATAATGTCGGTATTTTAGATGCAGATATTACAGGACCATCAATTCCCCAGGCTTTTGGTTTAACTGAAAAGCTTTATGGATGTGATAAGGGTATTATTCCAGCCAAAACACGTACAGGTATTAAGATTGTTTCTTTAAACTTGATGCTAGATGATCCTACTGATCCTGTTGTATGGAGAGGAAGCTTGATTTCTAATACTGTTACACAGTTCTGGACTGATGTATATTGGGGCGAATTAGATTATTTATTTGTCGATATGCCTCCAGGAACAGGTGATGTTCCTCTAACAGTCTTCCAATCTCTTCCTGTAGATGGTATTATTACGGTATCTTCACCACAGGAACTTGTCAGCATGGTTGTAGAAAAATCAGTGAATATGGCACAGATGATGAATATTCCTATTCTAGGGCTTGTTGAGAATATGAGTTATTATATCTGTCCTGATTGTGGACATAAACATTATTTGTTTGGTGAAAGTCATATAGATGAAATTGCGAAGAAGTTTAATATTTCTACTGTATGTCGTCTTCCAATGGATCCTGCAATTACTAAAGTAGTTGATGCAGGTCTTATTGAAACAATTACACAGATGGAACTTATGCCTATAGTGAATGAATTAATGAAGGAGGACTAAGAAATGATTCAGCACGTTGTTGTATGGAAATTTAAAGAAGGTACAGAAGATCTACAGAATCAGTTTGTAGAAGGATTAAAGGGACTTGTAGGACAGATTGATGGTATCCGTTCTTTACATGTTGGGAGAAACGAAAATCCTAATGAAACATATGATGTTTCATTAGTTATGGAATTTGATAATATGGAAGATCTTTCTAGCTATGCAAATGATCCTAGACATTTAGCTGTTGCGAAAATTGCGAAGGAAAATGCAGAAGTAAGAGCTTGTGTAGACTTCACCATCTAATATAACTCAGGAATTATCCTGAGTTTTTTTAATTACATATCTATTACACAACTTTCGTTATATAATATAATTATCATGTTTGACGGAGGATTATATTATGAATACAGCTTTAGTAATTATGGCTGCTGGTATTGGTTCACGTTTTGGTGGAGGAATCAAGCAGTTAGAACCAGTTGGACCTAATGGCGAAATCATCATGGATTATTCTATCCATGATGCAATTGCCGCTGGTTTCAACAAAATTATCTTCATTATCCGTAAGGATATTGAAGCAGACTTCAGAGAAGTCATTGGGAATCGTATTGAAGAAGTCACAAAGAAATATGATGTAGAAATTGCATATGCATTCCAGGATTTAAAGGCATTACCAGAAGGTATTGAATGTCCTGAAGGACGTACTAAGCCTTGGGGTACTGGTCAGGCAGTTCTTGCATGTGATGGTTTGATTCATGAACCATTCGCAGTTATTAATGCCGATGATTATTATGGTAAGGAAGCATTTGTACAGATTCATGATTTCTTATTAGACTACACACCTGAACATCCAGAAAAACTAGCTATGGCAGGATTTATCTTAAAGAATACTTTAAGTGATAATGGTGGTGTAACGAGAGGTATCTGTGCAGTCAATGATGAAGGATACTTAACAGATGTAGAAGAAACTAAGAATATTGAAAAGACATCTACTGGTGCACGTGTAGGAGACAGAGAAATTGATCCTAACGTGAATGTATCTATGAACTTCTGGGGATTAACTCCTGAATTCGTAAATACTTTAAAAGAAGGTTTTGTAGAATTCTTTGAAAATATCAAGGATCCTTTAAAGGATGAATATTTATTACCTATCTATATTGGTGAACTATTAAGAGATAATAAATTAAGTGTTAAGGTATTAGAAGTACAGGATTCATGGTTTGGTGTAACATATAAAGAAGATGCACCTGTAGTTAAGGAATCATTCAAACAGTTGATTGATGAAGGTGTTTATTCAACAAATTTATTCGATAATATCAAGTAAAAAAGGCAGTGTGCACTTTAATAATAAGTGCTTACTGCCTTTTGCTTATTTCACTTCACCATTCTTGATGTTGTAATTTTTATATTTTCCAGTAAATGACCAATCAATCTTCGCATTAGTGACATAATATTTCTTACCATTATAAGAAACAATACCTTCATAATCCCAATTGATTCTACCATTCTGTACATAGTACCAAGTACCATTATAATAAGTTAACCCATTATAATTCCAGTCTAATACACCATTCTGGATATAATACCAAGTACCAAAGTAATTTGTAAGACCTGTATAATGCCAATTAATCTTCGCATTATCTACATAATACCAAGTATCTTTTCCATTGACCTGTGAAAGAGTATTGATTGACCAATCAATCTGTCCATTCTTCACAAAATACCAAGTACCATTGTATTTTACGAGGTTGGTATAATTCTTATTCAATCTACCATTTTCAATATAGTACCAAGTATTCTTATGCTGTACTAAACCATTGTAGTTCCAATTAAGTATACCATTATGAATATAGTATGTAGTACCAAAATAATTGACTAAACCAGTATAATTCCAATCTAACTTACCACCTGTTACTTTATACCAAGTACCTTTTCCATCAACCTGTGAGAGAGTATTGATAGACCAGTCAATCTTCCCGTTCTTCACAAAGAACCATGAACCATTGTATTTCACAAGGTTTGTATAGTTTTCATTCAATCTACCATTTTCAATATAGTACCAAGTATTCTTATGCTGGATTAAACCATTGTAATCCCAATGAAGCACACCATTTTGTACATAGTACCAAGTGCTATAGTATTTCACTAAACCAGTATAATTCCAGTTAAGCTTACCATCTTCTACATAATACCAAGTACCAGTTCCATTTACCTGTGCAAGAGTTGTCTTATGAACAACCTGATCATCCTGCATCAAGTACCATTCACCATCTTTATTCACAAGATTAGCTGTTTTAGATACATTATAAGTGATTGAGAGAGTCTTCACTCCATCAGTATCACCAATAATTGTATAGCTATAGTTCTTATCTGGTGCAGAATATCCAGAAATACCTGGAAGTGAAATAGTCTTTGTATCACCAACATTCACATTCACAAATTCAGTTCTAAGTACTTCATTTTTCTTGTTCACAATATGAATTCTTGTAGTCTGTACTTTACCTAAAGAAACTGAATTAGTATAGAATCTCAATGAATGCAATGCATTACCCTGGATATCAAATAATCCCTGGTTATCCCAGCTTGATCCACCCCATGAAGGTTGACCATCATAGTACATTTCATTATCAGGTGCATAACCTACAGCACCCTTGGAAGCCCATCCAGTACCATACTTATCAGCAGCTTCTTTATTATACTGCCAGTTAGTCCATCCAGCTTTTACTGGAATCCATGCTGGTTCCCAATAGAAACCACCTAAACCATTATCATGTGAGGTAAGGGTCTTATACATATCAGTTAATTCATCAACCTGACCCTGAGGACCTATTTCATACTGATGAAGATTATAGCTCGCACCAATTGAGTTAGGTGTACCATCAGCATCTTCATAGCTATTTACCCATGAAGTTTCCATAACTGCAAATAGTTTTCCTCTTTCTTTTGCAAGAGTTTCTACATCATTCAACATATTTGTTGTATTCCACCAGAATGGATAATAAGAAGAACCTAATACATCATAGTCTACATTTCCTTTATCCCATGTATCCATGATTGCAGAATAAGCAGAACGATTAGGTGATTCTAGGTGTAATGTAATTAAAGCATCTGGAGTGATTTCACGTACTGCCTTAGAACCTGCATTTAAATAACGATCTAATATAGTATACTGTGCTTCATTTTTCCAAACAGACTTACTGTTGTCCGCATTATGAATACCAGCCATACCTTTGGTAATTTCATTACCAACCTGTACCATACCTACATTAACACCAGCATCTTTAAACTTCTGTAAAGTATCTTTAGTAAAGCTATAGATGTTTTCACACATCTTATCTGGATTATTCGCATCTTTCTGCCATGCTTTAGGTAGAATCTGTTTTGCAGGATCAGCCCAGAAATCAGAGTAATGGAAGTCTACAAGTACTTTCATGCCATACTTTGTAGCTTCTTCACCAATCTTCAAACCATTTTCTACAGTACAGTCTCCACCACCATAAGTTTCACCTTTTTCATTATAAGGATCATTCCATATTCTTAAACGGATATAGTTTACACCATTGTCTTTAAGAATCTTCATTAATGGCTGTTCTTTACCATCATAATCATAATATTTAACACCTGCATTCTTAAGTGCGATATATGATCCAATATCTACACCTCTGATTGTAGATTCAGACATATTAGAAATCTTATGAAAAGTGACTCTCTGTTCCTTTAATCCAGTATCATCACCATATTCATAAGGGTCTCTGTATGTATCAATATCTACATTCCAGCCCTGTGCAAAACCAAATACTGCAAGAGAATTCTGTGCAAGTCCCTGTTCATTAAAGAAACCATTCCAGCTTCCTACATATTCAGCTTCATCATAAATTAATCCACCTGCATTACTCTCATCAATAGAAGCACTCAATAAGTTATAAGTACTTTCTGCCTGTGTTTCATTAGATGCTGTATCTGTATTATCCACACGTGGGAACTTAATATTAGATACAATTAACTGCTTATCAGATGCCTTTTCTTCTACTGTAGTACGTAATGTCTTCACATAATCATTTATGTTGCTGCGATCAGCATAAAGATTTACTCCTAAATACTCATAGTTTACTTTCGCATAACCTAACTTTTCAATTACATACTGAACATCTTCTGCGTTATCTGGTGCTGCAATACTCAAAGCCGTTTTAACACCTTTTTCATTAATAAGTTCAGATAAAGCAGCCATTGCGACAAAGCCGTTCCATCCACCATCTTCACTTAAACCAAGGAAATTATAATTCACTTCATTTCCAATAGTCATCATAGTAGGTAAAGCATCATTCTTACTTAAAGTATCCAGTACTTCTTTTGTATAATCTGTTGCTTTTTCTACCACATTATCCTTAGTCCATCCTGCTGGTAAATTCTGACTATTCGCATAAGTGACATCATCAGAATAAAATAATGTAATGTTTGTTTTTAAGCCTGCCTTCTTCGCTTCTTTAATTGTTTTAATAGCACTATCGAGTGTATAACATGCAGATGCATCACTAGATGTATCTGGGTTAACCGCAACCTTGACAGAAATTGTATTAATTCCTTGTTCCTTCATAAACTCAAATAGGTTATTAATTTTTACACTCTTGTAATTGTAGTAAGTCTTACCCCATCCCAAGTCCTGCTGGTAATGAGTAAAATCTGCGCCTAATACAGTCTGATCATTAATGCCGTTGATCTTTTTGTAATCAGAAATAGATTTACTTAGTGATGCGGCACTTACTTGATTGTCCTTAAGCATAGCTGGTGCTGGCGTGACTGCATTAACACCAGATATCCCCATTGAACAAACAAGAGCTGCACTTACAAAACCTGTAAACAACTTTTTGTTCATATATATCTCCCTTCCTCTTATATAATCCTAAAACATATTAACATAATATCACATAAATAATCATCAATTATTACACAATAATGCCGTATTTATGTATAAAAATATATACAAATAAAAAACCTTCAATAAATGAAGGCTTTATAGAGATAAGAAGAAATCCTGCATCTTCTTCGCTTCTGTATTTATTTCTAGATTACGTTTTTCAAATGCTTCAATATTAAAATGCTTAGATTGATGAGATGCTTCTTCGATTGCTTCTACCCACTTGTCTACTGCTTCATCCGTAATAGGGAACATCTTCACATTATCATTCACAATAGAGGCTAAAGAAATAGTATCAGAGATCATGCATGGTAACCCATTGGCTTCTGCTTCTAATAATGCGACACTTAGCCCTTCAAAACGAGAAGGGAAGATGTATTGATCCATTGCCTGAATATAATCACTCACATTACTCTTAATACCTAAGAACTTTACATCTTCTTCAATACCATATTCTTTGACCTGATTCTTTAATGCTTCTTTATCTTCACCATCCCCAATAAGTATCAACATATACTTACCTGGATATTTATGATCCAATGCATTGAATACCTTTAATAAGTAAGGATGATTCTTCTGAAAATGGAATCTCCCTGTATGTCCCAATACAACCTTATCACCTGCATTAAGCTCTTCTCTGATAGATTGTCTGATTTCTTCATTTGGTTTAAAGAAATTCACATCTACTGCATTGTTAATCAATTTATAGTTAGGTAATACCGCGTTCTTACCAAAGAACCATTCATTGGCATCTTCTGAACATGTCCAGAAATCTGTTGCATACTTTCTGATCTGTGTTCTATTGAACTTATGAAGACATCCTCTTAAGAAGCTATCACCATTGGCTGCATTATGACAATGAATAATACGAGTAGGGATACCATACTGTTTAGCCTTCTTAAGATAATCAATATTCGCAAGAGAACATGTATTAAACCAGATAGCTTTATATTCTGATGCATGTGTCTTAAAAAAGTTATCTAAAGCCTTTGAAAAAGCTTTTCTATCTTTACTTCTTGCAGGAATACGATAAATAGTTCCACCTAAACTTAATATCTCTTGTTCATGTGCGACTATTTCAGTATTACATAAGAAATCAAATTGTACACGTGTACGATCTAGATGGCGATAGTAATTCATAATTACGGCTTCCATACCACCTGGATTATCTGTAATTCCAAATACAAGTACTTTCATAGTATACTCCTTATTTACTCTTAGAAAATTGTTTCTGTCTTACTTGTCCTACAAGTAATGCAAATCTATTCATCTTATGCTTTAAGAACCATAATGGTACTTTACGTGTAATAGAAATACCATTGTAGTTAGAGTTCTTTACAGCACGTTTAAATAAATCATTCTTCATTAATGTATTTAAAGAAGACATCGCATGATCTTTATTTTGTGGATGTGCACAGTAATTCACAAGAATAAGTAAAACATGATAACTTACAAAGTTATAGAATAATGTTTCTATACTCTTGTCCTCTGCCATGACATTTTTCAAATCTTCTTCTACTGCTTTCATAGATAAGAGGAACTTATCTGCATAAGCTGTATCAAACTTACGTACAGCTGACTGATCATTAAATACATAATGAACAAGTGGATGCTCATCTCCCACAATTACATTCCATTTCTGTGAAGCACGTGCACAATATTCTGCATCTTCTGCAAGACTTAATTCTTCATTCAATAATACATCTTCAATAGTAGAGGCTTTAATCAATTTTCCCCAACAGAATCCTACACCAGCCTGAACATTTAAAAGATCCTTTAAATAATCCTTCCAGTCACTATACATTGTATCTCTTATATAATGAAGCATCTTTTCACTATGATCACTATAATCTCTACTATAGTTACAAATAACACAATCTGCCTCGGCTTCTACTGCATGATCTAGAAGTATTTTACAGGCATTACTTTCAATCCAGTCATCTGCATCTAGAAACATAATATAGTCACCTTTCGCATTCTTTACACCAAGGTTTCTACCTGAACATACACCACTCTTAGAATTCTTAATAACTGTCACATTCTCTTTTGTATTTAATTCATTCAATGTATCCTGTAATTCATCATTAAACCCATTATCAATAATAATCACTTCTACATTTTTATAAGTCTGACTTAAACAACTTTCAATTGTCTTATTAAAATATACAGGATTTCCACGATATACAGGAATAATAATAGATACTAAATTTTTCATTATTCAAATACCTCTTTTACTTTATCTAACGCAGCTGCGATAACTGCATCCATATCGTAATACTTATATTCTCCGAGTCTTCCACCAAAGATTACTTTAGTTTCTGCTTCGCCTAGCTTCTTATATTCTGCATATAAGGCACCATTCTTTTCATCATTGACTGGATAATATGGTTCATCTCCTAGTTTCCATTCAGAGCTGTATTCTCTACTGATGACAGTCTTAGGCTGTGTACCGAATTCAAACCATTTATGTTCAATAATTCTTGTCCATGGAGTCTCTGCATCTGTATAGTTCACTGCCGCATTTCCCTGGAAATTTGGCTTATCTAATACTTCTGTTTCAAATCTGACTGATCTGTATTCTAATGTACCTAGCTTATAGTTGAAATAAGCATCAATAGGTCCTGTATAAACAACCTTATCTGCAAGGCTGTCTAGTTCTTCCTTGTTTTCTAGGTAATCTGTATTCAATCTTACTTCAATACCTTCCAACATGTTTTCTACCATCTTTGTATAGCCACCCATTGGAATACCCTGATATAACGCATTGAAGTAGTTATTATCAAAAGTAAGTCTTACTGGTAATCTCTTGATGATGAATGATGGGAGTTCTGTACATGGTCTTCCCCACTGCTTTTCTGTATAGCCTTTGATGAGCTTTTCATAGATATCTCTACCTACAAGTGAGATAGCCTGTTCTTCAAGGTTCTTTGGTTCTCCCTTGATTTCCTGTCTCTGTTCTTCAATCTTTGCAGCAGCTTCTTCTGGAGTCACTACTCCCCACATCTTATTGAATGTATACATGTTGAATGGAAGTGAATAAAGTTCTCCCTTATAGTTCGCAACAGGTGAGTTTGTGAATCTGTTGAACTCTGCAAACTGAGTGATATACTGCCATACTTCCTTATTATTTGTATGGAAGATATGTGCACCATACTTATGTACATTGATACCTTCTACTTCTTCAGTATAGATATTTCCTGCAATGTTAGGTCTCTTATCAATGACAAGAACCTTCTTTCCTCTTTTATTTGCTTCATGGGCAAAAACAGCACCATAAAGACCTGATCCTACTACTAGATAATCATATTTCATATTGATGTCCTTCTTTCGTCTCTTCAATAATACCACATAACACAAAATAAAACGAGGGCTGTCTATGAACCGCCCCCGTCTCTTAATTAGTTATTTTCTTTTGCGTTCTTTTTCGCTTCTTTTTCAGCTTTTTCTACATCAAAGATTTTCTTTTCAGTATCGATCTTCTTACCATCACACATAGCGTTGATATACTTAGAATTTAATTTGATACTTTCTTCATCTGGGATGCAATACCATAATCTAGTCTTAGGCATTGAATATCCACCTGTCTGGATAACACCTTCACCCTTTAAGAATGATTTCTGGAAATCCCATTTGATATTGTCATCTAACTGCTTATTAACTAAAGCTCTGATGCTTGAAGATGGCATATTTGTAGTGAATGTATCTTTGATAGAATCTAAGATTTCACTATAGTTTGTAAGAATCTTTGGAGATACTGCTTTCTTGATAATAGCCTGTAATACAGCCTGCTGGTTTTCAGTTCTATGCTGGTCACCAGACTTATAAGTATAACGTTCTCTTGCGAAAGCAAGTGCCATACGACCATTCATATGAACATTACCTTCAGGAATCTTAATACCATGATCTGTATATGGAATAAATGCCTTATCAGAATAAATATCAATACCACCAAGTGCATCAACTAACTGAATAACTGACTGGAAATCAACTCTTGCATAGAAATCAATATTGATATCTAAGAAGTCTTCAATAGTCTTTACACTGTTATCTGTACCACCATATAAAGCAGAATGTGTTAATTTGTCTTTCTCACCACAGTTTGCAAGTTTTACATAGTAGTCTCTTGGAATACTTGTCATTAAGATCTGACCATTATTTGGATTAACAGTCACTAATAAGTTAACATCTGAACGGCTGTTCTCATTTACACCGCCACGTGAGTCAACACCACTGATATAACATACGAAAGGTTTCTTAGTAACGTTAATATCAGATGCAGTATTTTCAACTTTTTCTACGAGCTTAGTCTGCCATAATACTTTAGTCTTTGAATCAAAGTTACTATATGTTTCCTTGATTAAATCACGATAACTTTCATTTAAAAGAATTGCATCACAATCACCAGTATATAAATCTGATGCTAGCTTAGCGTTATCTTCTTCTCCATTACCATGAAATTTAATCTGTTTCTGTAACTCATCTTTTACTTCCATAGCTTTCTTTTTATCGTTTGTATAGTAATCGATTGTTTTACCTTTTAATGAAGAAACAGTCTTATAACCACTGCTCTTTAGTACAATTAAAGAATAAGTAGTTGTTTCAGTACCTACATTAGTAAGAGATGAAAGGAATGAGTCACCTTTGATGATCTTACTCGTACCAAAAACCATTGCGATACTTAATACAAGAGAAACTATTTTACCTACTAAAGGTCTTCCAACTTTATTTTTCTTTGATGGCTTAGTAAACAATAACATTAATAGCCATAATACAACAAGTACTGCAAATGCAGCCATTAAATACTTTGTTGGTAAGATTCCAATCTTCACCACAAAGAATGCGAGCACTGCACTCACAACAGCCTGGATACCTAGAATCAAGGCACGTGATGTAATAAATTTCATAACTACCTCCTAATATTCGGGTTCATTCGTCATTATACTCGTAAATGAAAAAATGAAAACCTTTAACGGGATAAATACACAAAAATTACATATCATTTTCATTCACAAGTTAAATTATGACTATTTATTCAAGTCTTTTTTGATTCTTGTAGTACTGATTTCAGGAGTTCTTGGTAAATAAACGACTTCAGCGCCTTCTTCTTCTAAGAAATCAAACTGACCTTTCCAGTCATCCCCCATAACAAATGTATCAACGTGATATTCATGAACATCTTTACGTTTCTGATCCCATCCACATTCAGGAATCACTAAATCTACATATCTTACTGATTCAAGTAGCTGTTTTCTCTGTTCATATGTAAAATAACATTTCTTCTGTTTTTCATTCCAGTTGAATTCATCTGTTGATAAACCAACAATTAGGTAATCACCTAATTCTTTTGCTCTTCTTAATAGATTGATATGACCATAATGTAATAAGTCAAAAGTACCATAAGTAATAACTCTCTTCATTCCACTTTTCCTCGTCTTTCTTAATACTGACTCTTCAAATACATCATTAATAGATGGAAGAGGTGTTTCTGATTTTAAATCTCTCTGTAATAATGCATTCACTGCATCCTTTGGATTCAAGCCTTCATTAACGATTTCATTGACAGTCATCACAATAGGCATATCCACTTTATAAGTTTCCGCAAGTTGAACAGCTGCTGGTAATGCATTAATTCCTTCTACAACCATGCCAACTTCTTTCACTGCTTCGGCTGGTGTCTTTCCTTCACCAATCAAATGACCTGCCTGGTTGTTTCTACTAAATTCACTTGTACAAGTGACAATTAAATCACCCATACCTGTTAATCCACTAAATGTATGTGGTGTACATCCAATTCTACCACCCAGTCTCTCCATTTCAGCAAGACCTCTTGTGATTAAAGCAGCACGGGCATTATCTCCATAGCCTAAGCCTCCAGAAATACCTGCAGCTAACGCAATAATATTCTTTAATGCACCACAGATTTCAATTCCTTTTACATCGTTATTTGTATAAACACGCATAAATGGACTACTGAAGAACTTCTGTACATATTTAGCCGCATCTAGATCCTTACATGCAGATACGATGGCAGTAGGTAATCCTCTTGCGACTTCTTCGGCATGAGTTGGTCCAGATAAAGCAACTAAATGTAATGTGTCATTATCAAGTACATCTTCAATCACTTCAGTGAGGGTCATGAATGTATCTGCTTCAATACCTTTCGCAACATCCACAATAATCTGATGGTCTTTAATATAAGGTTTAGCCTTCTCAGCTGTGCTTCTTACAAATATAGAAGGAACTGCAAACATAATAATATTCTGATCAGTACATGCTTCTTCTATATCTGTTGTATAACGAATGGTTTCAGGAAAATCCACACCAGGAAGTTTCGGATGTGTATGTGTAGTACTTAATTGTTCTACTTCCTGTGGAAGTGCAGACCACACTGTAACTTCCTTATCACAATCAGCAAGCATTCTTGCAAGAGCCATACCCCAGGTACCAGCTCCTAAAATACCGATTCTCTGTTTATCAGGCATATTTCTGATTTCCTCCTTCATATGAATATAATTCATTTTACATCATTCATGTTAAATAGTCATTACAATAAAAGTATAACCTTTATTGTTTTATAAGTCAAAAAGCGCAGATTATGCGCTTCTATGTTTCAATTTATTAAAGATTTGTGTCAATATTTCAATCACTAGCTTTTCTTTCATGATAATGAGTACAACACCATATACACCAAAGAATAGGACAGCTGAAATAACGAGTGTAATAAATACATGAAGGTTAAGTACTGTTACCCAACATGATGCAATTGATGCAATTACAATCGCAAGAATAATCTTTAAGTATTTAATATCACTAAAAGCTGATTTGATTTCGTTCTTTAAGGCTAAGCACTGAACAACCATAACCGCAAATTCTGCAAGTAATGTACCAATGGCTGCGCCACTTGATTGATACACTGGAATCAATAACGCATTAACCACTAAGTCAATGACTGCACCAACTATTTCTGATACAAGTACAGCTTTTTCATATCCTAATGGTACAAGAATCTGAATACCCAAGATATTTGTAATACCAATAAGAAGCAGGGTAGGCATAATAAGCTGCATTGGCACAACGGCTGGTCCAAAAGCATCACCTGATAGGAAATAGATTCCCTGCTTTGCGAAAAGCATGAAATAAATCATCATTGGTGAAGCGACTAGAAATACAAAGTTTAATGCCTTTCTGCTCAACTTCTTAAATTCATCCATCTGCTGATGTTCAATATAATAAGCCGCTCTTGGAAGTAATACAGTACCTAATGACGTAACAATGGATACTAAAATATTCTTGATCTTGACAGCTGCACCATAGTAACCTACATCCGCATTTGTAGCCATGAAACCCAACATAACTGAATCTAGGTTCGTATAGATAGTTGTTGCACAGCTCATCGCAAAAAATATCGCAACTGGCTTAAAATGCTTCTTAAAGTTATAGTGTCCAACTGGCTTGAGACCAATATACTTATGCGCATTCAACAGGTTAAGAATAAATGAAGCACTCGCCGCAAATACTGTGATACCCGCATACATCACATAGTCGTTTTTTGTTCGTACTAACATGAACATTGCAACAAGTCCGATAAACTTGAAAATAATAGAACGGATAGTGATATATGTATATTGTTCTAGTGCTTTATAGAGCCATTCCATACCTATTGTAGTAAGTAAGATAGTACTACTAGTAATCACATACAACATCTTATCAGATGCAAGTTTTGGTACTGTGAATAACGCAATAATAAACGCAATATAAGAGACTACGGTCATGACAAGATTAATAATTAGTAATTCCTGTGTTGTTCTTGTTAATTTTTCATGATCATCTCTTACTTGTGCACATACTTTGATACCATATGTTGGAATACCTAACTGTGCAAACATAGAGAAATAAGTAATCAATGACGTCGCAAAGTTAACCTGACCTGTTCCTGTAGGTCCTAATACTCTCGATACATATGGGAATGTAATAAGTGGGAATATGAATGAAGACATTGTAAGTAATGCATTCATAATGAAATTCAACTTAAGTGATTTCTGTTTTTTCATACAAAACCTCTCTTTCCTTGTTACAAACCGCAACTATTATAATTCAAAAATAGTAAGAGTTAAAGAAAAAAAAGAGGCATTATGCCTCTTCAATTTCTTTGATAGCCTGAGTAAGGTAATAACCGTTTTTAAGACGTTCAGAAACGACTGCCACACGTTTTACCATTTCAAAGTATTCTTCTTCACTTAGACTCGCAAATTTTTCTCCAAGTTCATCTAAAGATTTTACTGTAATACCTAAGCCATATTCTTCTACAAATTTAGCTTCTGCTGCTTCTTTCCAGATGACAACAGGAATACCAGATACTAAATATAAAGATAATTTATGAGGGTTATTGTATTTTAAATACTCTCCTGTATTACCATCACATCTCTCAATAGAACTTCCATCCCATACTAGACCGAAACCACTATATAACTGATTATTGATTTCATCAGGTGGGAAAGCTCCATGATAAGTGATATTAGAAGCAAGAATTTCTTCATTTAAATGAACACCATATAAATCAAAATGTACTGCCTTAATATCCTTTAACTTAGCAAGATAATTACTCTTCTTTTCATCTAAATTACCTGCAATACTCACAGAACGATCAAACTTGATTGTATTATTTGAATCACATAAATAGTCAAAGATATGAAGATTATGAATCTTTTCTCTTGCAACCCCCTGTGATACTAAGTATTCAATCATAGAATCATTATGCGCAATAATATAGTCAGAGATGTCATACATCTTATGATCCATATATTCAAAATCATCCTGTGCATTTAAGAATAACTTTCTTAATGAGTCTAAATCATGAATAAGAAATGCAAGCTTGATATGCTTTTTCTGTTTTACTTTTTCTAAGATATCAATATATCTCTTATTCACATAAAGAGGGTGAGGTACGACAAGTAGCGCACCTTCATCAATTTTATTTAAATGATTGAAGGCAAGAAAATTATGTACCTTCTTGACATACTTATTTCCTGATTTATAAAGGTTCACTTCAAAAGGTGCAAATCCATTCTGATGAAGAATCTTATTACAATCCTGGACAGCTTTTGTACTTGCATCTAAATTAGAATCGATAGTAACCTGTAAATAATATTTTTTCATAACTGTTTTCCTTTCTTTAATCATCTAAGTAAGATTTTAATTTCATAGCTTCAGTATAAATATCAAATCCCTTATCTTTGATGACATCCGTATATTTATTTCTTTCAATGTCTCTCTTGATGAACTGTCCATAAATGATATCAGCCCATTCTTTAGGAGATTCATCCAATGAAATATATGTGAGTAAATCTGTAATCCCTACACTTTCTGGGACAACTGTCTTGGAAGTAAAGGATAACAGTCCAGAAGCCTGTGCTTCTAATAATGATATACCAAATCCTTCAAAACGAGAAGGGAAGAGGAATATATCAGCGGCTGATAATAATTCTGGAATATCACTACGCAAGCCGAGCAGCTGTACGCTATCTGTTAAGTTCAAATCAGAAATCTTCTGTTCAAGTTCACTTCTTAATTCTCCATCACCCACTAATACAAGTTCGAAACGATCATCCATCTTCTTTAATTCAGAAAAGATATCAATTAAGAATAGCTGGTTCTTCTGATAAGTGAATCTTGCCGTATTCATTACTACAATCTTATCTTCAGCATCAAGATCTTTACGATAAGCGGCTCTGACCTCTCTGTCATATTTAAAACGATCTGTATCAATCGCATTATTAATAACGTGATAACGAGGACTCTGACGTATATCTTCTTCAAAGAAGAACTGTCCTGCTAGTTCTGAGCAGGCCCAGAAATCAGTCGCATACTGTTTTACTTTCTTTTTATTTTTATAATGCATGAACTTATAGAAGAGTGCTTTTTTACCTTTCTTCATGAAATCATTATTATGTGCATGTACAATCACTTTTTCAGGAGAAGCAAGCTGAGCATATTTCAACAAACCAAAATTACCTAAATCACACGCATTAAACCAGATAATATCATAATGATGGTGCTGAAAGAAACTTGTCATTTCCTGCTTAAATTCTTTAACCTGTTTAAACTGACTTGACTGAATTGTATAAATTCTAGAACCATTATCTAGAATCTCCTGACTATAAGCACATGTATCAAATGTAGTAAGGAAATCTATTTTAAAGGTGTTCTTTAATTTTCTGAAGTAGGTCATTAAAAAACTTTCTATGCCACCAGGATTAGGTGTCATTCCTATAATCAATACACTCTTCATAATAAGCCTCCATTGTGATAAGGCAAAGATTCATCATCTTTGCCTAAATAATTAATTAAATTCCTTTTTAACTCTGTCTAATGCAGCTGCGATAACTGCATCCATATCATAGTACTTATATTCTCCTAGTCTTCCACCAAAGATTACTTTAGTTTCTGCTTCGCCTAGCTTCTTATATTCTGCATATAAGGCACCATTCTTTTCATCATTGACTGGATAATATGGTTCATCTCCTAGTTTCCATTCAGAGCTGTATTCTCTACTGATGACAGTCTTAGGCTGTGTACCGAATTCAAACCATTTATGTTCAATAATTCTTGTCCATGGAGTCTCTGCATCTGTATAGTTCACTGCCGCATTTCCCTGGAAATTTGGCTTATCTAATACTTCTGTTTCAAATCTGACTGATCTGTATTCTAATGTACCTAGCTTATAGTTGAAATAAGCATCAATAGGTCCTGTATAAACAACCTTATCTGCAAGGCTGTCTAGTTCTTCCTTGTTTTCTAGGTAATCTGTATTCAATCTTACTTCAATACCTTCCAACATGTTTTCTACCATCTTTGTATAGCCACCCATTGGAATACCCTGATATAACGCATTGAAGTAGTTATTATCAAAAGTAAGTCTTACTGGTAATCTCTTGATGATGAATGATGGGAGTTCTGTACATGGTCTTCCCCACTGCTTTTCTGTATAGCCTTTGATGAGCTTTTCATAGATATCTCTACCTACAAGTGAGATAGCCTGTTCTTCAAGGTTCTTTGGTTCTCCCTTGATTTCCTGTCTCTGTTCTTCAATCTTTGCAGCAGCTTCTTCTGGAGTCACTACTCCCCACATCTTATTGAATGTATACATGTTGAATGGAAGTGAATAAAGTTCTCCCTTATAGTTCGCAACAGGTGAGTTTGTGAATCTGTTGAACTCTGCAAACTGAGTGATATACTGCCATACTTCCTTATTATTTGTATGGAAGATATGTGCACCATACTTATGTACATTGATACCTTCTACTTCTTCAGTATAGATATTTCCTGCAATGTTAGGTCTCTTATCAATGACAAGAACCTTCTTTCCTCTTTTATTTGCTTCATGGGCAAAAACAGCACCATAAAGACCTGATCCTACTACTAGATAATCATATTTACTCATCTAAGTGTCCTCCTTGGTTAAATAGTAAATCATGTAATACTGGAATAATCATAAAACAGAATATTGATAATGTGATAGAAATAATTCTAGGATTCAATAAACTGAATGTTGTAATAACGAATGAAATAAATAGTAATCCATCTTTTTTATTCTTATAAAGATACCAGATCACTATAGCTGCGATTGTGAAGAAGGCAATAAAGAAGATCCATCCATTTTCAAATAAGATTCTCATATACTCATTATCAATGAAGTTACTTCTAATAATGGCATCCTCATTTCCTTTAGTAAGTGAATACCCAACCAAATCTATATTCGAACCAAATAAACTAAATCCATAACGTTTAAAATCATAGAATGTCTGATAAAGTCTATTTGAGAATATATTATTTAACTTCTGAGCAATCTTGAATACAATGCCATTCACATTCATTGTATTAAAGATTAACCCATACAACATTACAATCACAAAGCTTCCAATTGGATATAATGGGAAACATACTGTAAAAGCCTTCTTAAAGAATTCTACAATATTCTTAAATCTTCCTAATATACCTGTAGACTTCATAAAGATACAGATAAGAATACATTCTGATACAAGTAATTCTGTTCTTGAGTCTGTTAAGAAATAAACAAATACAATAAGCAGCTGGTATAAACCTAACTTTTCAGGACTGATCTTGAAATCTTTCTTATAGGAATAATAGAGAATTAAGAACATAACAAACTGAGAAAGATAAGTAGGGTACCCAAAACCTAAAGAATGTCTCATTGTCCCATCGACTCTGTTGTTAATATAATCATGCATCAGTCCTAAAGAACTTAATGTCACAATAAGAATCAATGAAATAAACTGCGTAGAGAATAATGTATTCACAACATCATCAAACTCAAAACAGCTTGCATAAATCAATGTGAATAATAAGAAAAACAATGCTTTATTTCTAGTAAGAACTAGATTAGCCACAATACTCACTAATGCGACAATAACGACTCCTGCAATAAAGTACTGTTTCTTATTAAAATTTTTAATCTTCTCTTTATACTCATTCAAGTCTAAAGACTTGAATTTCTTACAAATCATAATCAAGAAATATACATAACAAATATATCTCAACAGCTTACATAAAGTGGCAGCCTTCGCAAAACTATAGCTTAAAGTTGTCATATCTAATAAAAGTGTGAAATAGTAAATAGATAAAACAGCCAAGCCTATTTGAGGAGTCACTATTTTCTGAATAAATGTTTTTATTTTATTAATCATACAATACTCTCCTCAATTAACGCATATACATATATCTAAAGCTATATGGGGCACCACAGAAATTACGAATCAAATCAGTGACACTCATATTAATTAAGTATCTCTGTCCCTGATGAACAACTGGAATGAATGCATAATCACGCATTGCGACTCTTTCTGCATTTAAGAATGCATAGTAACGTTCATCTTGATCCTTTGCGTTCACTGCAGTTCTAAAGTAGTTATTGAATTCATTATTCGCATAATGATTAATACCCTGGTTATTGACTGCAAGAGGGGCTAGATAATCATAAGCATCATTACATACACCCTTGATACGTAATAAAGAAAGTTCTGCCTGATTATAATCTACAGTATTTACTTCTTTTAAATACACCTTGATTTGTTTTGTTGCTTCAAGATCTTCTTTAATCTTACCCGCAATTGCCTTAGTTGCTGGATAATCATTTGTATAAGTTAAAGTAAATGTGAATTTCTTCAATTGGTATTCATTAAGAAGCTTGCTTAAAGTTTTCTTTGCTTCTTTCTTGTCATACTTTAATTTATATCGAGAAGCATCTCTAATAAACTGCTTATTAGAGTTGAAACAGATTCCCATAGGAAGTAATCCCTGTGCCTTATGACTTCCATCATGCAATACCTGTTTATTGTATTTCTTTCTTTCAAGTAATAAAGACATTGCTTCACGTACTCTTGTATCTGATAAATACTGATCCTTGAAATTAGGCACTAAATCCCAAATAACACTATCCGAATCTGCAGTACTTGAATCTTTACCATCATACTTCTTCGCATTTTCACCAGTCACTGCCGCAAAGTCAATCTTGCCTTCATCAAACGTCTTGATCTTATCTTCATTACTGATTCCGAAATACATATTCACAAGATCGATATTTGTCTTCTTTGCGATATAACATGTCTTATTCTTCTTTAAAGTAATCTTATCTTTAGAGATAGAAGACACCTTATATGTACCACATGACAATAATGTCTTAGGAGAAGTTGCATACTGATCTCCCTGCGCTTCTACAAACTTCTGATTTAATGGGAAGAATACTGGCTGAGTCACTAAATCCATAAAACGTGATGTCTTATAAGCGAGGTTAACGACTAACTTCTTATCCTTCACATAAACCCCTAATGTATCTGCAGACTTTCTACCATTGTAGATTTCATCTGCTCCTGCAATGGCTGCACCATAAGAGGTAAGAAGCTTAGATGCATCAGAACGCATAGATAAGGCTCTCTTCCACGCATATACAAAGTCTTCTGCAGTGACGGGATCCCCATTAGACCATTTCACATTCTTTCTAATTTCAAAGGTATATGTTTTACCATCATCACTGACTTTCATGCTTTTCGCAATGGCAGGCTTTAACTTACTTTTCACATTATAAGCATATAAACCATCACCAAAAGCCTGAATCACATTCGTAGATGTTTCATCAATAGCCTTTGATGCATCAAGTGAAGTCACATAACCAGAATCCGCAAAATTAAATACTTTCTGTGCACCTGCATTATTCACAAATGAACAGCCTGTCATCATAGTTAATACAAGTGTAAGTGTAATTATTCTCTTAAATAAACTCATTAGAAACTCTCTCCATACTTCTTATGCAAGAACTTAGCCTTTAAAAATCCCATTCCCTTTTTAAACATGTTGATCTTTTCCATGTATACAAATGGCACTTCCTTACATGCATAACCGTTCTCCATCATCCAGACATCTAATAATAATTCACTAATTCTACCTGGATAACGTGCATGGAAACTATTATATTCAGCATCTTCAAATCTCTTTGTCAATTCAAATAAAATACCGAATAACCATTCACAATAAGCATCAAAATATTCTTTCTTCATCACAAACATATTAAAAGCATGCATTGTCTTTTCTTTCATATGTTTATCAAAAGCTGGTAAATATTCTGGACACTTCTCTTCAATAATCTTTCTTGTTTCATCGAGTGGTTCTGGATAAAGTGTATGAACATAATGATCATAAATTGTTTCAATATAATAATTACGTCTTTTAGTCACTAAGATATCATTATCCTTTAATAATTCTTCTGCTTCCTTAGAAGTAAGAACACAATCAAATGGATCCTTTGTTTTCTTCTTACCTCTAAAATGTCTACGATAATGTGCTAAACCTACATAATCTGCATCTAAATTCTTCCAAGCCCAATATAATCCTGTTAACTCACAGAACTGTGGGTTTAAAGAAGAAATATTATCACCTGTATTATCACGTGTATATCCAAGATCATCTTTACCTTCTGCACCTACCTGTACAGGAACATACATCTCATCATCAGGCATACGATACTTCTTATGTGTCGCAATAATAATCTTTACTGATGGCATATTCATTACTCCTTTACATTGATCCTTCTTTTTTGAAAACAACCTGTACTGTCTTCAATAAGATATGAATATCAAGACTGAACTTCCAGTTCTTGATATATTCTTTATCTAATCTTGCGATTTCTTCAAAATCAGTGATGTTACTTCTACCACTTACCTGCCACATACCTGTAATACCTGGCTTAAATGCAAGACGTGCTCTATGACGTAATTCATACTTATTCCATTCATCAAGAGTAGGAGGTCTAGTACCTACTAAACTCATATCACCCTTTAATACATTAAAGAACTGAGGGAATTCATCAAGAGACCAGTCTCTAATAAAGTTACCCACACCCTTCTTAATAGTTCCATCGGCTTTCTTCTTACAGCCAATAATACGAGGGTCATATTCAAGTTTGAACATCATACCGTCCTTGACTCTATTCTGCGCCATAAGTTCTTTCTTACGCTCTTCAGCGTCCATATACATACTTCTAAACTTATACATATTGAACACTTTACCATTTCTACCAACTCTCTTCTGTTTAAAGAAGATTGGTCCTGGAGACGCAATAAAAATTGCAGGAGCTAAGAAAATTGTTAGAATGAGTGTAATTAAGCAACCCACTAAACCACCTAAAATATCTAATATTCTCTTGGCAATCCAGTCGTATTCATTAATAGAGTTCATGCTGACAGTCAATACCTGGCTTTCACCCATTCTTTCAAACTGTTTACGATAACCCTTTAATGAGTTATATTCACTGATTTCTACATGTACTGCAAGACCCATTTCAGCTAAGTCTTTAACTAAAGAAGTTGAGAAAACATCTTCTCTAGGAAGAATAACCAATGCCTCATCCATCCACTGTCTCAATACATAATCTATGACAGTATCCTGAGATGCGACAACAGACCAGCCATTTGATTTCTGGCCTTCCATATTCTTATCTAGAACCGCAAATCCAACACTCTGATATTCATCTAAACCAAATGTTTTCTTATTCTCTGTAATAGAATCAATATAATCAGACTCTGTAATCACAATCAATGACTTCTTATTATTCTTTCTTCTACGTCTTACAATTGGCTTCATAACACAATGCACAATATAAGTAAACATTGCATCAAATACACATGTAAAACCTAAAGTTAAACGTGATACATCATCCTTCTGCGCATAGAAAATATAAGCAGTAGATACAACCATTAATAATAATGATTTCTCTATTACCTTTATCATTTCTGTAACGTTATTACGCTTTAAAATATTCTTTAAAATATTAAAGAATATAATAATCAACATATCCAATAATGTCATAACTATAGCGATATTTACATACAATGATCTAGTATATAAATCAAGTATTCCATGACGCATATAGTAAGCTAGAAAAATGGCTAGCTGTAAACAAATCAGGTCCGCAATTAAAAAGTCTAAATGCTTTGCCCATCCTCTTAGTTTCCTTTTATACATCTTATATTCACATCCTTATTGTTAAGTTCGTACTAAGTTAACTATACCACAAAATGGCCTGTAATTCACTCATTGCCGTTATTATACCTTATTACAAGGCCATCTATGTGTAATTTTTGTGTAATTATGGTAATACTTTCTTTCCCACTCTTAATTTTCGAATGAATGCCGTTAAAATAATCGTAATAGGAATCACAACAAGCGGCATACCTAAACGATAGATAATTGACTTTGTATAATTCGCAAGATGTAGGTATCTATTTAAGATTTCAATAATGTAATAATGCATTAAATAAATAGGGAATGTATATTTTTTAATAAATTGTACAGATTTAGATATTTTAGTCTGCATGACTTTACTACTGATCTGTTTGATAAATAAGAAAACCGCACCAGAATACATCAAAATAGGGGCCTGCATTAAATTCTTATAGATCTGGCTTACCCCACCTAATGCATAAGATTCAAAATAAGTACCTCCAAAATGCATTAAGAAACCGGCCAAACCAGCTACATAAATAATACATCTTTGATTAGGTGTAAAATCCATCTTATGAATCAAATAACCCATTACCACAAAGATTGCATAACCACTTACTACATTAATTCCTAAAGGCCACGCCATATCAATATGCATTGCAGAAAGAAGGAATGGAATAGTTCCATTAAAAATAAATCCAATGATGAATAAATATTTAAATAGCTCAATTCTTTTTTCTTCCGGAATAGATGCAAAAAGAGGAATAGATAAATAGATTCCAAACAATGGCATAAAGAACCAATAAATAGTCACAAATTGATTATTAATAATACCATCTACTAGAACTCTTAAAGTTAAATCAGATGGTTTAAGTGTGTGTAAGAAAACAATATCAAATACTAGACCTACAAATGTCCAGAATAGAAATGGAATCACTGTCTTAGAAAAACGTTTCTTTAAAAAAGTCTTTGTATTATATCTCTTTTGATAATCCATCAATGTCACACTTGAAATCATAAAGAATACAGGAACTGCAAAAATAAATACACTTTCAATTAAGTTCGCAGTAATCCAATATCTTGATTTATTAAATTCCCAGAAACAGCCATTTGTATGTAGAAATACAACTGCAATTGCCGCAATAACATTCGCCAAATCGATATATTCTATCTTTTTCGTTTTCATATAAATACCCCTCATTACTTCTTAAATACAAATAGCTTACTAATTAAATAATTTCCAATAAGCACTAGAATCTGTGCTGCAACCTTTACACCAATACTATTCATACTTAATAACTTAATACCCACATATAAAATGACTTCTTCCATTAAAAGAGTTGCAACACGTCCCCCAAAGAAAGAAACCATTTCTTTAAGAATCCCATTCATATCTTCCGCATTACTATCAAATACCCAGATACGGTTTGTTATATACGCAAATAATACCGCTAATATCCAAGAGAAGATATTCGCAATCATTGGATCCATATGCATACCAATATCAAAGAATGCATAAGAACCGATGCTAATAAAAGTCGTTAAACCACCAAAGAATAAATAGAGTAATACTTCTTTATATTTCTTATAAAATGGATTAAAGATACTTAAGATCTTCCACTCCATGATTCTATCAAATATATCTTTATCTTTTTTCATAAAACCTCCATGATACACTCATACAGAATAAGTATACATCATATTGAGGTATTCTCCCAATTAAATTGTACTCTACAAAAAAAGTTCCTCCTAAATAGGAGGAACCTGAGATGTTAATAAATAATTACTTTAGTCTTCTTAGGAATGTTGTCATAAATCCATTTTGCATGATCAACATCTAATCTTACACAGCCATGAGAGACTGCTGCATCCATCGCATTATCAATAATTTTCTTCGGAGTATTCTGTCTATCATAGATAACTGAATGGAATAAGTAGTTACCAGTAATCTGTGTATAATACCAGCATCTACCTCTTGAGCCTGTATTAAAGTATTTACCTTTAATACCTACATAATACGTACCACTTACAGTAGGGGTAGAAGGTTTACCAACACAGCACTTATAATACTGTACATCCTGCCAGTTGTTCTTACCGCCTTTAAAGATACCTACACGATGTGCCGCTCTATCTACAAGTATAATATAGTTTGTAGGACTTGTTTCATTACGCACTAATCCACGCATCTTATCTAAAGCACTATAAACCATCACACCATTAACTACTTCATAGTATCTGCCTTTACCATCGATCTGTGCAGAACCAGAATAATTCCAATCTAATACACCATGATTAATGTAGTAATAACTACCTGCATGATAGGCTAACCCTGTATAGTTCCAATCAAGAACACCGCCTCTAATACAATACCATGTACCAAAGTACTGGAATAAATCAGTATAGTTCCAGTTTAGCTTACCATTTTCTACATAATACCAAGTACCATAGTATTTAGTTAGATTAGTGAAATTCCAATCTAACTGTCCATTCACAACCATATACCATGTACTATAATACTTTGTTAAGCCTGTATAATCCCAATTGATTCTACCATGGTCTACATAATACCAAGTACCACAATGTTGTGTTAAACCTGTATAATTCCAATCAAGAACACCATTCTTTACATAGTACCAAGTACCAAAGTAATAAGTGACATCATTGAATTTCCAGTCTAACTGTCCATTCACAACCATATACCATGTACTATAGTACTTTGTTAGACCTGTATAACCCCAATTAAGAATACCATTCTCAACATAGTACCATCTACCTTCATACTGAACTAAACCAGTATAATCAGTCTTTAATTTACCTTTTTCTAATAAGAACCATGTCCCATCAACATATGTTAAACCATTCTTATTCGTATCAAGAGAGCCTTTACGAATGTAGTATAAAACACCATCTGTTTTACATGCACCAGTATAATCCCAGTTGATCTGACCTTTTTCAACATAGAAGTAGCCACCACAATGTTCTACTACACCTGTATAAGTCCAGTCAATCGTACCATTCTCTACAAAGTACCATCCACCACAATGATAAATAACATCCCTTGTTTTTTCATTCAAGCGACCTTTATCAATATAATACCAAGTACCATCAATATAGACTACATCAGTTAACTTTGTATCTACAGTCCCATTCTGTACATAATACTTTTCACCTTTGTATTCAGCTAGTCCTTTAAACTCTTTGTTTACTTTCCCATCTGAATAATAGACAAACTGATTATCTTCATACATAAGTCCTGACTTTGGTGTAATTACATCTTCTGTTGTTTCATCATCTAATGCATAAACAGAATGATTCAAAGCAAGAGGTACCTGAATAACCATAAAAGATAAAATCAAGCCTACTAACAACTTACTTAGTTTCTTCATGAAATGTCGCCTCCTTTCTTTAGAATAGGATTATCATCCCATATTTATTTTACCCTTATAGTTCTTTATAATCAATTATTTGTATCAGATTGTATTTTTATTATATTTAATGTCTAAATACTCCTCTAAACATATCCCTTTATCCACTTTTTTAGATAAATAATTCATCTCATAAAAAATATCCTCCTAATAGGAGGATATCGATCACACTCATCATTTCTAAACACGTTTACCATTAACTACTTTATAGTAAGTTCCTTTATTGTTCACCTGGGCATAACCATTGAAGTTCCAGTTAACTTCACCATTTTCTACATAGAAGTAATTACCAGAATGATAAACAAGACCTTTATAGCTATAGTTGATACGTCCATCTCTTACATAATACCAAGTACCTGAATGTTGGAATAAGCCTGTATGGTTCCAATCAAGCTTACCTTTCTTCACATAATACCAAGTACCATAATAATAAACGACATCAGTAAAATTCCAATCTACTTCACCATTTCTCACATAGTACCATGTTTCTCCATATTTCACTAAGTCAGTATAGCCCCAATTGATCTTACCATGATCCACATAATACCATCTCTTATTATAAAGAACTAAACTACAATAATCCCAGTTGATCACACCATGATCCACATAGAACCATTCATTATTATAATAAATAAGTCCTGAATGACTATAATCTACAACACCCTTCTTAATATAGTACCAAGTACCATCATCACTTTGTGCAAGTCCTGTATAATTCCAGGCAACCTCACCATTCTTCACACAATATTTTGTCTGATAGTACTGAACAACACCATTGTAGTCCCAATGAATCATACCTTTATGAATATAGTACCAAGTGTTGTTGTAAAGAATTAAGTTGCTGTAGTTCCAGTTTATTGAACCATTATCAAAATAATACCAGTTGTTCTTATAGTAAGTTAATGCGGTATAATTTTCATCTACAATCCCCTTAGTGACATAGAGATAATTTCCACCATTCTCTACGACACCTGTATATTGTGGATTAATCACACCATTCTCAATATAATAACGTTTACCATTATATTTATAAATACCAGTATAACTCTTATCTACCTGACCATTCTTAATATAGTAGTATTTTCCATCCTGTTCATAAAGGTCATTGAATTTATAATCAACCATACTATTTGAAACATAATACAAAGTACCATTTGATTCTACTAAGCCTCTATGATTCCATCGAATCATACTACGATCAACATAATAAATGGCTCCATTGTATTTAACTAGACTTGTATAGGTCCAGGTAATTTGTCCATTTTCTATATAATACCAGTTCTTATTGAAATAGTAGAGACTATTAAATCCTGTATCTACTTTTCCACCTTTTATATAATACCAGGTATCACCCGTATAGAATAAATCATTATATCCATAATCAATCTGACTACTTGAGAAGTAATATTTAATGCCATTATAAGCTGCTACATTATTATACTTCCAGGTAATCATGCTGCTTTCTACATAATAGATATTGTTGTTGTATGAAACCGGACCATTAAATGACCAATCCAATACACCTTTATTGATATAGAACCAGTTCTTATTGTAGTAATACAGGTCAGTAAAGTTCTTATTCACCTTACCTGCACTCAACATATACCAGTTCACACCTGCTTGGGTGAATCCAGTTTTAGATGTATCCACCTTACCATTCACAACCAGATAATCATTACCATTATAGGATGCAATACCATTATATGATTTATTGATCTGGTTATTTGTATAATAGTAAAGTCCGCCATTGACTTGATGTAATCCATCAGAATATTGAGGTTTATTCACATTAGATGGACCATTAAACGTCTTATACGCATAGTTCAAATCGACACGTCCTGAAATTCCAGGTACGCTACCAGTAGAAGAACATTGCCACATATCATAAGTACCCGTATAAGTACAAGTACTGTTATATTGTGCAACCCACTTCGTCCAGGAAGAGAATCGACTGTCTGTTAAGTAATTCGTAAACCAATCCTTGCTGGCATAAATACCTACTGTATATCCTTTTGCAGATAACTTATTGCAGAATGTTTCCGCAATATCACCAATGCCTGTCTTACTCACTTTATTACGCACTGCATATTCTTCTAAATCATAATAAACAGGATAGCTTAACTTCTTACCTTGTAATAAACGAATCGCATGATCTGCTTCACTAGAAGCCTTTGCGACAGTATCTGCATAAGAATACAAATACACACCATAAGGAATATTGTTCTCTACACATCCCTTTACATTCTCTTCCCATCTCTTGTCATCCTGAGATGTTTCATTTGTACCATATCCACATCGAATAATCGCATAATCAACACCTGATTGCTTTACTCTTTTCCAGTCAATCTTTTCATTATGGGTACTTACATCAATACCTTTTGCGATAGCTTTTGAATCCTTAGGCCAGGAAGAATCAACCGCTGAACGTGAAAAGAGACTCATAGAATGTCCTTCTCTAGTTTCTCCATCTGTATATCTAAAGCTATTCGCAATATCATTCTTTTCATTATCACTGATATCTTCACTATAGGATGGTAGAGATGCATTACTTAAAACCATAAAACAAGATAAAATAATAACCCAAAACTTAAAAAATGTTTTCTTCATAAATGTACTCTCCTTCGCGTATCAAAAAATTTTAACATCTACATTATTAATCATCAATTTAGGTAAAATAATTCACATAATTTCCTAAAATTTATGAAAAATGAAAGGGCCTTGCATAAAATATTTTCTTTTGTCTGTTTGATCTCTATTGATTCAATTCCTCTATTTAGTTCTCATATTATTATGGTTTTAACTACTCTTTTTTGAATCCTTAGACATCTATATTACTGATAAATATATTATACCATCACCCTGAATAATCAGTAACCCCCTTATGAAAGTATTTTCATTTCTTACATATACATATACTTATGTTTGTTTAGAATTTCTTATTCATTTGTATTTTTTCTTTGCCTGATGTATATTGATACCCTAAGAAAGGAGAGAAAAATAATGAAGAAAAAAGTATTACGTATTCTACTCACTCTACTCATCATTGCCTGGATGGGACTTATATTCTTTTTCTCTAGCCAAACAGGTCCAGCAAGTGCATCTTCTTCTCATTCTGTCTTATATCTATTAGGACATATTTCAAAGAGTCTTACAGGGCATGATTTAGTGGCCGCATTATCACCTGCAGCTTTTGGTTTCCTAGAATTCATTATTCGTAAATGTGCGCATATGTTTGCATATTTCATCTTAAGTATTCTCACAATGTCACTTTTGTTTACATATAAGAAATATCCTATACGTTTCAAAGCATGTCTATCTCTACTGATCAGTTTTCTTTATGCCTGTTCAGATGAGATTCACCAATTCTTTGTAGGAGGGCGCAGTGCCAGTTTTAAAGATGTTCTCATAGATTCCACAGGTGCATGTATTGGAATACTTCTTACAATTATCATTTATATCATAATCAAAAAGGCACAGCATCAATCATTAGCTGTGTCTTTCCTTTGGATTGAATTCTATATACTCATAGGACTCTTCATCTGTATAATGCCACCATTCACCCTCATAGCCAATAAAGCCATACTTCTCCATCGTTTCTTCTAATAATAGAACATGTTTAAGAGGACTTCCTGTTAACCATGAATAATCTCTACTTGCTTTACTAGTAAAATCATCAAACTCTGTAGGCATATCTATTTCACTTCCATCGCTCTTTACTAAAGTGACATCTACGACATTTCCAAAGTTATGTGTTTTAGGACCATTTGTGGGATCAGCAACAAACTCATCATCATGAATCAGTTCCCAGAAATACTGTTGTGCAGTAAATGGTCTATAGGCATCCCAGATTTTAAGGCTATAACCTAATCCTTTTAATTCTTCCTGAACCTTCTTGAGTTTAAATGTAGTACCTCTTCTTAAATACGCTTCATCAAAATCATAAACTTTAGTATGTGTAAAATTACGTTCTGTTGCATAACGCAGATCCTCATATATATCAGGAATATAATCTTTAACTCTTACATAATCATCGTTCATACTATCTCCAAAAGAAAATCCAGGGAATTAACCCTGGATCTTAGCAATTGTTTTTGACATGAATACGTGTAATAGCCTTCTTTAATGCAATTTCAGCACGCTGATAATCGATATCTGGATTCTTTGACTTTAATCTCTCTTCAGCTCTTGCCTTTGCTTCTTCAGCTCTACGTAAGTCGATTTCTTCTGGTGATTCAATATCATTCACAATAAGTGTAACAGTATTTTCACCATCTACATAAACAAATCCACCACCAACAGCGAATTCATATCTGTCTTTATCAATCCTATAATTCATTTCGGCGATTTCCACACCACTCGCCAATGGCATATGGTGAGCAAGTATACCCATCTGACCATCAGTTGTTCTGATGTTCAGAATATCTACGTCTACATCCCTGTAGGTACCTTTAGGAGTGACGATATGTAAATGAAATTTACTCACTTAAAGTTTCAGCTTTCTTTACTGCTTCTTCAATAGTACCTACATTATGGAAAGCCTGCTCTGGTAAATCGTCATATTTGCCTTCTAGAATTTCTTTAAATCCTTTTACTGTATCATCAACATGTACATACTTACCATCTAAACCTGTGAACTGTTCAGCTACAGTAAATGGCTGTGATAAGAAGTTTCTAATTCTTCTTGCACGTGCAACGATAAGTTTATCTTCTTCACTCAATTCATCCATACCAAGAATTGCGATAATATCCTGTAATTCCTGATATTTCTGTAACATCTGAGTTACTCCATGAGCCACTTCATAATGTTCTTTACCAACAACGTTTGGATCAAGACCTCTAGAAGAAGAGTTTAGTGGATCTACTGCAGGGTAAATACCTAATGCTGCAATACTACGATCAAGTACAACTCTTGCATCAAGGTGTGTGAATGTAGTTGCTGGAGCAGGGTCAGTCATATCATCGGCAGGTACATAAACAGCCTGTACTGATGTAATAGAACCCTGTTTAGTTGAAGTAATACGTTCCTGTAACTGACCCATTTCAGTTGCAAGAGTTGGCTGATAACCTGCCTGAGATGGAACACGTCCAAGTAGGGCAGATACTTCTGAACCAGCCTGAGTGAAACGGAAGATATTATCGATGAATAGTAAGACATCCTGTCCCTGTTCATCACGGAAATATTCCGCCATAGTAAGTGCTGATAATGCAACTCTAAGTCTTGATCCAGGTGGTTCATTCATCTGACCAAACACTAGTGTTGTCTTATCTAATACACCACTTTCTTTCATTTCATAATACAAATCATTACCTTCACGAGAACGTTCACCAACACCGGCGAATACTGATAAACCGTTATGTTCAGTTGCGATGTTGTTGATGAATTCCTGGATAAGAACTGTCTTACCTACACCGGCACCACCAAACAATCCGATCTTACCACCCTTGATGAATGGACAGATCAAGTCAACGACTTTAATACCTGTTTCAAGAATTTCAGTTTCTGTTCTCTGATCAGCAAATGTAGGTGCTGATCTATGAATTGGCATATGTTTTTCTTCAGTCAATTCATCTTTACCATCAATAGAATGTCCTAATACGTTGAACATTCTACCAAGTGTTTTATTACCTACTGGAACACTAATAGGTGCATTAGTATCCACAGCATCCATACCTCTTGTTAGACCATCAGTAGGACCCATTGCGATACATCTTACAATATCATCACCAATATGCTGAGCAACTTCTACAGTTAACTCTTCACCATGGTTATCAATTGTGATAGCTGTATTTAGATCTGGAAGATCTTTATCCGCAGCGAACTGTACATCGACAACTGGACCCTGAGCCTTGATAATCTTACCAACATTCAAAGACATATGGCACCTCCTTCTTATTGTGCATTGGCACCAGCAACGATTTCACTCACTTCACTCGTAATCGCGCTCTGACGTGCCTGGTTGTATTTTAATAACAACTCATCTGTTAATTCATTTGCATTGTCTGTTGCGTTCTTCATAGATGTTCTTCTAGACGCATTTTCTGCAGTCACTGATTCAATCAAGTAACCATAGATAACGGCCTGTAAATACATCGGAATTAAGCTTCCAAGTACTGATTCAGGACTTGGTTCAAACAATGTATCTTTATGGAACTTCTTATCAGAGACAAGATCTTCTGCCTTAAGTGGAAGAAGAGTCACATCTCTAGGTACGAAAGTTAAATCATTCACATATTCTGTATATACAATATGAATAGACTTAATTTCTTTTTTCTTATAGCCTTCTAGAAGTGACGCCACTAATCTCACAACACTTCTAAAATCAAGGGTCGTATTAAGGTCTACATAAGTACCATCTACTTCACCTTTAAAATGTTTCTTAAACTGATTTAAGCCTTTATTACCAATCGCAATAATCTTCTTGGCATCATTCACTGATGCTTCAACCTGCTTAAAAATATTAGAGTTATATCCACCACATAATCCTAAAGTAGAAGTGATAACGATATAAACATCTTCACCCTTATCATTTAATACTAAATAAGGAGAATCAATATCATTTCCTGCAGAAGATAAGATCTGTGCACAAGTATCCTTTACCTGTGTATAATAAGGCTTCATGTCATTCAACTGATTTCTAGTCTTAGAAAGCTTAGAGCTAGCAACAAGTTCCATAGCTCTTGTGATTTTCTTAGTAGATTCAATTGATTTGATACGACGCTTGATGGCTTGCATCTGCCCAGCCATAATTAAGCCTCAGCTTTCTGTAAGTTTTCGAACTGAGTTGTATAAGCCTTAACAGCTTCCTTCAACTTAGCAGTTAATTCATCAGATAATACTTTCTTTTCTCTGATTTCATCAAGAAGATCACTATGTGCAACAGCAAACTTCTCTACCAAACCATCCATGTATTCCTGTACCTTTTCCACTTTAACATTCTTAACGAATCCATTTTCAAGTGCAAATAGAGTAATGATCTGATCAATAACATCTCTTGGTGCATACTGTGCCTGTTTTAATACTTCACGTACACGTTCACCATGTTCAATCGCATTCTTAGTTGCTGCATCTAAGTCAGAACCAAACTGTGCGAATGACTGCATTTCTTCATACTGTGCTAATTCATACTTCAAGTTTCTAGAAACCTGCTTCATAGCCTTGATCTGTGCTGTAGAACCTACACGTGATACAGATAAACCTGTATCAATGGCAGGTCTGAAACCAGCATTGAATAATTCCTGCTGTAAGAAAATCTGACCATCAGTAATAGAAATAACGTTAGTAGGGATATATGCTGAGATATCCCCTGCCTGTGTTTCAATGATTGGAAGGGCAGTGATAGAACCTCCGCCATTTTCTTCATTTAAACGACAAGATCTTTCTAATAGTCTTGAATGTAAGTAGAATACATCACCTGGATAAGCTTCACGTCCTGGTGGTCTCTTTAATAATAGAGACACTGTACGATAAGCTACGGCATGCTTACTTAAATCATCATAAACGATTAATACATCCTTACCCTGGTCAAGCCATTCTTCAGCAATAGCACAACCTGCATAAGGAGCAATATACTGAACTGGAGCAAGTTCAGAAGCTGATGCAGAAACAACAACAGTATAATCCATTGCGCCTGCCTTCTTTAATTTTTCAACAACCTGTGCAACTGTAGAGTTCTTCTGACCAATTGCAACATAGATACAGTACATATCCTGACCTTTCTGGTTGATGATTGTATCAACAGCGATAGCTGTTTTACCAGTCTGTCTGTCACCGATGATTAACTCACGCTGACCTCTACCAACTGGAATAATTGCATCAATAGTAGTGATACCAGTCTGTACTGGCTGATCTACTGATTTTCTTGTCATAACACCAGGAGCCACTCTTTCGATTGGTCTAGTCTTTGTAGTGATAATTTCACCCTGACCATCAATAGGCTGTCCTAAAGGATTAACGACACGACCAAGCATTGCATCACCTACAGGTACTTCAATGATCTTACCTGTACGTCTTACTTCGTCGCCTTCTTTAATTTCGTCCGCATTACCTAATAAAGTAACACCAACACTATCTTCATCTAGGTTCATGACCATACCATAAACATCACCTGGGAAAAGGATCAATTCACCTAGCATTGCATTGTCTAAACCATGAACAACACTGACACCGTCACCAACAGTCATAACTGTTCCGACGTCTTTCTGTTCCATGACATCATCATAATGCTTAATCTGCTCTTTGATTAAAGCACTGATTTCATCGGGTCTTAATGCCACTTGCGTCACCTACTTTCTCAACAGCTCAGTCTTGAGCTTGCTGACTTTGTTCTTTAATGAGCCATCATAGACACGGTTCTCAATCTGAACCTTAACACCACCAATAAGTGTCTTATCTTCAACAGTTCTTAAAGTAATTGTTTTGTTTTCTTTCTGAGAAATCGCTTCTTCAATTGTCTTAACCTGTTCATCGCTTAATGCGAAAGGTGTGAAGATAACGCCTTCCTCGATACCAAGATGCTTATTACTCATCTTAATAAAGCTTTTTGTAATAGGCGCAATATATCTTGTTCTTCTTTTCTTTACAAGCAGTTTAAGAAAATTCAATACATAATGATTTACTGAAGTGCCAAAACCTTTATCGAGTAATGCACACTTTGCTTCATCATCTACAAGCACATGAGAGAAGAATTTTTCAAATTCTGGATTACTTTCTAAAACTGTATCAACTAGTTTCATGTCTGCTAGATAATCTTCTAGCGCATGATCTTCTAACGCTAACTGATATAAGCTTTCAGCATAACGTTCTGCAACATTTGCATCCATTAGTTAACAACCTGTTTTACGAAATCATCTACTAAAGCTTTATTGGCTTCAGTATTCATATTCTGATCCATGACTTTAGTAGCCACTTCAACAGCAACATCCACAATTTCTTTCTTCATTTCATCCTGTGCTGCAAGCTTTTCAGATTCAATTTCATGGCGAGCCTGTTCAATCTTTTCTTGAGCCTGCTTGTTAGCTTCATCCATGATTTTACTCTTAGCCTTTACGGCATCTTCCTTAGCCTGATCTATGATTTCTTTATACTGTTTTGCAGCTTCTTTAGCCTGTTTTTCACTTTCTAGAAGATATTCAGATGCTTTTTCATTCTTAGCCTTCGCATCATTGATATTACCTTCTATAAAATCAGCTCTCTTCTGGAAGAATTCTAATACATAATTCCATAAATATTTCTTGAACAGAAGAAGCATGATTGCAGTGGAACATAACTGAACAATCATAGTGGTAGGGTTTGGAAATAACTTTGCGGCTATATCTGGCATAGTTTTTTCCTCCTTAAACTATTTTTTATTTGAATACGAATAATAAGATGAAAGAAATAAGTAAACCATAGAGGGCTACTGTTTCTGTTAAGGCGATACCTAAGATCATAGTAGTACGGATCTTGCTTTCAGCCTCAGGATTTCTTCCAATTGCAGATACTGCATGAGCGGCAACTAAACCTTCACCAATACCTGTACCTAAACCTGCAAGTACTGCAATACCAGCAGCGATTGCAATTAAACCTCTTGTCATAATCAATTTCCTCCTATTGACATTTTTTCATTTATTCTTCATCTGGATTTTCATTAGAAATCAGAATTGAAGATAGTGTAACGAATACCAGTGCTTGTACACATCCAGAGAATACATCGAAATAACAATGTAATAGTGGTGCTACCACTGGTCCTAAAAAGTTGAACGGAATCAACTTGTAACTTAAGAATGATGTTGCCTGATATACTAAGGCCATAATAAATGTACCACTCAATAAGTTACAGAAAATACGCATTGATATAGAAATCAATGGTGAAACCAAACCAAATAGGTTTGTTGGGGGAATCAAAGTTCCCTTAATATAACTGCCAACACCCTGATACTTAATCGCATTGATCTGAATTAATACCCATGTAATTAATGTTAAGGATAACGTGATTGAGTAGTTAGTAGTTGGCGCATCAAAACCTGTTAATCCAAATAAGTTAGATACCAACAGCCATGCAAATAACATAGAGAAATAAGGATAGTAGTTCTTCGCATATTTCTTAGGCATGATTGTTCCCATATAGTCATAAACCATCTTAATGGCGGTTTCAACAAGAAGGACCACACCTTTTGGTCTCTTAGTTGGATCTGCTTCTCTTATTTTTTTACCTGCATAAACAAAGAAAATAGAAAGTAGCACAGTCACAATCAATGATGATATCAGTTCTGGCTGAATAGTGATTTTCATTATCTCATACGCCTCCTTTCTCCATATGCATGTATATAAATAGAAATCTTTACTACTAGATAGCCCAGAAATACTGTATACATGTTTACTATTTCTGGAAAGAATCCAGCTATCGCAAAACCTACTGCAAAAATAAACAATTTAGCCATAAATAACATAACCGCAATTGTCTTACCTGCAGTCTGGATAGAAAGTATTGTATCAGTCATCTTCATATTGATCTGTAAAATTAATAAATCAATGAGATAACCTAATACAAACCCTAAGCAGTAGCTGATTGAATGAAGAATGATGGAAAGTATAACCGCAAGAATCAATCCTACAAGAAATACTTTAACAGAAGTTCTTCTTACTTCATATTCATCAAATCCCATTAATTAGTACCAAACAAGCGGTCTCCCGCATCTCCTAAACCTGGTACAATATATCCCTTGTCATTTAGTTTTTCATCTAATGCAGCTAAAGTAAGCTTCACATCTGGATGACGTTCTTCAATGTATTTCACACCTTCAGGTGCACCTACAAGGCAGACAAGTTCAATATCCTTCGCACCACGATCTTTAATATTCTGGATAGCCATATCCGCTGAACCACCAGTAGCAAGCATAGGATCGAGAACAATAACCTTTGCGCTCTCTAATCCCTTAGGAAATTTAGCATAATATTCATGAGGAATCAATGTTTCTTCATCTCTATACATACCAATATGACCTACTTTCGCAGTTGGCATGATTCTTCTGAAGCCATCTACAAGACCCACACCTGCACGTAAGATAGGTACAAGAATAATATCTCTATCTAGTTCATATCCAGTTGTCTTACAAATAGGTGTTTCAATTTCCTTTTCTTTTAAAGGATAATCTTTTGTGACTTCATAAGCCATCAACATTGCGATTTCATCAAGGTTCTGCTTGAAAATATAATTTGATGTCTTTTCTTCTCTCATAATTGAGAGTTTATGTTTAATTAATGCATGATTGAGTACTTTAACCATCTTATGGCCTCCTAGTATTTAATATCGTCATACATAGTCACTTTATCAGTTAACTTCTTTACTCTTGCAAGACATTCATTCTTTACTTCATCAGTTTCTTCATTCTTTAAACGATAAGCAATAATCTTTCCAACTTCTCTGAAGTCATCTTCCTTGAATCCTTTTGTGGTCATTGCTGGTGTACCAACACGGATTCCAGAAGCCTTGAAAGGTTTTTCTGTATCGAAAGGAATCGCATTCTTATTGGCTGTAATATTAATTTCATCAAGTAATCTCTGAGCCTTCTTACCTGTAATACCACAGCTGCTCTTTACATCAATAAGTAATAAGTGATTATCAGTACCACCCGTTACAAGACGGAATCCTTCTTCCTTTAAAGATTCTTCTAAAGCTTTCGCATTTTTAATGATCTGATGACTATATTCCTTGAATTCAGGCTGTAATGCTTCATAGAAGCAAGCTGCTTTAGCCGCAATAATATGCATAAGAGGTCCACCCTGCATACCAGGGAAAACAGCTCTATCAATATCTTTTGCATACTTTTCCTTACACATGATGACACCACCTCTAGGACCTCTTAAAGTCTTATGAGTTGTAGTAGTCACGATATCTGCATAAGGGAATGGAGATGGATGATCTCCTGCAGCAACTAAACCAGCGATATGTGCCATATCTACCATAAAGATAGCACCAACGCTATGTGCTACTTCAGCCATGAATTTGAAATCAATAGTTCTTGCATAAGCACTTGCCCCTGCAACAACTAACTTAGGTTTGATTTCTTCACATAATCTCTTATATTCATCATAATCAATTCTTTCTGTTTCCTTATCAACACCATAAGCATGGAATTCATAAGTCTTACCAGAGTAGTTTAATGGATGTCCATGAGTTAAATGCCCACCATCATTTAAAGACATACCTAGTACTTTATCACCTGGCTGTAATAAAGCAAAATAAACAGCTGTATTCGCTTGTGCACCAGAATGAGGCTGAACATTTGCATACTCACAGCCAAATAACTTCTTAAGTCTTTCCTGTGCCAATGTTTCTACTTCATCCACAAACTGACATCCACCATAATATCTCTTAGCTGGATATCCTTCAGCATATTTATTTGTTAGAACTGAGCCCGCAAGCTCCATAATTTCTTTAGATACAAAGTTTTCGGAAGCAATTAATTCAATATTGTTTCTTTGTCTATTCAATTCTCGCTCAACGCTCGCAAATACTTCTGTATCTCTCACAATACTTACTCCTTTTCTAAAGCCATCATTTTTTCAATTCTCTTAACATGTCTTCCACCTTCAAAATCAGTATGAAGCCATGCATTAAGAATCTCAACAGCGAGTCCTTCTCCAATAACTCTCTGTCCCATTGCAATCATGTTAGTATCATTATGAGCTCTTGTCGCTTTCGCACTAAATACATCATGACATAATGCGCAGCGGATACCATCTACCTTATTACATGTAATTGATACACCGATGCCTGTTCCACAAACAACGACACCTTTCTCACATTCTCCTGATGCAACAGCTTTAGCTGCCTTAGATGCATAATCAGGATAATCACAAGAGTCTTCAGTATAAGTACCATAGTCTACAACTTCATAACCCTGTTTCTTCATTTCATCAATAAGAACATTCTTTAAACGTAATCCACCATGATCACAAGCGACTGCAATTTTCATAATATACCTCCTCGATTTCTTCTTTGGTAATTAAACCTTCTCTTAGTATTCTCACATCACCTTGACTTAAATCCACGACTGTAGATGCAGTTGCCGAAGCAGTCTGTCCTCTGACAACCATATCAATCTGTCCATCAAGCTGTGCAAGTACTTCTTTTTCGTTTGTCGTATTCCCTTGACCAGATAAATTAGCACTTGTTACTGATAAAGGCCCTGTCTGATCAATGAGTGACAAAACGAAAGAACTGTCTGGGATTCTAATACCTATCGTATCTTTTCCACTAACATGTCTCGAATCCACACTATCCAGTCTTTTTAATACGATTGTCATTCTACCTGGCATAAACTTATCAATCACTCTCTGGGTACCCTCGTCTACTAAGCCATACTTCTTTACATCATCTTTTTTTGACAACATAAGAGTCACTGCTTTATTCGGGTTACGTTTCTTGATTTCCATAATTCTATCAAGACCCTTCAAATCATCGAATAAGCAGGCAACGCCATAAACAGTTTCCGTAGGAAATGCAACAATCTTCCCATCTCTTACTGCACTTACTAATAAATCCATCTGTTCTGGTCCTATAACCTGTGTCATTAAAATCACCTCATATCGGTTATTATTCTAACACAAAAACTTTCTTAAAAACATATATTTATCGCTTTATAAGATACCCTTTTCTATTTACAAATTCATATATCTGTCAATTATTTATTCAAACTTAATTGTTTGTACATGAATTCTTCATAGAATATCTTATATAATGAATAAAAGGAGGCATTTTTGTCGTGAAAAAGAAGAATGTAGTTATTGGTACAATAGGTGCAGCCGCTGTGGCATCTGCCACTTATCTTGCAGCAGGGCGCATTGCGATAGAAAAAGTATGTACAAGACGCAAAAAAGAAAAAGTAGGATTAAAACATCCAATGAGTGAAGATGATAAACAATGGCTAGATCATCAGACATTTATTGATATGGAAATCACTTCTTATGATGGATTAAAGCTAGAAGGGCAGTTCCTTCCTTATCCTGATTCTAATAAATTAGTGATCTGTGTTCATGGATTCCATTCTTACCATTATCGTGAGTTTGCCTATTATATTCGTTTCTATCATGAACTTGGTTATAATATCCTTCTTCCAGATAATAGAGCACATGGACAGTCAGAAGGACATTATATTGGTTTTGGATGGTTAGACCGTTTAGATATATTAGAATGGATTAAAAAAATGGAAGAGTACTTCCATAATGAACCAATGAGCATTGTCTTACATGGTATATCCATGGGTGGGGCAACAGTACTCATGGTAAGTGGTGAAGAGTTATCTGATAATGTGAAAGCTATTGTCGCTGATTGCAGCTATACAAGTGCTTATGATGAATTCAAATACTACTTAAAGAATAAAGGATGTCCACCATTCTTATTACTTCCTAGTGCTACATTATTATCAAAAAAGACAGTAGGGTATAACTTCAAACAGGCCAGTGCAGTCAATCAAGTCAAGAAGTCTAAAACACCTACATTATTTATACATGGTAACCAGGATCACTTTGTGCCTACTTACATGGCATTAGAACTCTATAATGCCTGTCAGGCAGAAAAGAAATTACTTATTGTGAATGATGCCGCACATGGTGAATCTTATCATAAAGAGAAGAAACTTGTTCAAAGCAATATTACTCATTTCTTAGAGAAATATGTAGACTGATTATTATGGCGTAGCTGACCAATAATTCCGATTTAGCCTGACCATTAATTCCGATACACTTGACCAATCATTCCGATTAGGTTGATCAATTATATTATACACACTCCTTTTCTAGTAAAATTAAGGTGTAGATAAGCATCGAATCTACACAATATTTTACAGGAAAGGAGTTTTTATTTTGAAACCATACGAGGAAAAATACAAAGAGATTTTAAGATATTTATCACTAGGTATGTCTAGAAACGAAATTTCAAAGCTATTAAAGACTTCAAGAAACACGATCAGAAAAGTAGAAAATGCTGCTAAGTCTTTAAGATTATCCTGGAATGATGTCAGCACTATGACTAGTGAAGAATTCGCTGACAAGCTGTTTCCAAAGCCAGAAGATGATAGTGATAATTTACAGCCGAAGCCTGATTGTGAAATGATGTATCTTGAACTACAAAAACCTGGTGTAACCAAGATGCTTTTATGGCAGGAGTACTACAATGAGGTAAGAGCCGCAGGTAAGATTCCATTGCAGTATTCTCAGTTCTGTAATTATTTCAATCAGTATATCGAAAGAAACAAAGCTACGATGCACTTTGATCATAAGATAGCTGAAAGAATTGAAGTGGACTGGTTATGAGAATCTTTGCATAACCAGTCCACCATTAATTTATCCCCTGGCTTATGTGTGATATGCATTGTAAGATTGTTTTTCTTTAAATAATCACGATACTTTTCACAGAAGTAACTGTACTGATAAAAAGGGAATTTACTATTTCTACAGTCTTCTGCATATTCCTCCCATAATAATCTGATGTTTGTCCCTGGTCTTAATAGTTCTTTATGAATATACTGATAATCAGGTTGTTTAATAATCAGATTGAGTTTAGTCTCCTTTCCAAATAATAGTTTCTGTACTTCCATTTCATTTTGATTCTGGATTATTGACCAACAAATATTGTTTTCATCGGCCACTTTAGACACTTTTCTTACTGTATCTCTTGATACCTTAAGTGCTTCAGCTATCTTTCGCTGACTGAAATTTTGAGACCTCATTTCCAAAATCTTCTTAACATCTCGCATAAAAAACACCTCCAAGTTGCAAGATTTGATAAGTATTTATTACTTATCAAATCCATTTTACAACCAAGAGGTGTAAATCTTCATATTAAATATGGTGGACTTGTTTAACGGATTCACTGGACTTTTCTAGCGTAACGTATGGACTTATTTTACCGTATGGAGTGGCCTTGCCACTCCGTAATATTCACCAATATCATGATAGTACAAAAAGACCACCCATGAGGTGGTGCAATTGTGTATATTCTGATTTTTAGACTAGTGGTGCAGTTGGTGATATAGGTGGTGCACTTTATGCGATTGGCGGTGCTGTTCCTTGCGAATAATTAACTTGAATAAAATTCATTTTTAAAAATTATTTTGAATACCCACAAACCACAGGTTAGTGAAAATTAAATTTCATAAGCACCGAT
>ENA-ORMS01000349-ORMS01000349.1-human-gut-metagenome-genome-assembly--contig:-NODE-349-length-48265-cov-8.018482_pt1 | contig 48265 bp, 37 predicted proteins | sample MGYA00242104_ERZ508997 | MGnify/ENA primary metagenome ERZ508997 (study PRJEB26280, sample SAMEA2338704) | human gut metagenome | biome: human gut; feature: human-associated habitat; material: faeces...
GGAATGGATTTTCTTCTGCCTAACTGAACAACAGGGAACGATTTATCTTTTTCAATCAGCTTATACAAGCTGACATTGGATATGCCGAGTACCTCTGCCGCTTGATTGACTGAAAGCATTACGGGCATTTCATCAAAGTTTTTTCTACCTTGTTTTCATTTGATTTCACCACAGCAAAAAATACCCCTCTATAATACAGAGAAAAAACTCGGTCTTGTTGATGTGTTTTGAGAAAAATTATAGAAACTTTTTTGCAAGATAAAAAGCGGACATCATTTGAGTTATCATATAAGCAGAAATTAAGCAAAACGGAGGAGAAATTATGAATCGCTCAAAAAACGATCATATAATTGAAATGGCAAAAAAGTTTATTGATAATTGCAACAGCTTTGAAATTAAAGATTTAGATGCCGACAAACAGTATTTCAACAATTTACCCGCAATAACTCCTTTCACCGATCGTATTAAAGAATACTTAACCCCGTTTGAGGAAGAACAAAATCAAAATCTTACAAAAACGAGTAGCAATGATTTAGATGAGCTTTGCATATTTGAAAAAGATATGTTTAAGTTGTTTTGTACCGATGAATTTAATACATATCTTATAAGAATGGTGAACAGTTTTGTTATCGAAGCCGTTATCGGAGGCAAACGAGTTTTAATTATATCGCCTTTTTCTAATGCAATTGTTCGCAATTTCTTAAAAGCTGTTGGACGAAAGGATCACCAAAACAACCTTTTTTGGTTTGATGATAAAAAGCTCTATTTTTGCGAGTGTATGCCCGATGATAACATAATTGCTTTTACAGAGGATATTAAATCAAAAATTCTCGATTTGAATATAGATATTGTCTACATTCCGTATCTTGAGGGCTTGCTTAAAAAATACAGCCCAAAATTACAAATTGATGTGTTGAAATACTTTTATGATTTTGCTTTTGATAAGAAAATTTGTATCGTTTCAACCTTGTCGTCATTTGAACAATACAAAGGCGCAAATGATGATTGCTTGTTTTATCCGCAGCATAAATTAGATGTTTGCGTGTTAGGAAAAATTCTGCCTATGGAGGCATTGTACATTACTTCGTTTTCAAATAATACAGCGAGCTTTGAAAACTGGAGTGTGTGGAATTATATTAACGATACCCCGTCAAAAGTTTCGGTGCAAAGCCTTGATAATTTTTATACCTTTGATTCAATAAAGATAAATGATGAAGAATTTAATAATATGCAGCTTTAAAAAATGTCTTATGTCCGAAAAAAAGAACCATAAACTATTGCATAATATGTATCATAAATTCGATGTAGATATTATGATCGGAAGCAATCCCGAAAAAAGATAAATATGTGGGTGTTATGCGGTTGTTCGTATAAAACGGCGAAATAAGTGCCTCGGATGGCAGTTGACGAAAAAATACGATTTGCTATAATGAAAGCAAATAAGCGATAGGAGGTTTTTATATGGCTCTTGATTTAAGCTCCGTGCCGACGTGCAAGCTTGTTGAGGAACTCAAGAAAAGAGAGGGCGTTTGGACAACCTCGGTCGAGCCTTATGAAAAATATTCAATTACCGTCGGCGAAGAGAAAATCAACGATGCCGGACCGGTTGTAATATTAAGAATTTGGGATTGATTCTTGTAGTGTAATATTTTTATTTTTTATAACTTAGGTTTTATTATAAATCATGGTATAATGTAGAAAAAACAAAAGGAGACAGTTGGAATGGATGGAGAGCTGCAGAAACTAAAGGCTATGGTAGATGAATTAAAAATGGCATTAGACAATAAAACGAACAAAAAACAAGATGATATTGTTCCAATATTGCAAAAAATCGGAGCTGAACTTCTTACAAAATACGAAATTAGAATTGGAAATATCACCATAGAACCACTGCGAGTTGAAGCATATTTGTTTAAAGAAACAGTTTTTGAGGACAAATTTATTCATTATATTAAGAAAAATAAACAGAACTATTACGGACCGCAACAAAGAAATAAATTTGGTAAACTGTATATCCATAGTGGATATACCGGTGTTGATATTGTTTTGTCAAATGATGATAATTACGCTTTTTCGTTCTTAATTAAAAACTCTCGAGTTTTAATTAGCAATAATGTAGCATATCCGTTCCTTAAACAAAACGGAGTTGCAAAAGTTCTAAAGGACAGAGGAATCCCAGTAGATTATGATGAGATTGTATTATACAAAAAAGAAGTACCAAGCAACTCTACTGTGTTTAGAACCATACGAAATGGGCTTAGAAATATTATTGAGCGAGAAGATTTTAAAAAAACTGAACAAAATAAATATAATCAACTTCTTATTTCTTCGTTTATAGAACTTAATGAACATACTTCTTCACAGTATGATTTTGAAAGTGGGTATGGTGGAGATCGTGCAGTTGTTGAATATTTAAAGGATTATAAACATGCACGCCCTACTATAAGCAGAGAAGAACTCGACAAATTACGAAAAGAATTATACCCAAACGGTAGTAAAACTGAATTTGTAAAGGAATTCGGAAAATAATATGCTTTATTTTTCATCTCAATTAAACACACCAAAATACAAACCTGCGGCGGACAGAATGTTCGCCGCACTTGATTTATTTAATATAAAATATAAATTATTAAATAATACAAATGATATTTGGCTGCGGGATTTTATGCCAGTGAAAACAAAGACGGGCAAATATGTATCATTTCGATACGAGCCGAGCTATCTTGCAGACGATCCGCAATTAAGAACGAATTTCAAAACCGATATTGCACCAAGCTTTAAAGTTGTAAATCTTGTCTATACAGATATAAATTTAGACGGTGGGAATGTGGTCTTTTCTCCGTCCAAAGAAAAAGTTATCATAAGCGACAGAGTTTTTTCAGAAAATCACGGCATAAGTGAAGCAGGACTCACAGCCAAACTTGAAAAATTGCTCGAAGCAAGTTTAATAATCATTCCATCGCTCAAAAGCGATATGACGGGACATGCCGACGGTATGGTGCGATTGGTCGGTGAAAATACCGCTATCGTTAATGCTCCGCTGTCGCCGTATGGATTTGAAACGAAAGTTAAAAAGTCTTTGCAAAATTACGGATTTAATGTTATTGATTTTCCGTATTTTTACTCAAAGGGTGACAGCGCCGTCGGTTGTTATCTTAATTATTTAGCTACGGAGAAATCTATATTCCTGCCGGTGTTCGGCGTTGACACGGATAACGAGGCAATAAATAAAGCAAAGAGCACTTTTAATAAGATAATAATCCCGGTTAATATCAACGAAATTGCCAAATACGGCGGTCTGCTCAATTGTATCAGTTGGGAAGATTAAATCAAGGCAAATATAAAAAGAGGTTTGCTCCGATTGAAGGGCAAACCTCTTTTATCGTTAGTGATTAATTCATTTCCAATATTTATTAATAAGTCGTTGCATATTTTCTCTGCCGACCGGATTCATTGTGTGCAACTTGACAGGATAATATTGCTCGGTTTCTGCAAGATAGTCAAGCAATTTAATTCCGTCACCGCCGTCAAAAGCATAGTCGCCTAAATCGTGATCTAAGTCAAGTTGTTCAATCGGTTCTTTTGCGGTTTTAATCAATTCAATTGCTTCATTAACGCTGTGACAATGAATATAACCGTTTGGAGCAGGTCTTATATCATCCAGCCAAATTTTCATTATATATACCCTGCTTTCTAATTTTTTGATAAATATTAAATCAGATATTTAGCATACTGTTTTTGTAAATTATAAAGGTCTTTATGAACGAAAAACGGTACAAATGATTTATCAAAGTGTTATTAGAACGAAATGCGGCGGAACTTATGTACTGAAAAAGTCGCATAACCTATTGCATAATGTGAGCATAAGATATAAAATAAGTTTGAGGTGAATATTATGCTTGGAAGCAGACCAAAGAAAATGATGAATATGTATATTTACGATATACTAAGGCGAAACACCGATGCCGAGCATCCTATGACGCAGAGAGAAATCCAAAAGCGGCTTGAAAGCGAATACGATATGACGGTTGATAGGAAAGCGGTCAAAGCTAATCTTGAAGATTTAATCAATGACGGCTCATACAACATTGAATATTCAACCAAAATTCGTTTTACCCCAAATCGCTCAACGGGAGAAATTGAGAAAAGCGAAATTTTAACCGGCTTTTATTACAACAATGTATTTACAGATTCTGAGCTTCGGCTGCTTATGGACTCGGTTCTGTTCTCAAAAAGCATTCCGATGGTAAATAAAAAGGAACTGCTTGTTAAACTCAAGGATTTATCAAATAAATATTTTAAATTCAGTACGGCAAATATTCGGTTCTATGAAGCAGCCGACAGAGAAATTAACAAAGAATTATTTTACACTATAGAGGTGCTTGACGAGGCGATTTCAAATGGCTTACAGGTTAAGTTTCTCTATAACGAATACGGTGTCGATAAAAAACTTCATCACCGTATAAACAAAAACGGTGATGTCAGAGAATACATAATCAATCCATATACTATGGTGGCGAACGGCGGTAAATATTATCTTATTTGCAATTACGATAAGTACGATAATCTTTCTCATTATCGTATTGACAGAATCAGTAATATTGAAATTTTAGACACACCCAGAAAGCCTAAAAAACAGGTTGAGGGGCTTGTGGGTCTTGATGTTGCAAAGTATATGCAGGAGCATATTTTTATGTTCGGCGGTAAGTCAATCAGGGCAAAATTTGAAATGCCTAAATATTTAATTTCAGATGTACTTGATTCGTTCGGAGCGAATGTTAATTTCACTGATATCGGCGACGGCAATGTGCTTACAAGCGTTAAGGTTAATGAAAATGACATACGCTATTGGGCAAGACTGTACGCAAGCCAAATCAAAATCACCGAACCGAAAGAGCTTGTCGATATGTGTAAGCAGGATATGGTTAATGCATTGGCGCTTTATGATTAAATCTTGCTTTTTTGTAAAGTATTATGGTATTGTAAAATAAAAAGGAGAAAAATGTATGAAATACTATCTTCATAGAATAAGTCACGAATACAATTTATCTTATGCTCTGTTTAAGAACGGAATAAATTCCGAAAAATATTTATCTCTTGGTTGGTCTATATTTAGAAATACAGATATATTAGAATGTGCGAGAAAGAAAGACAATTATTCATCATTTGAAAATTGCTTTGCTTCAAAAAGAGAAGATAAAGTAAGAAGCAGATGGAATATGTGGTATTTTGCACAATTCAAAAAAGACGACATTGTAGTTGTTCCGCTTTTTGACGGGAAATTTGCCATATGCAAAGTTCTCGAGCCTGCGCAATCTGTAAATATTCTAAAAGAAAATACCTTAAAAGGATATTTTGATAAAGAAAAAAATATCAAATGGCATAATGATGCATTTTATTGTGATGATGAAAAAATCGACATAGGCTTTGTGGTAAAAGTAGATGTATTATTTGATAATTTATCAAGAAAAGAATATGCAGACAGCGCTTTAACATCAAGATTAAAGATTCGTCAAACTAACGCAGATATTACGGATATCAGTAATTCAGTTAAGCAAGCGATCGAATCTAAGAAGAAAGATAAGCCGTTAAATTTTTATAACGACGCAATCGAAAAATTAATTCCTGAAATGCTAAATCAAATAGTCGATAAACTCAATCCGGATAAATTTGAAATACTGATAAAAAAATATACGGAAAAGCTTGGCGCAAATGCAACTGTTCTTTCAAAAAATCAACATGGTAAAAAGGATTATGCGGACGCAGATGTAGTAGCATTTTTTGATAATATTAAAGTAGCAATACTTATTCAAGCAAAACATCATAAGGGTGAAACCAATGGTTGGGCTGTTGCACAAATAGACAATTACAAAAAACAGTTAGAAGATCCAAATTACGAACTAGATATAGATGCAGACAATTATACATATATTCCTTGGGTTATTTCCACTTGCGAAGATTTTTCAGATGAAGCTAAAAACAAAGCGAAAGACAGTAAAATAAGATTAATAAACGGAAAAGAATTTGCAAGAATGATATTGGAACAAGGCTTGCAAAATATTGATTTAGAATAGTATGACCTATGTAATATCCGACCTACACGGTTATCCTATTGAAAAACTTAAAATGTTGCTCGATAAAGCAAACTTTGGCGAAAATGATTTTCTTTACATACTCGGTGATGTGATTGACAGAAACGGTGACGGCGGTGTTGGGATTTTGCGGTGGTTGCTCTCCCGACCTAATGTTCAGCTTATTCTCGGTAATCACGAGGCAATGCTTCTTGATTGTGCGTTTTTGTTTGATGAAATCACGGACGACAGCATTGCTGATTTTGGAAGCAAAAAAATAGAAATTCTATCAAATTATCAGCTTAACGGCGGTGACGTTGCGCTGAAATCACTTGCAAAACTGAACAAAGAATCACCCGAAACGGTTGCGGATATTCTCGATTATCTGCGTGACTGCCCGCTGTACGAAGCTGTTACGGCAGGCGGAAAGGATTATTTTCTTTGTCACAGCGGCATTGATGATTTTGAAAAGGGTAAAAAAATCAGCGACTATCCTGCCGATGCTTTTATTTGGGCGTGGCCTGAAATTGGCGATGATTATTTTGACGATATTATAACCGTTTTCGGTCACACACCGACAATGAATTACGGCGAACAATATCGCAATAAAATAATCAAAACGAGAACTTGGATTGATATTGATATGGGCGCCGCCGACGGCAAAACCGAGCCTGTGCTCCTCCGCCTTGACGATATGGAAGAATTTAGAAATTGAATATGAATATATAACACCACAGTAATTACGCTGTGGTGTTTTTATGTGTAAAAAATGTCGCATATGGGTATTTATAATGAGGCTGTAAACAAAAGAAATTAACTGTTTGGAGGTATTTTTTATGAATTCTTTTGAAAAGGTAATCGGCTACGAAACAATTAAAAACGAGTTTATGCAAATTGTTGATATGGTTCATAATAAAGAGCGATATGAGGCACTCGGCGCAAGAATGCCAAGCGGTGTTTTACTTTACGGAAATCCGGGAATCGGTAAAACTCTGCTTGCAAAATGTTTTATCGAGGAGTGCGGACTTACAGCCTACACCTTGAGAAATAATAAGGGCGGAGATAAGTTTGTCGACGAAATAACCAAAACATTTGAGACGGCAAAAAACAATGCTCCTGCCATAATTTTCCTTGATGATATGGACAAGTTTTCAAACGAGGACGAGTATCATCGTGATGCAGACGAGTATGTTGCAGTGCAGGCAGGAATTGATGATGTTAAAGAACACAATGTTTTTGTTATCGCAACTACCAACGACATGAGAAAACTGCCCGACTCATTGATTCGACAAGGCAGATTTGACAAAATCATTTATATGAACAGGCCAAGTAATGAGGATGCGACAAAAATTATCAAGCATTATTTAAAGAATAAAAAGCTGTCTGATGATATTGATTTTAATGATATTTGCAAAATGATGTCATACAGTTCCTGCGCAAGTCTTGAAACATTGATAAACGAGGCTGCTATCAGAGCAGGATACAAGAAAAAGGACTGCATTGATATGAACGATTTGGTAGAGACTGTTTTAAGAAATCAGTATGAATCACCGGATGGCCTTATGCAAATGGATAAGGAGGAAGTAAAAAAGGTGGCTATTCATGAGGCAGGACACCTTGTATTAAGCGAGGTTATTATGCCTGGCAGTGTCGGACTTGCATCTGTCAGAACAACAGGAAGAAGTCGAACAGCAGGATTTATACATAAATGTGAAGAACTAAAAAGACGTCCTTATGAAATCATGTGTTATCTTGCCGGAAAAGTTGCCACGGAAATGTATTATTCTGACTCTTGTGCAAGCGGCTGTTGGTCTGATATGAGGTGTGCAATTGACCTTGTTCGTGACGGAATATCCGAAAGCGGAACAAACGGTATCGGAATGATTGATGTTGCATCTCACAGGTTTCCGGAAACATCCGAATCACTTACTGCAAGAAATGAAGCTGTAACACAAGCAGAAATCGAACGATATATTTTTGAAACAAGGAATATTCTATTAAAGAACAGAGAGTTTCTCGAAAAAATCGCAGATGCACTTGCAGAAAAGAAAACTCTGCTATATTCCGATATTAAATCAATAAGAGAGAGCGTGGCCATTGATAAATGTGTTGCATAAAAACAAATCATCAATCAAAGAGGTGACATTATGAGAAATAGCAGCACTCAAGAGGCGTTAGATGAATTTTTTCAAAACTTAAAGAGTTTTGGAGACAAGCTCTCTAAGGAAGATATAAATGTTGCCGTCGAATCGCTTCAAATTGCATTTGATGATTTGAACCTCATGAAAAAAGCAGCTGTTGAAAAGAAAAAAGAAGCCGAACGCAAGCAACGAGAAGAAGATGAAAAGCGAGAAAAAGAAGAAAAAATCCGTAAGCAGAAGGAACATATTAAAGAAGTAACCTGTATGGATCTTCCACTTGACTGGAACAATCCTTTTAATGCGGATGAGCGCGCATCCGGAATATATATCGAAAGTATCTCAGACGCACTTGTAAAATCTTTAACAACGCTCGGAAGAGTCGATATTGAATTCATTGCATCGGTTACAGGCAGTGATTACAAAACCGTTATAACCACCCTGAAAGGTTCAATTTATCAAAATCCGTTAACTTGGAACGAGTGTTTTTATCAGGGTTGGGAAACAGCCGATGAATATCTTTCCGGCAATCTTATGCAAAAGTGGAAAGAGGCAAAAAAGGCAAACAAAAAGTATAACGGATATTTTAAAGATAATGTCAAGGCCATTGAGTCGGTTCTTCCGCCGACTGTTGCAACTGAGGATATTTATATAACTCTTGGTTCACCGTGGGTGCCGTCAGATGTTATTGATGATTTCATTGAGCATCTTTTTGGCGGACAAGCAAAATACTGGAGTAACAGTAAAAGCACACAAGAATACCTTTCTGTAAAACATGACGAGCTCACCGGAACATGGGAAATACCGGAAAAAACTCGCTATGGACATGGCGTGACAGATACGGACTCTTATGGTACTTCTCGACTTGAGGCCTTATATATTCTCGAAAGAACGCTTAATATGAAAACGATTGCCGTAAAGAACGATGTTGCTTGCAAGATAAATGCTTCGGGCAAAAAGCGAGTTATCAACAAAGAGGAAACTTTGCTCGCACTTGAAAAACAGCAGAAAATGATTAAAGAGTTTCAGGATTGGGTGTGGAAAGACGAAAAGCGTAAGAAACGCCTGGAATCCATATTTGAAAACAAATACAGCTGTGTTCGCAGGAGAATATTTGACGGTTCGTTCTTAACTTTTCCGGATTTATCTCCAAAGATAACTCTTTTTCCATATCAAAAAAATGCAGTTGCAAGAATTATTTTCACACCGAATACCCTTCTTGCTCACGATGTCGGAAGCGGAAAAACCTATATAATGATTGCTTCCGGTATGGAACTCAGAAGAATGGGGCTATCCAAAAAGAATTTGTATGTTGTTCCAAACAACATTGTCGGTCAATGGCAAAAAATCTTTATTGAAATGTATCCTAATGCAAAGCTTTTGACTGTTGAACCCAAAAGCTTCGTTCCTTCAAAGAGGGATACGGTGCTTGAAAAAATCAGAGACGAAGAATTTGACGGCATCATTATGGCTTACAGCTGCTTCGAACAGATACCGCTTTCGCAAGATTTTTACATTGATGAGCTTTGGGATATGAAAGAAAAAGTAAATGACTTACTGAGTGATTCGAAAAAGGTAACCAAGAGTCTTAGAAAGAAAAATGAAAAATTGGGGAAACAACTTGCCGAACTTGCGACCACGCTTGATAATATTGATTGCGGCGTTTTCTTTGATAATCTTGGTATAAGTCGTCTTTATATTGATGAAGCACACAATTACAAAAATGTACCTATCGAAACAAAAGCGGACAATGTGCTTGGAATTACTCGTAGCGGCTCAAAAAAATGCAAAGATATGCTTGATAAGGTTCGTGTAGTTCAAAAAAGCGGAGGGGGAGTTGTTATGGCGACAGGAACACCGATAACCAACTCAATAACCGATGCGTTTATTATGCAAAAATATTTACAAAACGGAGAACTCGGACTTCTTGATTTGCAGAACTTTGACAGCTGGACAGGTATGTTTGCCGAAAAATCAACTGAATTTGAAATAGATGTTGATACCTCAAGCTACCGCCTTGCTACAAGATTTTCAAAATTTCATAATCTGCCGGAGCTGACAACGCTGTTTTCACAGATTGCCGATTTTCATCATATGGACGAGGTTAATGGAATCCCTGCGTTTGATGGCTATTCGGATGCGCTTATCGGTAAAACGCTAAGCTTTGAAAATTATTTGAATCTTATTTCTTCTCGTGCGGATGATGTCAGAGCCGGATTTGTTAACAGAAGCGTTGATAATATGCTTAAAATCACAACAGACGGTCGTAAAGCTGCACTTGATATAAGGTTGGTTGACTCGAATGAGCCATTTACACAGCAGTCTAAAGTGTATCGGTGTGCCGAAAATGTTCTTGATATTTATCTAAAAACCGACGGAACGCAACTTGTCTTTTGTGACACATCAACGCCTAAATCGAGTTTCAATATGTATGACGAACTCAAACGGCTGTTGATTGAAAAAGGCATATTGCCGTCGCAAATTGCGTTCGTCCATGATGCAACAACTGAGGCAAAAAGAAACACATTGTTCAAAAGGATGAGAAACGGCGATATTCGTGTCTTAATCGGTTCAACCTTTAAGCTTGGTATCGGAGTTAATGTTCAGGATAAACTGATAGCCATTCATCATCTTGATGTTCCATGGCGACCGGCTGATATGACTCAGCGTGAAGGAAGAATACTCAGACAAGGAAATCAAAATCCAAAAGTTCAAATATTCCGCTACATTACCGAGGGAAGCTTTGATGCGTATTCGTGGCAACTGCTCGAAACGAAACAGAGATTTATTACAAGCTTGTTGTCAGGCTCGTACACAGAGCGTGAAGGTAGTGACATTGAGGATACCGTTTTGAATTATGCTGAAATTAAGGCTCTTGCAGTAGGCAATCCGCTTGTAAAAAAGCGTGTTGAAACAGCAAACGAGCTTTCTCGCTATTATACCTTGCAAAGAAAATTAGTTGAAACACGAATTCGGCTCGATAAAGAACTTAAAGAGCTCCCTTCAAAAATACTTCATCAGAAAGAGCTTATCAACAAGGCAATGCAGGATAAGCTTTATTTCGACCAATATCGCAAAGACGTGCCGGTTGCGGTGACCTCTGCTGACAAAAACAAAGAAGCGGAAAAAAGAAAGCTTTTGCGTGAAACACTGTTTAATGCAGTCAAAAACAATGAATTACAAATCAAAGAAAGGACAGCCTTCGAATATTGCGGATTTAAGATTATTCTGCCTGCAAATATGGCAAAGGGAAAGCCGTTTGTTTGGTTAGAACGGGAGGGCAAATATTATGTTGAACTTGGCGATACAGAGGTTGGCGTTTTAATCAGAATCGACAACTATCTGAACAATCTTGATAAGTATATAGAAAATCAGCAAAAGCAATTATTCAATATGGGTGAGCGCAAAAAAGGCATTCAAAAGGAACTTGGCAATGATGAAAACTATGCGGATGTTATTGCCGAATTAAAAGAAAAGCTTGCAGAAATAGATGATAAATTAGGGGTGAACAAAAAGTGAGCGGAAAAGAACAAATAAAAAATGCAAATATTCCGCAGATGAATATTAACAGACTTGTAGATGAACTGACAACGGCATATTGTAATATAATCAATGCAAATGTGCCTATCAGAAAATTTCCGTCAGTTATGCTGTGGGGAGCGCCCGGTGTCGGCAAATCACAGGCTGTTCGACAGATTGGAAAAGAAATAGAGAGTCAAACAGGAAAAAAGGTACATATCACCGATGTGCGGTTGCTCCTTTTTAATCCGATTGACCTGCGTGGTATTCCGACTTCAAATGCAGACAAGACGCTTGCCGTTTGGCTAAAACCGCAAATTTTTCAAATGGACGAAAGCGACAGCATTGTCAACATCCTTTTTCTTGATGAAATTTCAGCAGCGCCTCAATCTGTTCAGGCGGCGGCATATCAGATTACGCTTGACAGAGCAGTTGGAGAACATAAACTTCCCGAAAACTGCATAGTCATTGCTGCCGGCAACAGAACAACCGACAAATCCGTGGCATTTAAGATGCCGAAAGCACTTGCCAACCGACTTTTGCACATTGAGGTTGAAGGCAGTTTCAATTCGTGGAAACAGTGGGCTATTCAAAGTGGAATAAACGAAAAGGTTGTCGGATTTCTTACTTTTAATCGTGAGCGTCTTATGAATTTTGATTCTAATGCCGACGACCTTGCTTTTGCAACACCTCGTTCGTGGGAGATGGTGAGCAACATTTTAAATTATGTCAATTCAGATGTTGACAAGATGTATTCATTGATAGCCGGTGTAATCGGGTTTGGACCTGCCATTGAATTCAGAACATGGTCAAAGGTGTATAAGGAACTGCCCGATATAGAAGAAATATTCGACGGAAAACAGCCAAAAGTTCCTACACGCACGGATGCCATGTATGCGTTGTGTGCTTCTATGACTGCTTACGCCAGAGAGTATAGAGATGATATGAAGCGCATAGCAAATTCGATAATATATGCCCAACAAATGGCTCCCGATTTTTCAACGGTTTTGCTTAAAGACTATATGTATATAGAAAAAGATTACAGAAAGAAGCTACTTAATATCCCCGAATTTTCTGCATGGCTGAACTCGAAAGGGAAGTTGTTAAATGGAAATATCTAACAAAAAAGTAAGGCAGTATATCAATCGGCTTCTTTTGGCACGAATGCGTATTCTGTGTAATCACGGCTTTTACGGTTTGCTGTTAATGCATATGATTTATTCTATTGATGAGGGTTGTGAAACTGCCTATACCGACGGAGTGCGTATTGCGTTCAGTCCGTTTTTTCTTGAAGAACTGTCAGATAAAGAATTAGACTATGTTATGATGCACGAGATACTTCATGTTGTTCTTCAACACTGTTTAAGAGGTGAGTACAAAGATAACGAACGGTATAATATTGCTGCCGATATAGTGATAAATTCAACTATTATGCACGAGAATGACGACAAGCCAAGCAGTATAACTTTGTCAAAATACGGCGAAAGTATGCACATTGCTCCTGACGGAAAGGAAGGTTATCTTTATACAGCCGAAGAAGTTTACGAGATGTTACAGAGCAAGCAAAAGAATTTTGACAGCGGAAACAAAAAATCAAATGCAAAGAGATGGGACGACCATTCTCAATGGGGAAAATTTGAAGAAGACAGCAAGCTGAGAGATGTCTGGGTAAAGAATTTCGCAGAGTGTTGCGAAGCTGTTAAAGTCCGTGATGCTTCAAACAACAGAGGAACGCTTCCGATGTTTGCACAGCGTATGCTTGAAAAATTAAAAAAACCGCAAACAGACTGGAGAACGATATTGAACGATTTTATTCAGGAAGAAATTTGCGATTATTCCTTTTCTCCACCGGACAGAAGATTTCAAGACAGTCCGTTCTTCCTTCCGGATTTTAATGAAATGGGCAAAAACGATAATGTTAGTGATATATTGTTTTTCATAGACACCTCCGGTTCAATTTCAGACAATGATATGACCACCGCTTATTCCGAAATAAAAGGTGCGATTGACCAATATGACGGAAAACTGCTAGGCTGGCTCGGCTTTTTTGATGCGGCGATTATTGAGCCGAAACCGTTTTCATCGTTTGAGGAATTTAATGTTATAAAACCGGCAGGCGGAGGCGGCACGGATTTTCAAATTATTTTTGAATATGTCAATCAGCATATGAAAGAAAAAGAGCCAAACTGTATTATCATTTTGACCGACGGTTATGCTCCGTTTCCTAAAGAGGAACTTGCAAACGATATTCCTGTTCTCTGGCTTATAAATAATCAAGATGTAACTCCACCGTGGGGCAAAGTCGCAAGATTTACCGTTAGAGCATAAAAAATCAATTAGAAAGATAAGAAAATCATTTGTAAAAAGAGCCGACTCGGTGACAAGCTTTTTAAATTTGTCTGTATAAACATTAAGAAAACCGTTTTTATAATGATTGTAGATTTCGTTGGTGAGCCACGCTCCGCATGTTTTAGAAATTCAGCTATCCTGAAATATGATTATTAACGTAAGCGAGTTACTTGCTGTTGTTCGGAAAGACATTTATATAGTTCGTCTGGCTTGGCACAGTAGGATTCTGTACTTATCGTTTATCAAAAAAAGAATGTAGGACAGCAAAAGCCATATGTATTTACAGGATATTTTATGTACTTAAAAAGGTACATCACAAACGATATTATATATGCGTAAGAAAAAGCCGGAAGTCAGTTATTTGTTTTTGGAGGTTTATTATGCGATATTACAAAATTGAAGCTACCGTTCTTTCGGATGTTGAAATTCCGAGAAAAAAGTCGGACGTTTTTGATGAATTTGCTGATAATATGCAGAGCCTTTCACAGACGTTTTATATCAAGTCGGATAAAAAAGACTATGTTTTTGCCATAAGCACCGGCAATAATAATGTTATCTATTTCGGAGCGATTATAAATGAGCACGGCAATATAAAAAGTGTCCTCGATAATTATATGAAATTATGCAATTTCAAGACTGAGTATAACTCTATCGAAGAACAGGTCTTTGATAGACTAAGGGATAATCTCCGAATAGCAGAATATTCAAATTTTATAAGAGATGACGAAGATCTCACCGAAAAATTTGGCATAACTCCTTTATTAAATCAACACGGTTTTAACAGCTTAAAATACGGTGAAAACATTATTGAATTAAAAAGCCGAGAGAAAATTGTCGACGAGGCGAAAAAACATCTGTATTCAGACAGCTTCCTTCCGGAAATCGACAGGATTTATGCAGGCAAAATGATTAAAGCCCCAATAGGTCATCCTGTTCATTATTTCCTTAGAACGCGCTTAAATGAAACGAGAGAGGGACTTTCGCGCTCGCTGATTTCAGCACTGTATGATAACGGCCGAATTTTTAATAAGCGTTATACTTATGTTGACTTTTATGAAAATGATAGTTTTAACGATAGTGCCCTTGAAGCGCTTTACAGAAGCTGCGGAGGCGGTGCAATAATCATCAGGTATCACTCGGATGATGAAAGCAACGACCGGTTTGCGCGAAACAACCGTAATAACATTGAGAGAATTTGTGAAACGGCAAAAACATTCTGCCAATCAGTATTGACTGTTTTCTGGACGAATCTCGATTCCGTAAAAACACGCGATTCTTTTCTTGCAAATCTGACGTCTGTGCCGATAGTTGAAATTACAGAGGATATGGCAAATGCCGAACGTGCTGAGATTTATCTGTCCGAAAGGGCAAAGGATAACAAAATCGATGCCGACGACAAGCTTTTCAACAATATCAAAGACGGAAAAAGCTTCCATATTACAGAACTAAACCGCTGGTTTGATGAGTGGTATACGGAGAAACTGCATACCGTCGTTTATGCTCAATATAAAGATGTAAAAACAGTAAAAGCGGAGATAGTAAAAGCAGCTCCGAAAGGAAATGCGGCCGTAGAACTGCACGAAATGATCGGTCTTGACAATGCAAAAGAGGTTATCGAAAACGCGGTAAGCTTTTTCAAAATGCAAAAGCTCTATGCGGAAAAAGGAATAAAGGCTGACCGCCCGTCAATGCACATGGTGTTTACGGGAAATCCGGGCACCGCAAAGACAACCGTTGCCCGTTTGTTTGCACAGATAATGAAGGATAACGGGCTCCTCACCAAAGGCGATCTTTATGAAGTAGGTAGAGCGGATATTGTAGGGCAGTTTGTCGGTCAGACAGCGCCGCTTGTCAAAAAGCATTTTAATATGGCAAAGGGCAGCGTGCTTTTCATTGACGAAGCATACTCTTTGGTTGACGACAGGAACGGACTTTACGGCGACGAAGCTATCAACACGATTGTTCAGGAAATGGAAAACAACCGTAGTGACCTTGTTGTTATTTTTGCAGGATATCCCGATAAAATGGAAGAGTTTCTCAATAAAAACCCCGGTTTGCGTTCAAGGATTGCATTTCATGTGAACTTCGACGATTACAGTACCGACGAGCTTATAGATATAGCCGATTTGATGATAAAAAAAACGGGCTTTAAGTTTACCGGAGAAGCGCATAAAAAGCTCGGTGAGGTTTTTGATGTCGCAAGAAAAAAGCAAGATTTCGGCAACGGGAGATATGTCAGAAACTTGATTGAGCTCTCCTCATTAAAGCAGGCATCACGACTTGCAAAATCAGACATTGACCATTTGACGGATGACGAAATGCGAACTATAACCGTAGCGGATATTGCCGCACCGCTTTTAAGCCAAGACGACGGCAAGATGGCTGCAATCGGTTTCTGAGAATGCACCTGTAAGACCACGGGTGTTTAATCAGCTTCGCTACCGCTTATTGATTCTTATGTCTCGAAATTTAAAATTCGGTGTTTAACAAAAAATCTCACTTCGTTACGGAGTGAGATTTTGTTTATTTATCCGATTCTTTAATGCGTCTGTTTCCTTTTCATACAAGGATTTGTCAAACAGAAACTTACGCTCTTTGTTGTCGCCGTCCGTGAAATAAAAATAATAAATACAGACAACGCCGCCTCTTCTCATTGATGTTTTCTGCTCTGTTTTTGCGTTTTTGACCTCAGAATAGTTATATGTCTTTTCGTTAAACGGAGTTGTGCGAAGAGAAAAATCGTTCTCGCCCACGCATACCTTAAAGAAAAAATATCTGTTAATCAGCGGAATTGAAACGAACAATGACAAAGCAAAGCCTACCGAAAACATAAGACCTACTGTAAAAATTTTACCGCTTCCGCCTCTTAATTGGTCAACAGCCAAAGCTAAAAATACTAAGCTGACTGCCGAAGAAAAAAGCATTGGGATTTTTCCGTATAATTTACCGTCAATCACGTATTTTTGTTTATTACTCATCTTCGCTACCGTCGGCCTCTTCCTTATTAAAATAATCATTGTCAATTTTCTCAATAAGAAAAGAAATTTCATCATATTGACACGGCGAAAAATAAAACTTTTTCACTTCGCCGCTCGGAGTTCTGTAATTCAAATAGTTCTGGCTCGCACCGTTTACCGATTTACCTGTGCTTTCCCAAACTTCTGATATATCTGTGTACTTGTATTCCTTTTTATCCCAAGGTGATTTGCAATGGCAAAACGAGTCTTCTCCTATCAAAAGTTTTATAAATATAAAACGATAAACAGAACAAAGAGTCAATGCAGCCATTACTATTGTAAATACCAGGGTGATAATAAAACCATGCAATACTGCCGTAACAGCAGCGAATATGACCGTTACTATCAGAGACAAAAGCACACTTATTTTATCGTTTTCAACTTTGTATAACCACTTTTTTCCCATTATTATTTCCTTTCTCGGCTTATTCCAATATAAATAATTTTATAAAATCTATACTTATAAAACGAGATTTACTCGACTGTTTAATGATAATTCTTTTTATTTCGTTTGCGGATAAAGAAATTTCAAGGGCTATATATCCGCTGTTGTATTCATATTCCGCATTGCTAACGCCTTAAATTTCTTCTTCTTTTTTAAATATATAATCGCAAGCGGGATGTCTGCAAGAAGCCATGCGGCAGGGGCTGCGTAGCATACTGCATTGAAGCCGATAAGCGGAGTGAAAATAAGCGCTATTGATATTCTTCCTATCAGCTCGCCGGCACCCGCAACCGCATTTGCATATGTAAAGCCGAGACCCTGCAGAGTGTTCCTTAAAACGAACAGCACCGCGACAAGACTGAAGCACTCCGCCGTGGCGATAAGATATTTATGTGCGGCAAACAAGACGTCTTCATTAGGCTCTGTCATAAACAGCCTGACTATCGGCATACCTGCCGTCAGAAGAGCAACGCTTAAAGCGACGGAAAGAAGTATGTTGAGCGTAAATATTTTTTTAACCGATTTAATTATTCGATCGTACTTTCCGGCTCCGTAGTTTTGCCCGACGAAGGTTTGTGTGCCGACGCTGAGTCCGCTCAGCGGTATATTTGCAATATTCTCGACCCTTCCTGCGGCGGTAAAGCCTGCAATAGTCGCCGTGCCGAATGAATTTACCGCGCTTTGAAGACACATCGACCCGATAGAGGTAACGGTAAACTGAAGCGAAACGGGTATTCCCAATTTTAACTGTATGAATGCTGTTTTGAGGTCGAGTTTGAGCTCTTTTTTTGAAATGTGTACGCTTTTATTGCGCCTTAAAATGTAATTTCCCGTAAGGACGGCTGCCGTAATGTGAGAAATAAGCGTAGCAAGCGCAGCTCCCTCAACGCTCCAGCGAAATACCTTTATGAACAGCATGTCAAGCACGAAATTTACAAAAATACTTGCCGTAAAATATATGAGCGGTTTTCTGCTCTCACCGACGGCTCTTGAAATTGCGGTAAAATTGTTTGAGAGCATTTGAAACGGTATTGCAAAGTAAAGAATGTTTACATACGCCGAGGAAAGACCGAGAATTTCGTCCGGCGTGCCGATAAGTTTCAAAAGAGGAGTGGAAATAATGTGCGCGACAACAACAAGTAACAGGCCGAGCAAGAACGACACCGTAATGCTGCTTCCGGAATATCTGTTGACCCTGTCTTGGTCCTTTGCGCCGTAAGCATGCGCCACCGGTATCGTAAATCCGCTTGTAAGGCCGAGTGCCGCACCGACAATAAACGAGCTTATCGAGGCGACTCCGCCGACTGCGGCAAGAGCGTCCGTGCTTACATATCGCCCGACAAGTATATTGTCGACCAATGTATAGTTATACTGTAAAAGCGATGAAGCCATAATCGGCAGCGAGAATTTAATTATACTTTTTATCGGCTTGCCGGTAAGCATAGAATTTTGTTTTGTCATTTGCCAACTCTTCCAAAGTGTTTTTAAAAATTAAATTCAATTAGAATTTGCTTAAATTTTAGCACTTGTGCAGTATTATGTCTATAAAAACATTCTGCCGGGAGAGCTTTAACAACAGCAGGATAAAACCAATGGCGGAGCGGCACAATCAAAGACATCACGGCAGCTTTGAGCAGGTTGAAATAAGCTCCTGCGGATTAAACTCAAATCCGTTGATTGCAAAAGGCAAATATCCGTCGGTAATCGCTTGTAATATAACAAACGGAAGAATGCCGAGAGTCAACACGATAAAAGACAGCGAAATGCAGCAGTTCTCCGAATACTTTGGAGTAGATTACAGAAAAGACTTTTTGAATTTGTAAAAAACAAGGTGCAATTCATTCGGAATTGCACCTTTCTGTATTTTTCGCTTTAATGAAGTGCCTTTGTGGGGCAGTTTTTTGTACACTCGTAGCAGAGAATACACTCTGTTCCGTTTTTTCGCTTGCGTGAATCCTTGTTAATCTCAACATTCATTGGGCATACTTTCAGGCACTTGCCGCAATGAGCGCATTTGCTCTCGTCACAGTGGACGCGCAGAAGCGAAAAATAACTCATAGGCTTCAGAAATACTGTGATAGGGCAGAGATATTTGCAGAATGCGCGGTTATCCTTAAATATAAAGGCAAGCGCAATTCCGGATATATAGTAAAGCGCATTTCCGGCGAGAAACAGCCAAAACATAATTTTCTCAAGATTTGCGACCTTGAACAAAAACAGACCCGACACAAGAGCCAATGATAACGCAAACATCACATAGCGCAGAATTCCGAGTTTTTCTTTTCGCGGCTTCCGTGGCTGCTTATAAGGAAGAAAGTCCAAAACCATAGCCGTCCAACAGGCATAGCCGCACCATCCGCGTCCGAACAGCAGCGGTCCGAAGATTTTGGCCACGGCATAGTGAATGGTTGCTGCTTCAAAAACGCCGAGGAACAGATAGTACCAAAAACCTTCAATCTGCATATTTTCTCGGGAGATTATGCCGAGATACAGCAGCATATAGCTTCCGACTGCCAGCTGTACAAAATGACGCGCATAGCGTTTCTCGGCGGTAAAAAGTGCCGTCCCCAATGCGAGACAGGTGCCTATGTAGCTGAAATTCAGCAAATAAAACAGATTATCCTTTATTAGCCATAGTGTGATTGCCACCGCTTCGAACAACAAAAACAGTAATACCGACACAAGGTATCTCGATAAACCCTTGTTATTTCCTTTCCCTTTTTTCTTTTTCATTGTTTTTTCCATCCTTTTTTGTGAATATGAAACGGCTGATTTTATTCGGATTTATACCGATTCTTGTGCCGCTTTTAATGCCTGCGACAATATAACTATATACTGTAATTTTAAAGCTTATGAGCAAAATGTGCAACTGTAATTCTGTTAAAAAACGGTAAAAGCGCCGCAAATTGTGAAAATCGGCAATCGGTCTGAGGAAGCTCGGCCGTTTGACATCGCCGAATATACCGCAAACAATATAGACGTATTTATTATCGACTTGTTTAATAAAATAAAATAACGGACAAATAGGAATAATCCGGGGATTGTAAGATCGGCGATATAATATAATAAGCCTAAATACGACAACACGTACAAGATTTACGGATATTTTTTCGCATTTAGTTGCGAAAACGTTTCCGCTGTGATAAAATTCTTTTGTATTTTACGGGTGCGGCGGCTTTGCGCCTTTGCCTGCTTTAACGGAGTTGAGATTGATGAAAACTGCAGTTGTTACGGGCGGTTCGAGCGGAATAGGACTTTCCTGCTGCCGTAAGTTTCTTGAAAACGGATACAGGGTGTATGAACTGAGTCGCCGCGAGCCGAAGATTCAAACAGTCGGCGTTAAGCATATCTCGTGCGACGTCACGGATGAGCGCTCGGTTTCAGAGGCATTCAAAAAAATATATAATGACAGCGGAAGCATTGATATACTTGTGAATAATGCAGGCTTCGGCATCTCAGGGGCGGTTGAATTCACAGAGCTTGCAGAAGCTAAAAAACAGTTTGACGTCAATTTCTTCGGCTGCTTTATTTGCTCAAAAAACGTAATTAAATATATGAGACTTCAAGGCGGCGGAAGAATTGTTAATCTCAGCTCTCTCGCAGCTCCGCTTGCCATACCGTTTCAGGCGTTTTATTCGGCGTCAAAGGCGGCTGTAAATTCGCTGACTCTGGCTCTTGCAAACGAGGTGCGACCGTTTAATATAAAGGTCTGCGCCGTAATGCCGGGCGATGTTAAAACGGGTTTCACCGCGGCAAGAGAGAAAAATACTGCCGGTGACGAATTTTACGGCGAAACACTTAAAAGAGCGGTTGCCGGTATGGAGCGCGACGAGCAAAACGGTATGTCGCCGGACGATATAGCCGATGCGGTGTATGCTGCGGCAACCAAAGCTCGTCCGAAGCTTTTGTCTACAAAAGGCGCTAAATATCATCTGTTTTTGGCACTTTCAAAGGCATTGCCGGTTTCGCTTGTGAACATCATAGTCGGAAAGCTTTATTCTTAATAATTCGGGGCGTAAAGCAATACTGTTATTAGCTGCTTTTGCCCCGTTTTCTTGTTATTCAATAAAAACACATTCGGAGGTACTATGCAAAATTTTGTAGAGCTTATTCAAAATGTAAACAGTAAGGTAAACAGCGTCGTTTGGGGGCCTCCGATGCTCATATTGATGCTGCTTACCGGTCTTTATCTCACGTGCGGTACGCGATTCTTTCAAATACGCCGTTTTTGCTACACAATTAAAAATACGGTTGCCGCAATTTTTAAAGACCGCAAGGTAACAAAAACCAAGGACGAAAAAGCCATATCGCAGTTTCAGGCACTTGCAACGGCTCTTGCCGCAACGGTAGGCACGGGCAACATTGTAGGCGTAGCCACCGCGATTTCCTCCGGCGGAGCGGGTGCGGTATTTTGGATGTGGATTTCTGCTTTGCTCGGTATGATGACGAGCTTTTCCGAAAATGCGCTTGGCATATATTTCCGCAGAAAAAACGAAAAAGGCGAGTGGGTGGGCGGCCCTATGTATTATATCGAAAAGGGACTCGGCCAAAAGTGGCTTGCGGTTATATTTTCTGTTTTTTGTCTGTTCGCGTCGTTCGGAATAGGCTCGGTGGCTCAGGTCAACGGAATATCCACGGCACTTAAGGGTTCGTTTAATATACCGGGCATTGTTACGGGGATAGTCGTTTGCGCCCTTATAGCCGTTATAATTTACGGCGGACTGAAAAGAATAGTCACGGTGACGGAAAAATTTGTGCCTTTTATGGCGGCGTTTTACATAATAGGCGCGCTTATAATAATAATCGTAAACTTCCGCCATATAGGCGACGCTTTCGGCGAGATATTTTCGGGGGCGTTCAGCATGCGCTCCGTCGGAGGAGGCGTTATGGGATACGGTATTTCAAGAGCCATGCGTTTCGGTGTGGCGCGCGGAGTATTTTCTAATGAGGCGGGCCTCGGCTCGTCGGTAATGGTCCATTCCTCCTCTGATGCCAAGGAACCCGTAACACAGGGTATGTGGGGCATATTTCAGGTGTTTTTTGACACCATTGTTATATGCACACTTACGGCACTCGTAATTCTGACTACCGGGGCAAATCTGCAAAGCGGACTTGAGGGAGTCAATATAACAATATATGCCTTTGAGAGCGTGCTCGGCAAATGGGGCTCTTATATAGTATCCATAGGTATAGTTATGTTCGCTTTTTCAACCATACTCGGCTGGTCGGTGTACGGCTCGCGCGCCGCAGAATATATAGGCGGAAAAAAGCTGACTGCGGTGTATAAAATAATATTTCTCGCGATGACATTTATAGGTGCCGTGTCGAGCATTCAGCTTGTTTGGGATCTTTCCGATACGTTTAACGGTCTTATGGCTTTGCCGAACCTTATAGGTCTGTTGCTTTTGTCGGGGACGGTGTTTAAAATAACCAAAAACTACGAGCAGAGAGTGATAGGCGGCAAAAAGATAAAGCCAATGCTGTCTTTTTATGACCGTGAGAAATAATTTTCGGTATTCACATTTAACTCCGAATTTGATATAATATACGGGATTTAAAAAGATAAAAGAGGAAATTTATGTCAGGTAAAAAGGACTACATCAGAAATTTTTGCATAATTGCCCATATCGACCACGGCAAGAGTACGCTTGCCGACCGTTTGTTGGAGCTTACGGACTCCGTGGCGAAACGCGATATGGAGGCGCAGCTTCTTGACAATATGGATATTGAGCGTGAACGCGGTATAACCATTAAGGCACGTGCCGTAAAGCTTGATTACAAGGCTGCCGACGGCAAAAAATATGAACTGAACTTAATAGACACTCCCGGTCATGTTGACTTCAACTATGAGGTGTCGCGTTCCCTTGCGGCATGCGAGGGAGCTGTGCTGATAGTTGACGCGTCACAGGGGATAGAGGCTCAAACTCTTGCAAATACCTACCTTGCGCTTGACCACGACCTTGAAATTGTACCGGTAATAAATAAAATCGACCTTCCCGCCGCAGAGCCGGAGCGCGTTGCTAAAGAAGTGGAGGACGTTATAGGCATACCGTGTATGGATTCGCCGCGAATTTCGGCAAAAACGGGCGAGAATGTCCCCGCTGTGCTCGAGGAAATCGTAAACCTTGTGCCGCCTCCGGATGATAACGATTCAAAGCCGCTCAGAGCGCTTGTATTTGACTCCGTATATGACAGCTATCGCGGTGTAATTGTCTATGTCAGAATAGTTGACGGTGTGGTAAGGCCGGGGCAGACCATGCGTCTTATGGCTACGGGTGCCGAATTTACAATTGTGGAAACGGGATATATGCGCGCCAAGAGCTTGGAGCCGACAAAGCAGCTGTCCTCGGGCGAGGTCGGTTATATCACCGCTTCGATTAAAACCGTAGGCGATGCGCGCGTAGGCGATACCGTGACTCTTGCCGAAAATCCGGCTTCGGAGCCGCTTGCAGGATATCGCAAGGTAAATCCGATGGTTTTCTGCGGAATTTATCCGGCGGACGGAGCGGATTATGAGGCTCTTAGGGATGCTCTTGCCAAATTACAGCTGAATGACGCCTCGCTCTCGTTTGAACCCGAGACGTCAAGTGCCCTCGGCTTCGGCTTCAGGTGCGGTTTCTTGGGGCTTTTGCACCTTGAAATCATACAGGAACGCCTCGAGAGAGAGTATGACCTCGACCTCGTAACAACAATACCTTCGGTTGTTTACAAAATACATCTTACCGACGGAAACGTAGTCGAAATAGACAATCCGTGCAACTACCCCGACCCCGCAACAATCGATTTTGCGGAGGAACCAATGGTTGAGGCGCACATCTTTTCTCCTAAGGATTATGTGGGAGCCATAATGGACCTTTGCCAGGACAGACGCGGCGAATATAAAGAAATGACGTATCTTGACGCCGACAGGGTGGACTTAAAATATATACTCCCGCTTAACGAAATAATCTATGACTTCTTTGACGTCTTAAAATCACGTACGCGCGGCTATGCTTCGTTTGACTATGAGCTTTGCGGCTACCAAAGGTCAAGCCTTGTAAAGCTCGACGTTCTTTTGAACGGCGATATGATAGACGCCCTCTCGTTTATTATTCACTCCGAAAAGGCTTATCCGAGAGCGCGCAGAATAGCCGAGAAGCTTAAGGACAATATTCCACGCCAGATGTTTGAAATCCCCATTCAGATAGCCGTGGGCGGCAAGGTAATAGCGCGCGAAACCGTAAAGGCAATGCGCAAGGACGTGCTCGCTAAATGCTACGGCGGCGATATAACGCGTAAAAAGAAGCTGCTTGAAAAGCAAAAAGAGGGTAAAAAGCGTATGCGCAAGTTCGGTACGGTAGAAGTTCCGCAAGAGGCGTTTATGGCTGTGCTTAAATTAGACGATGAATAATATAGGACTGTATATTCACATTCCGTTTTGCAATTCAAAGTGCCCGTATTGCGATTTTTACTCGTTTCGCGCCGATGACGATACAAAAAACAGATATGTTTCGGCTGTTTTGCGAGAACTTCGGAACAATTCAAAACAGCTTAATTGTAAAGCTGATACTCTTTACATTGGCGGCGGAACTCCGTCGGTTTTGGCTCCGGATTATCTTTGCCAAATCATAAACGGCGCAAAATCAACGTTTTTGACCGATGATGCGGAAATAACGGTAGAGTGCAACCCGTTTTCGCTCGGTGACGAATTCTTTGAAAAAGTAAGCGAGTGTAAAGTGAATAGGCTTTCCATTGGCTTGCAGTCGGCAAATGACGGCGAACGTAGGATTTTAGGCAGACGAGCCGGCAAAAGCGAGGTTCAAAGTGTCGTTTCACGGGCAAAAAAAGCGGGAATAAATAATATTTCGCTTGATGTCATGCTCGGCGTGCCGGGTCAAACAAAAGAGAGCCTTAAAAGCACGCTTGATTTCTGCATTTCTTCGGGTGTGCCGCATCTCAGCTGCTACATTCTCAAAATAGAGGAGAATACGCCGTTTTTTCGTATGAGAGACAAATTGCCGTTCCCCTCTGACGACGATACGGCCGATATGTACCTTTTTATGTGCGAATACCTCGAAGAACACGGTATTATGCAGTATGAAATATCAAATTTTGCGGTTCCCGGCTTTGAGAGCCGCCACAATCTGAAATATTGGCACGATGAGGAGTACCTCGGCATAGGTGCTTCGGCACATTCGTTTTTAGGCGGAAAACGCACATATTATCCGCGTGATATTGAGTATTTTATAAGCGGCAACGAGCGTTTAACTGAGGGTGACGGCGGCGACGAAGAGGAATTTTGTATGCTCGCTTTAAGGCTTCGCGAGGGGCTTACTCAAGAGCGTTTTTACGCCCGTTTCCATCACGGCATACCGCAAAAAATGCTTGAAAGCGCAAAGCAATACGAAAAATACGGACTTTGCAGATGTGAGAGCGGCGGAATTTCTCTGACGCGGCGCGGATTTTTACTCTCCAACTCCGTAATATCCGAAATTATCTTATAGATATAAATATTTCAGGGCTTGTAATTTGCTTTACAAGCCCGTTTTTTTGTGTTTTTCGGGCGTTTGTGAAATTAAAACGGCTTTTTGTTACAATGGCGTTTTTTTGTCGCACAGCGCGTGATAAAATCAAGAGGCTAAACGGAAGAGTTCTATGAAAGAGAATTGATTACATAGAATTTCCGGTGTATAATTTGTAAAAGATTACCAAAAGCGGCTGCAATTTTTGTCGAAGTGTGCTCGCAATCTAAAATTTTACATATTTTCATTTCAAAATGACAAAAGAATGTCAAACTGCGTTCACAATTTGTTAACATTTGGTTTAAAGACTATTTAAAATGTGTTTTTAAATTAGATAAAAGCTCTTTACACCAAAGCATTTTTAGTGTAAACTTAAGTATAAATATACGGTGTAATAGTGTACCCATTTGCGCCCTAAAATCGGTAAATAGATGCTCTTTCGCAAAATGATGAGAACCAAGCGTTAAAGCAAACCCGAAGCGGTGCGGATTTATCGTATACTATTATATATAGCGTTTTTAATCAATTTATCGGAGGTTTTTTATTTGGCAGATCTTATATTTCGGCATCTTGCCGGAGCCGATGGCGAGGGCGTTTACAAAAACGGCAAAACCGGCTTCTCGGTTTCTTATTTCAAAAAGAAAGAAATAGACTCGCGCTATCCCTCGGGCGGCTATATGGTTGTCGGTCAAATAGGCAAGGGCAAACGCGAAATCGGTGATTTGCAGTCTGACGACGGGCAAACCGAAAAGGTGTATGCCGCAACGAAAATGCCTCATACCGCGGTAGTCGGCTACATAGAGACAGAGGCTGACAAATTCATTGCGATAGTTAAAGACAGGCTCTTGCTTTGGCTTTTGTTTGCGCTTTTGATAGCGGCACTTATAATAGGTCTTATATTCCTTTTAAAGTCCGTTATACCGACAGGCGGCGATGGCGGAACCACAACGCCCCCCGCAGGCGTAATCGACCAAAATGCCGTTTTGGGCGAGGGCGAAATCTCGATTCCCGATAAAACAAAAACAAGGGGCAGGCAGATAAAGGTCTACGGTATTCCCGAGCTTCCCTTGGCGGCAAATACCAAGGAGCAAAGCTTTGTATTCTCAAACCCCGAGGAAAACCCGTGCTTCTTTGTTATAGAAATAGAGCTTTCAGATACAGGCGAGGTTATATATACCTCAAATCTCTTGCCGCCCGGCTATTCAATATCAAAGTTCACGCTGAACCGTGAGCTTGCGGCAGGAACTTATCCTGCAACAATCCATGTTAAGACATACAGCTTTGATAAAGAGCAGCGTAAACTTAACAATATGGATTTAAAAACGACCATCGTGGTTTCATAAGAAACTATATTCAAAATACAGATTTTGAGGAAAGGAGTTGCAGTTTATGCAAAAAAATTCAAAGATTAAAATCGGAAAAAGCATAACTGCTGTGCTGCTTTGCGTAGTGCTTTTGGTAACGTCGATTCCCATGGTTCTCGCGGCCGGTGAGGGCGAATTTGACCCGATACCGACCTTTACCGAATCGGATAAAAGGGAAGCGGCTGCAACACTTAATGACGACGGCGGAATTACGGTCAGCTTCCCCGCGGCTAAGGTTAGCGAGCGCAAAACCGGCACAAAAACAATTGACGGGTATATGTTAGAACTTGTTGATCTCGGAACATATACCGAAGTTCACACAAGCACGGTTTTGCTGCGCAAGATGGTTAGTCCCACCGGTACCGCACCGTACACGGCTGAGATTACGGCAGACGAAATCAAAACAAAGGTGCCTGCGGGTCTGTCTGACGACCACCGTTACAATATTACGATAACGGCGTACGACAGCGACGGCTGGTTCTCGGAGGCTGTTAACGCATACGTTTCGGATGTTCCGACTTATGTATACGATGCGTCCGCTTATGCCCCCGTTACAAACAACGTTCTTGCCGTGCGTGAAGTCCTTACCTTTGATAAAAAAGGTAACGCAGATGACCACGGTTCGTATTCGGATGCCGGAACCGACGAGAGAACTGCCGAAGTCAACAATGTACGCAGTACGTCAGGCTCACTTGACTATATGCAGGAGGGTAATCACCTTTCAGTCGGAGGCAGAACCGATGGCGTAGGCGTTAAAGACACGGGCAACAGCTACGGCTACGCAATGCGTATCGAGTCCGCCGCAACCACCGACAGCCCTCAGTCATTTGATACGTCATGGAGCCGTCAGACTTGGGACCCGACGGGTGCTTCCGAGATTTGGTACTATCTCGACTTCTCAGAGGTCAGCGTAACGGGGCTTTCATTCCGCCTTCGTTCAAACGAAAAGTATTTTGCACAGGATTTTGACAACGAATACAGTGAAAGCAATAATGCTTTTAACAGATACGGCGATATAATTTACTCAACTGTCGGCACCACAAAAGCAGGCTATATGGGTGAGGACCCATATTTATTCCTGCAGCAAACGGACGGCAGCTGGAAAAAAGTTATGCTAAACAACGGTACCGTTGACCTTGACCACTTCAAGGGCTATGTCCGTATACCACTTCAGTTTATGTGCTCCGAGACGGATTCGGTTGTTACTGATTCTAATGAGGATTTCGGGGTAAATAAGCCGGTATCGGATTTGTATGTGTGGAATAATGCGGGGCAAACATCTGCAAATATTCAAAAGTATTATAATGAAAAGATTAAGCTTTCACAGTCGGTAGTTGTTGACCCTGCAGGTACTTCGATATCCAATGCTCTTCTTGTAAGGCGTTATGTATTCAGAATTAACAAGTTGTCATGGACTAGCGGCTCTTCCTATCACGACGGCGGCACGATGCTCGCTCCGTGCATAAATACGGCGGACGGCAGCAAAACAACAGCCAATTCGCCCAGAAGAGCTTATATCGATAAGACCAAAATCGGTACGGGTGAAGATCCGGTAGTTAATCGCACAAATGCTTTTAAAGCTATCGAGGATATTATGTCCGCAGGCTTTAAGTTTACGGGTTGCACATATGACCCGGCTTCTACGAGCCTTGAAACCAACAACGGCAGCGTAGGTAAAAAGATTTTCCTTGATAATGTATTGTTCTACCGTACAGACGGTCAGAAATACAGCGAAAATACCCTTAACGGAGAAACAAACACAGGCACGCCCGTTAAGACATATTATGACCAGGAAACAGAAATTCCGCGCGCTATTTTCAATGCCTGCCAAAAGTACATTGAAGATCCGAACTCCTACGATTACCGCGCCGTTAAGTATATCGAGGACTTGATAGCCGGTTATAAAAAATCAATTGAGGAATATAACAAATCCGAAGAAGCCGGAAAATCCGGTATAATCGATGCATCTTTCCTTGAGGATTCTGCGCTCGATACCAAGGCGGCAGCACTCGGTATGGCCGAGGATTGGGAAAAGTTCAAGACCGCCAAGCAGGCTTGTATAGACGGTAAAACCTACGGCTCTGCTAACTCGGGTGCAGAGGATTTCATTCCGATGATTGCAGCTAAGCTTGAGCAGCTTCCCGAGTTCAACGATAATACTCTCGCGGTAAGCGATGAGGATAAAGCCGTTGTTAAGAGCCTTTATGAGGTTTATATCCGCCTTAACTTAAGCCAGCTCACTATGCTCGGCAGAGCGGAAGAGGAGAAACTCTTAAAGTACTTCAGCTTCATAGAAGAAGAGCTTGCCGACAACTCTGTTGTAATAGGTCAAGCGCTTACAAACAATAAGGTTATACCGTTCGGCGACTTCAGCTCCTTGGAAAAAGGCACCAGAAGCTGGCAGTTTGAAAACTCAAAATATACCGGCCAGGTAGGTAAGGATTACTATTATTCTAAGGGATATTTGACATATCAGGTTCCCTTTGCTTCACTTTCGGCACATCGTGAAGATACCGCAACGCCTACACTTATACCGACCGGCGCTCTCGGTAATGACCCGCAGAGAAACGGTATTACAGATTATCGCCAAAACGGTACCTTGGCAATCATTACGTCAAACGGTCTTGAGGGCAGAAACGCCGCAACGGTCACTGTAAATAACCAGTACGCCGAAGACAGAAAAGGCTGGTATAACTGCATAAGCATTACAAAGGGACTTGTTGACAAAGAACCGAGCAGCAGCGGCGATTACTCCGCGCTGAGAGCCAACAATATGTCGTCTGAGAGTCTCGGCGATTTTGCTAAGTCGTATACCAAAAATGACATAGGCGAAACCGACCGTCTGGCGCTTGTATTCTACGCCGATTTCTCTCAGCTTGATACCTTTACAATGGCGTTTAATATCAGCTCATACTATGAAGGCGCCGCCGAGGACTACACCCTCGACTTCGGCAGCAACAACGCGGCTTCTTACTTCTATCTCATTAACCCCAAGACGGGTGAATGGGCTAAATGTACTCCCAAGGATGAAAGCAAGAGAAGAATTTACGCTTACACCTCGGAGTACGGCATAGATACGGGAGACGGCGATTACCTGACCCTTTCTCACTACAAGGGCTATGTTATGGTTCCGCTCTTCCAGTTCTCGAGAGGCGTTCAGGGTATTTCGGCAACCTCTAACTATCGTATAGATGAAAAAGCCGAGTCCCTTAACAACATTTTCCGTGTTACCATAGGTATAGCGCCCTTGTCAAATTACGACGATTCGTCCGTAAACGGAAAGAGCGCAGCCGCAATGAACGGTAAGAGCTTTACAATAGGCTCTGTCGGCTTTACATACAGACAGGGTACCTCGGCATACGGCGCAGGCGTACAAAACAGAACCGGCGACGTTTCGTTCGACGATTATGCACAGGTTAAGTCTCTTACTTCAATGCAGTTTGAAAACGCGGTAGCGGATGTTGATATTTATAAAGCGAACACTCGTACCGAAAAGATAAACAAGGCACTTGCTCTTTATGCGCAGCTTTCGGATTATCAAAAGACAATACCGTCCGTTGCAAGAGCATACAGCGTGCTTCAAAAGTACAAGAGCATCGACGACGGCATCACTTTGCTCGATCAGCCGCAAATTGCGGTTGCCGATTTGAAACCTTTGATTGAGGCTATGCCGGCTGCAGCAACCGGCGGTTCCGTAACAGGCAGCAACGCCTTACCTTATCCCGGTTTTGTTATCGGCACCGATGCGAGCGGAACAGAGAAGCCGCTTATAAATTACGGCGCATATTCTCTCACCGCGGCTGACGTACAGAACATAATCAATTGGTATGAGCAGTCTTATGAGCGCTATACCGACGAGGCGATTGCGGCGCTCGGTGCGGAGAACGTCACAAAAATGGAAAACCTTTATAAGGTTGCAAAACGTTTGAGACTTCTCGAAAATTATCGTGACGGCTACACGAGTGACTCCGGTACCGCTATAACCGGTATTAAAGACCTTAACACTCTTGTTGCTTCAATGTACGGCGAGACCGGTAAAGCGACCGACCTTACGACCGACTGCAGGCTTATGCCTACCGGTCAGACCGCGGCACTTGAAAACTACCTCGAAAAGTATAACGACCTTGATTATTACGCTAAGTATATCTTAACTGATAAGGCCGACAAATTTGCAAGTGCTCCTCAGTATAAGAATTATGCTAAGGCGGCCGAGGCGGTTAACAAGGTGCTTGCCAATATCAAAACTTACACCGACGACATCACCGGTAAGACGGTTAAGGGCGGCGTTGTTAGACTTGAAGAAAAGTACACGGCTCTTTACAATACCGTTAAGGATAAAATGGACAATAGCGGTATTCAGGACCTCACCGCAATAACGGAAGCGGTTGAAGAGTACAATTCGTTTAAGGGCTATATAAGGCAGGTTCAAGAGGTTAACGACGGTAACACCGTTAATTCCTCGGACGGCGAAGCTCTCCACGGTATTATAGATACCCTCCGTATTTTCCCGAACTTTGCTTCGGCGGTAGACAAAGACAGCGTCGCTCTCAATAAGGATGCAACAACGGGAACCGCAGTCTTTACTCTTTCAAATGCCGTTAACTATCCGGACGGAAGCTACACACTTCGTGTAACCTCTAAAAACGGAGGTCTTAAGGACACTACGGGCACCACCCACGATTACAACGTAGCAATGACGGGTGCGATTGAAAAGACCGTAACGGCAAAAGCTCTTAACACTTCTCCCGAAACCGCGGATGTCGCAAATAACACCGCTTCGGCGGCAGCTCCCAAGGCAATAAACTTTACGTTTACCGTCACGGGCGTTACCGTAACGAGTGAAGATGTTATTACAATAGAGCTTATCGATAATGCTACCGGTGAGGTTGCTGTTGACAAGACAACAAACGAGCCTGTCAGAAAAACTATCAATATTCATTTTGCCGCAGAAGACTTCTTTGAGGTTACAATTCCTGCGGAAATAGATGTTCCTTGGGGCGAGACGGAAGCCGTTGATGTTTCCTATAAGGTTACGTCTTCGCTTGATACGGGCAGCAAGGTTGGTGTTTCCGTAGCACGCAGCGCTTCTGTCGCAAATGACACTCTTACCAATGCAGCAACATCGACATACGCTCTTCCGTATACTTCACAGAACTTTACTTCCACAGAATTTACAGGTACAAATGAGGGAGCGCTTCCCGCTCAAAAACCGTCATTGACGATTTCCGGTTGGACGGACGCTCCGATAGCCGAGTATTCGACTACTCTTACTTATACCGTAGATTACACTAAAGGTTAATTAACAAATTAAATGCTTTATCAAGACCATAAGGAGGTGGTTCTATGAAGAAAACATTATCAGTTTTGCTCTCAGTGCTTTTATTGTCGCTCGTGACTGTTCCGTCTTTCGCGGCTCCGGCTACGCTGAACAAAGAGAACCCCGTAGGCTCCGTAAAGATTTTTACCGGCGAGGGCAAACAGGATGAGTATGAGCTTACAATTCCTGCCGATACCGAAATACCGTGGGAAGCTACTTCTTACGCAATAGGTAAGGTTACGGCAACTAAAATGTGGCTGTCTCCCGGCAAGACCGTTAAGGTGGCTGTTACGTCGCTCAACGGCTCAAAGCTTGTCAACACTTTGGACAGCTCAAAGACTATCGCCTACACGCTTACAGGCGCAGAGCAAATGGCGTTTTTACCGGGCGATTATATGAAGTCTTATGACCTCTCCGTGAACATCGCAGAGGCGGAATGGCAAAAAGCCGCTTCGGGTGAGCATACAGATGTTCTTACCTTTACGGCAGAATATACTAACGCGTAATAAATATAAGGAGATAAATTATGAAAAAGCTTATTTCTATCGCACTCGCAGCGGCTATGCTCGCAGCTGTTTCGGTTCCCGCTTTTGCAGCTAATCCCATAACCAAGGAAACAGAGCAGACCGGCACAACCATAATTAAGACATCCACAAAAACAGGCCCCGATTCGCCTGAGGATGTTGCTGTCAGATACACCGTTTCTATTCCGGCAGATACAGAAATTTACTGGGGCACCGAGGAGACAGATCTTGTTTACTCTGTTGAGTCTCACCTCAAGAGAGGCCAGGCTCTCAAGGTTACCGTAGCAGGCACAGGCTCTATGAAGACCGATGCCGCAGCAGGCGAGGTTTACACTCTTCCCTATACTCTTTCGGGCGACACCGCTTTCACGGCAGACAGCCCCGTAGTTTACGGCAACAAGGAAACTCCGGCCGTTGACAAAAATCTCAAGGTTACAATAAGCAGCGAGGACTGGAACAGAGCTGTTGTTGATGTTTACAACGACACCCTTACCTTTACCGCTGAGGTTTAATTATTGAAAGGAGACTACTATAATGAAAAAGCTTATTTCAATTGCACTTGCAGCGGCTATGCTCGCAGCTGTTTCGGTTCCCGCTTTCGCAGCTAACCCCATAACCAAGGAGACTGACAATACCGGTACAGCTATTGTTAAGACCTCCACAAAAACAGGCCCCGATGCTCCCGATGACAACGCTGCTAAATACACCGTTACAATTCCGGCCGATACCACAATTTACTGGGGCGCAGAGGAAACAGCTCTTGACGGATTTTCTGTTGAGTCTCACCTTAAATACGGTCAGAAGCTTAAAATCGGCGTTGAGGGCTCAAGACTTATGAAGCTTACCGAGGATGCAAACGAGACATTGGCTTACGATTTCTCGGCTGACTCTAACCTCGAATTTATAGCTGACGGCCCCGTTATCAATCCCGCAAAGGCACTTACCCTCAAGGTTAAGGTTGCCGCAGACGATTGGAACAACGCTATCGTCGGCGAGTACAGCGATACTCTTACCTTCACCGTAAGCCTTTGATTTTGAAAGGAGATAACCACAATGAAAAAATTACTTTCAATAGTTCTTGCGGCGGCAATGCTCGCAGCGGTTTCCGTTCCGTCATTTGCAGCTGACAAGACGCTTACAAGCGACCATACCTCCGATACGGCTAAGGTTATTACTTCTACAAAAACCGGTCCCGACGGTCCCGAGGCTACTTCTTACACGGTAACCTTCCCGGCAGAAACCACTATTTACTGGGGCAAAGAAAGCACAGACTTTACATACAACGTAAAGTGCCAGCTCAAATCAAACGACCGTCTTAATGTTACGGTAGCAAAGGAAGACGGCACAACTGACCTCAAGGCTATCGCATCAGGCAATACCGCTACTCTTCCTTTCAGCGTAGCAGGCACCACAGCTTATACTTCAGCTTCTGCAGTTGTTGCAGATGAAGCTGTTAACGCTGCGGTAAACATTGCCTCAGCTGATTGGGCAAAGGTTCCGGTAGATGAGTATGAGGGCAATCTTACACTTACGGTTTCGATAGCTCCCGCTACAATCTAAGAGTCGGAAACCCTTCCAAAATACAAGGAGAACCAATTATGAAAAAAATTCTTTCAATAGTCATTGCGGCTGCGATGCTCTTGGCTATATCGGTTCCCGCTTTTGCTGCAACTGCGACAATAGATCAGTCTACTTCCGGTGGCGTCGGTAACTCCTCGGTAGTTACCGACCGAAGCGGAATAAGCGGTACCTTTACCGTTTCTTATCCCGCCGAAACCACCATTTATTGGGGCACCGAAAGTACCGAAATCGGTTACACTGTATCGAGTACGCTTGTGAGCGGAAATAACCTTCGTGTTACTGTAGCTCAGGATAACGCAAATCTCCATACAGGCGGCGGCAGACTTCTTCCTTACACTATAACCGGTGATACCAACATAACAACCGGTCACGAGACAGTTGCCAACAGCGCATATTCGGTAAATGTCAATATTACTAAGGAAAACTGGGGATCCGTTTCCATTGATGAGTATGAAGATACTCTTACATTTACAGCTTCTGTTGAAGCGATAGCTTAATTTTTTAATCATAAAAGGAGTTATATTATGAAAAAGTTACTTTCATTAGTTCTTGCGGCGGCTATGCTTGCGGCAGTTTCAGTTCCGTCCTTTGCAGCTGAAATCAATAAGGATACAGCGGACGGCAAGGGTGTCGCAACCGTTAAGACCGATACAACAAACGTTCCCGCAGACGGTTATTTCACAGTAACATATCCTGCTGAAATGAGCGTTAAATGGGGCGCTGAAACCACAGCCTTCACCTACAATGTTACGTCAACTCTCAAGACCGGCAAATGTCTTTCCGTTTCGGTTGCTTCGGAGGCTGGCAAAATGAAGCCCGCTACCGATAACGGCTATACCATTCCTTACGCCTTCAGCGGCGACACTTCCGTTAAGACTGCTGCCGAGGTAGTTAACAATACTTACAACATTAACGTTGACGTTGCAGCAGCAGCTTGGAACGCTACCATCACCGATTACAGCGATGCTACCGTTACCTTCACAGCAGCAGTTGTTGATAAATAATTTATTCAACATTAAACATTAAGTACATCAAGGAGTTATAATTATGAAAAAGATAGTATCAATTCTTCTTGCTGTTATGATGATAGCCGCTATTGCGGTTCCCTCATTCGCAGCTACAATAACCAAGGAATCAGACCCCAAGACCGCCGATGTTCAGGTTAAGACAATGATAACCGATAAGGACAACAACGATCCCGAAAACTACACCGTTACCATTCCTGCTGAGATCACAGTTGCTTGGAATGACACCGCAGCTCAGGACGCTTCTTACACCGTTGATTCTCAGCTTAAGCTCGGCGCTAAGCTCAAGGTTTCGGCTGCTGCTAACGATGCAGGAAAAATGACAAACGCTGCTACCGATAAATTCCTCACATTCACCGTAGCAGGCGGAGACGTTGCTGAATATACCGAGCTTAACACCGCTGTTAAGTCTTCGACAACCGTTACAATCGCTGACTTCAACGCTCCCATAGCTGAGTATGTCGGCCACATGCTTTATACCGTAGAGTACGTTGCTGCATAATTATTGCCAGATTTTGATTTTTTAAATTTTTAAGGAGGTGGTTTCATGAAAAAGGCTTGCAGTGTGCTGTTGTCTGTTTTGCTTATATTCACCATGCAGCTTTGCGTTTTCGCCGAGGCAGGTGAAATCGGTAAAACACAGCTTAAAACTGTAGTCCCGAGTACCCATGAAATTACCGTAACGTATAACGACGGAGGTTATGTCCTTAAAGACGGCAACCTTATTGCAAGCGGTGCTAAGTTCGCCGTTGACCGTTTTGATTCGCTTTCTCTCGGAGCTGTTGCAAAGCTTGACAGCCACCTTGAGCGTGTCACGGTAAACGGTAAAGATTATACCGGTAAATTGCAGTACGGTATGTTGAGATTTGATTCGGTTACCACCGATATGAACATTGTGTTCACATTTAAAAAATGCTTCGGACCCACAGAGCCGACTACAAATCCCACAGAACCTACCGAGCCTACAAGACCCACAGAGCCGACAGCTCCGACGGATCCGACAAGACCCACAGAGCCGACAGCTCCTACAGATCCTTCAGGCACCACTAATCCCTCAGGTACTACCAATCCTTCGGGCACCACTAATCCCTCGGGTACTACAAATCCCGGCGGAGATCACGAAGATCCTTGTGTTCGTATGGGTATGAATGGTAATGTGTATCGCGGTAAAAACCTTTTCCCGGGCGCTAAGCTCGACATTGACCTCGGCGAAATCAAGGCTGAGGCAGGAAAAGACGGTGCATACAGCGTTGACGTTATTAAAGACGGTTTCCATGTTGTAACAATCACCGACGAAAACGGTGAAGTAGCCGGCAAGACTACTTTCTCGGTAAGCGTAAGTGATACGGCAACAGAAACAACCGTTATTAAACTTGATGACGGCTCGCAGATTGCAGTTGTTCCGAAGGGCACCAATACCTTATGGCTCGACTTTGTCGTTAACGACGACGGTACTATTAATATTGTTCCCGGCACACCCGTAGAGGAGCCGACAAACGAAGTTCCGGTAACCAAACCGAGCGACAGCGGCAACCCGATAATGAATAACCCGGTAATATCCAAAACCGGTGAACTTATTCGTGAAAATCCGCTCGCCGCAGCTGCTGTTTTCCTTTGTGGATTGTCACTTATATTCTTCATAATTCTTCGTAAAAAACGTAAGGATGACGAGGAAGAGGAAAACACAAAACCCGTTTGCTGATATAAACGGTAATAAATAAGTTTAAAATACCCCGACTGCGGTCGGGGTATTTTTATGTGTATCGGCATTGCAAACGGTGATGTGTTATGTTATAATACTTTGTCAGAACTTAAACGGGTAAAAGACCGAGGTTCGTCTTCTTGAAAGAGGTGGCTGTATGCCCATAAAAATAGATAATCAGCTTCCGGCGCATCATAGCCTGGAACTTGAAAATATATTTGTTATGACGGAGGACAGAGCCGTCAAGCAGGACATTCGTCCGCTTAAAATTATAATACTGAATTTAATGCCTACAAAAATCGAGACCGAAACTCAGCTTTTAAGGCTTCTCAGTAATTCTCCGCTTCAGCTTGAAATAGACTTGCTGCAGGTAAAAAGCCATATTTCAAAAAATGTGTCAAGGGAGCATATGCTCAAATTCTACAAAACCTATGACGATGTCAAGGACGAAAAATTCGACGGTATGATAGTTACCGGAGCGCCCGTTGAGATGATGGACTTCGAAGAGGTCGATTACTGGGACGAGCTCTGCAAAATATTTGATTGGGCAAAAACAAATGTGTATTCCACATTTAATATATGCTGGGGAGCGCAGGCTGCGCTTTACTATAATTACGGTATTCCGAAGCATCTGCTTCCCGAGAAGGTTTTCGGCGTATTTCGCCATCAACCGCTTGATTTGTATCATCCGCTTTTGCGCGGATTTTCTGATGTCTTTTATGTTCCGCATTCACGTCACACGGAAAACCGAAAAGAGGATATAATAAGAGTAAAGGATCTTCAGATTTTGTCTTATTCCGAGGAAGCCGGGGTCCATCTCGTGTCGGATATGGCGTGTCGCAATTTTTACTGTTCGGGTCATTGCGAATATGATAGCGACACCTTGGCTCGCGAGTACTTCCGCGATTTAAAAAAGGGCCTTGACATAAAGATGCCGCACAATTACTTCCCCGATAACGACATCAAAAAAACGCCCGTAGACACCTGGCGCGGTGCGGCAAGCCTGCTTTTCCAAAATTGGCTTAACTACTTTGTGTATCAAAAAACGCCTTATGACATAGCCGATATTAAATAGTCGGCGAGGCACTAAGCTTTGTAAATATATAAAAATTATAAGTAAAGGAATTATATTTATGCTTCAATACGAAGAATTGAGACTGCGACTTATAAACCACGAAAAGACTCTTGATGACCTCTCCGAGGCTCTGGGCCTTGATAAGATGAAAGAAGAGATAGCGCAGCTTGAGAAAGAGCAGACTGTTGACGGCTTTTGGGATGATATAGCAAATTCTCAAAAGGTCGTTCAGCGCACAAGCAACCTCAAGAGCAAGGTAGCGGCTTATGAAAAGCTCAGGCAGGATTATGACGATGCGCTTGTTATGATTGAACTTTCAAATGAAGAAGAGGACGAGGGTATGCTCGATGAGTGTACCGAGAGCGTAGAAAAGTTTGAAAGTGATCTTGACACCATGACCCTTACAACTCTTTTGAGCGGTGAATATGATGCCAAAAATGCAATTCTTACCTTCCACGCCGGTGCAGGCGGAACCGAGGCGCAGGATTGGGCGCAGATGCTTTTCAGAATGTACTGCCGTTGGGGCGAGCGTCACGGCTTTAAGGTTACTACGCTTGATTTCCTTGACGGCGACGAGGCAGGGCTCAAATCGGCAAGTATCCTCATAGAGGGCGAAAATGCCTACGGCTTTATGAAAAGTGAGACGGGCATACACCGTCTTGTAAGAGTTTCCCCGTTTGATGCGGCAGGCAGACGCCATACCTCTTTTGCTTCGGTTGAAGTAATGCCCGAAATCGATGATACGGTCGAGGTTGAAATAGCTCCGGAGGACATTAAAATGGATGTTTACCGTTCAAGCGGTGCAGGCGGTCAAAAGGTAAACAAAACCTCATCTGCCGTAAGACTTACTCATATCCCGACGGGAATTGTTGTAGCATGCCAGGTTGAGAGAAGTCAGCATCAGAACCGAGAAGTTGCCATGAGAATGTTAAAATCCAAGCTTCTTGAAATCAAGGAGCGCGAGCATCTTGACAAAATTTCGGATATTAAGGGCGACCAAAAAGAGATAGGCTGGGGCAATCAGATACGTTCGTATGTATTTATGCCGTACACACTTGTCAAGGATAACCGCACGGGCTACGAAATGGGTAACATCAATGCGGTTATGGACGGCGATATTGACGGTTTCATAAATGCGTATCTCAAAATGCAGTCTCAGAAAAAGCTTGAGGAATAAACGCTTTATCAGTGCAGTAAGGCGGTATATCAATATGTTATTAAAGCGCTGAGTGTGTAATTCCGCGCTTTTTTGTTTGTTCGTATTGTATAATCACTAAAACACAGACCGGCTTATAATACTATTTGTAATAATGTGTACATTGAAAAAATATGTAGAATTTGTTATTATTTGTATGTAAAAACGGTTTTTAGGAAAGGTAGATCTGTATGCAAAAAACATCAACCAGAATTTTGAGTGTTTTGCTGTCTGTCATTATGCTGTTGACTTTGGTTCCGTCTGCTCTTGTGAGCTACGCGGCAGGAGTCTCGCTTAACATTACGGACGAAAACGGTAATGACATTACCGAAATACAGCAGTTGACCGAGTATAAAACGCTTCAACTAAAGTATACCACGACAGGCGAATTGCCTGAGGGTACTACGGTAAAGTGGGAGAGTAACCTACCGCTTCTTGCCGACGTAGACGATAACGGTAAGGTTACGGCATATGATTCGTCAAAGACGGCTATAATTCAGCTTTGGCTTGATGAAAACGTGCGTGTGCTTCCTCTCGTAGGCGATAAAATGGCTGACGAGATTATGAAACAGCTTGCAAAGTCGGGCGTTAATCTTGACAGTATGAACGATGACTTGATAGTTTCTATTGTCAGAGGCATTGCAGGTGATACTCTTGCGGACAGCCTTGCGTCTGCTCTTGCCAATATGAATGTCGAAATAACGGCTACTATATATGACGCAAGCGGAGCAAAGCTTGCAAGTGATAAAATTAAAATAAAGGTTCAAAAGAGTGTTGTTGCGAACATCTTTCCGACCGGAACTCATATAACCAATAAAAAGAGCGTTCCTCTTACCGTTGCCGTGGGCAAAACGGTTCAGCTTTACGCGGCGGTAACACCGGTAAGACTTAAACACTCTGTAAAATGGGAGATGGGCGGCAGCGTATTTGATACAAGCTCCGGCAAGCGTGCAACGATTTCCGATACGGGACTTGTCACATTTACTGCAGCAGGCTCGGTAACGGTTAGGGCATATGACGCGAGCAATGTAGCTTTTGTCGATACCATAACCTTTAATGTAGTTGAGCAGAAGGATCTCCCGGTTGAATCCTTTGATATTATAAGCGGCACAAAAACCGTAACAGATTCATCCGTATCCGTAAGTGAAGGCTCCACAACGCAGCTTGCAATTACAAATGTTGTTCCCGCAGGAGCTTATACCGGCGACCTTACTTGGGATATCGCCGATAAATCGATTGCCGTGGTTGATGCCTCCGGTACGGTCACCGGCCTTGACGGCGGCGACGGACTCGTTGAATACAGTAAATCCACAACCCTTACCGCAACGGCGGGCGGCGTTTCCAAAAATGTTACAATAAAGGTGTCAAGAGCCGGTGTTGTCGGCAGTATCTCCTCTGTTAAAATTGAGGGTAACAGTGCCGTTCCCAATGATACGCCGACTACCTTTAAGGCAAATGTGTTGCCGTCAAGACTTAACACAAACTCGTCGATAAAACGAGAGTGGGGACTTACAAATCCCGATACAAAAGAAATAATATGGGCAACCGCCGAGGCACCCGCCGAGACAAAGCTTGCTGCGCTTTCGTCCGACGGTGTATTCACCCCGAAATCGAGCGGTATTAGCGAAATACACGTAAGAGCAACTCTTAACGATAAAACCGTTGAGGACTCTCTTACCGTAACGGCGGGCAAGGCGATAACAGACTTCAGCATCGGCGGCAGCACAACGGTTAACGAGAGCAAGACCACGCAGCTTGCAATCGCGAATATAGCACCGTCCGATTACGACAAAGCACTTCTCGGAACTGTCGTATGGACTTCTTCCGACCCGTCAATAGCCACTATTGATGCAAACGGTCTTGTAAAAGGTCTTGATTCCGGCGGAACGGCCATTTGGAACACCAAAAAGGTCACAATAACCGCAACCATCGGAAGCGTGTCTAAATCCGTAGAGGTAACGGTACGCGGTAACTCAATAAGACACCTCACGGGAGTTACCATAACGGGAAATGATTATGTAATCAAGGATTTTCCGGTTACCTACACCGCTAAATTCTCTCCCGAGAGAATTTCGGTCGATAAGCAGCGCTGGGGTCTCACTAAGGACGACGGCTCGGCTCCCTGGACCTCCGACTGGAATATCGGCGACGTAAATCAGAAGAATGCATATGCTTCGGTCGATTCAAACGGTGTTGTCACGGGTATTTCGGCAGGCGATACAACACTGCATGCATTCGGCAGGAACGGCGTTACAAAGGTTGACGGCGCATACGTAGAAACTCAAAAGAATATAACGGTAGTTGAGGTTGAGCCGGTAAGTATTGCGTTTACCGCGCCCACTAAGACCGATTATGTAGAGGGTAGCACAGAGCTCGATCTCACCGGTATGGAGGTTAAGCTTACATATAATCGTGCGGATATTGCCGAATATTACGGCGAAGAGGCGGCAAACGCCTATACCGACGATCAGCTTTCAGTTCCGGTAACGGATTATACGGTAAGCTCCGTCAACACTTCGATACTTGATTCGGTGCAGTATATTATAGTTAACGTAGTAAGAGCCGGCAAAACATATCACGCAATATTCCCGATAACCGTTCACTCTAAGGCGGTAACATCAATTGAGCTCGAAAATCCTAAAAAGGATTATCTCGAGGGCGATAAGACCCTTGATCTTTCGGGCCTAAAGGTTAAGGCAAATTACAGCAACGCCGAGTCCGAATACGTCACCGATTACACGGTCGACACATCGTCATTTGACCCGGAGCTTTACGACGTAGAGCAGAATATAACCGTTACATACACACATGCGGGGCGCAGCGCTTCGGCTACATTCCCCGTAATTGTATACGGTAAACCCGTTGTCAGCGTTGATAAAGGCGATTATAACGGCGGATGGACAAGCAAGGACGTAACCTTTACTCTTTCATCGACTCACGAGCTTGACGGAGTTAAGTATTACTTTAAAACCGATTCCGCAGGCGTGGAAGCACCATTGGAAGGCAACATGCTTACCGTAAATGTGAACAGCAACGATACATATTATTTTAAGGCTGTAAATTCCAAGGGTATTGAGAGCGATTACACAGAGGGCTACACCGTTATGCGTGATGATGTAGAGCCTTCGTTCACTCTTACTCCCGCCGTAACCGAGCTTACAAATAAGAGCTATGATGTTACAATAGGAAGTCTTAACGTAGGCGCTTCGGGAATAGCCTCCGTTACATTAAACGGTGAGGATATAACCGCTTCTCATGATTCGTTTACCGTTGCTGAGAACGGAACCTACAACGTAGTTGTAACTGCGGGTAACGGTCTTACGGCAGAAGAAAGCATCGTTATAAACAATATCGATAAAATTGCTCCCACCGTAAACAGCATAACCGTTTTACATAAAGGCATAGGCGGTGTCGCGAGAGAGGCTTCCGGAAACTTCTTCAGCAAGGCGGACACTTTATGCAGATTCTTTAACAAGACTGTTGAAATTACCGTTGATGCGTCGGATGAGGGCGTATCGGGAATAGACAAAATTGAATATCGCTTTGTAGATGAAAACGGTCAGCCGACCGGCTCCGACTGGAGCGTCTACGACAGCGAAAACAAGCCGGCTAAAGACCCCGATTTCAAGGGCTTTGTAGAGGCAAGAGCTACCGATAAGGCAGGCAATGTTTCCGCGATACTTCGTTCGGACGGCGTGGTTATAGACGGTACGGCTCCCACCGATGTTACCGTTTCCGCTGTATACGGCGGTGATAAGGAATATCAAGAGGGTGCTTGGAGCGCAACAGATGTAAATATAACTCTTTCCTCCGAGGCTTATTCGGGAATTTACAAATATTATTACCGTGTTGACGGCGGCGAATGGCAGGAGCTTTCGGGCAATACCTTTACCGCAACCGAAACAGGTGAGCATAAATACGAATTTAAGGCCGAGAGTTATGCGGCTCTTGAGAGCAACGTTACCGCGTTTACGGTTAAGATAGACCGTCAGGTACCTGTTATCCGCGTCTCGTTCGAGGGTACATTCGGCAGATGGACGGGTGAAGGCGTTACATTCAACTTCTCTACCGAGGAAGCTTCTCTTTCCGGTATTAACTATTATTATGACAACGGAAACGGCTGGACTCTTATCGACAGCGGCGCGAGCATTGAGATAACCGATACAACCAACGCCGTTTACAGATTTAAAGCCGTTAACAATGCCGGCAACGAGAGTTATCCCTCTGACAGCTATCACGTAATGATAGATGCAAAGGTTCCCGAAATAACTCTTACTCCCGAGGTTACCGATGTTACTCCGAATCCTTATAAGATAAACATAAGCACCGAGGTAGGCGAGTCGGGACTACGCGAGGTTACCTGCAACGGTCAGGATATAACCAATGAAGACTCTTACACCGTGTCACAGAACGGTACATACGTATTTACCGTAGTAGGCAAAAACGGCAGAGTTGCAACAAAGATATTTACGGTTACAAATATCGACGGCGATAAGCCCGTGCTTACCGTATCTTCTTACGGTAAAACAGGCGAGTGGACAAGCGGCGACGTTACAATAGTTCTCTCGGCTACAAGTAATACCGGCGTTACATATTACTATGACGACGGATCTGGCTTTAAGGAGATGAACGGCAGCGTTCTCAATATTGCCGAAAACTGCAATAAGACTTATACATTTAAGGCTGTTAATAAAGCGGGCGTTGAGAGCGATGTGTCGGACGGTGTTGTCGTTATGATTGATAAGAGTGTTCCGACGGACGTTACGGTAACGGCGGCTTGCGGTGAAGAAAATGTGGCTTCCGGTTCGCTTGTAAGGCAGGATGTGACATTTACTCTCAGCTCTTCGGCTTCGTCGGGCGTTAAATATCAGTATTCGCTTAACGGAGGCGAGTGGACAAATATTGAGGGCAACACTCTCACCACAAACGGCAGCGGAGTATATAATTACAAATTCCGCGCTGTCAGCGGCTCGGGTCTTGTCAGTGATAAGAGTGAATTTAACGTACAGGTTAAAATACGTTTGTTCGGCGATGTGAACGACGACGGCAAGGTTGACAGTACGGATTACAACCTTATCATATATCATTCGCTCGGCATTGAAACTCTTACCGATGATCAGCTTGCTGCGGCGGACCTTAACGGAGACGGTGTTGTTGATCTTTCCGACGCTTCCGTGCTTGACCTCGTTATGGCAGGCAGATATAACGCAGGCGAATAAAGTAAAGCAAGCCCAAAATAAAACGCTTATTCCGATTTTTCGGAATAAGCGTTTTTGTTTAGTAAGAAATAAAAGCTTTTATCAGAATTTGTTGTGAACCTTTTCGCAGAATGCGTACATATCTTTAATATTAAGCTCCGTGCCGTCGTCGAGAACGACCTTGCCGCTCCAAAGTCCGTGAACCTGATGCGTTTTCATACCGAACAGGTTGAGCGGAAGCAGGTTTGTATAGTGGTCGTAGTACGGCTTCATAGTCAAATCAAGTCTGCCGTCCTCCGAAATAAAATGCCATTCATTTATCCATCCGGCGCCATCTTCAGGGTCTTTCTCAAGATGTACTGCGCCTATTTTATGGCATTTACCGTCATAGAATATAGCTGTTTCGGTTGCATTTGACTCGTCGCCGAAGCCCCATGTAAGCTCGAAGCCGAAGAGCTTGCCGTCAAGATAAGTGCTGCCGTTTCCCCAGTACCATGTATTCGTGTGCGGCCACACACCGCGCCCCCAGTCAAGAACCGTAAAGGTTTTATCCTTTGTAAATGTGTATTTCTCGTTCCCGGCAACAACGGTGCCTTCTGTCGCAAGGCAGTTGAGCTTTTGAGTAAGGAAGAAGCATCCCTGCTCCTTAAACGGGGTCGCTATTGTTATGCTTTCGTGCTCGGGAAGCTTATAGCAAGTAACGTCGAATTTAACCTTTTTGCCCGAAGCCGTGCCTTCAAAATAGAGGCGTCTCTCCGTTTCGCGAACGTCAAATATAAGCTTTGTTCCTCCGCGTTTATATTCGGTATAGTTCGGAACGTCGCCGTTTTTGCTGAGCCGGTTCTTGTGCGGCGTGAAAAGCTCAGTTGCCATACCGCTTATTTTTCTGCCGGTCTTGAGGTTAACAAGTCCGAAAGTGGCACAGGTGGCAAGCGATATATTAAAGAAATTGAGCTGTATCATTATATTTCCGTCGCTTATCTGGTAATAATCCCATTCCTTAAGACGCATGGTATTTTCACGTTTTATCATTTCGGGATTATATCTGAAAAGGTTGTGCTTACAATAGCCGGGTCTTGCAAGGTTCCCGTCAGGCATAAGAAGGACGGTGCTTTCTTTTATTTCGGTCTGTTTGTTCATTTTATCCAAAATCTCCTCGCTTTATAAATTTTATATTATTATACTCCAATATAAATACAAATTCAATCTGTGTTTTTTTGTCTGAAATACACAAATGCTGCTTGTGCGATTATAGACAACTGTTAAGCTGCTTGACATAATATGTAAAATGTGATTTTTTCGCAAAAAAAAGTTTATTTCTAAAATGATTTGTATTATACTATTTAAGTAAAGTTTGTATGGAGGAATATTTATGGCAAAAAACAAAATGAAAAAAACCAACACCATACATTTCGGTATTCAGCGCAAGATTGTAGCCAATATGACGACCGAATCGTGGGCAAATGTTCCTCACGTTACATACAACTACGAGCCGGACGTCACCGAATTTATGATAGAGTATAAAAGGCTTAACGAAGATTGTCCGCCCGAGAAAAAGGTCACTTTAAATACTCTTATGCTCAAAATAATAGTTGAGGGGCTCAAAGCGGATCCGATTATGAATTCTCATATCGAATTTGACCGTAAGCTTGTCAGAGGAGAAATACATACCTTTGAAAATATTGATATTTCTATGCCGATGGTCTTGCCGAACGGCGAGATGATGACAATAAATCTCCACAACTTTGAAAACAAAAACCTTGATGAGATGGTTGCGTATATCGCGGACGTAAACCGCCGTGTCGCAAACACAAATCTTGACGAGGTTATGTTTGATGTCTCTCTTGATAACACGCTTACAGCTTTAAAGCAGGGCAAAATCAAACAAACCCTTTATCGTCTTATCGGCTCAAAGACCGGTAAGCACAAGGTTAAGACCCTCAGCGGAAAGGAAAAGAGCAATTATTATAAAATTCCCGAAAATGACAGGCTTACAAAGCACGATATCGAGCAGGGTACGATAACCGTTTCAAATATCGGCTCGGTTTACCGTGCGCAACGCGGTGAAACCTGCTTGCTTGAAATTGTTCCGCCGCAGGTTTGTGCCATAGCGGTCGGTGCCGTTCAGGATAAGCCCGTAGTCGTTGTAAATGAAGCGGGCGAAAAGGAAATAGCCATTCGTCAGGTTATGCCGCTTTGTATTGCTTTTGACCACAGAGCGCTTGATTTTGGCGAGATTGTTCCGTTTATCAAACGTCTTGATGAGATATTCGCCGCTCCGGAAATAATCCATACTTGGCGCAACACCGGTATCAGCGAGGAGCATATGGCTGAAATAAAGGTTGAGCGTGAACAGCGCGAAGCAAAGTACGAGCAGAGCAAGGAACGTGAAAAAGCGCGCAAGGATGCAGAAAAGGCCGCCGAAAAAGCCCGCAGAGACGCCGAGAAGGCACGCAAGGATGCGGAAAAGGCAGAGCGTGACGCAGCGGAAAAAGCCGAGAAAGCTCGCAAGGACGCAGAAAAAGCCGAGCGTGAAGCGGCGGAAAAAGCTAAAAAAGCCGATGAAAAGGTGAAAAAAGAGGCTGAAAAGGCACGCAAGGATGCAGAAAAGGCCGAGCGAGATGCCGCAGAAAAAGCCGAAAAGGCACGCCGAGAGGCAGAAAAAGCAAAAATAGAAGCCGTTGCCAAGGCGGAAAAAGCAAAACGCGATGCCGAGGAAAAGGCACGCAAGGAATCCGAAAAAGCCCGTAAAGAAGCCGAAAAAGCAAAAGCCAAAGCGGCAGAGGCAAAGGCAAAAGCCGAAAAGGCTCGTAAGGCAGCGGAAGAAATTAAGACTGATAAAGCCGAAAAGGCGGCACAGGAAGCCGAAAAAGAGGCGAAGGAAGCCGAAAAAGAGGCTGAAAAGGACGAGGCAATAGCCGAGCAAACCGAAAAAGAGGCAAATAATAAATAAAACGAGCCAATGGGGCTAAAGGAGAAAAACAATGGGTAAGGACATAACTTTGGTTGTTATGGCTGCCGGTATGGGCAGTCGTTTCGGCGGATTAAAGCAGCTTGAGCCGATAGGAAAAAACGGAGAGGTAATTCTTGATTTTTCGGTTTACGATGCGGTAAAGGCAGGCTTTAATAAGGTTGTTTTTGTTATAAAACACGCAATCGAGGATGATTTTAAACGTATCGTCGGTTCGCGTATAGAAAAAAAGGTTAAGGTTGAGTACGTTTTTCAGGAGACAGATGCTCTTCC
>ENA-ORMS01000350-ORMS01000350.1-human-gut-metagenome-genome-assembly--contig:-NODE-350-length-48240-cov-21.471122_pt1 | contig 48240 bp, 32 predicted proteins | sample MGYA00242104_ERZ508997 | MGnify/ENA primary metagenome ERZ508997 (study PRJEB26280, sample SAMEA2338704) | human gut metagenome | biome: human gut; feature: human-associated habitat; material: faeces...
TTTTATTGCTTATTATCCGCACCCAAAAAGTTGCATTTATAAGTTGAACTCAAGAGATATAATAGGATGCTCAGAAACTATTATTCAGGAAATGAACTTATAGGGAATAAAAAATTGATATCCGTCCGCATTGCTTTCTTCATGTATTTCCTTCTTGGCGGAATCAATTTGTTATGGCTCTCAGAATTGGGAAGTGCTATCATAATGTTGGTAATAACCATCCTTTTCTGCTTCTTCGTGATTGACCTCATAAATCTGCAAAGACTTTTCTCTGCGGTGTCTCCAGCCTTTACTTATCAGCAGGAACTCATCGCCCAAGATATTGAAAATGAGCAGAAAAAGGAAGAAGTCAATATCGTCAATGATGTCAAGAACAATGCGAAGTCCTCATCATTCGAAAGCATTATTACGGCATGGAAAGAGAATGAAAACAAATATTTCATGCGTGACGGCCTTACTCTTGGCGACACGGCAGACCAGATGGGTTTGAACCCGAGACACCTCTCGGATTTTCTGAACAGTGTCTACGGCATGAATTTCAATTTGTGGATCAATTCTCTCCGTGTCGAGGAAATCCGTAAAATGTTGGATGCCGGCAACAAGTCATCATTGTCCGAACTCGCTCATCTGTCAGGCTTTACGGATGCATCGGCATTGTCCAAGGCATTCAAGAAGATTGTCGGAGTCTCGCCGACCCAGTATAAAGCAGCTTTAGTTCTTGATTCTCAATGTCCCGGTGCAGAATCCTGACGCCGCTTCCTTGTGAGTTATTATGATGATTGTCTTCGTGCCGGAGCAACGTGACAAGCGCTCAAGCAGGGTATGTTCGGTGTTGCTGTCCAGCGCGGAAGTCGGTTCATCCAGCAACATGATGCCTCCAGCTCTGAGCAGCCCCCTGGCAATGGCTATTCTCTGGGCCTGTCCTTCACTGAGTCCTGTTCCGGACTCCCCACAGATGGTATCAAGTCCATCCGGAAGTTCCATGACGAATTCAGCGGCAGCATCGTACAGGGCACTGGCCATTTCTTCTTCCGTGGCGTCCGGTTTTCCGAGCATCAGATTTTCCCGTATCGTTCCGCTTATAAGGGAATTGCCCTGCGGGACATAGATGAAATTGCATCTCGTCATTGCTCCTGCCGGCACTTCTTTCTCATTGTCGTACAATGTGATACGGCCGCTGTTCGGACTGAGCTGCGCCAATATGAGCCGTATCAATGTGCTTTTGCCGATACCCGTCTCACCGATGATTTCCGTACGGCTGCCAGGCGTGAAATCATATGAAAAATTACTGAAAACGCGCCTAGTGGAGTCCGGGTAGGAATAGTCCAGCCCGCTTATGCGTATTCCCGGGCATCCTGCCATCATTATTTGTTCTCCGTGCTCCTCTTGAGGCAGAAAATCTATTTCACAGAGCCGTTCGATAGAGGCGGATGTCCTTATCAATCCCGGTGCCAGTCGGCTGAATTCCACGGCAGGACGCTGTATCTGCGACACCAGTTGCAGGAACGCCGCCATGATACCGAAGGTCAATGTCCCGTTCATCAGACCGTATGCGCCCCAAATCAGCACCGTCGCGTAACCTGCTGCAAATCCGAGTCTTATCAATGTCCTCGAAAACAATGCATAGTCAGTCTTGGCCGTAACTTTCCGTGTCAGGTTCTCTTGCAGTCCATAAAGCGTATCCGATACCGCATCCGTCTGCTCAAATGCGGAAATAAGCATCCTGTGCCGGATGTTTTCCTGTATATGGCTCTGCACTTTGCTGTCCGTATCTTTTATGTCTCTGGATAACTTCCTCAGTCTCAGGAAGAAACTTTTGCTGAGGACCAATGCCACTGGCATAATGAAAAAAAGCACGGCAGCCAGTCTCACGTCGATTTTGGAAATCAGCAATGTCGCCAGAACAAGCTGGGCGACCGTGGCCGCGATCCGCGGCACCGTCAGGCACAATGTCTCGCTGACTTCCTGCACATCCTCCATGAGCCTGTTCAGAAAGTCGCCAGAGTGCATGCTTTCCCTTCCCGTCCACCTGCTGTCCATTATTTTGGTGAACAGCCGCTGTCTCAATTTTCCCCTCAGCCGGATTTCATAAATGATTTCCATTCTGGTACATGCGATGGAAAGTCCTTGCTGCACCAGCACGCAGACCACCAGATAAACGATGCTCGCACCCAACGTCCCGTCAGAATTGCCCGTAGCAATGTCAATGATATGCTTGCTTATCCATATGAAAACCATAGACACCGCGATATGCAGCACCTCCATGACGCAGCACACCGCAATGGCAACCCTCCGCCCCGCCGAAGCCTGCCAAGCCCACCGTATATTATCCCGAATACTACCCATTTCAATTTCTGTCCTTTTGCATGGACCCGCAAAGATAACAATAAATTAGTACTCCATCGGAGTGTCCGTCCATTGCTCGCATTGCCTTATGACGGTTTCCAGTGCATCCTGCTCGTCTTCAGGCGGATAATTGTATTTTTTAAGAAGCCTCTTGACGATTCTCCTCATGCCGGCGCGTGCGGATTCCTTTTTCTGCCAATCGATTGTGCGGTTGACCCTCAATGACTCCGTCAGTTCCTTGGTAATGGAGACAAGTTCGTCATTGGTATAGATGTCTTTGATTGCACGAGGTTTGGTCAATGCATCATAGAACGCTTTTTCTTCATTGGACAGACCAAGTTCATCAGCGGCATTTTCCGCCGTCACGATATTTCTGGCCATATCCATCAATTCCTTTATGACCTCCTCATTTGTGAGAAGCCCCTTCAGGTAGTTTGATAGTGACATGTTGAGCATCTCTGAAAACTTCTCCGCCTGTACCAGGTTGGTTCTCTTGTACAATGAAACCCTCTCGGCGAGAAGCTTTTTCAGAAGTTCAATGGCAATGTTCTTTTCCTTCATTCTGGAAATCTCATCCAGGAATGTCGCATCGAAGAGGGAGAACTCGGACTTGACATCTGAGAAAAGATTGATTACGCCGTCACTCTTCACGCTTTGTTTAAGAAGTTCGCCAATTCTTTCATTGATTTCCTGCTTTGAAACCTTGCCTTTGGATTTCATCTTGTTTATAAGTGACCTGACAGCTTCGAAAAAGCCAGCCTCATAGCGCTGGGCTTCGTTCAATAGGCTTCGGCAGAGACTGACGGCATTTTTAAGGAGCAATGTCTGTTTCAGAAATTCCTGCAGTTGCTCGTCCATGGATGGAGCAAGCATTTTATTTACAGCTCCTTGTATAATCATTCCACGTTGCGCATCCGTACCCTTATGGAAGTTCGAATAGTCATATCCATGCATAAAATCACGGCAGATTTCTATGTGCTTCTGGAACTCGACCAATGCAGTGTCGCGGATATTCTGGTTCCCGAAATTGCTCCGGTCACTCTTGGTATAGTCCCTCATGGCTTCTTTCAGAGCCTTGGCAATGCCGATGTAGTCGACAACCAGACCGCCTGCCTTTCCGGCATATACACGGTTTACACGTGCGATAGCCTGCATGAGGTTATGCCCTGCCATCGGCTTGTAAACATACATTGTGGCCAATGACGGCACGTCAAAGCCTGTGAGCCACATGTCCACGACGATTGCAATCTTCAGAGGGTCAGCGTCGTCCTTGAATTTCTTGGCGAGTTCCTTCTTGTATTGTTTGTTTCCGATGATGTCGTGCCATTCTTCGGGATCATTGTTCGAAGATGTCATCACGCATTTGATCTTGTCCGTCCAGGTCGGTCGCTTTTTCAGGATGTCATTGTATATGCGTATGGCGATCGGGCGGGAATATGCGACAATCATTGCCTTGCCTGTAAGTTCGTACTGACGGTTGTTCTCATAGTGGTCGAGAATGTCATCTGTCAGTGAATCAATGGTTTCAGGCGCTCCTAGCAATTCTTCCAGATGAGACATCTCTTGTTTGCTTTCTTCTATCTGCTGCTGTGTCGCGCCTTCTTCAGCAAGAAGATCGTATTCGGTGTCTATCAGGCGGAGTGTCGTGGCGTCCAGTTTGAGATTCACGACTCTGGACTCGTAGTAGACAGGTACAGTGGCGCCGTCCTTCACTGCCTGGGTCATGTCATAGATGTCGATGTAGTCTCCGAATACTTCCTGCGTGTCCTTGTCCTTCGTAGAGATAGGAGTGCCCGTGAATCCGATGTAAGAAGCATGTGGCAGTGAATCCCTTATGATTCTTGCCATGCCGATGCTTACTTTACCGGTTTCATCAATTCTTTCCTCGAAACCATATTGTCCGCGATGAGCCTCATCGGTCATTACAATGATGTTCCTGCGGTCGGACAACGGCTCGTGCGACTCCTGGAACTTCTGCATTGTCGTGAAAATGATACCGTTAGCCTCGCGTCCGACAAGAAGCTTGCGAAGGTGCTCACGACTTTCCGCCTGGACTGGCTTCTGCCTGAGGAAGTGTTCACATTTGCTGAACTGGGTGTAGAGTTGTTCGTCCAGGTCGTTCCTGTCGGTAATGACTACAATGGTCGGTTTGTCAAGCACCTGCTGTATCAGATGGGCGTAGAAGACCATGGAGAGACTCTTTCCGCTTCCTTGCGTATGCCAGAACACGCCGATTTTTCCGTCACCTTTCGTTGCGGCAAGCGTTCTTTCCACAGCTTTTCTTACTGCGAAATATTGATGGTAGGCAGCAAGGATTTTTCCGTCACCTCGTTCATCTTTGCTGAAACATGTGAAGTTCTTTGTCAGGTCCAGAAGTCTTTCCTTGGTGAACATTCCCTCGAAGAAAGTGTCATAGTCCACGAAATCGGAAGTGAGGTGCTGTCCGTCTTTCGTTTTCCATTCCATGTAGCGGTCTTCCTTGGCGGTGATTGTGCCGGCCTTGGAGCACGCCATGTCGCTCATTACGCAGAAGACATTGTATGTGAACATGGATGGGATTTCCAGAATGTAGTTCCGGATTTGTTTGTATGCGTTGGAGGCTTCCGCTTCTTCCCGTGACGGCGATTTGAGCTCCACCAGAACGATAGGAAGACCGTTCAGGAAGACTATGATATCGGCTCTCTTTTCGGATTTCTCGACGAAAGTCCATTGGTTTACAGCCCTAAAGTCATTGTTCTGAATATGCTCGAAATCAGCAAGATACACCAAATCATGCTTGATTTCGCCTTCGGCATAATAACTTATTTCAATGCCGTTCTGAAGATAGTCCATGAATTGTTCGTTCTTCTGGACTGTGTCTCCTGTGTCGATGGTCTGCAATTTCTTTATGGCTTCAGAAACGGCAGCCGGCGGCAAGCTCGGATTCAGTCTGCTGATGCTGTCTTCCAGGACAGTTTCATATACAGGTACGGTGTAGTCCCTTTCAATGTCCGGTCCATACTCCACAATATATCCCATGTCGGAAAATAATGAGAGCAATGCCTTTTCGTATGAATCTTCAGTAAATGTACACATGTTATTATGCTGGTATGTTAGTTTGTATCACAGAAGCAACTCTGGCTAAATTATGATTTATCCGGTTGTTCAACTCAATTTTGGAGTCGAGGGAAGAAAGAATGTTGGCTATTGTATTCTGAATGTTGAGAGGTGGTAAATAAACTTCAACATTCTCTATGTCCGAAGGTTTTATTGACGGATATGCAGACACACTTTGTTCAGCTATAGCCTGTAAAGCGTCAATGATATAATCTTGTGTAAGATAATAATAGACGAATAGAGGGTTGGCCACCTCTTGATTGACAGTGATAACCGCAAAACCAGTTGAGACTAGCAGATTGGTCTTTGGATTTTTCAAAATACCATAATGACATTGGTTCGGCCGAACTGTTGAGTATACTATATCAAAATTCACGACTTTCCTTCTTGCCCGACTTGGTAACTCCGTTGCTAATGATATTGTTTGAATTGAATCAATTTGATTTCTTGTTATGCTACCGGTGTCGAGATAAAGAAAGTTTTGCCAATTCTCTTTTGGAGAGTATTGACTTTTATTTACTTCGCTGATTTCACCTATCTTATATGTTTTCCATTCTTCCATAAAAAAATAATTCCGATTCTGTTGTTTAATTAGAATATTATGTCTAGTTTTGTGAAGGGAAATATTAAGACTTTTAGAGTGCGCTCTTCAAGACTTGAAAAAATAGAGCATTTGTCAGGTGGCAGGTGCTCTTTTTTTTAGACTTAATGCGGATGACGTACTCTTGAAAAGCCGCTCCAGGCTCTCAAGCATAACTAAAAGTTTTCTCTTATGAGAATAAATATTTCCCAAATCATTATTAGTCTTGATGAGCGCCTTTGCACAGAGTGCAAGGAAGCGTCTCAGAAACCAATTTATGTCAGAGGCCATTTCAGAATGGTCAATGGCAGAAAGGTTTATGTGAAAGCTCATTACCGTAATCGGTAACAGGCAGCTTTGATCCGCGACCTCATCCGCATAGGAGCCGTTCCACCACACCGGAGCGGCTCCTTTATTGTCCATTATGTAAACGACCTCTTCCATAAATGAGAATTTAACAATCTATTTCATTAATTTTCAGTTCTCCCGACATCAGTTTCGGCAATAAAGAGTCACGGAGCTCAGATAATCTTGATGTTTCCTCCTGCCTGATCTGAATTTCAGTGAAAATATCTTTAGTCAGAAAATGAAAGTCTGTCATAATTTTGTCAGTTGGGCATATGATTGGCATAGATTTAATAATCTTTGAGTTCACTGCTGTCGCAATTGAGGAGGTGCTTCCTAACGAACTATAATCATATGATTTTAGCGTCAAGAATAAAAATGACCGCTGATAATCTGATGCTTCAAATCGTGCAATAGCTTCATTACTTGTGAGTTCTTTACCAGCTATTGCAACTCGACCAATCGTTAATTTAAAACTTAACAAAATAGAACCTGGGGGTACAACTTTGATGTTGAATTTTTCTACCGCTTCTTTTGTAAGTGTTTCGGCCGATGAATTGATGAAACAGCCTGCGTTCCCCATATCAGATATTGAAACCCATGTTATATTCTGTTTATCCGATGAAAACCAAGTATGTTCGCTTCGGGGCGGTGTTTTTCCAATATTGATAGGACAGATAGATTCAGCAGGAAGAACTCTCCATCCCTCCGGGATCATCCCGAGCTCGCTCTCCACGAATTTGCCATCCTTAAACGGCTCGAAATCAACGAACCACGACTTGTACAGCGCCTGCGCCTGCTCCTCTAAATTATGATTTCGCAGCGTGCTATGGCGATGTAAGCGATGCCGTGGACGGCTATATGTTACAGTCTCGTACATTATCCTAAAAATTTGCGGTGAGAAAGTTTTACATTCGTCTGGTTTACCATGGCATAACGCATGGTCGTGTCAATCTTGACATGTCCCAGAAGAGTCTGGACCTGCTCGACAGGCATTCCTTTGTCGATGGCAGTGGTCGCCAGCGTCCTTCTGAACTTGTGCGGATGGATTCTCGGAATTTTAAGTTCTCTTCCCAGGTCGCGCAGCCGCATTTCTACACCGGAAATCTGCAAACGAGAATGAGGTTTGTCCAGAGATACGAACAATGCCTGATTCTTGTCCTTTCTGGTGGCGAGATACTCCTGCAGGTGCAGTTTCGCCCTGGCATTGAAATAAACGATACGCTCCTTGTTCCCTTTTCCGAATACGATGCACTCACGCTCGGCAAAATTGATGTCGCTCCTGTTCAGCTTCACCAATTCTCCGACGCGCATGCCCGTTGAAGCCAGCATGTCGATGATGGCAAGATCCCGCCGGCACCGGCATCTGTCACGAAGGCGCTCGAGATTCTCGTCGGAAATACATTCCTTCACCTGCTCTCCGGTCTTGACCTTGTGAATGCGTCTCACAGGGCTCTTGATGATAAAGTCCTCATCTTCAAGCCATGAGAAGAATGATGAAAAGATTCTTCTGATATTGTCGATGGTAACCTTGCTGGATTTGTGTCTCTTCTGAAACACAGCAAGATATGCCCTCAAATCATCAGTCGTATAATCCTTGACCTGCTTCGACATGTACCTGAAAAGCTGATTGATGGTCGTTTCGTAATATTTGATGGTCTTGCCTGAACAGCCTTCAACCAACTTTGCCGAAAGGAATATTTCCAGCAGACGCTTATTGGAGGCAAAGTCTTCCTTGACCTTGTCTCCGTCCTCTGCAATGGTGTATTTGCTGATTACCTGCAGCATTACACTATTGAGCTGGGCCATTTGATCTACTGTGAGCACTTCCGACATTCCGTCCGTTACTTCTTGAATTAATTTTTCTTTCATTTCCCTTTGAATTAGTTGATATTCAAGGGAAGAAAATACTATTTTATCTTGAAACCAATCGATGAGAGCTGCTTCCTTATTTCCGCTTCCAATTCATGAGATTGCGCGAACAAATCACCGAGCTCCGTCGTGAGCCTGGTCATTTTCTCTTCAAACGGCTCTCCGTCATCAGGCGTATCTGCTATTCCGACATATCTTCCAGGAGTCAGGATATAATCTTGTTTGGCAATGTCTTCCGTCGTTACGACAGCGCAGAATCCCTTCTCATTTTCGAGAGTTCCTTCCGTATATGCGTCGTAAGTCCCGGCGATTTTCAATATGTCATCTTCAGTGAGCTCGCGAAGCTTTCTTGTGACCATCGTACCCATATTGCGGGCATCGATGAAAACAGTTTTTCCTTTCTGTTTCTTGTTCCGGTTCAGGAACCACAGCGACACAGGAATTCCGGTGGAATAGAACAGTTTGTCCGGCATGGCCACGATGCACTCGACAAGGTCGGCTTTGATGATGTTCTCCCTGATGGTGCCTTCGCCGCCGCTTTGTGACGAAAGGGCTCCGTTTGCAAGGACCAATCCGATCTTTCCGGTAGGGGAGAGGTGATGTATCATGTGCTCCATCCATGCGAAGTTCGCATTTCCGGCAGGAGGAATTCCATATTTCCAGCGCACGTCATCCTGAAGTTTGTCTGCGCCCCAATCACTCATGTTGAAAGGAGGATTGGCTATGACAAAATCTGCTTTCAATGAAGGATGAAGGTCTTTCAGGAAGGAGTCTGCATTGTATTCACCCAAATTCGCCTCGATTCCACGGATGGCGAGATTCATTTGTGCCATCTTCCAGGTCGTCGGGTTGTATTCCTGACCGAAGACAGAAATGTCATTGATCTTTCCCTGATGCCTTTCGATGAATTTGGCCGACTGTACGAACATACCGCCTGAACCGCATGCAGGGTCATAGACGCGGCCATGATATGGCTTGAGGACTTCTACCAATGTCCGGACAATGCATGATGGGGTGTAGAATTCTCCGGCATTCTTGCCTTCTGCAGACGCAAACATTGACAGGCAATATTCGTATGTCCTTCCAAGAATGTCCTTGCTGTCGCCATGTTCCTTCATGTTTATGTTAGTGAACAAGTCCACGACATTTCCGAGTTTCTCCTTGTCCAGTTCCGGACGCGCGAAATTCTTGGGTAGCACGCCTTTGAGCCTTCTGTTCTCATTTTCAATGAGCACCATTGCATTGTCAATGGTTTTTCCGATTTCAGGAGTATGTGCTGCCGAGGCAATTATGCTCCATCTTGAATCCTGAGGAACGAAAAATATGTTTTCGGCAGTGTATTCATCCTTATCCTCCTCCATTCCATATCCCTCGGCGACGAGCTCGTTATACTTTTGTTCGAACCTGTCGGAAATATATTTCAGGAAAATGAGTCCAAGTACTACATGTTTGTACTCGGATGCATCCATGCTGCCCCTCAAGACATCTGCCGCGTTCCAGATTTGTTTCTCAAATCCTACGTCAGCCGAATTGACTTTGGCCATAATAAAATGATATGTATTTAAGTGTATCTTGCTATCTCCGATGGCCATGCCACCGATTATCTTCAAATTTACGAAAAAAAATCCTTTTAGTAAGCGTTAAAAAATAAGTTGGTAAGATTTGTGAAGTATTTTCGAGGATAGATTTCTTTTCGAAGAAGGAGTGTACTGGACGTACACGACTGATGAGAAAAGGAATATAGACCGAAAAGACGAGCAAAGATTACCAAGTTATTTTTTAAGGATTACTTAGCACTGCGTATGCCCCAAAGTTTCGGATTGTCGAGGTTATTTCGTAACTTTGCGGGTGTATGACTCTTAAATATACGTTTGAATTTTATGAAACGAACATGGGGCTGCCGTGTGGCAGTTGTCCTGACAGTCTTGTCAAGTTCTTGTCTTGCAGCCAGATCGGCTGATTTTGAAACTACAGATTCATTTGGAAAAACATTGAAATTGGACTCGGTATCCGTGACTGGCAGCAGAGTGCCGTCGGTGCTGGGGAAAAGTGCGCGCATCGTGACATTGATGGACAGCACGGCGATTTCGTCACTGCCGGTGGTGAGCGTGAACGATGTCCTGAAATTCGTCGCAGGTGTGGACGTGAGACAGCGTGGCGATATGGGCGCACAGACCGATATCAGCATGCGCGGCGGAACCAGCGACCAAGTCGCAATCTATCTGGACGGCATAAATATCTGTGACCCGCAGACCGGTCACAATGCTGTCGACCTTCCTGTGGATATCACTGATATTGAACGAATTGAAATACTTTCAGGCCCGGCCGGCGTGGCATACGGCTCATCATCATTGACCGGCGCCATCAATATCGTGACGAAGAAATGCACTTCTTCCGGAGTCTCGGCCCATGCCGAAGGCGGGTCCTATGGTTATTTCAACGGCGGGGCGCGTGTCGGTCTGGTTACCGGCAAGGTGTCGAATCAGATTTCTGCCGGATATCTGCGTTCCGATGGCTTCAGCCGCAATTCTGCAGGCGGGCTGAACAGTGACTACCAGACGGTCAAGGCATCTTATCATGGCACGTTCAAGAGCCGTGCGGCAGACCTGGACTGGCATGCCGGATTAAGCGCCAGGGACTTCGGTTCCAACACTTTCTACAGTGCCAAGTTTGATGACCAGTTCGAGCACACGTTCAAGACTTTCGCTTCGGTGCAGGCTCAGACGCGAGGCTTCGTGAAAGTGAAACCGGCATTGTACTGGAACAGGGGAGAGGACAGGTTCGAACTCGTCAGGGGAAAACCGGATGCTGTCAAATACAACTACCACAGAACCAGCGTATTGGGCGCGAATGTCAATGCCTGGATAGAAACTGTTGCCGGAAAGACGGCACTTGGTTTCGAGGTGAGGAACGAGGACATTGTCAGTACCAATCTCGGTGAAGACCTGGATAATCCCAAGAAAGTGCATGGTGCTGATGCCCAATATCTTAAAGGCCTGAACCGAACCAACTACAGCATTTTTCTGGAGCATAGTGCGGAGTTCAGGAATCTTTCGGCGTCTGCCGGTGTCGCAGCCGTGAAGAATACCGGAAACAATGACAAGTTCCGTTTCTATCCGGGAGTCAATGCAAGTTACAGATTCCTGGGCGACTGGAAGGTTTACGTATCATACAACTCATCATTGAGAATGCCGACCTTCACGGAACTTTACTACTCGGTCGGCGGCCATGCGGCGGACAAGAATCTGAAAGCGGAAAAGATGCAGTCCGTGGAAGGCGGACTTCGTTTCTCACGTCCTTGGATCAATGCCGTGGCTACGGTCTACTATAATCACGGCAGCGACATGATTGACTGGATCAAGGATTTGTCAGAGGGTGCCGACGCTCCGTGGAGATCGGTCAACTATACGAAAATCAATACTTTCGGTCAGGAAATTTCCGCGAGAATAGATTTCCCGACAATGCTCGTCCGCGACGATTTCTTCATCCGTACATTGGAACTTTCTTACAGCCACATCCATCAGGACAAGGCGCTTGGAAAAGACATCCAATCCAAATATGCGCTTGAGTATCTGAAACATAAGGCTGTCGTGAAAGCCGGATTCCACATCTGGAAAGGGCTCTGTGCAGATGCAACATGGCGCTGGCAGGACCGCGTCGGCAATTATGAGCTTTTCGAAAATAAAGTGTCTACCGGACGTCTGGAACCATATAGACCATATTCTCTGGTGGATGCCCGCCTGTCATGGACGATGGGGACTAAAGCCATGAAGCGCTGCCGTCCGGGATACAGCTTCTATGTGGAAGTCAATAACCTCCTGAATCACAAGTACTACGACTACGGCAACATCCCTCAGCCGGGAATAATCGCCAAGGCCGGGGTAATTGTCAATGTCGGTCTGTAATTATGGTCAGAAAGGAAATATTTATTCCGACAAGTGAGGGTGATGTTTTCGCGGTTTATACATCTGCGGAAACTCCTGATTCTGTAAAGCCGCTTGTCATCATGTGTCACGGCATGATGATGAGCGGAAGTTTGAATCCGATTCGTGACGTGTCTGAAGGTCTGAATGAGGGCGGATATGATACACTGCGGCTGGATTTTCGTGGAAACGGACGCAGCAGCGGCGCGATAACGGATATGACGCCGCTTACGGAAGTCTCTGATTTGCTTTCCGTTATGGAGTATGCCGTCGGGCATTCCGATGAATTCGGAAGTCATGGCAGCATTGTCCTGTGCGGTCATTCGCTGGGCGGTCTGGTGTCTCTGCTGGTGGCATCTGCATTGTCCGGAGGAAGGGTACACGGGCTGGAATATGCGGGAGACATTGGAAAATTGTCGTCAGCATTGGCAGGGCTTTTCCTGCTGGCTCCGGCTGTGAATGTGGAAGCGGATTCCAAGGCAGGACGCATGGGAACCGTCACATTTGACCCTGAGAATATTCCGGAAATCGTGGAAGTCTGGGGCTCCAGCTTGTCGAAGAAGTATTTCGTCACGGCCCGCGAACTCGATACGTTCAAGACGATTTCCGCTTATCATGGGCCTGCTTGCGTGCTGCTTGGCGAAAGGGACCGCCTCGTGGAGATGAATCTGGCGGACAAGATAAATGCAGCCCTGCCTCAGGCAGAGCTGCATTTGATACCACGTGGCGACCATTTGTTTTCAAGGGGAATCAGGCAGAAAGCCGTGGATATCGCCCTGGAATTCCTGTCGCGCTTATAGTGTAGCGATATATTCGGCCATCTCGTCGGCGTGCTCCATAGCACTGTGAAACAGAGCCATTTGCGCACGTGCACGCACGAAGTTGTGGTCGATGTATTTGGTCTTGAAATACGTGTCACCGTTAAGGTAATCTGCCAGGAAACGTACGGCTTGCATGAACGGGAACATGCAAGCGGCGTAAGGCAGGTTCTCACGCTCGATGTCCGTGAGGAATCCTCCGGCGGACTCGATGTAACCCTTTGCGAAGGACTTGAAGATGTCCATGTTGAAGCTGATCTTGCTTGTATCAGGTTCATCCTCGGCGGCAGTATTCGCAGCTGTCCTCAGGAAATCACCGAAGTCGGAGAATACATAGCTCGGCATGACAGTATCCAAGTCAATGACACAGAGAACGTTGCCGTCCTTGTCGAACATCATGTTGTTCACCTTCGTATCACAATGGCAGATGCGTTTAGGCAGTTTGCCGTCTCTGTGAAGCTGCTCGGCTTTGCACATTTCCACGCTATGCTCGTCGATGTCCTCCAGCATTGACAGAACCTCTTCCTGATGGTCGGGATCGCCCTCTATCGGCTTTCTTCCGTCACCTTCCTCCGGTGCGTCGATGCGGCAGAAATTGTCGTTGTTGACAGCCTCTATGAGCTGGCTCATACGCAGTTCCATGTTGTGGAAGTCCGGGATGGTCTCACCGAGTTCCTCGTCGAGGTCCGCCAGCATTGCCTCGAAATTGCCGAAGGCCTTGCCTGCGTAGTATGAATATTCCGGGTTGACGGTCTCGTATGTGAATGCGTCCTGAATGAACACGGAGATTCTCCAGAATTTGCCGTCCTTTTCGAGATATGTCTTGCCGGTCTCTTTTACCGGTATGAATTTCAATACCTTACGGTCAATGTCCTGCTCTCCGGCCGCTTCCAGTTTCTTGCGGAGGTGGCCGGTAACGGCTTCAATGTTGTGCTGCAGGAGATCGACATCCTTGAATATCGCATTGTTCACTCTCTGCAGAACGTAGTCAGGTGTCGCACCAGTAGTGGTAACCTTATATGTATCATTGATAAGTCCGTTTCCCAGCGGTTTGATTTCCGCGACATCGCCTTCGATGGCAAATGCCGAGATGATTTCGTTCAATTCGTTCATTGTTATTTATGTTTGTGATTATTTCCAGTATTCGTAGAACAGGGCGATGGACTCGATTCCCGCGAAAAGCTGCTTGATCAGGTAGCTCTCGTTAGGGGAGTGGATGGTGTCCCTTTCAAGTCCGAAGCCCATGAGCAGCGGATCGGCGCCGAGGATGTTCCTCATGTCGGCAAGAACGCAGATGCTGCCGCCTCCACGGCTCGGAACAGGTTCGATACCATATACTTCCGCCATTGCTTTGGATGCCGCCTGATAAGCTGAGGATGTTATCGGAATAAGGAATCCGTTGCCGGCCTCCATCTTATCCACCGTCACATGCACGTAAGGTGGGGCGATGGAAAGTATGTGCTTCGCTGCCAGGTCAATGATCTTGTCCGCTTTCTGGTCAGGCACGATGCGCATGGAAATTTTCGCATGGGCCTCGGACGGCAGCACTGTCTTGCTTCCGACTCCGGTATATCCGCCCCAGATTCCGCACACATCCAGGCAAGGCCTGATCGCCGTGCGCTCCAAAGTCGTGTAACCTTTCTCTCCCTTGACTTCGTCTATGCCGATGCTTTCCTTGTATTCGTCAATGTCGAACGGCGCTCTTGCCAGTTCTTTCCTGTCCTCGTCGGAAACCTCCACGACATCATCGTAGAATCCGGGTATGGAGACTCTTCCGTCCTCGTCAATGAGGGTCGAAATCATGTCGCACAATGTGTTGATAGGGTTCGCGACAGCTCCGCCATAATGTCCGGAATGAAGGTCCTTGTCCGGGCCCTGCACGTTGACCTGAAGATATGTCACGCCGCGCATTCCGCAGTTGATGGAAGGGACTTTGTCCGAAATCATTGTCGTGTCGGAAACGAGGATCACGTCGCATGCCAGCCTTTCCTTGTTGGCCTCCACCCATGCAGGGAGACTCTTGCTGCCGACTTCCTCTTCGCCCTCGAAAATGAATTTGACATTGTGATTCAACAGACCTTTCCTGACAAGATATTCAAATGCCTTCAAGTGCATGAAAGTCTGGCCTTTATCGTCATTCGCACCGCGTCCCCAGATGGCTCCGTCATGGATTTCCGGCTCGAAAGGGTCCGAGTTCCATTTTTCCAGCGGCTCTGCCGGCTGAACGTCATAATGCCCGTAGACGAGGACGGTCTTGAGTGTCGGGTCAATGATCTTCTGTCCGAAAACCACAGGATTGCCGGCTGTAGGGAAGACTCCAGCTTCGTCCGCTCCGGCTTCTTTCAGAAGTTCCACGTAGCGTTCAGCACATCTGGTCATGTCCTGTTTGTGCTCGGGTTTTGCGCTTACGGATGGAATGCGCATCAGGGAAAACAATTCTTCGAAGAATCTGTCCTTGTTCTCTTCGATGTATTGCCGGATTTCGGCGTTGTTCTTTTCAATCATGTTGTTGGTTTTTGTTTTTGCAATCCGCAATTTACGAATAATTCCCGGTTTTTCGAAACAGGACATTGATATGCCCCGGAAAAGTTTTCCAAAACAGCAAATAGTTGGTCAAAATGTCGCAGCGTTACTTATTTTCAGTCAAAAAGTCGTATTTTTGTCTGCGTTTTTAGAGACTATAATTATAGATGGAAAATATTTATCCGATTTTCAACAAGATCCAGACTCGTGCCGACAAGGAGGCGTTTATCGGACAGAGGGGTCTTACTGTTTGGTTTACCGGACTTTCCGGATCAGGTAAGAGCACCGTGGCTTCAGCATTGGAACAGGCATTGGCAGCCAAGGGCTTTCTTTGCAAAGTCCTGGACGGCGACAATATCCGCACAGGTCTGAATTCCAATCTCGGCTTTTCAGCAGAGGACCGCGCGGAAAATATCAGACGTATCGCTGAAGTCTGCAAACTATTCGATGACACGGGAATCATTACGATAGCTTCTTTTGTTTCTCCTACCGAGGACTTGCGTCAGATTGCGCGCAATATCATCGGCCAGGACGATTTCTTCGAGGTGTATATGTCGACTCCTCTGGCGGAGTGCGAACGCCGTGACGTGAAGGGGCTCTATGCTCGTGCACGCAAGGGGGAAGTCAAGAATTTTACCGGTATTTCCGCACCGTTCGATGTTCCGGAAAATGCTGATATTGACGTGGATACTACCAATTCCAATCCGGAAGAGTGTGCGTCACGCATTATGGAAAAAATCATTGGGAGGGTAGCATTGCCCGGCAGAAACACTGGCGGAAAATATGAAGAGGATTATCTTTAGTCTGGTCGCCGCGCTGGCGGCGTCCGTTTCTTCCCTGTTCGCGCAGGTGCGTGAAATTCCTTTCGGAAATATGGAAAAGTGGCTTGTCCGCAAGGTGGACGAGTCATTTATCATAGGCGGCAAGACCCGTTATCTCTATGAGGTCGCTCCCGGTGATACGCTGAAGGACAATACCCCGTTCGTTCCGAATCTGAAGGTGTCACCATGGGCCACTTCCAGCGTGCTCGCCGTGGTCAAGGGCGTTACCAAGAGCAGTTGCACTGTTTTTCCGGAATATCACGGAAAAGGTCATGCCGCCCGTCTGGAAACCCGTATCGAGAGGGTGAAGGTAATGGGACTTATCAATATCTCCGTACTTGCCACCGGAACAATATTTCTCGGGGAAATCGCTGAACCTGTGAGGGATACGAAGAATCCTCAGGCAAAACTTATGATGGGCATCCCGTTCACGGAGTGTCCGCATAGCATAATCTATGACTATAAGTTCGACCAAGGTTCGGATGGCGGCAAACGTATGAAAATGACCGGTTTCAGCCGCGTTCAGGATGTCCCGGGGGCCAATGCTGCGGAAATGTGCCTGATACTTCAGAAGAGATGGGAGGATGCCGACGGCAATGTCTATGCGAAGCGAGTCGCTACCGCGTGGGAAAGGTATGACAAGTCTTCCGGCAAATGGATCAATGCACATGAGGCGGAGATTCATTATGGCGACATTACGAAAAATCCTGAATATAAATCATATATGGCTCTCATTGCCGGAGGGGAAGATGCTCCGCACTGCAAGAACAGCAAGGGCGAGGCGGTTCCTGTCCATGAGGTGGGTTGGGCCGCTCCGGGCGAAAAGCCTACACATATCATATTGCGTTTTTCTTCAGGTCACGGCGGAGCTTATGTAGGCTCTCCTGGGGCTATGTTCCACATTGACAATGTTAAACTAAAATACTGATGGGACTCTTTAATTTCGAGAATCTGCCTGTAAATACTCTTGTGGGCTCAAGTTTGGACACTTTCAACAAGGTTACTTACGGCGGAAGTGAGGTGGATAAAAAATATAAGGGAAAATACCGCCTGTCCAAGTTCGTATCTGCGATTCTTACACCGATGTACAAACTGAATGACAGGAAGGCTGCCAAGCTTGTTCCTGCAGAAGGCGTGAAGGATCCTGTGTTCATCATAGGACATTGGCGCAGCGGCACCACGTTCATTCACAATGTCCTTTCCAAGGACCCGCAGTTCGGTTATTGTTCTACATATCAGACCGTGTTTCCGCATCTTATGTTGTGCGGAAGGCCGTTTTTCCGCTGGTGCATGAAGGCTGTCATGCCTGAAAGCAGACCGACGGATTCATTGGAACTCAATCCTGACCAGCCGCAGGAGGAAGAGTTCGCATTCACGAACATGACGCCGTATTCGTACTATCATTTCTGGATGTTCCCACGTCATATTGCAGAATACAGGCACAGGTATTTGCTTATGCAGGACTTGAAAGATGAGGAGCTCAATGAGTTCAAGCATTGTCAGAAGTCAATGATTGATACGGCATTGCACGTCAGCGGGAAGAAGCAGTTCCTCAGCAAGAATCCCCCTCATACAGGTCGTGTGAAGGAGTTGCTGGAACTCTATCCGGATGCGAAGTTCATATATATGGTACGTAATCCGTATACAGTATATAAATCTACCATGAGTTTCATCAAGAATACGATCAAGACTCTTCAGTTGCAGGATATAGATGAGATGGAATTGGAAAAACAGATTGTGGAGACCTATGTGGAACTCTATGACAAGTATGAGGCCGACAAGAAATTGATTCCGGAAGGACATCTCATGGAGGTCCGTTTCGAGGATTTCGAGCAGTACCCGATAGCCAAGGCGGAGGAGATTTATGCGAAGCTCGGACTTGGTGATTTCCAGGCGGTCAAGCCGTTGATGGCGGCATATACCGGCGAGAAGAAAGGATTCAAGAAAAACAAGTATCAATACGACGAAAAGACGGTGAACACTGTCAATGCTCATTGGCACAAGGCTGTCGAACAGTGGGGTTATAGTATCTAGGCCGCATTTGCGGGCATATAAAAAGATTTAATTTGCAAAGACGTGCAAAATGCGTAAATTTGCTTGATTTTGATTAAAAACGATTAAAATTTGAAACTCTATATGGAGAATAAGTTACAGGAATTGACAGACAAGCTCTATAACGAGGGTCTGTCCAAGGGTAAGGCAGAAGGCGAAGTTCTTCTTGCCAAGGCTAAAAGCGATGCTGCTGAAATTGTAGCGGCTGCCGAGAAAGAAGCTAAGGAAATCATTGCCAAGGCTGAGAAACAGGCTGCCGATTACAAGACCAAGGTGGCAGGTGACCTCAAGATGGCTGCTTCACAGAGCATCCAGGCTACAAGAAAGGATATCGAGAACCTCGTTGTCTTCAAGATGACAGGTGCCGCTACTGACAAGGCGCTCTCCGATGTCGAGTTCGTGAAAGAAATCGTAAAAGCTGTCGCTTCCAAGTTCAATGCTGAAGAGGCTGTGGATCTGGACATTGTACTTCCTGAGTCAATGAAGTCAGCGCTGGAGCCTTTCATCACGAAGGAACTTTCTTCCATGCTTAAAGGTGAGGTCAATGCTTCATTCTCCAAGAAGATTTCCGGAGGATTCACGATCGGTCCCAAGGATGGCGGATATTTCATCAGCCTTACTGATGAGACATTCAAGGAACTTATAAGCGAGTATCTGCGTCCTGCCACCAGAAAACTTCTTTTCGGAGAATAATCTGCTGCTGAATTATGGCGAATTACGAGTATCTGATAGCCGGTCTTCCTGACATCAGCCCTGATTGGAAAGGTGCGGATGCCGAAACCGCCGATGCTATTATGCAGGAAATCAGGGAACTGAGTTCTGAAAAGGATAATCGCCTGATAGATAAGCTTCTGGAGGGTTATCAGGATGACAAGTTGAATCTGGAGTTCTATCAGGAGATGCTTTCTTCCAAAGATGCTTTCCTGAAGGAGTATTTCCGTTTCGACCTCAATGTCCGGAATGCCAAGGTGGCGTATCTGAACAGGGAACTCAGACGTCCTGCCGGAACTGATATCTTTCTTGAGGCTCCGGGAGAGTTCGAGGAGGCGCAGAGATTGGAGTCTGTGCTGAATACGGATGATATCTTGGCCCGGGAGCGTGGAATCGATGATTTGATGTGGTCGAAGATTGATGAGTTGACGACTTTCGACTATTTCGACATTGATGCCGTTCTCGGTTTTATAGCGAAGCTTCATATTGTATCCAGATGGCTGAAGTTGGATGATGCGACCGGCAGACAGATGTTTGCCCGTCTCGTGGATGAGGTGCGCGGTTCCTACACCGGTATCCGTGCCGCCGCCGACAAAGCCGTCAGCTGAAGAGGAAAAGTGAAACTAAATATTTTAGATAGATGAAAACTTTAGGAAAGGTAACGGGCATCGTTTCGAACCTTGTCACTGTGGAGGTCGACGGACCTGTGGCAGAGAACGAACTTTGCTACATCACCTTGGGCGGGACCAAGCTCATGGCGGAGGTCATCAAGGTGAAAGGCAAGAATGCTTCCGTTCAGGTCTTTGAAAGCACACGAGGCCTGAAAAACGGGGATTCTGTCGAATTCGAGGGCAAGATGCTCGAAATATCTCTCGGTCCCGGACTGCTGTCAAGCGTCTATGACGGACTTCAGAACAACCTTACCACCATGGAAGGCGTATTCCTCAAGAGAGGCGAATACACCGCACCATTGGACAATACCAAGCTCTGGGACTTCACCCCTATGGTGAATCCGGGAGACAAGGTAGTTGCCGCTGACTGGCTCGGTGAAGTCAAGGAAGGCTGGCTGCCTCATAAAATCATGGTTCCGTTCTCATTCAAGGGAACATACACCGTGAAGAGCATTGTAACTGCCGGACAATACAATATTGACCATACGATAGCTGTCCTTACCGATGAAAGCGGTGAAGACGTGCCTGTCACGATGGTACAGAAATGGCCTGTGAAAGTGGCCATCAAATGCTACAAGGAAAAGCCTAGGCCGAACAAGATCATGGAAACCGGAGTCAGAGTCATTGACACGCTGAATCCTATTGCCGAAGGCGGTACGGGCTTCATCCCTGGACCTTTCGGTTGTGGAAAGACGGTGCTTCAGCATGCGATTGCGAAGCAGGGTGATGCCGACGTCATCGTGATGGCAGCCTGCGGTGAGCGTGCGAACGAGGTCGTGGAAATCTTCACGGAATTCCCTGAACTGATCGACCCGCATACAGGACGCCACCTGATGGAACGTACGACCATCATCTGCAATACTTCCAACATGCCTGTCGCTGCCCGTGAGGCATCCGTATATACGGCAATGACCATCTGCGAGTATTACCGCGCAATGGGTCTCAAATGTCTTCTTCTTGCCGACTCCACATCACGTTGGGCTCAGGCATTGAGGGAGATGAGTAACCGTATGGAGGAACTTCCTGGCGCTGACGCGTTCCCTGTGGACTTGTCTGCCATCATTTCCAACTTCTACGCACGTTCAGGAATGGTCGTGCTGAACAACGGAAAGACTGGTGCAGTCACATTTATCGGAACGGTATCGCCTGCCGGCGGTAACCTCAAGGAGCCTGTTACGGAATCTACCAAGAAGGCTGCGAGATGTTTCTATGCATTGGAGCAGAACCGTGCAGACCAGAAGAGGTACCCTGCAGTGAACCCTATTGATTCTTACTCGAAATATCTCGAATATCCGGAGATCCGCGAATTCCTGGACGAGAAGATTGAGAAGGGCTGGGCAGACATGGTCGCAAAGGCCAAGAACATCATCCGTCAGGGACGTGACGCTGCTGAGCAGATCAACATTCTCGGTGATGACGGTGTTCCGATGAGCTACCATGAGACATTCTGGAAATCAGAACTTCTGGACTTCGTCTTCCTTCAGCAGGATGCATTCGATGCTGTGGACAGCCTTTGCCCGCTTGAGCGTCAGAAATATATGCTGAACCTCATTCTGGACATCTGCGACAGAAAATTCGAATTCGACAACTTCGAGGATTGCCGTAATTTCTTCAAGGAGATGATCAATGACCTCCGTCAGATGAACTACACGGACTTCCACAGCGAAGATTTCGAGAAATATAACTCACAACTTTCAAAACTTCTGGAAGAAAATGGCAAATAAAGCTTTTCAAAGAACATATACACAGCTGGATGCCATCACCAAGGCAACAGTTTCACTGAAGGCTTCAGGTGTCGCCAATGACGAGCTTGCTACTGTAGCGGGACGTCTGGCCCAGGTGGTGAAGACCAAGGGTGACGCGGTTACGCTTCAGGTCTTTTCAGGTACTGAGGGAATTCCTACCGATGCCGAAGTATCATTTATCGGCGCTCCTCCGACATTGAAGGTAAGCGACCAGCTTTCAGGACGTTTCTTCAATGCTTACGGCAAGCCTATTGACGGCGGTCCGGAGGTGGAAGGTGAGGAACGCGAAATCGGCGGTCCTTCAGTCAACCCTTACAAGAGACGTCAGCCTTCAGAGCTTATCCCTACGGGTATCGCGGGCATTGACCTTAACAACACCATCGTTTCCGGTCAGAAGATTCCGTTCTTCGCCGATGCGGACCAGCCTTACAACCAGGTTATGGCGGATGTTGCTCTCCGTGCGGATGTGGACAAGATCATCCTCGGAGGAATGGGACTTTCCAATGACGATTATCTCTTCTTCCGCAATGCTTTCGAGTCAGCCGGCGCATTGGACAAGATCATCAGTTTCATCAATACGACTGAGGAGCCTCCTGTAGAGCGTCTGCTCATTCCTGACATGACATTGGCCGCTGCCGAGTATTTCGCCGTGGACAAGAACGAGAAAGTGCTTGTGCTGCTGACGGATATGACATTGTATGCCGATGCACTGAGTATCGTGTCCAACCGTATGGACCAGATTCCTTCGAAGGACTCCATGCCTGGTTCGCTTTACTCCGACCTCGCCAAGATTTACGAGAAAGCCGTACAGCTGCCGTCAGGCGGATCCATCACGATTATTGCCGTAACTACATTGAACGACGGTGATATTACTCACGCTATTCCGGACAATACCGGTTATATTACTGAAGGTCAGTTGTATCTTCGTGCCGATGCGGATTCCGGCAAGGTCATCATTGACCCGTTCCGTTCGCTGTCTCGACTGAAACAGCTGGTACAGGGCAAGAAAACCCGTGAGGACCATAGCCAGGTGATGAATGCCAGCGTGCGTCTGTATGCCGATGCGCAGAATGCGAAGACGAAACTGGAGAACGGTTTCGACCTGAGCGACTATGACCACCGTTGTCTCAAATATGCCAAGGAATATGCTACCCGACTTCTTTCCATCGACGTCAACATCACCATCGAGGAGATGCTTGACACTGCCTGGGAACTCTTCGGCAAGTATTTCTCCAAGGCTGAGACCGGTATCAAGCAGGCATTGATCGACAAATACTGGAAAGCGTAAAGGTCAATGTTGACCATTAATTGAAAATTTTGATATGGCAATAAAATTCCAATACAATAAGACATCTCTGAACAATCTCGGCAAGCAGCTGAAGATGCGTCAGAAGGCGCTCCCTACCCTACAGAATAAGGAGTCTGCCCTGCGCCTCGAAGTCCGCAAGGCCAAGGAGCGTTCTGAAAAGCTTATTGAGGAACTGAATGCCTCCATGAAGAAGTACGACTATCTTGCCGCTCTCTGGAACGAGTTTGATCCTGGTCTGATATCCATTACGGATGTGGATCTGGTTACAGCGAAACTTGCCGGAGTGAAGACACCGGAGCTGAAGGAAATCCATTATGAGATTCATCCTTTCAATGCTTTCGTGAAACCGGCATGGTATGCTGACGGCGTGACGATCCTGAAGGAACTCACACGTCTGGGCATCGAGTCGGAAGTATATCAGGAAAAGAGCCGCATCCTTGACTGGCAGAGGAAGAAGACCACACAGAAGGTGAACCTCTACGAGAAGGTGCAGATTCCTGGTTATCAGGAGGCTATCAGAAAAATCAAGAGATATATGGAGGATGAGGAGAACCTGAGCAAGGCCTCGTCCAAGATTGTCAAGAGCCGTCACGAAGAGGAAGAAGCTATGGAGGAGCTGCAGAATGATTAGTCCAATGACGAAATACTCCTTTGTGCTGCTTTCAGGGCAGACGGAGGAATTCCTGTCGAAGATCCAGGACCTTGGAGTCATTGACATTACCCGTTCGCTCAAGCCTGTCGATGAGAAGTCAGAGGCATTGCTTGCGGAAGCGGATAAGGTCAAGAAGGCTTTGGCCGTACTTGGCAGCTGCAAGGGGGAACCCTGGCAGGGCGCTGAAGTGAACTCGCATATTTCCGCTTATGATGTTCTTGAGATTGAGGAGCGTATTGAAGAACTCCGTGGAGAAATCGCTTCAGCCAAGAAAGAGCTGACATCGAGGAATCCTTGGGGTGCATTCAACAGCGAAGATTTGCATAAGCTTGAACAGCAGGGACTTGTAGTAAGGTTCTATAGCTGTCAGAAGAAGCGTTTCGATGCTTCATGGGCTGAGATCCAGCCTCTTCAGGTCATCAGTTCGACAGACAGCACTGTCTATTTCGTGACAGTAGCCCCTGCGGACGGTGAATACAGTTTCCCGATTGAACCTGTCGCTGCTCCTGCCGGTTCTGCGAATGAAGCGGAAGCGGAGTTGGCGAAACTTCAGGCTGAATCGGATGAAGAAAACCGCAAGCTCGCCAATATGAAATCGAGCATAAGTGAGCTTGAAAAGAATTATGAAGCGAGACTTGGTGAACTGGATCTCTATTTCGCGGAAGCTGCTACGGAGAAAGCCGTGGACAATTATGTTACGGTTCTTACCGGTTTCGCTCCTACTGAAGATGATGACAAGCTCCGCAAGGCATTCGATTCACTGGGCGTATATTATACGGCTGCTCCGGCCACGAAGGAGGACAATCCTCCTATCAAGCTGCACAACAACTGGTTTGCAAGGAACTTCGAGGTCCTGACAGGAATGTATGGCATGCCTGTATATGACGAGTTCGACCCGACACCTGTTCTCGGACCTTTCTTCATGCTGTTCTTCGCGATGTGTATGGGAGATGCCGGCTATGGTATCTTGCTGATGCTCATTGCGTTGTTCATGAAGTTGAAGATGAGTGATTCCGGACTGGGAAAGATGTACAGGCTTATCGGCTTCCTCGGCGGAATGACATTCTTCGTGGGACTGTTCCTTGGAACATTCTTCGGAATGAGCATTCTGGAGGCATCATGGGCTCCGTCATGGCTGAAAGCCGTTTGCGTTGACGGGTGGTTCCCTGACGGCAAGATTGCCGGATTCCCTGTCCAGATGGTACTTGCCGTGGCAATCGGTGTGTTCCATATCTGCCTGGCGATGATTATCAAGACGATAAACTTCACCAAACGTTTCGGATTCAGCAAGACTGTCGCTACCTGGGGATGGACTTTGCTCATCGTCGGCGGTTTGATTGTAATATCATTGGGCATGACGGAAGTCCTTTCCGCAGAGGCGTTCAAGTGGGTAATCATTGCACTTGCTGCTGTCAGCGGTCTTGCGATTTTCGTGTTCAATACACCTGGACGCAATCCGTTGGTGAACATCGGATCCGGCCTCTGGGATACCTATAACATGGTTACAGGCCTCCTCGGAGATGTATTGAGCTACATCCGTCTTTATGCGCTCGGTCTTGCCGGCGGTATGCTCGGAAATGCTTTCAACATCATGGGAACGATGATTCTGGATATTCCTGTTCCGGTAGTGAATTGGGTGTTCTGCATCGTGATCCTGATTTTCGGCCATGTACTGAATCTGGCGATGTCCTGCCTCGGTGCATTTGTACATCCGCTGCGTCTTACGTTTGTGGAGTACTTCAAGAATTCCGGTTATGAGGGTGCCGGTGCCAAATACAACCCTTTGACGAAAACAAAATAATGACAAATAATAATTAAAAACTATGAACGAAATTCTTGGTTATCTCGGTCTTGGCCTCATGCTTGGCCTCGCCGGTATCGGTTCCAGCTACGGAACTACCATTGCTGCCAATGCGGCTGAGGGCGCCCTCAAAAAGAATCCTGAGAAATCATCTACTTACATGATTCTCTCTGCACTTCCTGCAACACAGGGTCTTTACGGATTCGTAGGATTCCTTCTTTGGCTAGTCGTTTTCAAGCCTGACTTCGCTGTCATGGGTCCGAAGCTTTTCGGTGTAGGTCTCGCAGTAGGTCTCGTATGCCTTTTCTCTGCAATCCGTCAGGGCCAGGTTTGTGCAAATGGTATCGTAGGTGAAAGCCAGGGGCACAGCGTCATGACAAATACCCTTATCTATGCCGCTCTTCCTGAGTTCTACGCCATCCTTGCTCTTGTAGGTGCTATTATGACAGTTCTCTAGCAGATAGCTTGATACAAATAATTACGCCACGTTATGGGAAAACATAACGTGGCGTAATTATTATTTGTTGTATTTCGTGAATTACTTCGTGCGGAATTCCACTGTGCCTCTGATGTCGTCAGATGCTGCTGCGAAATATGCAGTGAAGGTGTGGGCAGGATCGAGAACCCAACTATGTGATTCTGCATTGAAATAAGCGAGATCGGATGCAGGAATCTCGAATTTGACGGTCTTGGTCTCGCCTGGAGCCAGACTCACTTTCTCGAAGGCCTTGAGTTCCTTTGTCGGACGGTCGAGGACAGGAGACTGCTCGCCGATGTAGAGCTGTACGACCTCTTTTCCTTCACGGGAACCGATGTTCTTAACCTTTACAGATGCCTTCAATGTGCCATTTGCGGAAATTGATGAGCTTGCCTTGAAAGCGCTGTATTCGAATTCCGTATAGCTGAGTCCGTGGCCGAAAGCGAACAACGGCTTGATTTCCTTGGTGTCGAACCAGCGGTAACCGACATAGATGCTTTCCTTGTATTTCACGTCAGGGCCGCAAGTGTATGCGTCAAGAGCATGAGCAGGTGAGTCCTCGATTTTTACAGGGAAGGTGAACGGAAGCTTGCCGCTTGGATTGACCTTGCCGAAAACAACGTCGGCTATGGAATTGCCGGCCTGTGAACCGCAATACCAGCATTCTACGATTGCCGGAACCTGTGCTACCCATGGCATTGCGACAGCATTTCCGCTGATGATGCAAACCGCGAGATTAGGATTGGCTGCAGCGAGCGCCTCTATGACATTGTCCTGATTATATGGAAGGCCGTAGGCGATTCTGTCACCGCCTTCGCTGTCCTGATGGTAGTCTTTGTTAAGACCGCCGAAGAAAAGCACGACATCAGCATCGGCAGCGGCCTTGGCGGCATCTTCTATCAGCTGTTCCTCGGAACGTGTCTCCGAGAGATCCTGTCCGGTGCTCACGCCGTTGTAGGAATTCGATGTGCTGCCGGCATAGCCTCTTTCGTAGATGACCTCAGCCTTGTCGCCGACAGCCTCCATGATGCCTTCGAGAGGGGAAACCTCGTGTTTTACTTTCAATGATGATGAGCCTCCGCCGACTGTCATCATTTTCAATGCGTTTTCACCTACTACCAATATCTTTTTCGCTGACGCAATGTCGACAGGAAGCACCTTTGAACCTGTGGCCGTAGCATTGTTCTTGAGTAGGACGATACCGTCAGCGCCAATCTGGCGGGCAGCTTCCAGATGCTCAGGTGAATTGATCGAGCCGAAAGGCTTCTTGGAGTTCATTGCAGTGCGGAAAATGAGTTTCAGGACTCTTCCCGCTTTGTCGTCCAATGTCTTGAGTGAAGCTCTGCCGTCGCGGAGACGCTCCAGATATGGATCTGCAAGCATGTAGCTGTCATAATTGGTCTTGCCCTTGGTGGTCAGGCCGTCTGTCCATGTGCCGTACTCCAGGTCGAGTCCGTATGCGGCAGCCTGGTCTGGATCATGAGCTCCGCCCCAGTCGCTGATGACTGCACCGTCGAAGTTCCACTCTCCTTTGAGAATGTCATCCAGCAGATACTTGTTATGGCAGACATGCTGGCCTTTGTAAAGGTTGTAGGATGCCATCAATGACCATGCTCCACCTTTCTGTACGCCCTTCTTGAATGCCGGGAGGTAGATTTCGTACAATGCCCTGTCATCCACCTGTACATCGGCCGTGTGGCGGTTGCATTCCTGATCGTTAAGTGCATAATGTTTCAGACATACGGCAACGCCGTTCTTCTGCACCTCTTCAATATAAGGTACGCACATCTCTCCGGCGAGGAACGGATCTTCACCCATGTACTCGAAATTTCTGCCGTTATACGGTGTCCGGTAAATGTTTACGCCAGGTCCGAGCAATACGTCTTTTTCGCGATAGCGTGCCTCTTCGCCGATGCTCTTTCCGTACAATGCCGATGCTTCGCGGTCCCAAGTAGCTGCAAGACAGCTCAATGCCGGGAAGGCGGTGCAGGAGTCATTGGTCCATCCGGCCTGGTCCCATTCATTCCATTTCACTTCCGGACGGATGCCGTGAGGCCCGTCGGTGCACCAGAGTTCGGGGATTCCCAGACGTTGTACTCCAGGTGAAGAAAACTTGCTCTGCGCATGCAGGATTGCCACTTTTTCTTCCATTGTCATTCTGGAAAGAGCATCTGCCACTCTTTCATCAATGTCGCGGCTTTCGTCCATGTAAACAGGAAGTTCCGTTTGTGCGGAACATGACGATAGCGCCAATAGCCCAATAGCGAGGGCTGAAATAAGGTTATTTTTCATATTGTGTCAAATGTTTTCCAATTTTGGCTGGGTATATCTGTCGCCGGCGTTGAACTTGCTTCTGTACTCTTTCGGTGACATTCCCGCCTCACGCAGGAACATTGCCGAAAAATACGAAGCGTCATCGAAATTCAGACGCCATGCTATTTCCTTGATGCTGAATTCAGATTCTGACAGCAGTCTGCATGCCTCCTGTATTCTCAAGCCGAGAATGTATTTGGCGGGGGAGATGCCGGTGAGTTCCCGGAACTTTTTCCGGAACCAGGAATAACTCATTCCCGTGTCTCTGGCGATTTCCTCCAAATCCAGATTTTCATTGAAACGGCTTCTGATCAGGTGTTTGGCAGTATCTATTTTTTCTGAAACATAGTCAGTCGGCACGTCATGGTTCGTGTCACGGTATACTGCAAGGCCCAGGAGCATATTGACAGTACCTGCCAGATATTGCTGATATGACGGCTTTTCCTGTATGGCGATTTTTATCGCGTCATTGTAAATGGAGACAATGTCTTCGCTGACTCCTACCCTATATATGGTCTTCGACAGAAAACCGAGTTTCGCCCTTTCATCAATGACGGGACCTTTGAATCCGATCCAATACTCTTCCCATCCTGTCTCCCTGTCCGGCGTATAGCTATGCCAGACCCCGGGGCGGAGCAAAATCATTTCTCCACAATTTATCTGTGTGACATTGCCTTTTTCATCATACATCGTACCTTTTCCGGAATGGATGTAAAGCAATTGCCAGCTGTCCAGAATCCTTCCCTTGTTTACATTGAAAAAGAAGCCCTCCGGATGTTTTTCCGTAGGCGGATAGCTGACATAGTCCTTTTCTATCGTCTGAGTTCCTACAGTGTTGATAGTGATTCCCCATTGTTCGTCCTTTTTGGCACTGAGGAGATATTTTATGCTCTGAATATTGTCCATGATCGTTCATGCATCGTTCAAATTTACGAAAAAAATAGACGTAATCCAGTATAAAATCAAAAAACAATATTTTAATGTCATATCATTATTAATGAAGAAGATGAAATCCCTTTAATTTGCGATTGGATAATTATAACACTAAAATGGCATCTGTAGCAATCGATTTGGGAGCGACCAGCGGTCGTGTCGTTCTTGGGAAATATACCGAGGACGGGATTCAAATGTCTGAAATTCATAGGTTTCAGAATAATATCATCAAGGTGAATGGGCGCAGCTATTGGGATTTGCTGGGACTATGGCATGAAATTCTGACAGGTCTCCGCAAGGCATCGGCTTACGGAGAGAAGATAGAATCCGTCGGTGTGGATACTTGGGGAGTGGATTTCGTTCTGCTCGGCAAGGACGGCCATTTCCTGTCCCAGCCGCGTTCATACCGTGACAGTTATACGTGTGGCATTCCTGGAAAATTCTTCCACAAGATACCGAAGGAGACGCTCTACAAGAAGACCGGAATCCAGATAATGGATTTCAATACCGTTTTTCAGCTGTATGCAATGCAGCAGGAAGGCAATTCTTCTCTGTCGGCAGCTGACAAATTGCTGTTCGTTCCCGATGCGATAACCTGGATGCTTTCAGGAAATCAGGTATGTGAATACACCATTCTTTCGACATCGGCGCTGATGAATCCTGAAACCCATGATTTCGATGATGACGTGCTGTCAGCGGCAGGGCTTTCCAGAGATTTGTTCGGAAAAATCGTCATGCCGGGAGAAATTGTCGGAATGCTGACGGATGAAGTCGCTGCCGAAACCGGACTTGGCAAGATTCCGGTAATCGCTGTGGCAGGGCATGATACAGGGTCCGCCGTTGCAGCCGTACCTGCTACTGATGACCATTTCGCCTATCTCAGTTCCGGAACGTGGTCATTGATGGGAGTTGAAGTGCCGTCGCCGATTGTCACAGAAAAGTCGTTTGAAATGAATTTCACCAATGAAGGCGGGGCCGAAGGCAATATCCGGTTCCTGAAAAACATCACCGGAATGTGGCTGCTGGAGAGATGCCGCGCGGCATGGGAAAAGGAAGGCCGGAAATATACATATCCGCAGATTGTTTCAATGATGGAGGACGTGGAACCGTTCAGATGTTTCATTGACCCTGACGATCCTGCATTTGCGAATCCTGATGACATGCCGAAAGCGATAAGGGAATATTGTTCGGAGCATGGCGAGGTTCCGCCTTCCGGTGATGCTGAGTTCATCCGTTGCATCTTCGAGTCGCTGGCATTGAAATACCGCTTGGTACTCAAGCATTTGCGGGAACTTTCAGGAAAGGATATCGAACGTCTGCATGTGATCGGGGGCGGTTCGCTCAATGCCGCGCTGGATCAGATGATTGCGGATTCATTGGGGATTCCTGTGATTGCCGGACCTGCTGAAGCCACCACCGCCGGGAACCTGATGGCGCAGTTCGTGGGTTTGGGATTTGCGGATTCAATGTCAGGAATGCGCAAGGCTCTTGCCTCAGACAGTTCATTGAGACGGTTCGAACCTGTAAACAAGGAAATATGGGATGCTGCATATCAGCGTTTTAAAGAAATTACTAGACTATAAATCATCACATTATGAAAACTGAACTTATAAACGGAGCATACGCGATCGCGAAGGAACGCTATGCGGAATTTGGAATTGATACCGAAAAAGTAATCGGACAGCTTCAGGATTTCCATCTCAGCATGCATTGCTGGCAGGCTGATGACGTGAAAGGCTTCGAGGTGCAGGCAGGTGCGCTTTCCGGAGGCATTCAGGCTACAGGAAATTATCCCGGTGCAGCCCGCAACATCGACGAACTTCGTGCCGACATCCTCAAGGCGAAGAGCCTTATTCCGGGTACGCACAGATTGAACCTTCACGAAATTTACGGTGACTTTAAAGGCAAAGTGGTTGACCGTGACGAGGTTACGCCTGAGTATTTCCAGAGTTGGATAGAGTGGGGCAAAGAAAACAATACCCTGTTGGACTTCAATTCCACTTCATTTTCACATCCCAAGAGCGGTAATCTTTCTCTCGCCAATCCGGACAAGGGAATCCGCGATTTTTGGGTGGAGCATACCAAACGGTGCCGTGAAATCGCTGACGTGATAGGTAAGGCACAGGGTGATCCATGTATAATGAACGTGTGGGTGCATGATGGATGTAAAGACGTGGCTGTCAATCATTTCCTGTATCGCACACTCTTGAAGGAGTCTCTCGACAGAATCTTTGCCGAGAAGAAGGACCACATGAAGGATTGCATCGAGGGCAAGGTCTTCGGTATAGGTCTGGAGAGCTTTACGGTCGGTTCTCATGATTTCTATACAGCTTATGCAGTGAAGAACGGCAAAATTCCTACTATTGATACCGGACATTATCACCCTACGGAAAGCCCTGCGGACAAAGTTTCCTCTCTGCTTTGTTTCGTTCCGGAACTGATGTTGCATGTAAGCCGTCCGATAAGATGGGACTCCGACCATGTCACCATAATGGACGACAATACCGTGGAACTGTTCTCGGAAATCGTGCGTGCAGGAGCTCTTGACCGCGTTCATTACGGCCTGGATTATTTCGATGGCGCCATGAACCGCGTAGGTGCATACGTGACAGGTTCACGTGCCGCACAGAAGGCTATGTTGCGTGCGCTTCTGGAACCGGTGGCAATGATTTCCAAATATGAGATGGAAGACCGCCATTTCGAGGTACTTGCGCTGGAGGAAGAATGCAAGGCGCTTCCTTGGAATGCAGTATATGACGAGTTCTGTCTCCGCAATGATGTTCCTGTCGGCAGCGATTTCATTGCCGAGGTGCAGCAATATGAGAAAGATGTGACATCTAAAAGGTAAGTTATGAGTATCATTGGTATTTCCTAATTTGTTCTGATTATGTCAATATTGGATAGTCGCCCGGAATTGAGGCGCGAAATTGAAAAGGTATCTGAAGTCGCCGGTTATCTCTGGGAAAAGGGATGGGCCGAGCGCAACGGCGGCAACATTGTTGTCAATGTTACCGAATACATTGATGATGAACTGAAATCTCTTCCTGCGATAGCTCCTGTCGTGCCGATGGCGCAGGAACTCCCGAACCTGAAAGGCTGCTGGTTTTTCTGCAAGGGAACCAACCGGAGGATGCGTGACCTGGCGCGATTCCCTATGGAGAACGGATCGGTAATCCGCATCTGTGACGATTGCCGCAGCTATGAAATAGTCGCTGACAATCCCGTGAAACCGACTTCCGAACTTGCTTCCCATCTGGCGATACATTCGCTGATGCTGAAGAGAGGAAATGGTTACAAGGCTTCGCTTCATACGCATCCGATCGAGCTTGTCGCGCTTACGCATCACCGCCCGTTCCTTGAAAAGGATGTGCTCACGAGAATGCTCTGGTCAATGATTCCGGAGACACGTGCCTTCTGTCCGAAAGGACTTGGAATCATTCCATACGAGATGCCTTCTTCTACCGCACTTGCTGATGCTACTGTCGCCCAATTGGATGAATATGACGTAGTCATGTGGGAAAAGCACGGCGTATGTGCCGTCGGTCCGGAAATCGACGAGGCTTTTGACCAGGTGGACGTGCTCAACAAGGCGGCACTCATCTATGAGGCGTCGCGCAATATGGGATTCGTTCCGGAGGGTATGTCAGATGAGCAGATGAATGAGCTTAAAGAAGCTTTCAATCTGTAAATATTATTTTACGTAAAAACGGAATTCCGTAACGGAACTATATTTCTGGCCCGGTCTGAGGACCGTGCTCGGAAAACGTGGCTGATTCGGGCTGTCGGGAAAGTGGATGGTCTCCATGAGCATACCACCGAACTTCTCGATCGGCCCGTATTTCCCTTTATATGTGCCGTCGAAACTCCTTCCGGTGAATGTGAGCAATGCCGGCTCGGTGGTCCATGTCTGCATTCCGCGACCGGATTTGCGGTCATAAAGGTCCGCAGCCTTTCTCAATGTCCCGTCCCAATTCCTGACTGCCCAGCATGCTGACATTCCTCTCATTATCCTGAGATGCTCATCCGGCATGTCGATGCGGTAGTCTACGCGGTGCGGCTCCCTGAAATCGAAAGGACTGCCGTCCACGTGGCGCAGGATGTCAGGGCAGAATTGTGCATTGTTCTGTATGCATGTATCTGCTTCTACCTGAAGGAGATGGTCCATTACATAGCCGCCTTCATTGCCCTTGAGGTTGAAATATGTATGGTTGGAAAGATTGACTACCGTCGGTTTGTCGGTGGTAGCCTCATACTCGACTCTGACAGTGTTGTTGTCTGTCAGCCAATATGTTACATTTACATCCATGGTGCCAGGAAAACCCTGCTCTCCGTCCGGACTGACTCTATGGAACCTTACACCTGCACGCCCTTCTTCCTTTACCGGCGTGGCATCCCAGACAAATCTGTCGAAACCCATTGTGCCGCCATGGCATTGAACCGGCTCTCCTCCCAATTTCTCATTGGCGACCAGTTCGTACCGCGTACCGTCCAGAGTGAATGCGGCGTGATTGATCCTGTTCCCGAACCTGCCGATGACAGGACCGATGAATCTGTCTTTCTTCTCGAAATTTTCAATGTCTCCGAATCCGACGACCACATCGCCGTTATGACCTTTCCTGTCCGGCATCATGATGCTGACAATGCGGGCGCCATAATCAAGAAGCTGCATCGAAGCGCCGCTTCTGTTGGTTATGGTATATAACGTGGTGCTTTCTCCGGTGGAAAGTTCACCGAACGGCCGGCTGATGATTTTCGGCTGTTTACCGGCAGCCGTTACGCAGACCAAGATGGTCAAAATGCTTAAAAGTCGTTTCATATTGGTTTGTCAAGTCGGTTCTTTTCGTGTTGTCTTACTTGAAAATGTCATTCAAGACGGAAGCGAGTCGTAAACCGGCGCGAAGAAGCTGGTTCTCAACTGTTTCAGACCAGTCGCTCACGTAGTCATAAGAAAGTTTGGAGCCTACCGGAGTGGCATCGTATATGGTCTTGCATATCTCGTAAGTCTCTTTTCCCCATGATTGAGGCGTTCCTTCGGCGAGTTTGCGGTTTGTTTCCTTGTCATTGATGTCAATCTGCTCAACCCACTCGGAATAAGTCCATTTGTGGGCGCTTTCGATTACGCCTGAATCCCAGACAGAATGGAGGTTGGTACCATTACGGAAATATTGGACCTGCCACCTGTTGCCGCCGAGGTCGGACTTGTGTCCCATGTGCATTGGACAATGCATGTCGCCGACGAGGTGCACGAGGAATTTAAGCGAAAGCGCCTGCTCCTCCTTGTTCAGCTTGCCGCTCTTGAGCGCTTCGATCAGCTCTTCCACGGCGCGGATTACATCGCCTTTCTCATTGATCTTCGCAGTTTCGAAAGTCTCGTCAGCGTCAATGTTCTTGTAATGCCATGTGCTGGTATGTTTGTATTCCGGCGTGTGGCTGGCATTGTCCATCCAATTCGCCCAATACACGATGGATTTCCCGTCGAGAATCTCGGAAATCTTCTTGTTCGCCTTTTTCGTGAGATGCTTTTCAGCGATCGCACATGTGACATCATGACCTTTCTGTCCCCAAGAATAGCCGTTGACAGACACGGCAAGAAGACCGGCAGCAATGCCGACCATCTTAAATATGCGGTTCAAATTTTTCATGTGGCAAATATAATGTTTTTACCCGAATCCAGATGGCGGTGGCACGTTTTGTTGCATAAATTGGCGATATTTTTTCATGCCTTCAAACCATAATTCCGTTACTTTGCCGATGTGACTGACGGATGACTGTCGGGTTATGAAATGACACTGATAAACTAATAATGGAATTATGAAAAAGAGTATTCTGTTATGTGCCGCGCTTGCGGCATTGACTGCATGCAACGGCAATTCTGACAACAACAAATCTCTTGATTATGAGACGATTGATGTCAATTTTACTTTAAAATCCGATCTGGAGATTCCGGAAGGAACCGAGTTCGGAGTCGTGGCCTTGTGCGCGCGTGACGGGCAGCAGGGCGTGAATATGGGAGAAAAGCCTGTCGCTTCATACAAAGTGTCAGGAACTGCAAGTCCGCATAGACTGGCCGCTTCTTTCGAGGAAGACAAGATTCAGGCCCGGGAGTCGGACCATGGTTTCTCGTTTTATGCAGTATCGCCTTATAAAAACAATGTGGATGTATCAGCAATGCAGGTGTCTCTTCCAGCCCGGCAGAATTATTCCGACGGAATCATCAAATATCTTCCGATGCTGGCTGTGAAAAATGCAGTCTCCGTACTTCCTGATGTGGAATTCGATGTGAAGACTCCGTTTTCGGTGTTGAATCTTTCCGTGCCAGCTGACATCGTGGAAGAAGGTGTTCCTGCAACATTGAAATCATTGTCATTCAAACCTTCAGACGAGTCACTCTTCCAGGGGGCATTGTGCGGCGATGGCACGATGGACATTGGGAACGACAAATTTACATTGACATCAGGAAAAGGTAAGTCGGTAACATTGGATTTTCCTGAAGGCGGCCTCAAAATTGAAGCCACCGGTGCTGTGCTGCCGGTAGTCGTCTTGCCGTTTGAAAATCCTGCAGGCGGTTTCGACATCACATTTACCGACATCAATGGAAAACAATATACGACATCGTTCCTGAATCAGGATTCTGATGCCGGCAAGATCGTAGCCTCAGGGGATATTGTCAATGTCAATGTGACGAGGTCTTCCGACGGTGTTGTTCCTGTCACATTCCCGGTTGTATTCCCTCTTGGAGTAGAAAATGGTGTCAGGAATTTTACGGAGGCCCTTCAGCCGAAGTGGGTTAGCACGGGTTATTGGTCATGTCCGTCCCAGCCTCAGGCATATTGCCAGTGGAACAAGGTTTCTGACCCGAGTGACAAATATCAGCAGAAACTTGAGACTGTCAATAGCGGTATGATCTCATCTCCTGGTGTGAAAGGTGTCTGGACTGGAGATAACTTCGAGTTCGTCATTCCTGTCAAGAAATTCGCTGCCGGTACATCATTGACAATCAAATTCCCGATTTATGGACGTCAGCAGCCTGTATTCTGGAATATCAAGTATCTTGACGGAGAAGAATGGAAGATAGCGGACAAGCAGATGATTGTTTCCAATGACCCTAAGTACAGTATGGAATGTACGTTCGCCATGAAGAGGGGAGGTATCGTTGTCGAAAAGACCATGAAGTTCGAAAATGCCGTCAAGAGCGGATTCATTCATGTCAAAGTGGAGTGTGCGGATGGAAGTGTCCAGGCTTCAGCCGATGCGACGTTCTCAAAACGTACGATGCCATATACGGACAGCAAGGGCTATGGTGCACCATTCTACCTGTATTGTGCTGATTCCGGAGTGAACAGTGTATCATTTTCGATTGAATAATATTAACTTTAGTCCCAGTTTAGTACGCGTTTGAATGCTGGAATCGGAATTCATACGGTTTGTGAAAAGGGGCATAGTGATTTTATCCATGCTGGTGACGTTTTCCGTAGCTTCGGTTGCGGAAAACGTTGACTGGTGTTTTACGCATTTCACGTCGGAGAATTGTGGATTGTCTTTCGACAACGTAAACGCCATCACCCAGGATTCCAACGGATTTGTCTGGGTGTCCACGGAAGATGGACTGAATCGCTTCGACGGCTCCGGCTTCATTGCATATTATCGTGAACAACTGGGACTTAATACAGATTTCATAACCGCATTGTGTCCTGACAATGAGGGTAATGTGTGGATCGGGACGGATGCCGGCGCGACATTTTACAGCTATGCCGATGATTCTTTCCATCCGCTTGACATGCTTAGTGACAACGGAGTGAACATTGACAACAAGGTCACTCATATTTGCATTGACAAGAATGGAATTGTATGGTTGTCGGTGAACGGGCGCGGACTTTTTTCGTATGACCGCGGGTCCGGTTCATTGAAGAACTATTTTTCCGACAACGGGAAAAGCACATTGGTTTCCAATATCCGGTCGTTTCTCATCGACAGCGGCGGCGATTTCTGGTTCTCTCTTTATTTTGCCGATTTGTGGCATTCCGACAGCACGCTGGAACGTATGGAGAAAGTGAACCTGAAAGGGTGGAAAACCAATGATGACATAATGTCCATGGTCCAGAATCCCGTGGACAATACGGTCTATCTCGCGGCATGGCAGAACGGACTTTGCCAGGCAGATTTGCGGACAGGCACTTTCAAGACATTGATAGCTAACGATGAAGGGTTTAGACCGACTTATCTCAGCCTCGACAATGACAAGGGCGTATGGCTGGCTACGACGGGCGGACTCTACCGCTATGACGCCGTTACCGGAGTGGTCCGCAAGTTTTCCCACAGCATTGACAACCGGTATTCATTGGCAGACGATAGCGTGAAAGCAGTGTATTGCGACCGTTCCAATGGACTTTGGGTGGGAACCTTATCGTCAGGCATCAATTGGTCCGCTGCGTTCCAGCGTAATTTCAACCGCTATTATGAGGCTGACGGTGAATCGCTTATGGGAGGCTATGTGGTGGATATGGCTGTTGACGGCACCGGTAAGCTATGGGCCGTATCCGAGAAAAACGGTCTTCTCTACATGGGACGTGACGGAAAGCTCCATAAGTGCAAATCGGCTGAACTTCCGGAGTCAATAGTCTCCATATGCAGTGACGGCGATTGGCTATGGTTGGGGTCTTGGGCGGGAATATTCCGTTTTGATGTCAAGACGGGAAATGTGAAGTCTTACGGAAGGGGATTGAATACGGGATGGAAAGACAATAAGGTTCATAAGTTATTCAAGACATCATCTGGAGAAATTCTGGCAGGTACCACGCTGGGAATGATCAAATACGACAAATCGAGTGACCATTTCCGTCCTTTGCCGATATTCAGCGGAATTTACGTCACAGATATGGCTGAAGCTCTGGACGGCACCCTTTGGGTGGCTTCCTACGCCGATGGAATATGCAGGTACAGCATGAAAGAAGACCGGATGCTCAGCCATTATGATTACAAGGAAAGCGACAACCGGCATTTGCCTGCCGATAAGGTCATGTCTTTGTACATTGACCGCGACGGCGAACTCTGGGCCGGTTCCTATGGCGGCGGATTGATGCTTTATGACAAGGAAAACGACAGGTTCTCAACCTTCCGAAGTGCGGAATTGAAAAACAACCGCATTGCGTATTCCATGATCCGTGATGAAGACGGAAGGATGTGGGTCGCTACCAGTAATGGATTGACCTCATTCTCAATGCCTTTCAGCGAAGTCCGTTATTATACTGCGGCTGACGGTCTGCTTGACGAGATTGTTGATGGCAATTCTGCGGTCCGGACTCCTGACGGCAATATATGGTTCTCCTCCCACAACGGAATAGTCGGCTTTAATCCGCGCCTCTTCCATACGGACGGAAAAGTACCTCCTATAGTGCTGACAGGATTTTATGTCAATGGAAAGAAGGTGAATCCCGGTATAAATGAGCCTATCAAGGTCAATGTCAATGAGGTGCGCAAGATGACATTGACTCACAAACAGAACAATTTCGGTTTCTCAATGGGCTTGTTGGGGTTCTCGTCTCCAGCGACCAATGCCCTGTATTACATGCTGGAGGGTTACGATGATGACTGGCACCGTCTGGATGGCGGTACGACTTTTTCGTATCAGAATATTCCGGCGGGAAAGTATGTGCTGCGCATCAAAGGCATTGACGGGAATGGCATATGGAATGAGACGCATCATCCGCTGACTATTACCGTGAAGGCAGTTTTTTACAAATCGACTGCAGCGTGTCTGATATATATCGTCCTGATAATCATATTGATGGCAGTGCTTGACCGTTATTCGTCAGATTTGGCGGTGAAACGGGAACGTGCCATAGCTGAAAAGGCAAAGAGGGCCAGGGAGGAGGAATTGTTCCATGAAAAGATGGATTTCTTCACGAATATCATTCATGAAATCAAGACGCCGCTCACATTGATCAAGACACCGCTTCAGAATATCTTGGCAACAGGTGGTATCAGCGGGGACGTGAAAGAAGACTTGAATGTCATCAGCAACAGTACAGATTACCTGGACAAGCTGGTTAAGGAACTTCTGGAATTTATCCGTATCGAGGAGCACGGCTGGGTGATGAACTGGCGTCGTGTGGACATCATTGAACGGATAGGCTTCCTGTACTGCAACTTCAAGGAAACGGCGCGTGGCAGAAACTTGAAGATGATATTTAAGCATCCTGATAATGCGCTGATTATCAACGCGGATGATGCTGCCTTGGTCAAGATATTGAACAACCTTCTTGCCAATGCCATGAAATACGCGGAGACATTCGTGACGATTGAAGTTGCTGATTCAGGCAATGGATATGTGACCGTGGCATTCAAAAACGACGGGCCGAAGATTCCTGATGAAAGGAAGGAAGAAATCTTCAAGCCGTTTATCCAGTATAGTGACGAACGTTCTCCATACTCGCAGAGTTTCGGTATCGGCTTGCCTTTGGCAAGAACATTGGCAGAATTGCATGGAGGGACATTGACGCTTAAAAACGAAGACATAACTGATTTTGTCCTAAGGCTTCCTAAGGGTGAAACTGATGCGGAACTTGAGGTTCAGGATACGTCGTCTGATGCTGATCAGAATGAAGAGGCGGATTCTTCTTTGTCGACACTGCTGATTGTGGAAGACAATGCTGAATTGTCATCATATCTTGTGCGTAAACTAGGGCATGATTTCAATGCCGTTTCCGTACCGTCCGCTGAGCGGGCGATGTCAATGATTGCTGGAGGTGACGTGGATATGGTACTGTCTGACATTGCATTGGAAGGTATGAGCGGGATAGAATTGTGCAGCAAGGTCACAGCTGACATATCTACATCTCATATCCCGGTAGTCATGTTGTCGGCCCTTTCTTCTCCTGAAGTGAAAGTGAAGTGCATGGAGGCCGGGGCGAGTCTTTACATTGAGAAACCTTTCAATCTGGAATATCTTGTCGAATCGCTGAAGGTCATTGCCCGGAAACGGGAGTCATTGAAAATTGCCCATCTTTCGGGCATTGCCGGGGATGACAAGGACAAATTTGCGCTGACCGATTCCGATGCCGTATTCTTGCAGCGCCTGGAGAAAGCAGTTACTGAAAATATCAGTGATACAGAATTCGGTCCGGATGAACTGGCGGAAGCGGCATTGGTAAGCCGTTCCACATTGGTCAGAAAAATGAAGAGTCTGCTCAATATGACTCCCAATGACTATATCAAGGTCAGACGTCTCAATGCTGCCGCGGCAATGATTGAAAACGGGGCTTCCCGCATCAATGATGTCTGCTACGCCGTCGGTTTCAACACGCCTTCATATTTCGCGAAATGCTTTAAGAAACAGTTCGGCGTGCTGCCGGCTGATTATATGAAAAAGAGCTGATATTCCGGGCCCTGGCTCGTTTTGTTCTATTAATTGGCTCAATTATTCTATCCTTGAAAATCGTTTTTTCTCAACTTTGCGATGCGGGGGATTCCCGCAAAGCTAATAACCTGTAATATGAATTGTTTAAAGAAATTTATTCTGGCAGCAGTCTCCGTGCTGACATTTACGGCAATGTCGGCGCAGCAGAGGCTGGTAAGGGGTAAAGTCTATGACGAAACTTCCCAACCGCTGGCCGGAGCCTCCGTCTCTGTTCCTAACACTCTTCGGGGTGTGACAACTGACGGCAACGGATTGTTCGAAATCAATGCTTCCTCAGGAGAGACCCTCTCGATTGCATTTCTGGGATATGTGACCAGAAATGTCAATGTCGGCGAGAAGGATTATATTGAGGTGACACTCATGCCGGATACCAATCAGCTGGATGAACTTGTGGTCATCGGTTACGGTACACAGAAAAGAGTGAACATCACAGGAGCTGTGGCAACGGTTGACTATGCGAAGGAAGCCAAGTCCCGTCCTGTCACTTCGACAGCGCAGATTCTTCAGGGCATGAATGCCGGCGTCGCAATCAATCAGGCATCAGGACAGCCGGGCCAGGAAAGCCTCTCCCTGCGAATCCGAGGTGTCGGAACATTGAACAATGCCAATCCTCTGGTGATTGTGGATGGTTTCGAAGGGACTATTTCCAATGTGAATCCGGACGATATCGAATCCGTTTCCGTGTTGAAAGATGCTGCTTCTTGTGCCATTTATGGTAACAGGGGAGCCAACGGCGTGGTGCTCATAACTACGAAAGACGGAACCAAGTCTTCCGGCAAGTTCAGCATTACATATAGCGGCATGATGGCTGTCAATGAGCCTGCCGGCAAATTCCAGGTCATATCCAATTATGCTGATTACATGACCATTATGAATGAGTCTGCGGAAAATGTTGACGCCGCGCTTCCTTTTTCCCAGGCAATGATCGACCTCTGGCGCGAGAAAGAAAAAGATCCGGACGGCATCTCGGAATCCGGTTATCCGAACTATGTGGCCTATCCTAATACTGATTGGATGAAGGCTGTGTATGACGCCGGCATTTACCAGAAACACAATATCTCGGCTTCTGGTGCGGCCGGTGGTACCAAGTACCTTATTTCCATGACGTATGTGGACAATCCGGGAGTCATTGACAATACCGGTGCGAAGAAGTTTCTCCTGCGTGCCAATGTTTCCAGTCAGGTAACAAAATGGCTGGAAATCGGTGCCAGAATCTGGGGAACTGAAAGCAACAGGGAAACCAATAACTTGGCATTCAACTTCTTGTCCCGTGCAGTTCCTGGAATATATCCTTATTATGACGGAAAGTATGGCTGGATGGAAAATCCGGAGCAGAGTGCCAACTGCCGCAACAACCTGTATTTCTTCAACAGGAATTCCGGTTATGACAAGATGCATTACGTCAATGCTACGGTCTTCACGAATCTGAAATTGCCTCTGGGCATCAAATATAATGCGTCGTTCAACTATGGACGTACTACTACTGAATATAAATCAGTGGCCAATGTCCTGAGCGCGTATTCGTTCCGCAAGGGTGAGGTCGCTTACGACTATAGTAATCTTGACAATCTCTCCATAACTCAGAGTGCCGGTTTCACATACCGCTGGACTTTCCAGAACAGCCTCTCATGGACGAAAGTCATTGCCAAGAAACATGATGTTTCTGCGATGCTTGGTTCCGAGACGATGTATCAGAACAACAACAATATCGGCGTGAGCAAGAAGCGTCTGGAAAACGACCAGCTTACAGAACTTGACAATGCACTGGATATGAGCAAGATAACCGGCAGCCAAACAGACTGGGCTTCTGTTTCGGTGTTCGGTCGTCTCACTTATGCATACGACAACAGGTATCTCCTGGAGGCGAATCTCCGTTACGATGGCTCGTCAAGGTTTTCGCGTGATTCCAGATGGGGCCTGTTCCCTTCAGTATCAGCCGGATGGCGTATTTCGCAGGAGCCTTTCATGCAGAACTCGGGCATTGACAACCTGAAACTGCGCGCTTCATGGGGAAAACTCGGCAACAACAGTATCGGAAACTATGACTATATAGCCACCTATGCGTCCGGTTTTGAATATTCCTTCGGCAACAAGATGTCCTCGGGTATCGTGCAGTCATTGTCCAACAGCGCATTGACTTGGGAAACGACAACATCCACTGACATCGGACTTGAACTCGGTGTCCTTGACGGAAGGCTCACATTCGAAACCGACTGGTACAACAAGGTTACTGACGGTATCCTCTACAAATCTCCGGTCTATGCCACAATCGGAAACAAATCAGCACCTTACCAGAATCTCTGTGAGGTTACGAACACCGGTCTGGAACTTACATTGGGCTGGAAAGATGATATCAAGGATTTCCACTATGGCATCACGGCAAATTTCACCAGAAACTGGAACGTGGTAAGCAAATACAAGGGTCGCCTGGAAGCAGGTTGGGTAACCGACGAAAACGGCAACCGCTCCTACAAGAGCAACATCGGTGATGTCACCACTCCTGTCGGCAATGCCAGACGTGTCATGGAAGGCAAACTGATCAACGAGTTCTACCTTCTCGATACCTATTCCGGAAACGGAAGCCACTTTTTCGCGGACGGCTCAGTCAATCCTGCAGGCGGCCCGAAGGACGGTATGATCCGCACTCCTGAAGATATGCTTTGGCTCCAGGCCATGAACGAAGCTGGGGCGACATTCCTTCCGAACAAGACCATCGGGAAGAAAGGTATCTGGTATGGCGATTATATCTATGCCGATGCCAACGGTGACGGCGTCTACGGCGATGTCAATGACTATATGTTCACGGGAACATCCATGACTCCTAAATTCTATTACGGAATCCAGTTCGAACTCGGATGGAAAGGAATTGACTTCTCAATGCTCTGGAACGGTTCCGGCGGAGCGCAATGCTATTGGCGATATGTGGGATTCAATGCTTATTCTACCGGAGGCTACTTCACATTGCCGAAGAAGATTGCATACGACCACTATTTCTATGATCCTGAAAATCCTGAAGACCCTAGAACCAACATTACATCCGGACATGCCCGTCTGACGATGAACTATGGCTCGGAGCAGAATGATGGCCAGTGCACGTCCAAATTGTTCCTCTATGATACGGACTATCTGAGACTCAAGAATTTGACGCTGGGCTATACGTTCCCTCAGAAATGGATGAAGAAAATTTCCGTGTCTGATTTCCGTCTTTTCTTCAGCGGCGAGAATCTGCTGACATTTACAAAATATCCGGGAATGGATCCTGAAATTTCCGATACCATGAATTATTACGCGCTTTTGCGTCAATATTCATTCGGCCTTAGTCTAAAGTTCTAAATTGATGATTATGAACAATATAATAAAAATTACCATAGCGATTGCCTCTTCGGCCATGGCGGTAGGTTGCAATGACTTTCTCGACAGATATCCGTATGATTCAGTCACTTCGAATACTGTATACAAGTCTGCGACATTGGCGGAAAATGCAGTAACGGGAGTCTACAGCAGCCTTCTGGCAAACTATAACAGTTATGACGGCAGTACGAACTGGGACGCGTTCTCGTCTGTGCTCGATGTCAATGACCATAATATCTCTCTCCGTTATCCCTTTATGATGGGGTTAGTGCAGTCCAATGCTGGGTTGTTCCTGAATAATTGGAAGTATTTGTACGAGAGCGTGAACAGGGCTAATGATGTCATTGCCAATATCGGAGGGACGGCAGCATTGTCAGACGAGCTTAAAGCGCAGAGGATAGCGGAATGCAAATTCATCCGTGCTTATGCATATTACAGGCTCAATGCTCTTTGGCGTGGCGTTCCGGTCTATTTGGAAAACCTTGCTCCGGGAGAGTATACACGAGGCCGCAAATCAGAAGAAGAAGTATGGAACATTGTTCTGGACGACTTGACGGATGCCATTGACTGTGAGCATCTTCCTGCCAAATATGCTTCGGGCGACAGCAACTTCGGACGTATCACCAAAGGCGCTGCATACGCTCTCCGCGGAAAAGTCTATATGTGGCTGAAGCAGTGGGACAAGGCCGAGGCTGACTTCCTCAAAGTGGGCGAGTGCGGATTTGGACTTTTCAAAGGAAGTTATGCTGACCTCTTCATTGAGAAGAATGAAAAGTCGGATGAGATGATATTCTCCGTGACGATGGAGAACCTGCCGGGACACGGCAATGTCTATAGCCGTACTTACGGAAACTGGATGACATGCGGCAACGGTCAGAATCATTTCTATTTCAATGCGAATTTTGCAGACTCTTATCAGTGGGCAGACGGCAAGCCGTTCTCCTATGATGACGTCATACCAGGTTACAGCAGCATGGATCCTAAAGCGAGAAGCGTGTATTTCTGCCGCAACAATATGACGGAAGCGGAGAAAGCCACCATGAAGGCTTATGGCGCCGACATGTCCAAATATGACGAAACCGGCAATGAAGCGCGCATCAAAGCGGCTTATGAGAACCGTGACCCGAGACTGGCTGCAACTGCTATCGTGCCTTATTCCAATTATTTGGGAGGTTTCGCCAAAGGTTCAGCCGTAAACTATCAGATACGGTGGCCATACCGTTCGGAAAATGCTCCTGATTTCGACCTCAGGACCGTTTCGCCGACTTACATGCTCTACAATATCAGGAAATTCGTGACCAAAGGCAAGGAATACAATAATTCCACATACAATCCCGTTGATGTCCCTATCATCAGATATGCTGATGTGCTGCTTTGTCTGGCAGAAGCCGTGAATGAGCAGGGCAGGACCTCTGAAGCAGCCGGATATGTTAACCAGGTGCGCGAACGTGCCGGAGTAGCTGAACTGAATTCCGGCGCCGAGTGGCTCAAGGTAAGCGGTAAGGAGGATATGGCACAACGCATTGTAGATGAGAAACATTGGGAACTTGCCTGTGAGGAGCAGCTCTATCTGGAAGAAATCAGATGGGGCGTATGGAAAGAGCGGAAGTTTGACTTCGCCAAGGGTCTTCATCAGGTCTGGGGCTCGCCAGTATATGATTACGTTTATGGCGGCGACGCATACCTGAAATGGCCTGTTCCTGCATCCGAAAAGGAAAAGAATCCTAATCTTGAACAAAACGAAGGTTGGTACTAATTAATAACTATTACAATAATGAGAAAATTACTTTTGACATTTGCAGTGGCGGTTTGCGCCGGGACATTGGGCGCACAACCACGTAAAACGGATGTTGTAAAGGCTTGGGAAGGCACTATCGACATGCCTACCTATCTGCTTGATGCGCCGGAAGAAGCTCCTATTTTCGAACGTGACTGGTCTTATCAGAGAGCGCGCAGAAGCGTTTATCCTTATCTTTTGAACGACAACATGACCAGAAAGAAGGATACCGTCACCTACAAGGCTCTCTACATGGAGAACGAATATGTGGAACTTTGCGTGCTTCCCGAAATCGGCGGACGTCTGATTTATGCCGTCGACAAGACCAATCGCTATGACATATTCTACCACAACCATGTCATCAAGCCTGCCAATGTGGGAATGTTGGGCGCCTGGGTGTCCGGCGGCGTGGAATGGAACGTGTTCCATCACCATCGTGCGACTTCCCATACCCCATGCGACTACAAAATCGTGGAAAACTCTGACGGCAGCAAGACAATCTGGGTAGGCGAGACCGAATACCGCCACAGGATGTCATGGGCCATCGGCATAACCCTTCATCCGGGCAAGTCCTATATGGAAATTTCAGGACGTCTGATAAACAACACCATGAATGACAATTCGATGCTCTATTGGTCGAATGTCTCTACACTTGTGGATGAAAACTATCAGATCATCTTCCCGCAGAGCGTGGAATTCGTTACTTTCCACTGCAAGAACTGGTTCGCGCATTGGCCTGTAACTCACGAGACTTTCAACGGGATGTCTTTCTACAAGGACGGTGTGGACGCGTCATGGTGGAAGAACCACTATATGTCCAATTCAATGTTTGCCTATGACCTGAAGGAGGACTTCATCGCAGGTTATGACCATGGACGGAATGCCGGAACCATGCTTACGGGTAACCATAACATCATCAAGGGCGGCAAGTTCTGGCTGTGGGGCCCTAATTCCGAGTGGGACACCAAGATTCTTACCGACAATTCAGGCCACTATTGCGAGCTGATGGCTGGAGCATATTCCGACAACCAGCCTGATTACAGCTGGTCTGCACCTTATGAGACCAAGACATTCTCACAATATTGGTACGGCATCCGTGACATGGGTGGAGTGAAGGCAGGCGACAAGAATGCCGCCATCAATATGGATGTCCTGGGAGACTCCAAAGTGCTTCTGGGCGTGAACACCACGTCCCCGATGAAAGGGCTGAATGTGATTTTGTATGCAGGCAACGATGAGGTTTTCAGGACTACAGCCGATGTGGCTCCGGACAAGCCTTACGTCAAAATCATCAACATTGACAAGAACATTGACAAGAATTCATTGAAAATGGTGCTCGCGGCAGCGGATGGAAAGCAGATGCTTTCCTACAAGCCGGTAGTCAAGGATCCGGAGAAGCCGCTTCCTCCGATTGTCGAGCGCCCGAAACTCCCGCAGGAGATTGAAAACACCGAGGAGTGCTATCTGGTGGGCCTCAGGAACCTCCAATTCCACAATCCGTTCATCGACCCTACCGACTATTTCAATGAGGTTCTCCGTAGAGATCCTGGCGACACCCGCGCCAATACGAGAATGGGCGTATGGTACAGACAAAGAGGTGAGTATGACAAGGCTGCGGCTTATCTGCGCCGTGCAATTGCCCGTCAGACACATGATTATACACGTCCGAAGGATTGCGAGGCCATTTACAATCTTGGTCTGATTCTGAAGGAACAGGGTAAGGTCGAGGCTGCTTTCGATACCTTGTATCGTGCCGTATGGAACTACAATTATGACTCTGCAGCGAATTTCCAGCTCGCACAGATGTATACGCAGGCCCGTGATTTCGACATGGCGCTTGACCGTCTGAACGAGGCATTGACCTACAACGGAAACAATTTCGAGGCTATGAACTTGAAAGCCAGCATTCTCCGTCTGCGCGGCAATTCCGGCGAAGCTGCGAAGTGCGTCGGCCAGGTGCTTGCAATGGATCCGCTGAATGCTTATGCTACAGCAGAATATGACATGCTCAACGGTACTGACAATCTGAAGACACTCATGCGCGAGCAGGTGGAATCTTATATGGAACTGTCACTGAAATATCTTCATAACGGTTTCATTGACAAGGCGTTGGAACTTATGAAATATGCTGACGGCATCAAGCCTTATCCTTCTGCCAAGATGTGGCTGGGATGGTTTGCCCACATGTCCGGTGACAAGGAGACTGCAAAAAAATTGTTCGGGGAGGCTCTGGCCCTGCCTACGAAATATTGCAATCCGTTCCGTCTGGAGACCATTGAGGTCCTCAAATTGGCGATGCAGTACTGTCCTGACAATGCCAAACCTCATTACTACCTGGGCAACTTGCTGTATGACAAGCAGAAAGACAATGCAATCGCAGAGTGGAAACGTTGCGTGGAGATGGATCCGTCCAATGCCATGGCCTGGAGAAATCTCGGATGGGCCAACTGGCTGTATACCAAGAACTACTCAGAGTCTGCCAAATATTACAGGAAGGCCATTGACCTGATGCCGGACAATGCATTGTTCCTGGAGGAAATCGACCAGGTTTATGAGGCTGGCGGAGAAGATGTCAGGACCCGTTTCGAATTGCTCAAGAGTCATCATCCAACCTGCGTGAAGAGGTATTATCCTCTTGCGGCTGAGGTTATTACCGGTACTTTCGTAGGTGAGTATGATTATGTGCTCGACTTGCTCAGGAACTGCT
>ENA-ORMS01000352-ORMS01000352.1-human-gut-metagenome-genome-assembly--contig:-NODE-352-length-48204-cov-34.056948_pt1 | contig 48204 bp, 70 predicted proteins | sample MGYA00242104_ERZ508997 | MGnify/ENA primary metagenome ERZ508997 (study PRJEB26280, sample SAMEA2338704) | human gut metagenome | biome: human gut; feature: human-associated habitat; material: faeces...
ACTAATGTCAGGAACAATCTATATTTATTATTGAGGTGAAACATGGGTGGTATTTTTATAGGAGATAACACGGATTCAGCAGTTAAGCCTAAAAAAATATTTGTGGGAAATAATACGAATACAGCTGTTGAAGTAAAAGCTATTTTTGTAGGAAATAATACAGATACAGCTGTAAAAGTATGGCCTGAAGGAGTAACACCTGGTGGAACTTATACCGTAAGGTGGCATCTTAATACTCCAACGAGTGGATGGTTTTGGGGCATTACATTTGCAGATGTTGAAATGTATACAACAAGCAGTGGCACTTATGTGGTTGAAAAAAGTAGCGGATATTTGTTAACAATCGACGGTGGCAGCACTCCTGACCCTCTAGCATCTCTTCCAATATATATGCGCATGGTTGTGCGAGCGGGCGGAGTTACAGTCATTGATACAACGGAGACCACAAATAGTTTAACAGTAATTTTGCCATCACAATATGATTCGTTTGATGTTACTATTTATGTATAAAGGAATGAAAAGAAATGTTACGATTAGAAAATGGAAACACTTTTGTGTATCAATGGGACACTGAACAATATGTGAGTTGCGAAGGCTGTGACACTGTTCAGTTTTCCAACAACTTACGCAAGTAAAATGGTTTCTGTATAAGGAGGTACATATGATTATTCAGACAACAAAAGAAATCAACGGTGTTTTGTATGACTACACCTATTCCGATTCCGGTTACATGATAGAGAGGGACGGCGTGCGCTACTCCGAAGCGGTTGACCCGATTGATTCCGGCAGAGTTTACACGGAGACAGACGAACCAATTGACGTAGGCACGAAAGAGGAAACAGTGGAAGATTACAAAGCCGCGATACGCAAACTCTATCCCATTGAGGAAAGCTGATGAAAGACTTCAAAGAGCTGATAATTCACAAGTTCAATAAAGACATTATCGTTTGTCCGATTTCGGACGTTCATTTCGGTTCGATTGGGCATCGAGAAAAAGAATGGAATGAATTTTGCAAGTTTGTTGAAAAGAACGAAAATGTTTATCTGACACTTGGTGGAGACCTCATCAACAATGGTACACGCAATTCTGTTTCGGGCCCTTTTAATGATATCATTCGTCCTCGAGAACAAAAACGAAGAATGGCTGAAATGTTGTCCCCAATAAAAGATAGAATTCTTTGCGCAATTCCCGGCAATCACGAAGCTCGTTCGGGAAAGGACGCAGACGACGACCCGATGGCTGACATAATGTGTAAGCTCGATTTGGAAGACCTTTACAGAGAAGATATGGCATTTGTAAAAATTGCTATGATGGGAGCAAATGAATCGAAAAATCAATACATCATAGGAATAATTCATGGCGGTGGTGGCGGTATATTTACTGGTGCCACCGTCAATAGAAATGAAAGATTTGGCAACATGATTGACGGAATTGACTGTCTTATTGTGGGACATTCACATAAGCCGTTTGTCACAAAGCCACAAAAGATAATTGTTGATGGAAACAACAATCTCGTGAAAACGTCGAGCTACACTGTTGTGGGTTCAACAAGTTGGCTCTCGTATGGAGGGTACGCTCTCCGAAAAATGTTGCTTCCGGCAAGCGAATCTAATCCGCAGAAAATATTGCTTAAATACGAAGACCGACATAAAGGAAAGGATGTACAAATTATATGGTAAATTCTCTTGGTGCAAAATTTGGTGCTCCCGATATTAGGGATTATAAAGTTAAGCGTAAAGATGGAGATGTTATCATCCCGGAAACGTTTGAATGCGAAAATATGCCAGCAGTAAAGAATCAAGGGCAGGTTTCCTCTTGTGTTGCTCATGCTCTCGCTACAATTGTCGAGTGGCACTCTCAGAGACAAGGTGATAGCAAAGAAGAAATGTCAACAGCTTTTATTTACGGGAATCGTATGAACAGTGTAAATATCGGAGAAGGAATGATAACACACGATGCTGTTGCAGCAGTAATGAAATGTGGTACTTGTGAAAAACGATATTTGCCTAAAAATATTGAAGTTCCTGATGCGATAAGATATTTTAAAGATAATTATTTCAAATTGTGCGACAGTGCCTATAAATATAGATTTACAAGCTATGCTCGAATTGAAAACGATGATGATTTGAAAATTTCCTTGATAAAGTATGGCCCCGTAGCCATTTGTATGAATTGGTATAGTGACATTACCTGGTCCGGAGATAAAATGATAATGAATACTACTCAGGAAAGAAAAAATATAACTGGCGGGCATTGTATGGTCATTTACGGGTATAATAAAATCGGTTGGCTGGTACAGAATTCTTGGGGTGATACTTGGGGAACAAACGGGGGTCGATGCATTATTCCCTATAACATCAAAATTAGAGAAATGTATCAGATAGTCGATGACTATTCCGAAAGAGCACAGAAAGCTCGTCTTGAAGCTCTTGAAAAAGCCAACAACGAGTATAGAGAAAAAATTCGTGAGCTTGATGATAAAATTGTTAAACTGAATGATTCTATTGCAACTCTTTTGGAATATAAAATACTTAGTGAAGAACAAGCAAAAGAATTGGAAGAGCTTTTAGAAAAACTTAATAATTGTGAGTCTGAGCTTTCGCGTTTGACTGCCGAGCTGAACGAGAAAAATAACGAGATGGAAATTCTCAAGAAAGAACTTCTCGAAATTAAGAAGCCATTCAAATCACCTTTTGGAAAGTTCTTCGCTAAAATAATTAACGGTATAATCAATTTGTTCTATTTGATTTTTAAGAGATAAGGAGATAAAAAAAATGTTTAATATTCCTAATCGAAAAGAAAATTTCCGGATAAAGAAGATGAATGCAATTCAGACTCTGGCAATCCGCTCTCAGATTGATTTTGACAACGTAAAGGCTGCAGAAAAATTTTTCAAACTCGCGCTTGAAAATATCGAGGTCGAAATAGCAGGAAGTTGGCTTCCCGTAAAAACTGAAAATCGAGAAGTATATCTTCCTGACGGTATAGAGAACGACCTTGAAGCGGTCACAGCTCTTACAACATATTTTACAAAAGACTATCTCATGCCGGTTTTTACGAAATCGAGCGAATCGAAAGTGTAATTCCGCAGGAGACTGCTGAATTTGATTTGCTCGCACCGACAAGATTGCCGATGATAATTTATTTGTTGTTGGTCAACAAACTTACTACGAGAAGTGAGCTAAGAGACTTAACAATCGAAGAAGTGCTCGACCTTTATGAGACGTGTCTCATTTCAAATTATAACAAAAGTGTTGTAATGAAAGGAGGAAAACAAAATGGCTGATGATTATACCAAAGGAATTTCGGTTTCCCTTAAAATCAATGAAAAAGATATTGAAGAATTTAAGTCGATTTTGAAACAAATTGAAGATGGTCAAGAAACCGATATAAATCGACTAAAAGAAATTCTGAAAGCTGGCAAATCTTCTGAAAAGAAAGAGAATAAAGAGAAGAAAGTTCAAGAAGAAGAACAAGGATATAGTTTCAAAGACTTTGCAGGAAAAGCTCTTGGAATGGGTTTTAACACTTCTTTTAAGGTACAATTCCTTGAAGGACTGGCAGGAGTTCTTAATAATGCTCTTAAAAAATTAGAATCAATTCTTGGAGACTCATGGGACGAACTCGACACGATGTTGGATTATTCACGATTGAGCAACAAAGAGGTTAGAGAACAAGCCTTTGAGTTTGGATTTTCTCCCGAACAGAATTATGCTTATACAAAAGCGATGGGAATTATGGGGCTCAGTGATTTTGAAGACCTTTACTTTTTAACGGAAAGTCAGTGGGAACGGTTCAACAAAAATTTTGAGAATTATTCTGATAAATATTCGCGACTTTATGATGATGGATTTTTTGATACGCTTGAAGATTATAACTACACAATGGCAGAATTTGAAGAAGAAATAAAAATGGGTTTTGTTGAAATGTTCATTAACAACAAAGACGTCATCATCACAGGATTTAAGGCTCTTATGACAATCACAGATGCTGTACTTTCTCTTTTAAGATTTTTTACAGGGGGTAAGAAATCTGAAAGGCAGTTGAATGCAGAAATAAATGAGGAAATTGCAAGAATTCGCGGGTCACAAAATGTGACAAACAAAAATCAAAGCGTAACATTTAGTCCGACATTTAACGGAGTCGGTACAGATGTTCAAAAACAGCTCAACACAAGCTTGACACTTGTCAAAGAGCAAATAATCGCAGCGTTGGAATGAGGTGAAATATGGCAAGGTTTGCAGTGCAAATAGAAGCAAAGGGTTGGGGGGGAGAAGGCGGGCAAAAAAAGTTTTTTCTCGAAAACATAAGCGGGTCGTCCATCACTAAAAGCCTGACGATTACAACACACCCCGTTATTGGTGGCGAAGAAATTGCCGACCATTTTTATAAAAATCCTGCAACACTTAATTTCTCAGGAATAATCTCGCTTAATTCAAACAAAACAGAAATAACAGAAGGTGTCACATTCGGAAAAAATAATCCGCAAGAGCTTGGAAGATTTCAACAAATTTTTGAAAAAATCCAAAGCGAAGGATTGCTTTGTGATATCGTGAAAATCCAAAGAGGCGAAGATGGTGGATATAGATTTCGCAAGCAGGACAACATGGTGCTCTCAAGCATTACATGGACTGAGGGCATTAACTCTCTCGGGTTTGACATGTCGTGGACTCAGGCTTTAATCGTTGAACAAACAAACTTCACAACTTCTTCAAACGGTGACACAACGGGGGATACTGACGTAAATAATTCTCAAGTCGAAAATGACGTAAATCTTCCTTCTGTTGAGTCTCCTAATTTGTCGAGCTTTTCAGAAACGGTGATGGATTGGACACAAGTAGAAGCTGAATTGTTGAACGAGCTCAGAACGCAAAAATTGTTATCCAATGATGTTATTGAATATGTTGTTTCTCATCAGGGAAATATGCCTGATTTGTCACTTGCACCGAAAAAGCAAAAAAAGCTGTTTACAGTTTGTTCAATTGTTCAAAAAAAGGATATAAGCGACGCAGGAAGAGCCAAGACGTATTTGAGAAACGCACTTTATGGTATTTTCGCACAAATTGGTGTCGTTGTTGTTTCGCTTTTTAAGAAGGGAAGTACTCAAGCGGCGATTTATGGAAATTCTTTTTCGACAGATGGATGGGAGAGCATGGACAGCATTGTTACAAGACTCGGAGAATTTCTCTGGACGATAGATAAAATCCTCGTGGAAAAGTACAACAATATGAGTGTTTATCGTATAACTTCAAACGAGGCGCATGATGTTTTACTGCAAATAGGCAACGAAAGCTATACTTGTAAATTTCGATACAACAACACAAATGGGATTTGGTATTTGGACGTCGAAAAAGACGGGGGAATCATTGGGGGAATAAGCAACCTCAAAAGCTGTATTACAGATTATAGCCAAGCCACAAACAGTAATTGTTTGTTTCGAGCTGATGGCGGTAATTATGTACATGTTGTTAGAATTCCCCCAAAAGCTTTTACATTCAACTTAACAGATTATTGTCTCGTTGTTTCGCCTGCTGATTTTACTCCTAATAAGTTTAATGAAGAAATACAAGCGGTGTTCAATAAGACATTTAAGAATGGATGAAATTATGGTGAGAAATTGGATTCGATTACTTTCCGTCGAGTTTTCAAACGGAGGCAACACAGTTATTTATGGCAACAAATTTTTGCAAGGAAAAAATGACGTTTCGATACACGTAAGTGGGTCGAAGTTTATGGGAGCACTCAAAGACTCCTGTAAAATTCTGATAGACAATCTCCCTTATTCCGAATTGCTAAATTTGATTGACGGAAAATATTTTGATGTTAAAATAAAAGCTGGATATAAAGGCTCAGGAGACGTTACGATGTTTGACGGCGGTGTTCTTTATATTTCAAATAACAGAACCAACACAAAAACAGCACAAGCAATTATTCTTTGTGCGTCAAAATTGGTTGCAAAGTTTTCACAAAGTCGAATAAATCTTACGCTTAATTCGGGTTTGAACCTTTATTCAGCAGCAAAATATGTACTTTCAAAAGCAGGAGTTAAAAATCCTAACATCTCAGAAGGATTGAAAAGTACAATTATTAAAAACGTTCAAAACGTTAATGATACTGCTGGTGGCTGGCTAAACAAACTACTTGAAAACAATAATTCTTTTGTATGTAATTCCGATAATAGTTTTTCAAGCACTGTGACATTGTTCGATGCGGCGAACAGTAAAAATCGATATATCACATTAACTAATAAAATCTTAGAGTTAACTGGGGGATATCCTCAAATATCCTCTGAGGGCTTGAGATTGACGTGTATGCCTACATACAACTTTATGTGTGGTGATATCATTAAGATTGATAATTCGGTTATACAAGCTCCTATAACGTCTCAAAAAGCATTGGCGTCTCCGAGCACATTTTTCATCGACGAAGATGGAGAATATATCATTTTTGAAATAGATTATTCTTTTGAAAATCGAGGAGAAAATTTCACGATGGATATTCTTGCGAAGTCTCGAAATAAGTTTAGGAAAATTAGGGGGACAACATGAGTTACACAGGCAATCAAACAAACAGCAAAGATTTTTTAGATATTCTTCAAGCGTTAAAAAAGAACATTATGAAGGATTTAAATGTTGGTGAAGTTGCTGTTGTAAACCAAATTGGAACGGAGTTTGTTACTTGCAAAATCTGTAATACTGATGAAAGTGTTGTTGCATATCCTGTTCAAGGCTTAACATTACAAGTCGGAGATGTTGTTGTTTTGATTTTTTGCAACACTGATTTTCGGACAAACCTTGAACGTCTAAAAAACGGAGCAGGCATTATTGAGAACTCTGAAATACCTGCACATTCGAAGTCTTATGGAATAATTTTGTCAATTCTTTACAGAAAGGAAGAACAAGAAATCTGATGGAAATTTCAAATTTTGTATCGTTTACTGCCGGCGGCTTGCAAACCGCAACCTTTGTGGAAGTTCGGGAAGCGTTAATCGCCCGTTATAAAGAAGTCTATGGAAACGACATAGACCTTTCAACGGGAAGTGCGGATGGAATATTTGTAAATGACCTTTCGCTTATTATAAACAACATTCTGTTGACTATGCAGACACTTTATAGCAATTTGGACATAAGAACAGCAACGGGAACCTATCTCGACACGCTTTGTGCGCTTGCTAACGTTTCAAGAAAGCCTGCCACATATTCTTCGACATATCTTAAAGTAACTAACACAGGTACAACAACAACGGGCGTTCTTAACGATTTAACATTCGTTGATAAATCAGGAATAGAATGGACAGCTTCTGACCCCGTCGAAATAAAGGCAGGAGAAACAAAGTCAATTCTCGTTACCTGTGATGAGGCGGGTGCAGTTTCTGCTCCTGCTGGATGGATTACTCAAACTCTTGAATTGTCCTATCTCACTGTTGTTCAGGAAAAAGATGCAAACATTGGTTCAGAGGAAGAAAGTGACTCGGAATTAAGAGCAAGGCGTAATCAGTCAAGCGGTGCGGCGGGTGTAACAGTTTTGGAGTCTCTTTTAGGTGCGTTGCTTAATGTTGTTGGAATAGAAGATGCCAAAATCTATAATAACAACACAACAGCAGCCATTACTTCAGCTGATGGTACTACGGTTGATGCACATTCTGTTTACGTGGTTTTAAGAAAAGACCCTGCGGTCATTATTGAAGATAGTGTGATAGGGAATATTATTCACGGAAAACTTACACCCGGAATACATTCTTGTGACTCCGCAGTTGAAACGAAAAAGAGCTATCAGTATATTTCGTCTGTTGAAGGTGTTGAAATCACAGAAAGTGAACAGAACGTATATTGGAAAGAAGCCGTTCCGATTGCTCCTAAGATAACAATCAATATTACACCTTACTCGTTTTATTCAAGCGACGAGCAGGACAATATTGGCAATGCTTTAATTAAGTATCTCAATGCTTTGTCATTGTCAACAGTTCCCACGACCAATAACATGATTATTCAAACAGTGTTGGCTGACCCCAAATTCAAGGGGAATGCCACATATGCAGTAAATTCGGTGACGTTCACACAGACAAATAATCCTGATACATATTTTAATTATACAAAAGCAACTTTTTCTCCCTCAAGTGGAAACACGATAAACATTGTATTGGAGTGATGTTATGAGTTTTATCCCTGATAAAATAAAAAGTTATGAGTGGTATTACAATAAACTCCCGCTCTATTTGAAAAATTCATACGGATTTTCTGAGCATTTCAAAATTTGGTATGAACTTTTGATAAGTGGAGATAAAAACGGAATTGTTAATGTTGGTGATACTCTTTTATATCTTTTTAATATTTTTGATAAAAATTTCTTGCAGACAATCGCCAACCTTCCTGATTCAGGAGCAACAGAAGGAAATTACGGCACTGTAAGCGACTTTCTCGACAAACTCGGCTATTTATTTGGAGTTATTAGAAATTTTAGTGTGACTTATAAAAATGATAACAACGAAAATGTGACAGAAGATTTGTCGCTCAACAATGAAGATTTTCTTCTTTTGATAAAGGCGCAGATAATTAAAAATTATTGCGAAGGAACATATGAGCAGATTAAGGGTTATTATAATTCGGCTGGGTTGGATGTCTTTTTAATCACGACCGAGGACGGAGCTTCTGCTCATGTATATCTTGCTGCTTCACCTGATTCAACAAAGTATTCTTTGAACGTTGAGAAAATGTTCAAGAGTGGCTTGATGAGGATTGAGAGCATGGGTATAACTTATACCGAAGGTGTTCGTGCTCTCGATTGGTTCCTTACTTGGGATTCAACAAAGACAAAAGAATATTGGGATACGGGGGTGTGGTCAGCATGAGATGTAGAAGAATTAAAAGAGGCGGAGTTTCCAACACAGTAGTTTGGTTTGGTTCGTATGGGAAAGCAGCTGATGGAAGTTCATTGTTTTTCAACGAAAATAATATTCATGATAATTTTGCAGACAGACAGGAAGGGGTGGCGGACTCATTGACACAACGTCTAAGCGTTATCGAGGGCGAGCTTTGGTATAACGTTTCTTTTGGCTTGCCGCTTATGGAAAAAATCGATAGCAAAATAGCAATCGACGCCACTGTTTCACAAATTGTTTTGTCTCATCCTGACGTTGTCGACATAACTGAATTCGAGTCGTCCAAAAGCGCAACACAATATCATGCGAAAATGAAAATAAGCACTAATTTCGGTGAGCTTTCTTTGGAAATTTGATTATATTTTATATGATTATTTAGATATAATATAATAAATAAAAGAGGTGATAACTTTTTGAAAATACTTGTTGCAGAAAAACTTTCGGAGCATAGATACAAGACACCCGAAGGCTATCTCATTTGTGTTGACTCGATTTTAGCGAGAACGGGAAAACAGACATATAAAAGAAGCGAGATATTCGGAGACGATGACGAACGTCTTGTCGAAGTCGACAGAAAGGCAGAAGAAGTTTTTTCTCCCGAAACGATGGCGTCTTTTGAAAACAAGCCCATTTGCGTGGAGCACCCTGATGTTGATGTTAATTCGGGAAACATTTCCGAATTTGCAGTTGGCTTTGTGCGTGATATTCACAAAGGCGAATATGAAGGCGAACCTGTAATGCTCGGAACGCTCGTTATTACGGATGCAAAGACAATTGAAGAAATAGAAGAAGGAAAACACACAGACCTTTCCTGTGGCTATGATTGTGACATTGATGATTCAGAGAATCCTCAGCAGAGAAACATTCGCGGAAACCATGTCGCACTTTGCGAGCAGGGGAGAGCTGGTATTGCTCGAATAATGGACAGTGTTAAAGATGAGGAAAGTACCTACACAGAGGTTACAAAAAACTTGGAGAAAGAGGCAAAGAAAGATATGAGCTGGCTCGATGCCGTTGTTAAAGATTCAAAAAGAATTACAGATTTTGATGATACTCCTCGTAATGTAAGAGTGGTAAAAGAATTTATTGAAAAAAATGGAAATAAATTTAGTAAATCAAAAGATGCAGATAAAATTCTTGATTACATTAAAATAAAAACCGGAATTAGAAACGCAGATTACGGCGATGTGCTGTATATTATCAAAAATTATACAAGAGCTGAAATCACTGACTCTGTGAAAGACGCAGAACAGACATTTAGAGTTCTTGCGATTGTTCCTGGAGATTATGACGATGAGCCTGGCTTTGATATTATCTTTAATGTAAAAGCAAATTCTGAGAATGAAGCAATTGCAAAAGCAAAGAAATATGCAGAAAAAACACCTGCGTATAGATTTGCTTGGGATTTTAGACTTGCAAAACATAATCAGCATACGCGCATTGAACGCAATGTTGATTCTGTGAAAGACGCAAAGACCGAATACGTCTTCAACTATCATGACACATATCACGGAACTCGTGATAAGATGAGAGTCGACGCAAACAACCTTGATGAAGCGATTCGTGAGTTCGGTAAGACCATGGCGCTTGGTGGTTTTGGTACGGCGAACATCTATGTAGTTAGCGTGTCTCCTAACGATGGCTACATGAGAGCTTATGGCAAGCTTTCTGAGATGCTCAAACAGAAATGGACAAGAGACTCTGTTAAAGACTCAACGTACAAAGTCGAATATCTAAGTTCCGGCGCAGAAATGTATCCGATAGTCGAAGTAGATGCTGCTTCTGAGTTTGAAGCAATCGAAACTGTTCGAAAGAAAGACAAAAAGTATATTCGTTTGATAAGCGTCAAGAAAAAAGACTCTGCTAAGACACTTGACTCTAAGAAACTTCTGTCGATTGTAAGAGCAGTAAAATCAATTAAGTCAAATGATGCGAAAGAAACTAAGCTCACTTTCACACCCACTAATGATGTTATCAACATCGATATGACCAACACGCTTATTGGTATGCTCGTTTCATCTGGCATAGACTATCATTCAGCAAAAAAGAGCGCAGGTAAGTATTCTATCGTAATTATAGGTGACAACAACGCTGTTCATAAAGCAAAGCTTATCATCGAAAATAGCGGTTTCTTTTCTAAATGGTCATAAGGAGGTTTAACGCATGGCAAGAACATTTTCAAAATATCCTCAGCCTTATTATGCTGAACGAGCAAAAGAGGTTGATGATATAAACATCACAGCAAAAATTGAAAATTGTGCAACAACAGAGGATGGAATCCTTGTTACTTACGAAGATGGCAACAAAATTCTGTTGCCGATAAAATCAGGCGATGATGCAATAGTTGTTGATGTTTCTGCAGACAATAAATATATCATCATTAAGATGGCTTAATAGGCTTTCTCCTTATTGTAGATTGGGCATGCGGGGCGTTATTCCTCCCTCAACGCCTCGCTTGGTCCCAATAGAATTGGTGAAGTATGGACAATATTCTTGAAAAGTTTACTTCGATTCCGTCTTATTACATCGAAATTGGTGTTTTTGTTGAAAATGGTAAAAGAAAAAAAGATATAAAAAAATCTAAAAGTTCAGATACCGTAAAATTAGGAATAAACAATGCTGAATTGATGTATATTCATGAGAATGGTTCTCCACTCAATCACATTCCAAAACGTCCAGTCTTAAAAATGACAATAGATTACGCAAAAAAATATCTACTCAAGGACACTCTTGCGAAAGCAGTTAAATCATATGTTGAAAACGGCTTTGATTTGAAAGCATATGAAAGAGAATTAACAAAAATGTGTTTGAAAATGGAGAATTACGCAAGGGATATAATATATTCTAATGATGGTCGTTTAGCTCCCAATACTCCAAATGTTGCACGACGAAAAAGAGGAAATCATCCGCTCTTTGACACTGGTCAATTAGCTCGAAGCATTACTTGTAGATTAGTCAAATCTTGAAGAAAGGAGACGGCTAAAATTGGAAAATGTTGTATCAGTAGTGGCACTTGTTGTGTCAATACTTACAGGATTGTCTGCTTTTTTTGCGATTATAACATATATGAAAAATAAAAGAAAAGATGTAAAAGAAGAAGGCAAAGAATATGCTCAGCAGAAAATTGACAATGAGTATATTCGACAAACACTTAACACGGTCGCGCTTGATGTGAAAGACTTAAGACGACAAATGACAACAACAAGCGAGTCTTATGTAAGACTTGATGAGCATACGCGTGGGATTGATGACAAGCTTCGCGAGCTCGAAAAAAGAGTCTTGAAATTGGAAACTAAATAAATGGAGGTTTAGCAATGCAGACACTTATCAATTTTTTTAACGAATACGGTCTTGGAATGACCCTTATTGCAGTTGCTTCAGTAATAATTCTGGGTATAATGAAGTACGCAAATATGTTTTCAAAGCTTCCTGAAGAAGGGCGACACGGAGTATATCTCGGAATTTCTATGGGGCTTTCGGTTATAGGGTCAATAATCTATCTTGTTTGTAAAAATAAATTTGAGGTGGATTATTTTATTGCTGCCGTCACAGGAATGTTCCTCATCAATCAGACAGCATACAATGTTTTTAAAGTCACAAAGCTCAAAGATTTGGGAACGTATATTTTGAACAAAATCAAAGAAATTCTGAACAGAAAAACAACTGAATGATTATATTATAACGTTTAATTAAGTTATTATATAATATAAAAAAAAATTAACAAAGGAGACTCTTATGAAGAAATTTTTTGTACGCGACGCTGACGGCGAAGAGTACGAAGTCGAAGAAATCAAAGAATGTCACGACGACGACGTGATAGAAGAGGTTTCAGAAACCGAAGAACAGCCCGAAGCACTCACAAACGAAGAAATCGCGGCTCTCAAAAGACTTGCTGCAGTAGCTGACAGACTTCTCTCTACAGTCAAAGCTGAGGACGAAGACCCTGAAACACTCGATGATGAGGATGAAGAGAAAGATATCGGTGATGAAGAGGTAACAGAAGAGAAGAAAGAAGAAGTTGTAGATACTACTAAAACTCGTGATTCTCGGAAGTCTTTTGGTGCGATAGAAAAAAGAAAAGCAACAGTTGATGACTCTCTCAATACAGACATCGACGATGCTTGGGCAAAAAGATATGGAGGTAGAAACTAATGGCAATGATAATTAAAGACAAGCTTCAGATGCTTATGAAGGGCTTCCCGACAGTTTCGGATAAGTACAATGTGCTTCCTGCTGTTCTTGATGGAACTGCTCCCGTAAACTTTGGTGATGTTGTTGTATATTCCACAACGGATGGATATTACACAAAACCTGCTACTATAGCAGAGGCAGCCCAGGTTGCCGGTTTTGTAGTTGCAACAAACGTTAAAGTTCCCGAAAATTATCCTGGTGCGACAATTCAGGTTAACCCTGGCGAAGCGTTCAACCTTCTCCACAGCGGTTACATTGCTATTGAACTTGACGCCGGTGCAGTTGATGCGAATGTGGCAGCAGGAAAAGGCGTTGCTGTTCTTCCGTCAGGCAAGATTACAACGGCTGGCGTTTCAACGGCAATCGCCCTCACGAACGTTACGTTCACGGGAACTAAGGAAACTGTAAACGGTAAGCGTTATGCCGAGATTTACATGGGATGCTAAAGGAAAGGAGATAAATAACCATGGCAGAAATTTTCACTCCCTCTAATATAGAAAAGAATTTCTATGTTGATAATGTTCCCGCCTCTAAGAGAGGTAAAACATATTCTATTGCTGATACATACGGCAACAAGATAGCAAGAGCGTTTGTTGGTGATACAAAGGTTCAGGACACAAACTTTGCTTTCCTTACAACGACTCTCGCAAAACTTCATCAGACTCTTTACGAGCCGAAATACTTTGTAACATACGCACAGGACGTTCCCGTTGACGTTGGTGGTGGCTTCGTTGACTTTGTAGAATATTACACGGTCGACTGGGCGGGAATCATGAACGAATTCCGCAACGTTGTGGGTAATAACGCAAACTACATTCCTCGTGTAAACGCCGGTCTCAATCAGAAGAGAGTAAACGTATACACGTTCGAGGTAGCGTACGACCTTCGTTTCATCGAACTTGAAAAGATGAAGAAGCTCACACTTCAGAAGTCCATTCAGGATATCTATCAGAATGCGATAGTTGCAGGTTGGGACCTCTTCGTTCAGAAGGTTGCTTACACAGGTATCAACGGCGGCACGGGTCTCTTCAATAATGATGTTGTTTACAAGCAGACAATTACAAATACAGAAACAACTGGCAAGGGCTTCGAAGGTATGGGCGATGCAGAAGTAGTTTCATTCTTCAACGGCGTTTTCGAGACATATCTTCTTAATTCCAATATGAACATCGGGCTTCTCCCCGACACGTTCCTCGTTCCGACTTTCGTTGGTAAAGACCTCTCCTCTCGTTTCTCTGCTCTCTACACATCAACACTTCGTACTTTCCTTATTGAACATAACCTCGGAGTTGATGAAAGTGCTGGCGAAGTAAAGGTTACAATCTCTTCTCGTCCCGCTCTCGACACGCTCGGAACAGCAGGCAAGGGTAGAATAGTTGCTTACAAGAAGGATAAATCTTTTGTTAGAGTTGATATGCCGTATCCTATTCAGCACTACATCACTCTCCCGAACATTGATAAGATGAGCTACACTTCGGCATTTGTTGGTCAGGTTTCTGAAATTCAGCTTCCTTATAACACAAGTGCAACAGAGCTTGGTGTCGTCACATACTGGGACTTCACGAACTAAGTTGTATTTAATAATTGAATAAAACTTAATGGTGCGCCGTAGGTAGCTCAATTAAAGCACCTACGGTGTATTTATTAACAACGGAGGAAATATGAACAAATATAAAATTGGAAAGTATATTGTTAAAGCCGATTCTATTTGCGACGCTGTAACAATCGTTAAAACAATTAAAAATTCTGTGAAAGATAAAAGAGTGTTCGGATTTGGAAATTTTCCGTATGAGTATTGGCTGAAAAATAATGACGGCGGATGGTTCCTTGCTGCCTTTTCAAAGAAAAAGTATGAACGAACTGAGCTCGAAGCTCTTCGCAAAAAGTACATGCTAAAAAATGGAAAATTGCCTGATTATCAAGAAAAGTTCGTTGATTCTATAAAAGATGGAAAATATGTTTCTGAACTCAAACCTGGCGATGTAATTACAAAAAAGGACGGAAGCAAATGGGAGGTTGCTCTTGTAAGACATACTCCTTTTGGTATTCAAGTTCGAATGAACAGCAAAACATCTCCGGTTAAGACTGAGGAAATAACATATCGACCTACAGATATGCTTGTGTATGATTCAGTAAAAGACGCTCGTACAATTTCACCGTGGGCACTTTCTCCTGGTAAGCGCATATTGAGCGAAGATGGTGACAAAGCAACAGTCGTCTCTGTAAAAGGCGATCGCCGTAACGGATATGACGTAGTTGTAAAATTCGACGATGGCTCGACAGACAAGTGGTATTATATGCCAGATGACGTCATTACAGTTATAGACTCTGGCAAAAAAATTGGAACGATGACAGACACTGTTGAGAAAACTGGAGATTCATTCCAGAAAGATTCTCTTACAGTTCGTGATGTAATTCAATCTCTTATAAATGAAGAAACGAGTGCAATATCGTCTTACAACGTGGCTTTGGAGACTCTTAAAGACCATATACCCGCTGAGGCTTACGAGGCAATCAAGGCTATAAGAGATGATGAACAGAGACATGTTGAAAATCTCTATGCTGTTCTTAACGGTAATGTAACACAGAAAAATCTTGAAAATTAAGGAGGCGGGCTATGGCTATCATTGGCATTCAGCTTGACAGAAATAATCCCGAATTTTCGGCGGCAGACTTCGCTTTTTGGATGCCGCAATATAGCAAGTTTATCGCAACCGAAGACGGACAGAAATATTTTGATAAGATTTACAAGCTCGTTAACAATAAGATTTTTTACAGCATTTTCGGCTCTGATTGGGAGCTTGCAATGAGTTACGCAATCGCTCACTATTTAACATTGATTGCTAATCAGATGCAAGCTCCTTCGGGCGACACGTTACAAGGAATTGCAGGTGGAGCAACTCACGGCGTTCTCTCTTCGATGAGTGTTGGCTCGTTCTCGAAGAGCTACGATTTAAGTAAATCTATGTTAAGCGAGGACGAGGCGATGTTTTGGAATCAAACAAGCTATGGTGCGGCTCTTATGGCTCTTCTTAAAACCAAAGCGGTGCCGTCAATACTTGTGGTCACTTCAAATCCTATACCGGGGGCTCAGTAAATGGCGGAAAATTATCAAAATCATGTAATCGACCCCACGTATTTTTATGACTGTATTGAAGAGTTTTCATTCAATTACAATATCTTCGTAGTTACGGGAAAAACATTGGATGACTATGGAAATTCAGTTTTGACGTATACAAACCAAACGATACGCGGGTCTTTGCAATGTCAAGGAGTTAGCCTTAGTCAAAGCAAGAACGGCAACACTGACGAAATGAAATATCGTTTTTATTGCAAGTCGTTATATAGAATTGATATTGGAGATATTTTGAAATACAAGAATCGTTATTTGAGAGTTGGCGGAGTGACTGAATATGACGAGTACGGCGTAAGAGAATGCGCTCTTACAATGATTGACCTTACACAATATCGTGACCTTTCAGATTATATCAAATATTTAGAAGGAGAAAAATTGGTATGATAAATTCTCTTTCAAATACAAAGGAAATTGATAAGATAATTCGCAACGAGCTTGTCACGCAATCGGGACTGGATGCGTCATTTGTACGAAATGCTCTTTCCGAATATGGCACATATCTTGATAAAAATAGGATTGACTCTATTTTTGAAAGCATCTCACCGTCAGATTGTTGTATATTGTTCGAAGTTCAAAGCTCAGATAATGAACATGATGTGAGCTTCACGGAAGTTGATGATTCAGTAACTTATTACAAGTCATTTTCGGTACAAATAACAATGTACGGCGACGAAACCGACAACATAGCTCCACTCCTTGTTGCAAGACTGAGAACGGAAGCGGTTCGTGACAACTTATTTAATCAAGGTGTATATCTTGAAAGTGTGTCGAACCCCACACAGTTGGACGAGTTCAAGAACGGGGTTCTTTGGAAACGTTGGGATTTTGAAATAAACATAAGCGTGAGATTTTCTATCGCTCCGGTTTACGCTCAAAACCCGATGAAAATTCTTAACGATTTAACAATCGAAAATATTTAAGGAGGTTTTTATGGCTGAAATAAACATAAAACGGTTTGTGGACATAGACATTGAACAGCATGTCCATTCAACCGTCAGCGGAACAAGGGGAACTGTTGTCTTGTATACTTCGGAAGGCACAAAGGGCACAACCAATCTGATTGAGTCTTTGGGAGACGCCACAGGACGTTATGCCTCAATGGCGACAACAATGGCATATCTTGAAATGTTTTTTAACAATGGAGGCGTTTCAGTCCTTGTTGTCGAAGGAATGCCCGCTTCTGCAGTAACAAACGATGTTATAAGCGCGCTTGACAATAAATATATTGTTATATGCGCCGCTAATCCTGCGACAAATATAACCGCAACATACAATGCATTAAAGGCAGTTGCAACAACAAGAGCGGCAGACACAAACATTTACGGAATCAACGAAAAAATAATTCTCGCAAGAACAACTAGCGGGGCAAAAGAAACCTGGGTAATCAAAAGCAGCGCAAGTGGCGAGCTGGTGACTACACAGATTGCATTCACATCCAATGGGCAGAAATTTACATCTATTGGCACGAACAGGGACCTCGGCCCTATTACTTTGTACTATGGCAACACAGAAATAGCCGGTTATGAACCGGGTACAGAGACACGGTATGAATTCAATGACGAGGCATACCGCAAACTCACCTTCGACACCACGCCAACTGGTGCCTTGCTCACTTGGCTTCAATCCAATGCTGTAAAACAGGCAAACGATACGACGATTGACAAAGATGCTGTTGCCAATTTTGGAGTAAAATATTCTACTGTTCTTGGCGCGGAAATGACAATCGCAGCGTATCTTTCGCGTGTAAATGTGTATCGAACAAATACTGTTGCTGACTATATGTTCACGCAGGAAACGTTGACTGACGAAAAAGTTGATGACACAACATTTGGAAGCATTCTCGATGAAAATATGAATGTAGATGTATATCTTGCTGGAGCTGTTCGCAACATGGGTGGCAATCTCAAAAATGGGGCAGACCTGATAAATTCGTATGTAAAGATTATTCTGCATCAGACTCTCACTGAAAGACTTCTCGACCTTTTAACAACTAAGATAAAGGGTGCGCGAGGTTTGGCGCAGATTTACGCAACAGTTGCACAGGAACTCGAAGCTTACCGTTCTTGTGGTTATCTGACAACTGACAAGGTGTGGACTGACGAAGATTTAACAACGACTTACAATGGACAGACGTATACGATTATCACAAAAGGCACTCCTCTCCTTTTGGGTTATTCAATCAAAATTCTTCCTCTTTCATCGCTCACCCTTGTTGATAAGACCGAAAGAAAAACTCCTCCCATATATATTATCATTGCCGACCAATATGGCATTCGTAAAATAACAATAAACGGAGAAGTGATTTAAGGAGGTATAAAACATGGCAAGGTATTCTTTAGCTAATTATATTCTTTCGATTAAGCCTAACGATAGTGCCCTTTCAAGTTTTGGAAGCATCACTGTGGGCGGCGAAGGAAATTACAACGACAGCATCACAATTTCGATGGACACTAACACTTTCACAACGAGTGGTTTTGCAACGGGGGCATGGGTTCATACGAAAAACCTTTCAAAAACCGGCACAGCTTCGGTTTCCATTTCGCAGGTTTCCGACCAAGTTGCAAAATTTATTCAGTTTGCAAAACTCTTTTATTCGGGTGATTATGAAGGCTTCACGGTTTCTCTGACAACAAACGACGGCACACCTATTGCTTATTGTAATGACTGCTATTTTACGAAAATCCCCGGCCAGAGCTTTGGCGAAACTGCCGGAACACAGACATGGACACTGACTTGCGGCGAAGTTGATTTTCAGTAACTCAAAAAATCAATAAAAAAACTCCTCATATGAGGGGTTTTTTTTTATTTTAATCTGCCCGATTCACGACTGATAGCTCACAACAAAATCAAGAAAGAAAGGTAACTTATAATAGAATGATTAGCTAATTAAATTCCGTATTTGTTCCGACCTTGACCAGAAAAATCACAAATTCCTAAATCAACAGCTTCTTTGCTCTTTCCCGTCAAGAGCAAGATGATAAGTTCGATAATGTGTTTCATTTTGTCCTCCCATCAGCCTTTATTTATTGTTTTTAACCTCTACGAGCTTCCATCCGCCCGCCTGATATATCGTTTTTGAATAACAATCTTTGAACGTTGCATTGCCGGCTATAATGAGTGACGCTTAATTATTCCACTTGGTATACGGAGAACTTATGACCGTTGCATTGCCGCGAATGTAATTGACCGTTGCATTGCCGCAGATGTCCTTGACCGTTGCATTGCCGCAGATATCAACGTTCTTACAATTCTTTATGAAAATGTTTTCGCCGTGTGATATTTTCAGGTCATTCTGTCCGATAAAAATGTGTGTGTTTGCCCACTCTTTGACAGCTTTTCTCATTCTCTCGGCGCAGTCTTTTTCGTCAAACCACTCGGGAGTAATATCTTGGTCAACACTAAATTTCCAGTTATCGATATCAGAAAAAATATCTCCGTCTTCAGGCGAAAGTTCCGCTCTTACAAACACCTTTAAAGCGTTGAAATAGTCATCCGTTATTTTGAGTTCTTCAAGCATTTTTGAATGACTGTCATAGTACGGCATAAAAATTCTGTCTTTCAAGATTATTGCAGATTTGAGTTTACACATATTCTTTCCTCCTTCTGCGGGGTTTTGCCGCCCCGCTCGGCTTATTTCAGTTATTCAATACAGCAAGTGCTTTTCTTATACCAATATCTCTTGCACACCTTGTGCACACTATTTTACCGTTCAACCTTGCTGAAAAATACCTTCCGCAAGAAGAACCTCCAAAACTACAATCACGAGAAACCGATATGACATTCCCATCGATTTTTATAATTGTGAAATCTCTTTCTTCCTCTTCAATGTGTTCCATTAAGTCTTTGTAGGTATATTTCATTGTTTTTTCTCCTTTTCGGCGGGATTTGTTGTTCCCTTTTGTGATTATATTATAACATACTTTTTCTTAAATGTAAACAGTTTTTTGAAAATTTTTTCAAAAATTTTTTCGATTAAAATAAGACCCTTAGCGACCTTTTATTGTTCAATAATAAATTTATATTACTTTTATATAAAATGTCCTCAGAGGGTCTTGATTCGTTCCATATAAGCGATGTATATCGATTCTATACGTTCGAATTTAATTTTGAAATCATCTAAGCTATTTGAGCAAATCCAAAAGATTTTATTTTTTGCACACATATCTCTAAATTTTTCTTGCATAACTGAAAGTTCACCGTTTTCAGCTTTGACTTCAATTTCTATATGATATCCATAATAAACGCAGTATAAATCGGGAATTCCCTTTTTATAAGAAAAGCCACCGGCTTGTCGTCGTTCATAAAAAATAGGTTTTCCATCATCTTTGAGTTTTTTCAAAAAATTTATTATTGAATTTTGAACTTTTTTTTCGGGTGTCAAAATAACTTCTCCTTTTTATAGTCGCTTTCAAACATATCATTGTTGTATGTTTTTCCCTCTTCCAAAGCTTTAATCATTGATTTATCCAACCAATTATTTTGGTAAAAAGTATGATAAACAACGGGGTCTTTTTGGCCTATGCGATAAATTCTTGCCAGTGCTTGTGTGTAATCCTTAAAAAGAGGGATTGAAAAAAGAATGCACTGATGATAATTTTGCCAGTTCATCCCCGTAGAACCACTCGCAAAATTTGCAAGTATTATATTTTTCTTATTTACGAGTTGTTCCTCTTCAGATTGATGAGAATATTTTTTATAAAAGAATGTGCTCTTTACTTCTCCTGAATATACATCGATGTTGTAACCAAGCTTCTCGCAAATTGAATAAATTTCAAGCAACTCCGGTGTAAAATTATAAAATAACACATAGTTGTCTTCGTTTTCGCTTAAAAATTTTTCAAGCGATTTGAGCCGGGTTGTATCGTACCATTCACATTCTTCAGCGTTGCCTAAAAATCCAATTGATATTTGTCGGGAACGCAACCAAAAAGCACCTGTAGTTTCAGCCAAATATTTCGTATCGGGATAATCCAAATTTCGATAAAATGGATTATTGACTTTTCCTTTTAATTTTTCTTCGAAATCGATTTTCTTAAATTTACAAATTTCATTTTGATAAAGTTTTTCGTTTGTAAAGGTGTTAAACGCAATCGACAATGGCATTTCGTGTTTAACAAAAGTCTGTCCCGGAAGTTTAATCACATCTGTGTTTTTTATTGTAATCGCATATTTATGTATAGTGTCGTACAATAATGGAATATTTTTATAACCTACAATGGGCTGTTGCCATCCAAGTAAGCCGGGAATACACCCTCTTACACAGAAGTTATCGCAAAACGTTTCCTTATTATCAGGATAACCCAAAAATTTGAGTTGAGCGTATAAGTCAATAAATCCTTGTGTAAAAGGGGTTCCCGTCAACAAATACGAATGAAACGAAGCTGCTCGGAACTTCAGCTCCTGTTTTATTCGATTTATTGCCAATGATTTTTGAGCTTGTAATGATTTAATATTATGACTTTCGTCTACAATCATTACAATGTTTTCTTTACCGCAACTGTCAATAAACTCTTTAATTCGTTCCGACAAAACCATTTTTGAAGTTTTTTTAGTCGTTCTTGAAAACAGTGATTCATAGTTTGTTACAAAAATTTCGTTTGATTTTTTATCAAACGCTTGTTTTGATTTTTTATTATAAAGAGAGTATTTAAGTTCCATTTGTTCTGCCCAATCTAACCAACTCCCTTTAATTTTTTCGTTTTCAATAGCCTTACCATTTATAGTGACTATAATTATTTTTGTTGCTTTATGACGTTCAGCAAAAGCTAAACTTACTGGAGTTTTTCCTAAACCGCAATCGAGAAATATTCCAAAATCATTACGACTTTCGAACGTATCTACTATTTTCTTTTGCCAATCAAATAATTTTTCATATATGCTCATATTATTCTCCTTATAAATAGTGATAATGAAACACGGCAATCCATTATCACGTATTACCTATTCAAGCGTATCGCTCATGCCGTCGCTTTTTCGCACGTTAGAGTTTAACGACTTCTCGCTGGTCGTGCATATTAAAATCGATTCAAATATTTTTTGATTTGTTCTTCTACAATTTTAGGACTTACTTTTGAAGTTTCATAATTTTCTGAAAAATTACGAAGATGTTTTTGTCCCGGCGGTATATAATGACCTATTCTCAATCTAAAACCTCGAGGTTTCCGATAAACATAAACAGCATCAGAAGAATTGCTACGATTTATTTTGACATTATATTTGGCCAACAGAGGATATAAGGGGTCTTTGGGGTCTGTAATTTGAGCATCTCTGAATAATTTCATTTGTGTATCTCCTTTCATTAACAAATAGCGTTCAAAAGATTGTCTGCTGTGAGAGTGTACTTCTTAATCTGTTCAGCTCTATCAACAAGGGGTTCAGGAAGAGAATAAACTGAACCGTTAACATTCAAGTTCATTGTTCCGATAATCTGAAAACCATCTTTTATTTGAACGTTTATGCCTTTGTAGTTAAATTCTTTTTTACCATCGAGTATTGACTGTAAAAATCTGAGACTCTCAAAAGGAAGAAGATTTATTTCATCGAGAACGATTTTCTTTCCTTCTGTGATTGCTTTATACAGTGATGAGGGCTGGAATGCTGCTTTTCCCTCTTCAAATTTGAAATCTTCCATCAAATCGGAAGGCAACATTGCCGAATGACAAACCATACAATTTCCATCAGCTTCTTTCATAGCAGCCGTTGTTTTTCCCGTTCCGGCAGAGCCGTAATAAAGTTTGAAACGTGTGTTTATTTTTGTGGAAGGAGTAATATTTACAAGTTCCAATGCAATCTCCTTGAATTCAGGAGATTTCATTTTCTCTATAATTGAATTTGTATAAGGCGAATCTGAAAGTTCGAAATATCGTGTTGTATATTCTATAGCTTCTGAAATTGTATTACAATATGAAAATGTATTAACGAAACGATAGTTGGGTTCAAAAGAAAATTCTGAGAAGAAGTCAATGAATTTTTTGAGAGTATTTTTTATTTTCGTTTTATCAATCTCAGGCCGAGCTGAGGTTGATATTTTTTCTTCAACAGGAGTGTTTGTAAATTCTTGACTAGGATTTACATAAGTAATGTGTTCGACGTTAAGGTCTGGATAATACTCATTTATATAGTCGATAGCAGAGTTAGCGAGAATAAGTTTTTTGCCATCTTCAATTGAATATTTGTTAAAAATTTTATAAATCGTATTAGTGACCAATTTTTTATTTTCTTCAGTGATAGTTTCCATTTGATTGTCTTTGTTAAAAAGATTAGTTTGGATAATTCCTGTTTTTCTTGAAATCTTAATAAATTTTGTTGAGGTTCCGAGTCTCATAATTTATTCTCCTTTTGTTATTTTGTGATTATATTATATCACAATTTTTCTTAAATGTCAATAGTTTTTTGAAAATTTATTATTGAATTTTGAACTTTTTTTTTCGATTAAAATAAAGCTCTCTAAGACACTTAAATTTTTAGATGTAAATTTATATTGCTTTTATATGAAAGTTTAACTAAGGGCTTCTAATGATTCCAGAATTCATCTTAAAACTATTTGAAGGGCTGTAATTATTGATTTGAAAAGTTCGTTAACAAAATTTTTGCAGTAATTAACTTTTACAGACGGGATGAATTTCTTGAATGCAGCTTCATTCGAATCTTCAGAAATTACAATAGATTTTTTGTTGTTAAAAACTGAAAGATTTTTGCAATCTTCAAAATCACAATCTGTATAACAATTTCCATCAAACAACAAGATGTTGATTGTTTGATATTTAGAATTTTGAAGAGAATTATAAATTTTCTTGAGTGCTGGAGTTATAGCATTTCCTCCGTTAGCGTCGAATGTTCGATTATTTTTAGGAAGTAAACGTTCGTCCATTCCTATAGTTACCACATCAAATTCAAAATCGGGGTTAATTTTTTCGACTTTTTGAAGGGCGTATATAATCTTATTGACCATAGGTACTGAATTAGCAAAACTTCCGCTGCGGTCAATAAACAAATTTAATTTCATTTTGGAAAACGCTTTTTGATGCCCAACTCGATTAGACTGAAGAAAGAACTTGTAGTCATCTCTTATTACGGAACGAGGGTCAAACACTCCCGAATAAGCGTTTATCGCAGCTGAATTCTTTTTTGTTACTTTGGAATTTTTATTGAACAACAACATAAATGCATCGATTATATTTTTATCTATATATTGTGTGCTGATATTATTTATTATTTTTTGAAGTTCTTTAGAAGATATTATAGGATTTTCCTCATCGTCAGAGTTATTTGTTATTTCACTGCCTCCTTCTTTAGCTTTTCCTTTTTCCTCGTTTTCGGAAGAAGAATTATCAGCCTTTTTGCTTTCACTAGATTCTGATGTTGTATCACTTTCGTTTTTTTCTTTGTTTGTTTTATCTTCTTCTTTCCACTTATGGAAAAAATTTATAAATAATTTCCAAACATAAGAGCAATAATCCCAAAGCTTGATGTTATTGGACCAATTTGTTAAAGTATTATTCATTTTTATAATCTCATCAATTTGAGGTAAAAGTTCTTCGCATCTTTTTACTGTCGTACGGAATCTTATAAAATCAAACCATGCTTCTTGGATATTAGACGCATGAGATATTCCTTTCCAATCGTTTACTCGTTCGCAGTATTTTCTAAAATTAACTCCGTAAAAATAGTTATCAAAAATTCGTTCAATTCGTTCATCTTCGAATATGTTGATTATATCATTAAAACTCATTCCTATCATGAGTTCATTATAACCTTGTCTCGTTGCGTGCTTTCTAAATGTTCCTATCAACGTTTTTGGGGTGAGGAACGCATGAGAAACTTCGTGATATAGAAGAGTTCGTATATCATTTTCGATGTCTGTTGTTTCTGATTTATCTAATCCCTCTTTAATAAAAGGAAAACTTATTGTTATTTTATCGTTCATAGGGTCATAATAACTACCATTTTCGCTTTCCGAAAGTTCTCTTTTTACATCTCTTCCTATATAATAACCAACTGGGAGTGTGTCAAAAACTTTTTTTACTTCCAAATAACTAGCACTCATTTTCTTTCTCCTTTTTTAATATAATGAAACTATAATCTAATTCAATCGAAAAAGCAATAACCGGCGTCTCTTTCGTCCATTCCTTTTGCTGTGCAAGTAATATACCGAATCATATTTCTTTCATCTGAAATTGCTTTAATTCTTCCATAATCCTTCCCGCAAACGGGGTCGTATGCTTTCATCATTAAATCTTCGATTTCCTCCTTAAATTCTTCAAGACGGTCTATGTCCATTACTTCTCCCATTATCTTAACCTCATCAATCTCGCCATCTCGCATATCATCTATCAAGTTCATTACATGTGTTCTCATAGAATCCAGATTAAAACGATAATTGTGTTTTACGTAATAGGTTTTAGTACTCTTTGCCCTGTTGTTTATCATAATTTGTATCTCCTTGAATGTTTTGTTATTTTCTATATATATTATAACATACTTTTTCTTAAATGTCAATAGTTTTTTGAAAATTTATTATTGAATTTTTTCGATTGTATAATAAAAGAGAACGGAAAAATCCGTTCCTTTTTATTACACAATTCCTCCATAATATTGCAAGGCTAATCGTAAACAAGCAACAAAACCGTCTTTTTGTGTTATATATTTTACAGTATCGTCTTTTGATTTAGTATACTTAAAATTTTCGATATCTCCTCGAGTTAGTACGCAGGAGCTGTCGATTAAAATACGTTTCATAGAGAATGCTAAATTGGTTTGAGCAACGGATTTATCGAAGTCCTCTATTTCATAACGTTCTACGCTTGCTATTTGTGTTGTCATTCCTCGCATCGCCTCTGTTGCTGAACAATCGATGAAAACTTTTTTATCTTTACCAAATTCTTTTAATTTTCTCAAGCCTTCATCCACATCAGCCTTAAACAGAATTTCACGAGTTACTACGAGTCTTGTCTCTTCGCCATATAAAGGAACAATTTCAAGAGCTTTCCAATTATCACCTTCTTTGTTGAAAAATACAGTTGAATAATTTTTAGGAATATCAACAGTATCAATGATGTTATCAGAATTAAACGCTCTTCCGTAAACCATAAACCGTCTGTCCATAAAGACAAAAAGCACGAGCATTGAAAATGCGTCCACAATATCATCGTGTTCCACAAAAGGGAAGTTCAACAAGCGTGTAATGAGATTTTGCATTGCCTCGGTGTAAGTGTATGTGTTTGTGAATTTATCGAATTTCGTTTTGACGAATATCACGTTTCCAGAGTTCATATAAAGCGAAGCCGATTCCAAGCGTTGCATTTTGGAAGCTGCTCCCGGCTGAAATGCTTGCATTCCCGGCACTTTGTCCTGCAACTGCTGAAGCACCGGAGAACCGTTCGCCTTATCCTCAATAACCTGAATGATTCCGGCATACACATCGTTGAGTTGCTCAACATATTCCACCGACTTGACAAACGCCATTCGCTTTTCCAAGCAATCGGTGATATAGAGGTTTGCGCCGACTCTGTAAGCAAGCACCGAACCGAGATAGTCCGATGTGTCCTTGTCTTTGACGGGAAAGTCGTGCGAAGCATATACGATATCAGCATTCTCAATCTGCGGAGTGTCGGGAAGGTCCTTCTCAACAATCATTTCGCTCTTGATTACCGTCTTGTCAGAAGCTATTGGCTTCTGCAGATACTGTGTTTGGAAAATGCTCTCGCCTACCTGATATTTCAGTGTTAAATAATCTCCAAATCTTTCAGGCCATAAGCATTCACCTTTATTAAAATGAATGATATCTCCTGAAATCGGACAAACAACAAATGTGTCTTTTTCAAAGATTGCAGGAAGCGTAACAAACACGTATGTTGAAGCCAATTTTTCGTCGTTCATTATATGACCAGCAATGTCGTTTGGAGCAAGTCTCTGTTGTATATTCATAATCAGGCATTTGTTGACGTCGTTAATTCTTGAAGGCAGGGTGTTCTGATAATAGCTCCAAGCATTTTCCATTTCAGCTCGGTCTTTTCTTGCCGTCTCCGCGTTTGTAAGGTCATCGTTTATTGCTATATCACATCCGTACCCTGTAAAGGCATTCCGGTTAAGTGAATAGAGTTCCCCACCTCGAGCATCTTTTATAAATGTTGAGCTATTTGCAACAAGGTGAATATCATCATAAATCTCTTTGAATTTTTCAGAGTTGACAATTGCATATCTTTTAGAGTTCATTTGTCCTGCAAGAGCTGAGTTATGAGAAATTGATGCTGCTTTAATAGGATGGTATATCCATAACCAAGTGGGGCCCATCACATTAAAAATAAGTGATTTTGTATGACGAGGCGGTACCATCAAACACAAGTTTCTTTTGCCTTGTCGGATGTCTATCAGATTTTGATTCTCATCAATTTTAGGAAGGGGTATGCTTATTTCGTCATACCCCACCCAGTCTTTGCACATATACTGAAAAATTTCGCAATATATTTTTATGATTTTTCCATCAATCATTTTGTTCGGCTCGCAAGTGTTCCAAAAATCTTTGACAAAATCATAAAAACTACGTTTATAAAGCTCTCGCCTTAAAAGTTTTTCAAATGGACTCATTAGTTAAATACTCCTAAACCCTCCAAAAGGTCAAGTACAGTTATTTTTTTACCTTCGTCTTCATGGCAATCATCGATTACATCTCTTGTACAATCAATTCGACGAGCAAGAGTGATTTTAGATTCTTCAATTTTTTTGATTTCTTCTTTCATTGAAGCGATAAAATCCTTAAAATCATCTTTTTCTTTACTTTTTTCAAGCACCTCAATAAGATGTTCCTGTTTTTTTACAACATCTTTAACGTTTTCCATCGATTTTTTCATCTCGTCAAACATTTCCTCGAGACGAAAAAGATTGTCGTTTGCTTCAATTTTGGGATTTTTTGTAACCATAACAGAACTCCTTTATTTTATTTTTTTTTTTTTATTGTAAACCACCATTTTTTAAGGCAGTTATCAATTCATTTTTAGTCATTTTTTGAACTTTATGAGTTAAATAATTATATACTTGATAAACAGGTTTTGTAATATCATCAATATCAACAATGGGCTGAGGAGTACATCTACAATTCGGGAATTCACCTGCGTTGCCAATCATGTTATCAAGATGAGGTTTTTGTTCTCCTTGTCTCCAAAATACAACAACATCATCCATTTGTTGATGGGACGGTCGAGTTCGTTTATCATGAGATGCACGCCAAATATAAGCTACTGAACCAATCTCTGTTGCTCGTGATTGGAGAATAACAGTTTGAAGTTTTGCTGTTTCTGTTCTGGCAATGAGTTTGGCGTTTTTGTGCCCATGAGATTGAAGCTGTCTTTGAAATGCTCCTCGAGATAATTTACCTTTTGCAACTTCCTCGATTAAAGTTGATGTATATTTATGTTCCATAATTTTTACAACTTCTCGAGGAATTGATTTTATCATTTGAAAATTTTGTTGTATTGCTTTTTTCATTACAAGGACTTCATATTCAGTAAAAGTTTTTGGAAGAGTGACATAATGAGTTCTTTGAGCGACTTTATAAAATTTTCTCCAAACTCCTCGTTGATGTCGTAAACCCTTTTTTGAAAGTTCTATGGCAAAGTTTTTTGCAAATTCTTCATAAGCGTCACTACTTTCGAGTTTTTCAGCAGTTTCCAAAATTTCCATACGATTCCGACGAGATAAAGCTCTAAATCCGCTGTGTGAAAAAACTTTATTAAAAACTTTATTATATAGTTTATTTATCTCTCGTTCAACATCTTTCATCATATTTCAAAATCCCTCACTTTAGGAATGTCAACAAATTCGAGAATTCGTTCGTATATACGATTTACATAATAATCAAAATCAATTCGTTTGTCAAGCTCTTTTACTGTTTCTTCTCCTCGAATATCTCCGTTGTAAACAAACATATTTTCAGGAAGTCCAGCAATTTTTGATTTTGTATGCTTTCCATCTCGTTCTTTATGTTTATAAACAATTCCTCGTTCTAATTCTTTTTTCGCTGGAAATACTCGATTAACATTTTGAAGTCGCGTTGTTTTAATATTTCCTGTATCTTTGTCAATTTCTTCAAGTTCGAGATAATCGAAAGAAAGTTTTTTGCATGCAAATTGAAACATTAAAAGATTGTTTTTATACTCTCCCACTGTTTCTTCGGGACTCTTCCCAAACTGTAAATAATTGATTATACCGAATGCTATAATAGGTGATTCTTTAAGTGTCCAAGCTTGGGAAGCTATAGGATTTTTAACTGCATTATATGCCTTGAGAGCTTCACCTTTAGCTTCAATATGCCCTTCTTTTTCATAAGTATAATTATTTACATCTCGTTGCCAAAGATTATGAATTTCTTCTTTCTTAATGACAAACCCGGTTCGAGCTTCCCATTCTTCGACAATTTTTATAACTTCTTCTTTATCCTTCCAATTAAATGGCTCAACCATTATACCATCAGTGTTGCTTTGAATGACTTTTACTTTTCCTTCGAGTTTCTCAAGCAAATCCACAATAAATAACTGCCCGGTAATCGTAACAAGCAGACCGTTCCAAGGGTCATAGAAATCAGTATACTCATTCATCATAGCCCCGAAAACAGCCAACAAAATTATTTTATAAACATTTCTTTTTACGGGGTCAATTTTTTTAAGTCGAAGTTGTTCGTGATACATGTAGATATATTTTTCTCGACTTTCTTTTGGCATCGTACGGGGCAAAAGATTATAATTTATCATTATTAAATTATAATAACCACTAACGTCAAAATATAATGCGCGTTTTGTGTGATATTTATTTAATGCCGCATGAATACCACCCGAGCCTATTTGATGTTCACATCCACAAAGAGTAATTTTTAATTTTTCAGAAGTTCTGAATTTATTTTCTAAAAAATAATTTTTGAGTTCTTCATTTTTTAACTGTAATGTATCATAAAGTTTGGGCTTAACTACTTCTTTTTCAATTCCTGGAATTGCTTTTGCCCCAAGAACAATTGAAGACAATCTCGCATCCGTCACATTTAGACATTCAAAAGATAAGGCAAATTCCTTTATAATCTCAAGTCGTAAAAAAAACGCCTCCGTGGTTGCTATGAAATTATCGTAGGTTTGTTCCAAGTCATCACGATTATAACTTTCAGTCAATCTTTTCTCTTCTTCAGTAAGAGGTCTATCCAAATCGAAACTAACGGAGCTTTCAGAAATATTTTTCCCCACGATATATTCTGTCGTTTTAAGACTGTAAAATCCATTCATCAAATCATAAGTTTGTATAGGTAAATGAGCTTTAACTCTATTTCCTTCTTTAACAATTTCTTTTGATTTTTTATATGGATTGCCTCCTTTTAATATTGTTTCCATGATTATATTGTCATACCCAATACAATTATGACCAATCCACATAGATTTTAGATTATCATTATAAAAATTTTTAATTTCTTCTATATTCCAAGTTTGAAACATATCTAATGAACCATCGTTATTTACTATTTTACATCCTAAAAGAGTATCGTACTTGAATACTTCAAAATCAAATATAATTATTTTCATTATTCACCTTTTTTCAATATTCCAAAAATATATTTAAGATATCTGTTGTCTTGCCCTTCCCATTTTTGTTTATGTTTGAAATCTTTTGACTTAAAATAAGGAGACATTTCAAAGAGAGATTTAAGATTGTCATAATCTCTTGTTATACTTTCGTATAAAATGCATAAAATTTCAAAATCCATTTCTGATTCGTTTTTACCACTTCCCGGAGCTTGAGCAAACCAAAGTTCTTGAAATTTATGATTATTATAATACAATTGTATAAGTTGCCTTTTACATTCCTCTAAGCTTTTTTCTTCTTCAATCTTTTTGGACTTTTTGAAATGACGAAGGGGTTTTATCATATATAAATTCAAAAATTTTATTACTGTTTCCAAATCGACTCGGGATATATTTCGGTCGCTTAGCATTTTTCCCGTAACCGTTACATATCTTGCTGACCCTTCAGGACGATAAAATTCTACAGAATATTTTTCGTTTTTGGTATAATATAAATCTGAATAATTTTCAATCGAAGTTGTTGTAAATAATGTTCTCATCCCTGTTCCCGAAAAACTAAACTCACAATACGTTTTTCTTGAGAATAAATCAAATATTTCTTTACCTCGTTCATCGATTGTATGCTTATTGAATGGTTCTGAAAAACAATGGTCAACATCGATTGCACAAATTTTTGAAGCTTGTATTGATATTCCTATTCCTGCAAAATCATTAAGTTTACTACATTTCAAGAGGGTTTCAAAGTTGACGAAATCCTCAGTACAATTGGGTTTTGCTAAAGTTCCGTCAACTTTGAAAGGTTTCTTGTTCTTTGCAACAAGGCAAAATTGTAAAGGAAAACTTAAAAGAGGAGTATCAGAAATTTGAAGAAGAGTATCAAAGGAACTCATTAACAAGGAAGGTCGAGCGCTTTAGCTCTCTTCCAGCTTATGAGATTGTTCCATGTTGTTTTTGTGTCGTCTTCATTCACTGTTGTTGATACGTGAACGTAAATTCTCATTCCCGTGAGTATTTCAAGGGCGTCATTCACGGTATCAGCGTTCAAAAATGCTTCTTTAGGAAGCAAAGGTTCTCCCTCTTCTTCACCCTCAAACTTGAGCATATCTGTTGCGAAACGTTTAACTGAACGTTCATCTTTGAAAACGTAATATATGAATATCTTTCGATTAGCCGTCTTCTTGATGTTGTTTATAACAGTTTCTCCTGATTCGTTCACTTCAGCCCTATAACCGTCTTCAAGTATTTTGAAAGTGAAAGCAGCCATCGGCATTTTTGAGCTTTTGGATTCTCTTATTTCAGTTTTTTCTACTTCGCAAAGGTAATAACCATCAGGAAGTTCTGTAAATCCAGCGCTTTCTGCTGTAACATCTGAGAGGTCAACTGTGGAAAGAAGTCCGTCAAGTTTGTCAAAAAGGGATTTGAAATCTTTTGTTTCTGCCATTTTTATATTCTCCTTGTTTATTATTTCATTAAATTGAGTTTAGCAAGCTTAGCTCTTATAGCAGCGAGCTTATCTTCGTTTGAAAGTGTTTTGGGTTCTTCGGTTTTAGTTTCTGTTTTTTCTTCAGGAATTGTTTCTTCGACCTTAGTTTCTTCTTTTACAGGTTCTCTTTTTTCGGGAGTTTCTTCTGTTTTAATCTCTGTTTTTTCTTCAGGTTCTTCAATCTTTTCAGTTTTGCTTTCTACTTTTTTTGCTATTTTCTTTGTTGTTTTTTCTTTTTTAACATCAAGGCCAACAATTTTAGCAAACTCTGAAAATTCAAGAGGAATATCCTGAGGAATTTCATTTTCGTTGACTCCTCTTATTATTCCAAATTCATTGGGTTTAGGAACAAGTGAAAGAAATCTTTTTTTCTGAATTTTTCCTTCCTCGACTTCTACATCCTTTATATAGCATCTGAGGAAGTATCTCACTCGTCCTTCTATCATATCAATAACTTTATCTGGAAGTCGAGTTGAAGGAATATATTTTGTGTGTTCAACTCCTCTTCTGTCCTTTACTGTTATGGAAAGACCATGCATAATAAATATAATGTTTTTGTCGAGTGAAATCAGTTTACAAATTTCAATGAAAAACTCATTTCGAGTTGCATCATAGCCTTTGCCGTATCCCAAATCCGAAAGATGTTCGATTTTGTTTCTTGTACAATATTCTCTTTCACACCATCTGAACAGGTCTTCGAGAAGGTCAACAACAACGGTTTCGCAATCATCGGGAATATTTGCGAATGCCTTTTTAGCTTCTTCCCAAGAGCTTACTTCTACATAAGCGTCAGGGTCTGCTCCGAAATCTTCAAGCCATGCATAGTTGCCATCAGAGCAAATAAAGAACGGTTTCGGAGCTTTACAAGCAAATACTGATTTGCCCACTCCCGGCTCGCCGTACAATACCATTTTAATTCGTTTTTGTGCCATTTTAATTCCTCCCTTAAGTAAGTGATTTAATTTTTATATCACCCAAAAGAATTCTTTCAACATTCTTTTGAGTTATATTCTGGTAAGTAAGATAAAGAATATTTACTGCTTGCATAATATCGAAAATAGAATAATTCTTAAATTTGTAAATTCCTTGCATCTCTGAAAATATTTTTATCATCTCCGAAGTAATGACAATGTTGCGCACATTTGTCTTTATATTGAATGATTTATTTGCGTCATGCAGAGTGCTTTTTGAATAATGCCGATTATCTATTCGTATATATTTTTTATCGTCTGTCATTTCGGCATAATATTTATCATTAAACTCATTAAGCTGTTTGGCCGTCAAAAGCTTGATTGCATTTCTAGGCATATTGTGTTCCCCCTTTATTATTATAACATATTTTCTTTGAAATGTCAATAGTTTTTATGAAATTTTTTACTCATGTTTCAAATTTTCTTCGTAAAGTGCCAGTAATTCATTGTCTATTTCCTTGTAATTATCTTTTATAAATTTTCTTGTTGTTTTTATATTTTTATCACAACTATCGTATATTTCTTTGAAATCTTTATAATGGTTGAGTATACTCGTATTAAATATAGTTTTCATATCAATCGAGCGACAATCTCGATATTCGTCAAAACAGGAAAGTTCATTGTTCCAAATTTTATCTTTAATTTGATACAACACAAATGCGTTCGGGGTTTGATAAAAAATATCCCAATAATCTGATTTTCCATAATTTCCTTTAGCTGCTGCAAAATTGATAAATCTTGTTCCGCTTTCGATTATCATTTGTGCAGTATCTGCCATTTTTGAAAGGTTGATAATATACTCATCCATTTTTTCCTTTTCTATACAACTATAAGGAAATTCATGATAATTTACTAATTTATCATCATTCAAATCGTATTCAAATTTCAAACGATTAAGAAATTGACTTTCATTTTCAGTTTTCTTTTGACGAATCGAAGTTTTTCTCAGATTGATTATCGCAATTTTTACAACGGGTATATCAGGAAAAGCATCTCTTAAAAGGAATATATATCTGTAAAGCTGGTCTGAATAACTATCCCAATCGGGTTCCATTGAGCTTGTTTTATAATCAACAATGATAAATCCTTTGTTAGTTAAAAGTAACAAATCTATAATTCCTACAAACTCATGAGGAGTATCATATTTGAAAGATTCAAGTTTTGCATTAAGTGAAACTTCGTGTTGTTCACTTAAAAGTTCAAGTTTTTCTCCGGTATGTGAATCTGTTAATATCTCATTAAAGATTTCATCTTTATGCTTAAGATATCCATGAACCATGGATTCTGCCAAAAGTTGGTCTCGTTCATAAGAAATATCACCATAATACTCGCTAAGGTCCTCACTATTATGTTCGATTCCCCAGTGTACGGCTGAACCAATTGCCAAAGCAGATTTCGTAACTTTTAAGCTTATGCCCTCTTCGTATTTAAGATGGTATGTCATGGGACAATTCAAAATAACGCCCAATTTACTATGTGATAATTTCATATAAGTATAACCCCTTTTTTAACATAATCCTCAAAAAATCCCCACCCTTTATTGTTAATGTTAATTACAACACAAGGTTCATTTTCTTTGAGTTTGTAAATGCCATAATTTTTATTGAACCATTCTTTACACTGAACTTTACTTCCCTCAAATTCGATTATATCCTTCAATTCGTCGTCAATAAACTTTGCAATTTTAACATTTATTGATATTCTTGTTGTCATTATCTAACAACCTCAACCCAACGAATTTCTTCTTTATTTATAGTCATCGGTCCTATAGTTACAAAAACATTGTCATCATTGAGATTTTCAATCAATGCAGCTATTTGTTTTTCAGAATTCACAACAAATTCTATAGGAGATGCTTTCTTTTTAATTTTTACTCTTATTGTAATTTGTTCCATAATTAACCCCTTATTCTTTTTTATTATTATAACATATTTTTTTTTGAAATGTCAATAGTTTTTATGAATTTTTTTCAAAAATTATTTTTCCGTCTTTATCTCGAACAATTTTTCCGGAAAATACACCTTCAAAAAATTCTTTTTGGACAGGCTTTTTATAGGCTGATTTTTTATTTCTTCGACACCAACGCTCGAAATCAAACTCGCTAACTCCAATGAGTTCAAGTGCTTTCTTATTTATCATTTTTCATTCTCCTTATTCTTTTTATCTATTAAACTTAAAAGTTCTTTATTTGACAGAGTCGACAAATACGCGTTTTCTTCTGGGCTCAATATTTCGGCAAACTCGCCCGTTCCGACGACTTTTGGCTGCTTTTCGGCTTTTAACAACTGTTGTATTGTTTGTATTGACAAATTTTTAATTTCAATATCCAAATCCTGGGCCATAATTGTTGTGGGATTTCTCAAAGATTCAATTTTTGTCTTGTTCAAATCAATCAACATCTGAATAACTTTTAGTTTATCAATTGTTTTAAGTTGGTCGCCTAAAGGTACATTTTCATCTGTAATAAGAGATGTGAGATATCCTCCAATCTCATCTAAGTTCAAAAGACGATTGGCGAATTGTCGTTGATATAACGCCAAATTTATTCGTCGAATTTCCGATTGAGATTGAAACGATACAAAATAAGATTTTGCAACATCCATATCTATTCCAGCCACTTCAGCCGCAGTAGCAATCGACTTAAAATTAACATAATGGCGTATAAATTCCTTTTGTTTTTTGCTCATATGATATTTATCTTCAGGGTCAACCTCCAAAGAATATCGAGGATTTATGTCTAAATCCTCCATATACGCCCGCTGCAATTCATTAGCCTCTTTCGATACTTCAATCAAAGATTCCTCAGAAGCAGGATTTTTCTTTTTTCTTCCCATATTTACCTCCTTTCCTCACGAGAGAATTTTCATTCGTTTTCCATTAAAACCTATTTTAACGTATCCTTTATTATTATAAAGCTTTTTGAATTCTCTCACTTTATATAATTTTTTGAGAGAATTTGAAAAATTTATTGCTGTGCCAGTGTCGTGAATAATATTTTGTAAAGACCTTAAAGCTATATAACAGTCGTTATCGGAAAAATAACTTATAAATTCTTCTGTATTTTCAAAAAGCCGGAGCATTTTTTCAAAACTTTCAACACCATAACTTTTCATTGACTTTGAAGAGTATAATCTTGTTTTTTCAGCACAGTCGAAAAACATTATTTTTCCTTCTTCAATAGTTTTATCACTACTTTTTATATATCTTACAATTTTGTCGATTGTCATAGCGTCAATTTTTTCTTTCATATCAAAGTCCAAATCGGAGTATTTTTCATCCCAATCATTGTTTGAAAACTTAAAACTACGAGTGAAATTGTCTGTTCCCTTTTTTATACCCAACATTGCAAAATATATAAATGCCGTTGTGTTCAAAGTGTCTTCTTTCAGTTCATGTAAATCATCCGAAAAAGTAGTATCATAATAATCACCTTTTTTCAAAAACCTTTTTTCGTTGTCCCATCTATACCATATTTCGAACATATTTATTCGTCTTCTGAATCCTGTTGTGGTATCAGAAAATTTTATCTTGTCTTGGTCATTTCCCGCAAAAATATATTTACAATTTATAATTCCTGAATATTTATTTACCCCTTTAGGTTGAATAGTTTGGTACATTGAACCTGTAAGAGCTTTAATCATTTTTGATTCGGTATATGTTTTTGCGGAAGTCTCCAAGAAAATGTTATGAGCTTTATTTTCCAATGCTCCTGTAATAAATTTGTCGTTTTCTATTTCATCCAAATCATTTGAAGCTGGGCGGGGAATAACTCGATGAGTAAAACAGCCATCGAACAGCGAGTTTTTACCGTTCTGACCTGAACCAATCAACATGACGAAATATTGAGAAAATGATTGAAGAATTGTATAACCCATAATTTCACAAAGATGCTCAAAACGAGTTATATCAAATGCATCACTGGAATCGTGAGCAATATTGTAAAGCAATTCAAAACAAAAGTTTTTTGTTTTTGGTTCCTTTGTAATCTTCTTAAAAATTTTTATAAAATCTTCAAGTGAAGTGTCTGATATGTTTACAGGAAGCGGCTCAAAATTATAGTTAAAATACCAAGTTACTGCAAATTCTTTGGGATAAATATATATTTTGTTCGAAAGTTTGGGTAATTCAACAACATCATATTTGAAAAGCCATTCGTCGTCTTTGAAGTTATAAACTCCATTACGAAAAGCAACACAGTAGTCAGGTATCATTGACAAATAAATGCAATCACTTGCTTTATCAAAAGATACTTTTTTGAGTGTTGTTTTCAAATTTGCTGTAAAGGAACTTACAATCTGGTCTATTCTTTTATCAATTTCTTCTGTTGCTGTGGGAAAATATTTGTATCTTAAAAGTGCATAAAGATTATCAACCAAAATTTCCCTCGCCGTTTCTTTTTCTACAAATTGATAATTTATTTGGTCAAAACGTTTAGCTATATATTTTTCGTCGTATACATATACATTTACTTCGTCCGAAAGAGGTATCCTCCAGTCAGACAAAGGTCTCATGAGCAGCGCTGATGTATCGACTTTCGTTTCAATATCTTTTACACTCAATGGCACACCGTCCTCCGTTCAGACCACATTATAAAATTTTATGGTCAATCCATTCTTTTTGAATTTTTATTGTTTTTTCTAATTGTTCTTCAGGAATGTGGTCGTTTTCAAGGTCAATTGTTTCATTTTTCGCTCGAGTCCAATTAAATAGAGAATTGGGGTTTTTATGATATTTTGCCGCAATTGACATTTGTGCTGTATCACAACTTCTTATTATGTCTTTTACAAGAGAAAGTTCCTCAAATGATTCTTTTAAACCAAGAAAATGTATAGGCATTAGTGTTTTTTTGTATTCATTGACTGCTTCCAAAGATGTTCTGGAAATTATCCCCAATTTAGGAATTCCGATTGATACATTATTTAACCAATACTTGCCGGCAAATTCCATCATTTTGTAAAATTCTTCGATAGTAGAGTGCTGTATCACGAGTTGAAATGTATATTCCGGATGAGCTTTGATTGTATTAAAATTTCGATAATATAATTCTTTGGTTTTTTTCATATTTCCCATAACATCAGGAATTACAATTTCATCAATGTGAATCCCTTTTAGTTTCCATTCGTTTGCAAGAACAACCAAGTCTTGCAAGTCACTGGATATTTGTTCACCTTCAAACAGCCCATTATCCATTATAATCCATTTTGCGTTTTTGAAATGTTCGGGGCTATATAACCCTTTACGAAGCAAATGAGCAAGAATCATTACATATTCTTCATTTTTATACATATTTTGGTTTTTGATTGGAAAAATATTGCATATCTGCATTTCAATTCTCCTCTTTTAATTCTTTCAAATATTCAACGAGTTCGTCCATGTACCATTTTGCCTTTTCATAATCTTCAACGCCGTTCTTTTTATCGGCGCGACAAATATATTTAAGTATAATTGCTTTGCAAAATCCTTTGAATTCTTCCGGGGTAAGCTCTGCTTTTATTACATCAATAAGTTCAACTCCCCCACTCTTATAATGACAAGGATTGACATTTGGGTTGTCCGTGAATTTTTCTTTATTCATCATATTTATCTCCTTCGGGGCGTGGGGGATTATTTACCCCACGCCTATTATTTTTTTTTAATTGTAAATTTATATCCAATATTTTCTCAAATTGTAAATTTATACCCACAATGCTTACACATCAATTCATTATGAGCCTCTCCATTAAAGGCCACATCATATGAACCACATTTTTTACAAATTTCACCTGAAGATTTTAGAATCTTCATTGCTTCTATATTCTCAGAAGAAGATTGATAAACATCTCCATAGCGCTTCGTTAGCTTTTGAACGTTATCGGCTATCACATCTTCAATTGAAAAATGAAATGTGTTACACAGGTTGGCCACGTACCACATCACATCGCCCAATTCCTTTTTGACATCATCAATCGGTATATCGCGACCGTGGAATTCTCGTTTCTTGATTATGTCGCACACTTCTCCGGCCTCCCCAGCCAAACCAAGGGCAAAATGAATTGCTCCATTTTTGCCCTGACCTACAGGGAGAATGCCTTTGCTCGCAAACTCTTGATATTCGTTAAATGTCATATATTACACCCCCTTGGAATTGATTGTCACATTATTTTCAATTGACAATGAATGTTCATATTTCTTTATGGCTTTGGTTACGGTTGCAGTTATGGGCACTATGCAGCTTTCATAAAGAGTCTTGCACAATGCCTGTGCCGGGATTGCAATTGCTATTTGATTCCAAGACATAAATTCGAATCCCAGGAACAGTTTTGGCAGAATGTTCATCCCAAGAGGAATAAAGATACAACTATCGCACAATTCGCCCACAAGTGAAGAAATGATTGCCCTAACACAAAAACCTTTCTCACCCTGTTTTTCCTTCAGTTTCCGAAATACTTTGTCATTCATAAGGTCACCAATCATATATGCCACCAAACTCGCAGCCAATGACCACGGGGTTGTGCCGAGAACCTTTTGCATTGCAGCACTTGTTTCATTATCGATTCCGGGAATTGCATTTGCAATTGAGAAAAACAACACCATGATAAGGTTGGATATAAAGGCTATCCAAGCGGTTCTTCTCGACCATTCATATCCATACACTTCGCTGAATACGTCGCTCAGGATATATGTAATCGGGAATACGATTACCGCACACGGCAGCACTGCGAATCCGATACTGAATACTTTGCATGCGATGATATTCGCTATCAACATTGCGATAGTATTAAGAACCACCAAGAGAATAAAGAGAGGGGAAACCTTTTTTACCCCCATCACTCTCTTAAAAACATTTTTCATAATAAATAACTCCTCCAATTTTTATTAAATAATTTATATAAATTTATCAAAATATTTTCAAACAATCAATTTACATCACCTCCAGTTGCATTATTAAGATTCTCCCTCGGAAATCGTTATTTTCTAATTCTATTATATCATAAACTTTCTTAAATGTCAATAGTTTTTCGAAAAATTTCTAAAAAAAAATTATTAACAACGCCTCATTCAATGTTTTTCGTTCCGTACTTGATTCCCCGCTCGGCAAGAATTTGTCGGAGCTTGAAAACTGCATCTAAACCATATGTTCCGTATGCGTCCGAATAATTCTCCTGCGCCTTTTGCGCAAATTCTTCTACCTGCTCTTGCGAAAATCCCATTCCGTCAAGTAACGTCCATATGTCAATCATACGCACCGTGTCAGCAGTCTCGGCGCAGAGCTTGCATATCTCGTCCGTTATCGTCTTGTTTATGCTCACCTGCAAAGCAATAGGGAGCTTGTATCGGTTAAGTATTCCCGAAAGCCGTTTTGCCATCGTCTCAATCATTATTTCGTTAACTCCTTATAAATTTTTCTATATCTTGATTATTTCTTTTATTGTTAAAACAACCTCCCCATTTTCTGCAAATACTCGTTATAAAAACGCTCCTGCACAAACAGTTTTTCCGTGTTCGTTCCGCCTTTGTTTCCTTGTGCAAGCGTCGAATGCTTTTTAATGCTCGCTATCTCAACACAACCCGCGGGGGCATTGTATTCGCTTACTATCACCATAAACGGCACTTCGTTCAGCCATTTTTCAAATGCGGCATAATCAAACTCGCATTTATAACCCGTTATATTCGTTCCTTTATATGGCGGGTCGGCATAAACGACGCCGTTGTAAAAACCAACAATCCGGGCAAGACAAGCACGACAAGTACGATACGTGTGTGTTTCTGTGTCTTTTTGTGCGTTACTTCCGGAAGTAGGTGGATGCGGGGGTTTGGGATTGACTGTTGATTGCATCGGCATATAGCCGTTAAATTTCCAATTCATTTTTCAGCACTCCAATCTATCGCTTGACCGCATTCACAGCAATAGTGTGAGTTACTTTTTTCAATCACACATCCGCAAACGGAACAAACCTCCATTTTACGGCCATCACCTATATTTATATTAAGGGTTTTTACTTTTTGCGGTATCTGTTTAGCAAGAGCTATGTCTGCCAATCTATAGGCTTCTTTGTGCTCATCATCTTTAAGTTTGTGCAAAACACTTCTGGCTTCTTCGAGTGTCATAGTTTCGTCGTCTTTTATACTCTTAATAACCAGCATGGCTTGAGTTCCAAACGGTGATGTTTCCCAATCCAAAACTTCATAGTCCCCATAAAGGCCACGAAAGATTTCAGCTTCATAACCTATTTTTCCGAGCGGTGAATACAACACTCTTCTTACGTTTGAAGTTTTATCATCGTAAATAAGCGTTTTGAAATCCCACCAAGGTTTTTCAAAAAATGAATTTACAGTGTCTCTTTTTTTCTCTTTTTCTTCAACTACTTTCATATCCTCTTTTTCTCCTTTGAGTTCTTTTATTTTTTCTTCTATTTTTTCTTTTCCATACTGTATTTGCAAACCAGTAAGATAATGAGGGTCGCCACGCAACAGATTAGTTGATGTGTCAAAAGGCGTGATTCCCAAAAACATTCTGCATTTTCTTTCCATTTCGTCCATAATTTTATTCTCCTTTTTTATTTTTATTTAGAAGCTCTTAAAGAGCTTTAATTGTAAAAACATATATTTATATTAAAAATATATTAACGTCGCATATAGCGCGTTATAGAGCTTCATTTGAGCATTTCTTTTGTGATTTCTAACAAAATAATAATTAAATAGATTTATTAAAACACAAATCCATAAATAATGGTAGCTCTTCAAGCTGTTTACAAAAGGCGCGCCATTCGGGAAGTCGATGAGTCAATCGTTGATTGTAAATCGTTTTAAGCTGACGATAATTAGTTGTCATTCGAGCAGTGAGTCTAAATCCAACGGGGATATTATACAACACTTTGAGATAATTTTCAGGATTGGGATTATCATTATAATTTCTTACGAGTTCATCAACAACAGTGACGATCGAAGGTTCAACATAGTCATTACACTGTTTAGCTATGTCAAATTTGCAAATTCTGTGCATTGTTGACTGCGAACTTACAAAGTCTATAAAATGATATCTTTGCATTTCAGTCCAAGCTTTAAGTGAAAAGGTTAAATCAAATTGAACTATTATACCATTCAAAAAATTGTCATGACCTGAACCAACAGGCGCTGCTCCGAGTGATTTGACAGTACTCGTGACATCAGAATTTAATAGAGATATATTTACACTCATCGGATATTTCGAAGCTTTTATAGATTCATTAAGACCATAAACTTCTATATTATTTATCAATTTTTCCATTCTTATCTCCTTTCAATTATTGTAAATTGTGATTATATATAATATTATCAACAAAACCATCATAAGAAAAACAACAATTAAACCAATAGAAGCAGAATTTACAACAAAATCGTCGTTGTTTAATATCAGTCCAGCCAATATCAAAAATAACGGTATCATAACACTGATAAAAAACAAAATTAAAAACCATGTGGGAATTAGAAATTCAACCAATATACTAAGTATTTGAAGTGTTAACATATTTTATCTTCCTTTTTAAGGCTTTGTTCAAAATCATTAACTTCGTCCATATTTTTGAACACTTTTAATTCGTCACCTTCGAGTTTTGTAAAGTAATTGTAATACCATTTTTTAAGTTCTTCAAGAGTTTCTTGAGTTTCCCAAGTTATGATGTGTCTAATAATTGGAATTGTCTCACTTGTGTTATATACAACAACATATTTTTTCATTTGAGAAACTCCTTTCAAATTAAATTTCGTTTAATCGTTTCATCAACTAAAGCTTCCATTTTGTCTTCCGTATAATCTTTTTGTCCATATATATAACGTTCATACAATAGAGAAAAACATAATTTAAAATATTTATTATTATGCTGTAAATATCGAAATTTATCACTTTCTTTTATTGCAACATCCTTAAAATATTCGTCATAATTTGTGAAGTCATGAATTATTATATGTCGTTTATATAATTCTTTTATCACAATCCGGCTATAATACAACAAATACTCTTTTGGATAGTCGTAAATGTAATTGATTAAAATGTCTTTAGGTTGTTTTCGAAATATTAAGTCGAGCTCTTTCCATTGCTCAGATAATTGATAATCAGGTAGATAAGGAATGATATCAATATGCCATAATCTCATTTTAGTTTGTCACCTTTATTATTTATTCTTTTTTTAATTTTACGGATTGCTGTTGCTGTATTATATTGGACAGTTGAAAGAGGAATTCCTGTTTCATCACTTATTTTTTGATTGCTTATTAACTTTCCTGAAAAATATTTTCGTGTCATTACTAATTTTTGATTAGGGGGAAGTGTTTCGATAATTTTTTTAGCTTCCTCTAATACAATTTTTTTATAACACTCATCAAATAAATCACTATTATCTGATAATATATCGTCTAACAACAGTGCATTGCCGTCGTCATCAACAGATATAATAGCGCTGGGATATACTTCTTTTTGTTTTATTCGATTTTCTTTAAAAGCCGTTTTACTTAATAAATTTAGTATACATTTACCAACATAGGATGAAAGTTTTCCTTTCTCCTCGTCATACGTATCAATCGCATTGATTAAAGCAATATAACCAATCGAGCAATAATCTTCAAATTTGTCATTTTCAGGTGAGCAATAATATTTATTGACCAAATAACGGACGAGACCCATATTGTCAGTAATAAGTTTTTCTCGACTATTCATCTTATCAGCCCCCTTGTTTATTTATAATATGTTCGATGTCGAATTTTTGATAAAATTTTATTCCATCAGAGTCACCTATGGAATAAAATTCACCTTTTTTGTTTTTATCATAAATAAGACGAATATTGATTATTTCAAAAATATCTTTAAGCCAATTCGACACTTCAACTTCTTTTTCTGGGATGAAATTTTCAAGGTTATTACAAAATGAAAACTCAACTTTGAAAGTAACCCAAGGTTTATTGTTTTCCCGTGAATAGAAAATTTCAGAACCGAACATATCGATATTATAAATATCATTCCAAATTGGACAACTTTTATAATCAACATACTCGTCGTATGCATCACCCCAATTCTTAATGATAGTTTTTTGAAGTTCAAAGGTTTCTTTGGGTGAAAAAGTTTCAGAGTCCGAAATGTACTTAAAAGGGGTTCTGGCGCCAATACATTGATATTTTTCTAAAAAGCAATAATAAGTCAATTTGTTGTTCATGTTGATATTTTCCTTTATATTTTATTAAAAATTCCAGTATTAAATGCATTTTTAAAAATCATACCTGAAGCTACACTTGAAGCGTAAATCCGAGTGCGAATTTTTCTCTTGAATATGGATTTCAAAAACTTAATCATAAGTAACTCCTTATTTATAAGATTTAATAACGTTTGTTATTCCCCAAAAATCAATCTCTTCATCGTTCTTCTTCACTGAGAGCACAAGATTTCGGACACCACATATTTGTGAATCCACTACGTTCACCATCAGCGGTTTCATATTCAACGCAAAGCTTGTAAGCTTTTTCTGTTTCATCAACAACTTCTGAACCATTATTAAAAATAGATATATAGGAATATTCTTTTTTCTTTTTCTCGAAAAACCAATCTTTCATGTAAACTATCATTTGAGTGTCTCCTTAGTGTTTTGTTATTTTCTATATATATTATAACACATTTTTTTGAAATGTCAATAGTTTTTCGAAAAATTTTTATTTTTTTTTTTTTTAATTTTTGAGAGGGGAAATTATTTTTTGGGAATTTGCGAAGAAAAATATGTAAAACAAGAATGGGTAATTTTTTGAGAAAAATAATAGGAAAATAATAAGAAATAATAATGAAAGGTAATAACATTTAAGAACATTATTATAAGAGATAATTTTTTATAGAAAATTATTATTTATTATTTTATTTTTTAATTAAAAAAAAATATACACATATATACGGGTATATATATATATGTATATATAATAAACTGCAAAACAAAATAATAAATAATAAAAATCGCCCAAAAACTAAGCTCTATAAGGGTGTTCTTAAATGTTATTACCTTCATTATTATTTTGTTATTATTTTGTCTTAAAGATAATAATAAAAGCCCCTCTTCGCAAAAGCTCAAAAAATTTTTATAATAATAATATTATTATTATAAAGAAAAAAAAATCACTTTTTTTCTCTTATTTTTCACGCCTGTCAGAGTGACGAGTAAAGCGAGTCCCCCGCCGGGTTTTTATAATTTCTTTTATTTTTAACTTTTCAAAAAAAATTTTCAAATTCATTTAATAATTTTTTTGCCGCGTGCGTATAATATAATAAAGGGATAAAAATAAAATGAAAGGAGATTCTAAACAACAATGAACGAGAATGCTAAAGAAGCATTTGACTTGATTAAAGCGATGACTATCAAAGAGTCTGATAATTTGGAAACTCGAGTTCAAAGTGATAGTGAGCATATAATAAACACTGTAAAAGATAGTGTAGTTGTTAATGATGCCTATGGCAACTCGCTCGCAGCAATCGGTACGGACGACAAAGTAACAAGCTTTACGAACTACGGGTTTTCGAATGACACACTCAATTGGTGTTTGTGGACGGCTCTTTACAATGACTCGTGGGTTTTTCGTAGAGCGATTGATAAACCTGCGCAGGATGAGATAAGAGCGGGAATCACTGTTCAAGGCGATTTTGACAAAGATTCAGTTTATCGAATTCTGAAAAAGTATCGTTTTGATTTTATCAAACTCTTGCAGTGGGGAGCATTATACGGTGGAAGCATCGCTGTGATGCTTTTTGACGGAATGCAAGACGCCGACTATCTCAACGGACTTGATATAAATCTCGGAAAGATACGCAAAGCAAAAGCGATGAGAATGTATGTCGTTGACCGCTGGTACGGCGTTGCTCCTACGTTTGACGACACAGTCACGGAAATGGATAACTTGGACTTTGGCAAGCCGAAATTCTATAATGTAACTTTCGCAGATGGCAAAACAATGAAGATACATCACGACTATATTTTGAGATATGAACACCGAACAGCCCCACAGTTGGTCAAGAACGGAATGCTCCAGGGTTGGGGATACGCTGAAGGTGCACACATTCTCAACGAGCTTACACGAGACGACAAGTTCAAGGCAACAATCAACTCGCTCGTTGATAAGTCGCTTATTGAAGTTATTAAAATGAGCGGTATGCGCGGTGTATTCATGGGAAGTGATAGCGCCAACAACGAACAGCTTACTAAACGTCTTGAAATGGTCAACTGGGGTAGAACATATAACTCATTGACGTTTCTTGACAAGGACGACGAGTATCAGCAGAGTCAGTTCAGTGGTTTAACTGGTCTTGCCGACCTTTTGGGAAAGAACATGTGGCTTGTTGCAGCTGCACTTGATATGCAGGGAATACTTTTCGGAGACCTTAAAGGCGGATTTTCGAATGACACAGAAGCTCTTGAAAGATACGACGAGACGATACAGGGCAGATGTGAGAGCTATGTTCGCCCCGTTTTCGAGAAATTCTTGTGGGTAATATATAAGAAGCTCGGAATTGAAGAGGACATAGAATTTACGTTCAATTCTCTTGTAGCGGATGCAATGAACGACAAGCGAATGCAGAGTTTGAAAAACTTTGTCGAACTTTGTGACACATTGCTCGGAGCAGGAGTATTTGATGCAAAACTTTACGCTAAGAGTGTACAGACTTACATCGAAAAGGGAACTATCGACTTTGGACTAACTGATGATGTTATTGAGAAGCTCGATAATTCTGATGAAATGGAAAACATAAATATTGATGAAATGAGGTAAATAAAAATGGCAAAAGCAAAACTTGAAAATGTAAAAAGAGCACTTTTCGACAATGTTGTTGATGATGTCGATTTTGTGGAACTTAAGAAAGTCACAAAAATTGACGCTGCGAAAGACACAGGATATGCAGCAAAAATTACAACAGCGCTTCAGGCAAATAAAGCTGTTACAATTTACATAGAAAAATGAACAGAAATCTTTACAAAGAAAAATACTTTATAGTTTTTTATTCTCTTGATGATGAAGAACTTTTGTATATGTTCGATAATGTAAGAGAAATTTGTAAATTTCAAGGAAAAGAACTAACAAGGACAAACATAAATCTTATTAACGTTGAGATATACAGAGGATTAAAACGAAAAACGAGGCTTGTAAGATTTTTAACAGGCGAGCCCATGAAAATTTATATTTTTGAAACGGAGGAATAATTATGAACGAATTTGTAAGAATACAGTCAAGCACAACAATACACGTCACACCGGGACTTCAGTACAAGGAAGTCACAAATCCCGATGCACATGTTCCGGACAGACTCAGAGTAATGCCGATGTGGGCAGGACATGTTATTTGCATAAAATCTGGCGTTGGGGTTTATCCCGCAGAAATCACAAAATGGGATAGTGTTAAAGCTCTTGCGAAATGTGGAGTACTCACAATCGGTGAGTTTGTAAACGAAGGCGGGGATTTCGAAGAGAAGAAACTTGCAACGACAGTACCGGAGACTGAAGAAGGTGCTTCAACACTTGACAAGAAAATAAGAAAAGTAAAGAAGACACTTGAAGATATCTCGGAATAACGGGGTGATTAAATGGCTACAAGGTTTTCGGTTTGGATTGACAATCCTGTAACAGGAACCAATATTCAGAGTTACAGTAATTTTGCAAATGATGCACAGAGAAAGAGTGGCTTTTCTGCAGGAACTCCCGCTTCGAGCATTAGAGTGAATACTGCACTTCGTGAAACCACACTTTTCACAACTGGCTTTATGAAAGCGTTTTTCGACACATCTACTCTTGACCCCTCGTCTACAGTAGCTCAAATGGCAACTGCACTTTCAGATCTGATTGCAACAAAAACATATGTTGATACTTCACTTACTGAAAAAATTTCCGCAGAAGTTGAAGCTGTTTTTAATGGTAAAATCATAATCAGTGATGTAGAAATTAGTGAAGGAGACCCACTAATGTCAGGAACAATCTATATTTATTATTGAGGTGAAACATGGGTGGTATTT